>Ga0335077_10006367_pt1 | contig 14571 bp, 12 predicted proteins | sample Lox_Sample_31_FD_207151 | JGI IMG/M metagenome (GOLD analysis project Ga0335077, IMG submission 207151) | Soil microbial communities from Loxahatchee National Wildlife Refuge, Florida, United States - Lox_Sample_3.1 | ecosystem: Environmental > Terrestrial > Soil > Wetlands | place: USA... | reverse complement strand
CGCGATCAGCAGGGTCTCACTATGGCCTTGCATTTAAAACCCTAGAAGCCTCACGCTTGAGGCGTAACTGTCAGTAATTACAGTGAGCTTGTGATCCACCAGCTTGGACATGTGGAAAGCACGTAAGGCGATTGTGAAAAGGGCCCGCTAGAGATGTGCGTATAGCAAGGTCGGGGAAACAAACAACTTATGGGTGAGGACAGCGTCAATAGCCAAGATCAGGTCCGTGCTGATGCGTGATTTCACCACATAAGCTGAGCCGCCGGCTCCTATGGCAGCATTGACGAAATCGACATCTTCATGCACACTCAAAAACACGATTTTGCATTGATACCCACTGTCGCGAAGATGTGCGGCAACATCAATTCCGCTAGTAGCTCCCATCGATATGTCCAGTACGACGACATCTGGTCTAACAAGTGCGTACTGTTCTAAAACTGTGGCCCCATTATCGAACTTAGCGACCACTTCATACTCCTGGTCTCTCTTAAGCAAATTGCTGACTTGCTCAAGAACAGCAGGGTTGTCATCAACAAGGAGTATGCTAGTTTTTCGCACTGAAGTTTCTTTAATCATTAAGTGAACTGCTGGAATCTAGAGAAAAGGATCGAACCATACGATTTTCCGAGTCTACCTCTCCGACTGCCATCCTCAATAATATAAGGTTGTGGCCTGCAGGACACTGTTAAAACTCACGGCAAGCCGCTGATGGTCATAATAATGGTGGGTCAATTCATGCAACTTCCTCCAGGTGCACTCGGATGGGAACAGTAGCTTCAACCTGACTGCCAAGAGAGGGTCGTGACCAGACCGACAGCCGTCCACCAACTAATCTCAACCGTTCCTGCATGCTTGCAAGGCCGAGACCCGGACCTTGTTTCGCATGGTCGTAATCAAATCCAACTCCATCGTCGGACAACCGCAAAGTTAGAAGAGCTTGCTGCAAGAGAAGTTCAATCTTTACATGTCGAGCCTGGCTGTGTTTCGCTATATTGCGCAGAGCTTCTTGAGCGGTGCGAAATAGACTTAGGGAAATGCTTTCATCCAAGTCCGTCGGCAGATCTCTTATTACGCATTCAACTTCAATCTTATGTAGCTTGGAAAATTCCTGGCAGAGACTACGTAGGGCAGCGGATAGACCAAGGTAATGCAGCTTGGAGGGATGCAGTCGGTGAGACAGATTTTGAATGTCGCCAGCGATTTCACTGGTCAACTGCCAGAAGGTGTGTAATTGCTCGGCTTCCGCTGCTGGCCTTCCTGGCTTCGTTGTTTGTTCGAGCTCCTGAATTCCGTTTGCAAGTAACGCCAATCTCTGATTGATGTCATCGTGCAGTTCGCGCGCGATTCTGGCACGTTCCTCCTCTTGCGCTTGCATTAACCGGCCGCTTAGCTCTGCTTGAACCACTTTTATCTCTTTTTGTTCGGTGATGTCAATCGAGCAGCTTATGTATCCAACGAACTCGCCATCCGGCAAGAAACGCGGAACACTCCGGCTGAGCATCCAACGATAGCGACCATCATGACGACGTAACCGGTATTCAACTGTAAAGCTTTGGCGCGCATCGAAGGCGTGGTTGTAACCCTGGAGGTATGTTCGCAGGTCATCCGGGTGAATGCCTTTCAGCCAACCATCCTTCAGTTCTTGTTGCATAGTTCGTCCGGTAAAAGTCAACCATTCTTTATTGAAGTCGGCGTTATGCTTGGCGGAGTCGGAAATGCACATCAGGACCGGCGCCGAGTCAGCCATCAGTCGGAAACGATTCTCGCTTTCCCGCAATCGGTCCTCAATCTGCTTCCTTTCGGTGATGTCCTGCAACGTACCCCGCACCTGGCTGATATAACCGTTGGCATCGTGAACTGCCTCTCCACGGACTACCACAAAAACTGTGGCACCCTGCGCATGGATGGCTTTCGCTTCCAATTCGTAGGATTCGCCCGTGTGTAAGGTCTCCTGGTTCTTCTGAAGCAATCGATTCCAACTTTCGGGGGTGAAAAAGCCCGAGAGCTGGTTAAAAATTGTTATCCTAAGTTTTGGATCGACGGCAAGACGTCGGCAGAACTCATCAGAACAAGTGAGGGCATCCGTTTGGGGGTCCCACTGCCAGCTGCCTACTTGAGCCACTCGTTGGGCGTCAGATAATTCTGCCTGTTTGCGTTGTAGAGCTTTTTCGGCCCGCTTACGTATGACGCGATTTTGAAGCAACAAGAATATGAGCATGGTTTCGACAACGACTGCTGCGGATAGAGCGATAAGTTTCCAGCGGTACAATTCCCACGGAGAAGCTTGCCAATAAAGGACCGAACTGCCAACTGGTAGCTGCTCGTCGCGGATGCCCAACCGGTGTAGTTGGCGCCAGTCGAAGATATCGCGCTGAAATTCACCCACCTGCACTGGAATCGTTTCGGGTTTTCGACCATCCAAGATCCGGGCACCATCCTGCCCAAGAATATGTCCGACTTCGCGCAGATCCGCGACACTTCCTCCAACAACTCCTTTCCCAATAAACGATGCAAACGTCCCATAAATGGGGCGGTTCGTCACAGAAGCAATCGTCGGTAGAATACGTGAGGGGACAAACTGCTCACCGTTAGCATCTAATGAGAAGTCAAGCAGCAAGATAATGCTACCGAATGCAAGAGTGGCCAGTCTCGACTTCAAATCAGCAAGTGTCAGATCAGTCCAATATTTGAAGGTAACATTGGGCTCGTAACTGCGAAACTCGTCCCGCGCTGTTTGCGTTTCCAGTCTTTCGGATGCCGAAGACCCAGATATGACTATGACTTCACGCGTACCCGGATTTTCCTGAAGGGCCAAGTCAAGTGTGGGAATGTAGTTTAATTTTCTGATTACACCAGTTCTGTGTGGCTTCGCCACGAGCCATCTTGCCATGTTACTGGATGTCACTACGTAGAAAACCAGGGGAGTATCGCGAAACCAGCGTGCCAAGTCTTCTTCGCTGAGTACCGCAGCCTGATCGCCGATTGCTACGACCAAATCAAAAGTTTGTCTCTGATGTTTGTCTTGAAGAAACGTGAGGGTTTCACGCTTGCGGGCTTGACCACTATTTAGTAACGATGGCTCAACGTAGTCGACGGTAAAGTGAACCGGTACTGTTCGATCTGCAAGGATTTCGCTCTCTGCCACCTCGATTAATGCTGTAATATCGGGAGAGTCGGGGTCTGAAAGCGACAGAAAAAGCACTTCCGATTGTTGTCGCTCCGTGTGAGGCGACGACTCTGCAGCAGCATACAGCGGGAAAATGCATACACAACAGAGAAGCACCCGTGAGAGACAAAGCAAATTCACTGGGGCGCCTGACATACATCTCCGTTCTTGTCGAAGGAACCCGGACTGTCGTTTGAACACAACGCATTCGCGTCTTAAAACCTAACGATCTTCCGAGCAAAAATGATTTAGCCCCAAGCTGTTGACCCTTTCATACTTACAACCTGTGATCCAAAGCTTTGCCTGCAAGACGCATGCTAAGTAGTAGGTTCTCTCGATGCTACTGTTACTGTTGACAGTTCGCATCGGCCATCTGCAACGTTTAGAAAAACGTATAAAGCTGATTAAAGCAGGTTCAGCAATAAGCGAACAGGTGTATTCAAGACCTATTCTCACCGTCCACTCCTCAGTGATGTGGAATTATGCCGGATAGCTGGGGAAGTCATCAGAGCGTGGAACAATCCTGAAGGAAAGATATGTCAAGAATCACTGAAGTGTTCCAGCGTCGGCGCCAACGAATTGAGTTGAACACCGAGTACTCTGACCCCGGTTGCTCCTGCATTCGCATCAACGGCTATGGCCCGCACCCTGTTATGACCATCGGCAAAATGCGGGGTGACCTGTGAGCATGCAATGGGCTTGTTTGGAATGTCACCATACTTCTTGCACAACGGCCCCTGGCGTTACTTGCGAAGTTTGCGGTAGCAACATGCTTGCGCTGGATTTCGGCACGCTGCGATTCGTCAGTGAAGAACTGCACGTAAGACACTTCGTCAAGATTGAAGAACGGCAGGAGCAAGCCGAGTTTCTAGCACGAATGAACTAATGTCACTCTTCAGCAAAATCGTTGTTGTGTGGCTCGAACTACAACCTGGTGGTGCGCTGAACATCACTCCGGAATCACCCTCGGTACCTATTCGTCTGCGAGCAACGCATTGCGGCAACAAATCAGATGAAGTCTGCATGACCGGCTATAACAGATTTTGCAATGGCCTTTTTTACAAGGATTGTTTCAGGTGTAACCCTACTATGCTTACTTCATGAGGTGAATGCTCAAGACCTCGCTCCCCGGGCATACCTCATCACGCCGGCTCATTCGAATGCCGTGACGGTGACGTATTCCTTCTTCCGCGGCAATCTCATTTTCGATGGCACCGTGCCTATCACGGACGCTACCGCTCAGGTCAGCGTTTCAATATTTAACTATTATCATTCCTTTAAGTTGTTTGGACGGACAGCGAGCTTCGTAGGTTCGGTGCCGTACGGGGTCGGGAACTTTCACGGAACAGTGTTTGGCAATCAAACCAATGTCTATCGATCTGGTCTACTGTCTTCGGTACTAAGGTTAGCTGTGAATTTGAGGGGAGGACCGGCAATGGATGCGGAGGAGTTCAGAAAATGGAAGCAAAAGACTTTGCTAGGCCTGAGTTTCAGGGTCGTTCCTCCTAGTGGTCAGTACGACCCAACGAAACTGATCAATTATGGAAGCAATCGCTGGGCTTTTAAGCCAGAACTCGGCTTATCGCGACGGTGGGGGCATTGGGTGGTGGATGCGTATGGAGCAGTATGGTTTTTCACTACAAATCCCGAATTCTTCTCGCACAACCAATATAATCCGGGGCTTACCACTCAATCTCAACGACCAACAGATGCATTTGAAGGACATTTGAGCTACGACCTGAAACCTCGGCTTTGGGCCTCTTTGGACGGCAATTTCTGGACAGGGGGACAAACCAGTCTGAACGAAAAAGAGAACCTGGGCACTCTGCAGAGGAACTCTCGTGTAGGAGGCACATTTTCGCTGCCAGTCAGCAAGCATCAGTCTATCAAGTTTAGTTACAGCAATGGTGCTTATATCCGCTATGGCGGAAATTATCAGAACGTGTCGATAGCTTGGCAGTATTCATGGCTGGGTCGTCCGAGATAGCACGTAATTTGTGAACCTAACAGATAGGCCAATATCGACGGGCTGATCACTCTGCCTTCCAGGGTGTGTGTGTCTCGCCGGACTTACGTTTGTTGGCCTTGGATTTCAGTTCATTCTGCGGATCCACTGCGGCCTCGCGTCGTGCAAGCAGCGCCAAGCCTACAACCACCAGTATCGTGAGCACTATCGCGATCGTCATCGATCCTCACACGGGCACATAGTTTAGGCTACTTGAACATTCGCTCAAGAAAACCTAGCAGGTCTAACAGGAGGGATCACACTGGCGTGACGTGACAGAGCGCAATTTCCATCAAAGCTTCGCAGTCATCACCAAGCGAGATGAAGGCTTCACATATAGCTGCACGGGGACTATCCCGCGATCTGCGCACGTACCATGTCAGAAGAAATCTTTGCTTTTGAAGCATGGAGCGCGTCGGCGGGATTCAGCCGGGCAAACAGATCCAGGATACGAGCGATCGCGCCCGTCCAGCCAGTCTGATGGCTGGCCCCAAGTCCGGCGCCATTATCGCCGTGAAAATACTCGTAAAAAAGAATGTAATCTCGCCAGTAGGGGTCTTCTTGAAACTTCTTTGTTCCGCCATAGACGGGGCGGTTGCCGTGCTTATCGCGAAGAAAGATGCTTGTTAGTCTGCTAGCTATTTCCTTTGCCACATCGAACAAAGTCATGTAGTGCCCGGAACCAGTCGGACACTCCACCCTAAAATCATCGCCATAAAACCGATAAAGGTTCAAAAGTGCCCGAATCAAAAGTCCATTCACTGGCATCCAGATGGGTCCCCGCCAGTTCGAGTTGCCGCCAAACATTCCAGTGTCGGACTCCGCTGGCAGATATTGCACCTTATATTCTTGCCCATTTAAGTCGAATACGAATGGATGATCAAGGTGGTGCTTGGATAGCGAGCGTATACCGTAAGGACCTAAAAACTCGTGTTCGTCAAGCATATAAGCCAAAATGCGTTCGATCTTTTGCTTGTTGCAGACGGATAGGAGTCGGCGGTCTGCGTATCCAATGAACCCGTTGTCCGCGGGGGCGATATGTTGGAGCAAATCAGGATGTCGCTTCCGAAACAGGTCGATTAATTCCGCGAGCCGTGGATGGTGCACGAGGAGGCCATTTGGTTCTAGAACAGTAGAGGCACATAGTGGCAAAAGGCCAACCATGGATCGCACTTTCAGCCGCATCGTATCACCATTTGGAAAGTGGAGCAGGTCATAGAAGAAGCCTTTGCTGGCATCCCACATCTCGTCGTGGTTCGCTCCAATTCGGTCCATTGCGTAAGTGATCCAACAGAAATGTTCGAGAAAGCGGAAAGCAATGTCTTCGTAGATCGGGTCGTAATCCATCAGAATAAGGGCAATCTCCAGCATGTTCTGGCAGTAAAAAGCCATCCATGCTGTGCCGTCAGCTTGGTCGAGGTGACCTCCTGTGGGAAGATCGGCGCTCCGATCAAACACTCCAATATTGTCCAAGCCAAGAAATCCGCCCGCAAAAACGTTTTTACCATGAGGGTCCTTGCGATTGACCCACCAATTAAAGTTCATCATCAGACCTTGGAAGGAACGCTCCAAGAATCGCAAATCGGCTCTGCCCAACTCGTTCTCGATGTTGTACAGGAACAGGGTTGCCCATGCATGTACAGGCGGGTTCACATCGCTAAAATTCCACTCGTAAGCGGGAATCTGGCCGTTTGGATGTGAATAAAGATTGCGCAGCATTAGCAGGAGCTGATCTTTGGCAAAGTCGAAATCGACCAGCGCGAGGGCGAGTGTGTGGAAGGCCAGATCCCACGCAGCATACCACGGATACTCCCATTTATCCGGCATCGAGATAATGTCACTGTTAAGCATGTGGAACCACTCGGTGTTCCTGATATTGCGGTGAGTGGTACCTAGAAGAGGATGAGCTTCATGTTCGGAGAGCCAGCGATCAAGGTCGAAGAAATAGTATTGCTTGCTCCAAAGCATTCCTGCCAAAGCTTGACGGTGCACACGGCGTTCGTCTTCGGTGAGGGAAGGAGGAGTGATTCGATCATAGAATTCATCCGCTTCAGTTTGACGAGTCGAGAATACCTGGTCAAACATCTCGAGCGACTCGCCATCTGATTTCGGCTTTAGACGCAAGCGAATGACCTTACTTTCCCCAGCGGGCACCTCCAGTTCGTAAAGTGCGGCAGCCTTCGTGCCTCTCTGAGAGGGATTGGTGACATCATCTTTCCTTGAGGTTACGTAATCGTGAAATGCATCCTTTACGTATTGCGAAGCATTGGATTTCCCCCAGAGACGACGGGCATTCGTCTCGTTTTCGGTAAACAGCAGTTCTGGCTCGCCCTCGCACTGAAGGGTTCGTTCGCCCAGTTCCGCGTGCGAAGCTGTTATGTTACCGTCGTGATTCTTGTATAGAGTAGGCTTCTTTGTATCGCTCCAGGACCACGTATTGCGAAACCAAATCGTTGGTAGCACATAAAGTTCTGCTGTGTCCGGACCGCGATTGCATGCTGAAATACGGATGAGAATGTCTTCCGGATCCGCTTTAGCGTATTCGACGAACACATCAAAGTATCGGTCATTGTCAAAAATTCCGGTGTCGAGCAGTTCATACTCGAAGTCTTGGCGAGATCGACGTCGATTAGTTTCGACGAGGTCGTAATAAGGGAACTCTCCCTGCGGGTACTTATACAGGTATTTCATGTAAGAATGAGTGGGAGTACTGTCAAGGTAAAAGTAATATTCTTTTACGTCTTCGCCGTGGTTGCCTTCGCTGTTGGTCAGGCCGAACAGACGCTCTTTGAGGATCGGGTCTCGTCCGTTCCATAAAGCAATGGCGAAGCATAGTTGCTGTTTGTCGTCGGATATTCCTGCCAGACCATCTTCACCCCAGCGATAAGCTCTCGAACGGGCCTGATCGTGAGTGAAATAATTCCATGCATCCCCATCCTGGCTGTAGTCTTCACGAACTGTACCCCACTGTCTTTCGCTGAGATACGGACCCCATTTCTTCCACGGAATTCCGTGCTGGCGTGCGTCATTGAGACGCCTCTGCTCTTTTGTTTCCGTGTAGGCAATTGTGGGTTTCTTGCAGGACTCCATAATCTTCTCCAGGAGAGTTTAAGAAATGCTATGAGATAGGGAATCAGCCGGACACTGATACAAATGACAGTTTCGCTCTTAATCGCGAACAACGTTTTAGAAGCGCCGGTATAGCTGTGGGAAATTACCGAGTTCGTCTAATGGGCAGAGAGAGATGCGCCGAAATGATAGCTAGCCTGCAGCCAAGGCGGAATCGGCGATTGCGGTGAGAGGAACCCGAGCATGGATAGTAGTGCCGATATTCGGCTTGGAGTCGATTAACAGGTCTCCGTTTAGCAACCGCAAGCGCTCGCGCATGCTCGTCAGACCGAGGCCGGCACTTTTGCTAGCATCTGCCAGATCAAAACCCACGCCCAGATCTTTGACCTTAAGATGAAGTGCTGCTGAAGTTCCCCACAGATGTACGTAAAACTCTTTGGCTCCGCTGTGCTTACTAGCATTGTGCAAGGATTCCTGAAGAACTCGAAACAACGAAAGAGCAATTTCTGGAGTTAAAGGACTCGGAACGTTGTGGCTCTGAAAGTAAATTTGCACTTTTTTCAGTTCGGCGAATTCTATACAGAAGCTTTTCATTGTCGTGGCTAAACCCAAGTATTCCAATTTCGAAGAGTGCAACTCATGCGACATTGCTTGAACACTCATAGAAAGCTCCACTATCTGCTTCTGCAGGTCGCCCATATGGCTGCTGAGTTCAAGCATACTTTCGGGACACGCATTCCGAAGTTCTTCGAGCTGAATTGCATACAAGGCAAGCCTTTGAGCAATGTCATCATGAAGATCTCTTGCGATTCGCCGACGCTCTTGCTCTTGAGCCTGAATCAGTCTGCGGCTCACACCTGAGAGCACCTCTTCCGCCGCTTTTCGTTCCGTAATATCGATGCCTACTCCGATGTAGCCTGCAAAGGAACCGTCTTCATTGAACCTTGGCACTCCAATGTCGACGATCCATCGATAGACTCCATCGTGGCGGCGTAGCCGATATTCCATCTTGAATTTGCTTCGCCGCTCAAATGATCGCATATAGATATTTACACATTCTTGCACATCGTCAGGGTGCACACCGTCGGTCCAGCCGTTTCCCAATTCTTCCTCAATGGATCGACCAGTGAAGTTTAGCCACGACTTGTTGAAGTAATCACAGCGCGCGTCCGTGTCTGACATCCAGATCAGAACCGGGGCTGTATTGGCAGCTAGCCGAAAACGCTTTTCGCTTTCCTGCAGTTTCCGAACCGCTTGTCTTCTGTCCTCGGCGACAGCAGCAAGAACCATAAAGGAGGTGGCGGCAAGTAGCAGAAACAGTTGCAATGACCACACATCCTCCAGTTCTGCTCTGCCGGTAAAAGGGCCCCGTTCGTGGACGACTCCCCACATCGACAGAAAAGCGACGATAATCATCGAACTGCTGGTTCCTATGATTCCGAAACGCAAGGCAGACCACAATAGAAATGGTACTAAGCCATAGAGAACTGCTGGACTGCTGCTCCCGCTCGGTCCGACGAGGCTAAAATATCCCAGAACCACCAGACCGACGAGTAGTGCACCTACCTCTATGTAGCGAGCAGGACGTCTGCTTCTTGGCCATTCGAGTAGCACGTTGACCCAACACAGAATCGCGGGTGTAATAGTAAGCAATGCCAGCGCTTCGGTGAGCAAACTGATTCTCCAGGCAACCCAGTACGTGCCCCCAAGAGCGGTAGCGCCCAGGAAAGCCGCAGAGAGGGGTCCCAGAATCAGAGCAAATAAGCAGTACTTCGCAAGTGATGCGACGCTATCGAGGCGAGTCACGTCGCCGAGAAAGTATCTCACCCCAAAAGCCACGACGAGAACTTCAATCGCATCGCTAATAAGCAGCAAGGCAATGGCGCGAACTGGCAGGCCAGAAGGCAGATCGTAAATTACAAAGCCGGCAAGTCCTGCCGTGAGCAACATCGGCCAGATCCGTCGTGCGCTCATTAACAAGGTAGCAGCAAGAAACGCACAACCCGGCCAAAGCGGCCAGACGGTCAGCGGGCGCAAAACAAATTCGCCCCCGACCCTGGCTGCTGCGAAACAACCGCCAGCGACAAGGCAAGCAAGGGCAAATGTTTCCACCGTCGATCGGGGATCGATTAGAGTACGGCCAGAATGCCAAGGGCGATTCATCACAGCGCTGGTTTGGTCCGGAGGTGTAGGAATCATATTACCTGAATGAAAACTGGCAACGTGGACGATGATCAAGACTCACACGTTTTCCACAGGAACTACAGGTTCTACTGTATAGCCGCGGACCAGATTCAAAGGCACACTGCCTCGTATACCCCAGCCTTTCTATAATTTTCCAACACAGGAGAAGACCAGTGGTAGCAGCCCGAGTTATGGTTGTTGATGATTTCAAGGAGTGGCGAAGGAAGACCTGCTCGATTATCTCGAAAGATGCACAATTGCAAGTGATTGCTGAGGCGGCGGACGGAATTGAGGCTGTCGAGAAAGCATACGAATTGAAGCCCGATGTGGTCGTTCTCGATCTAGGACTGCCAAAACTCAGTGGTATAGCCGCAGCCATTCGCATCTTGCGAGATTCGCCAGGTGTGAAAATACTGTTCTTGTCACAACACCAAGACGCAACTGTCGTGAGCGCCGCCTTTGAGGCAGGCGCGTTGGCGTACGTCCACAAAATCGACGCCAGCCAGCAGCTGTTAACGGCCATCACCGTAATTCTGCGGAGGCAAACCTTCCTCAGTAATCAAGTTTGCCGTGGTGTGACGAACGCATCGATCGCACTATCGGCATCAACTCTTGCTACGTGAGCGATAGCAATGCACGTATGATCAACTGAGTCCGGGGGTCGACCTGGAGACTCTACTGCTTCGCGACCGGCGGATAGTTCTTGAGCAGCTTTGTGACGGCTTTGGCAAGATTCTTTTGTTGTTTATCTGGTTTAGCGTTCGTATCGATCGTCTTGCTTGCCACCCCTCGCCACACCAAGTCTTTATTAGCCGAATCGTACATATCCAGTGCCAGCTGCCCAGTGTAGATTGTAGAGGTTTGTCCTGTGGTCGTGCCTCCTCCGGGATAACCACCGTACCAGCCCCCTCGGTACCATCCGGGGCCGTAGCCCCAGTCGCTACTGTAAGACGTGAATTGCTTCTCTTGGCCTACAGCAGCTTGATAGCCGATGAAAAGGTCTGCATTGTCGGTCTCTACCTTGGTCAGCCCCTTCTTAGCCAACTCAGCATCGATCGTGCTCTTGATCTGCTTATCCGTAAGATCGTTCACCTGCCCCGCGTCTTTAATCGGCACCCACTTGTATGTTTTAAATTTTGAAAAGTCGGTGTCCTTGTCAAAGTTGTAGCGGACGTCCTGACCGAGAGCCATGCCAGCTCCAAGCAGCAGCAACACCAATGACAGTAACGTCGTAGGCTTCATATCTGTTCTCCGTTTTTGCCGAAGTTTGGCCCTAGCCAGATGGCGAGCAGAATCATCCCTGCCACTCGCGGCCTGGAGCAGCCAATGTGATCCTATTCTCGCAAGGTTTTCTTACGAACTGTCAGTCTTGACAGGGGCTATCAACTGAGAGGCTCGAGGATTGCCGAGGGCACGAGTCAGCCCTGTCATTGATGACAGTGTGTCCATGTCTCGGTCTTTCTGTATCGTGAACGTCAGCCTGATATGCCCGCTCTCGGCTGGCGGACCCCAGAAATCGATGAGAAGGGAAAAAAGTAAGCTGTGGATTTTGCTCTGCGCCTTGGCATTGATGTCCACCAGCTTCGCCCAGAAGGTCCAAGTCGGATACGACCGTAGCGCCGATTTTTCAAAATACCGGACCTACGCCTGGGCCGAACCGGCGATGCCGGTGACACGCCCACGGCTTTTCGCCATGATCGTGAGTTCTATTGACGAGGACCTTGCATCCAAGGGTCTGCAGCGAATTGAAAAAGATGGTGATCTACTCTTAATTCCTGACGGCGGAGTTGGTTTTGCCACGGTCGTAGCCGGCGGAGCACCCCTGGTATCTACTTTCGCCGGCCCACCTCCGGCTATTGATGCAACCGTGTGGACTGGGGCGCAAGGATCAGGAGAATTGATGCCCGCCGTGCCCGATGGCACACTGGAATTGCAATTTGTGGATCGGGCCACGAACCGAGTGATCTGGTCTGGTACCGTCAGTCAGAAGCTGGACATCGAGCAAAAGCAGAAGTCTCTGGAGTTAGCAGGTAAAGCAGTCAGCAAGTTACTCAAGCAATTTCCACCGAAAGGTACTGCGTCCAAATAACTACTCGGCTTGAGGCTACGGGCATTAGTACCTCTCGGGAACGAAGTGTCTGCTTTTCAACTCATCGTCGTAAGTTCCCTGGTTGGATCGCTTCGGCAAATTCACTTTCACCCGCGGAGTCTTTTTGTAGGGAATCAGGCTGAGAAGATGTGCGATGCAGTTGAGCCGAGCCTTTTTCTTGTCGTCGGAGCGAATGATGTACCAAGGAGCATGCTTGCTATCGGTCGCTTTCAGCATTGCGTCCCGTGCTCGGGAGTACTCATACCAACGGCGATATGACTCCAAATCCATTGGGCTTAGTTTCCATTGCCGAAGCGGATCTTTGATGCGCGCCTCGAACCTGTGCTGCTGCTCCTTTTTTCCTACCTCCAGCCAGTACTTAATGAGGATGATCCCTCCATCCTGGATATATTTTTCCACTAAGGGGCACAGCTCCAGGAATCTCTCATGCTGCTCCTCGGTACAAAATCCCATTACGTACTCGACCCCGGCACGGTTGTACCAACTCCGATCGAAGATCACGATCTCGCCAGCCGCTGGAAAGTACTGCATATAGCGTTGCATATGGAGCTGGGACTTTTCGCGATCAGAGGGAGCGGGGAGCGCCACCACTCGAAAAACCCGGGGACTCACACGTTCGGTAATTGCGCGGATGGTGCCACCTTTCCCGGCAGCGTCGCGTCCCTCAAACACCACGATCACACGCAAGCCCTTGTACTTCACCCAGTCCTGCAGCCTGCAGAGTTCGGCTTGCAGCGTGCGAAGTTCTTCCTCGTATTCCTTACGTTTGAGGCGATGGTTGTCGGTTCCGTTTGATCTTTTTGCCACTAACACTTCCCCACTTAATAGCCCGGGCGGGCTAACCGGCTCCCCTTACAGTTCTTTGCGCTCCATTACCAGTGGGGTCTAGCAAGTCCCACTCTGTGATGAGCGCTACGAGTCGGGTCGAACACACATAATGTCGAACACACATAATAAGGATAAGCTAGCGTCAGTGCTCACCGTGCCAGAGAGGAAGAGCAAGGCACCACAGAACTCCGCTTTAGAGTAACCCTTTGAGATAACAGCTCTTACCTATAAACAGCCAGACTCGATGACTATGCTCCTCCGCCGCGCGATAAAATGATAATTAACACCATTCCCCAGATTGTCAGCAGAGTATTACCTACAGCGTACGTTACGGTATAACCGAGTGCCGGGATCTGGCTTTGCGCACGATCGCAAACGAGACCAAGCGAAGCTGTGGTCGTGCGCGCTCCCGAAATGATGCCGAGCAAGAGTGCGTCGTGGAAGCGGAAAAGGTATTTGCCGACGTACATACCTAAGATAAGTGGAATCGTCGTTGCGACCGCTCCCCACAAGAACAGGCTGACACCCAGTGTTCTTAGACCTTTCACGAAGCCCGGGCCAGCGGAGATGCCGATAACTGCGATGAAAATGTTGAGGCCGACCGAGTTCATGAACCATACCGTTGAGGTCGGAATTCGGCCGAAGGTAGGTCGTACCGAACGTAACCACCCACACACCAATCCCGATATCAGTGCACCACCGGCAGTTGAAAGAGTGAGGGGAACTCCGGCTATTTTCCATACGAGAGCACCAATTAGCGCACCAATGGTGATCCCAGTACCGATGAAGGCGACATCCGCAATGTCGGTGGGACGATCTGGCACACCCAACATTTTGGTCGCTGTTCCTATGTCCTGGGTGCGGCCGACCAGGTTCACTATGTCCCCGCGGAAGATCTTGGTATTGGGCAGGATTGGAATAGAAGTCGCCACCGCACACCTGGTAATTTTCCGCAGGAAAACTCCGCGAGCAGCGGGTTGACCGGCAAGTTCTGCAAGTGTGTGGCCATCCACCTCCTTGTTGGTTACGTAAATGTCGACGCCCTCGACCTGAACGCTTAGCAATTCGGGATCGTTAACCTCTAACGCACCTTCCCTGTTCACACTCATATCGCGACCACCCGACACTGCGGCTAACCTCGCACCTTGCGCTATAACGCTCACGAGTACGTCGCGTGGACCGACAACCGCGACCACATCGCCCTCGTGC
>Ga0335077_10006366_pt1 | contig 14574 bp, 8 predicted proteins | sample Lox_Sample_31_FD_207151 | JGI IMG/M metagenome (GOLD analysis project Ga0335077, IMG submission 207151) | Soil microbial communities from Loxahatchee National Wildlife Refuge, Florida, United States - Lox_Sample_3.1 | ecosystem: Environmental > Terrestrial > Soil > Wetlands | place: USA: Florida... | reverse complement strand
TGTAGACATACCGTCGGACGTGTCGTTCGAGGAGCATTTCAACGGAGCGGAAGCGCTGGAGAGCTCCGAGGACCAGGATTACCTCGCCGACGAACCGAGTAGTGAGGCGGGCTTTGAACAAATCGTTGGCCGAAGCGCAGCTCTGCGGCGGGTCCTGCGGCAGGTGGAGGTGGTCGCTCCCACCGACTCCGGCGTGCTGATTCAGGGAGAAACGGGCACCGGAAAAGAACTAATCGCCCAAGCAGTTCACAATCGAAGCGGACGGCGTGATCGGCCATTTATAAAGGTGAATTGTGCCGCCATACCTTCCGGCCTACTGGAAAGTGAATTGTTCGGGCATGAGAAGGGCGCCTTCACCGGAGCCATCGCGCGAAAGCCCGGCCGCTTCGAGCTGGCAGACAAGGGAACCTTATTCCTGGACGAGGTCGGAGATATTCCCCTCGAGCTGCAAGCCAAGCTGCTGCGGGTTCTGCAGGAGCGTGAATTTGAACGACTGGGGAGCACGCGGACCCAGCAAGTGGATGTACGCGTGGTCGCGGCCACACACCGCGATCTGAAGCAGATGGTCGAAGAGGGAACTTTCCGCAGTGATTTGTACTACCGCCTCCACGTATTCCCACTGACAATTCCTGCCTTGCGCGATCGGCCCGAGGATATCCCATTAATCGTACGTCACTTCGTGGGCAAGTACTCACAGCGAATGAACCGATCCATCGAAACAATTTCACCCCACACCATGGAAGTGCTCAAGGACTATCCCTGGCCGGGGAATGTACGGGAGCTGCAGAACTTTATCGAGCGAGCTGTGATTCTTTCGCCCGGGGCCTCGCTGCGTGCTCCACTCGAGGAACTTACACAAGAGACGGTCCAGAGTCCACCAACCCACTTATCCACGCTCGAAGAGATGGAACGGGATCACGTATTGCGCGCTCTGAAGGAATCGAACTGGGTCACTGGTGGACCCAAAGGCGCAGCCGCCAAGCTGGGTATGAAACGGACCACCCTGGCCTACCGGATCCGTAAGCTGGGAATTCCCGTCCGGCCACAGCTATAAAAAAGGCTCTTAACGCTCTGAACCGAGGCACAAGCCTGGGGGGGACTTTTGTCCAATATTCTGCGACCGATCGGTCTCTTTAGTAATCTGATGTTTTGCAGGCAGGAGGCAACATGGCGGCAGCAACCATGCCATTGGCGTTGGGGACTACCGAAAAAGAGCGAGCCATCAATCCTTGGCTCATCGCGATTACGGTCACTCTCGCGACGTTCATGGAACTGCTGGATACCGCCATTGCCAACGTTTCTCTGCCTCACATCGCCGGCGGTCTCGCTACCAGTTATGACGAGGCCACTTGGGTACTCACCAGTTACCTTGTCGCAAACGCAGTTGTGCTACCACTCAGCGCGTGGCTCAGTCGTGTTTTCGGACGAAAAAACTACTACATGGCCTGCGTTGGGTTGTTCAGCCTAAGCTCGCTTATGTGCGGACTGGCGCCAAGCCTCGGACTTCTGATTTTTTTCCGCGTACTGCAAGGAATTGCTGGCGGCGGGCTGGCGCCGGTCGAGCAGGCAATTCTGGTTGACACTTTCCCTGCATCCAAACGGGCAGCCGCATTTGCGCTGTACAGCATGGCTATCGTTACCGCTCCGGCTGTCGGACCCCCACTGGGCGGCTGGATCACCGACAGCTTCTCATGGCGTTGGATCTTCTTCATCAACGTTCCGATCGGAATCCTGTCGCTCGTCCTCACAAGTAGGATTTTGTCTGACCCTCCGGAATTTAAACGCGAAGTGGAGGCGGCAAGAACCGCTGGCAAGCTCAAAATAGATTACATCGGCATATTACTGATCGCGATTGGCTTTGCGTCTATGGAGGTAGTGCTCGACCGTGGAGAGCGACTGGACTGGTTTGGAAGCAACTTCATCATCAGTTTCTTTGTAGTCGCAATTGCGGCGCTCGCCTTTGCGATCTTCTGGGAGTTGCATCATCCGGATCCGGTTGTTGAGATCCGATTATTGAAAGAGCGGAATTTTGCCATCGCAAACACCTATTATTTCCTTTTCGGATTTGTGCTGTTTGGCTCAACCGTACTCATTCCGCAAATGCTCCAGTCGCTTTATGGGTACACCGCTACAGATGCAGGATTGGTTCTTGGTCCGGGAGCCATGGTGATTGTGGTCCTGGCTCCGGTGGTCGTCCGCCTTGTGAGCCGAATTCCTGTCGCTCGTCTGCTCGCTTTCGGTTTTGCCATTCTTGCTTTAGCAATGTGGTATTTTGCGAGTTTTAATCTGGCGACGAATTATGCACGAGAGACGGCGGCGAGAGCACTCCAGGGATTAGGGATCGCGTTCTTATTCGTCCCGGCGACGCAACTCGCTTATTCGTACCTCCCGAAAGAAAAGAACAACAAAGCGTCGAGTCTGACGAATCTGTTCCGCAACCAGGGTGGAAGTTTTGGCATCGCTCTGGTGACCACGCTGCTGTCTCGGCGGATGCAGTATCACCAGTCGGTGCTGGTAACGCACGTAACCACTCTGGATCAGCCCTTGAACGCGACCGTCTCGGACATCGCCAATCGCTTTGTCGAACATGGTTCGAGCGTGGCGGACGCATCCGTCAGCGCTCTCGCGCAAGTTTACGCAATCGTGCAGCAACAGGCCGCGATGCTGGCCTTCTTGGATTGTTTTTGGGTTCTGGGAGTGGTCGCAGCCATCGGCGTACCACTGGCAATTTGTATTCGCAAATTCAAACAGGGCGGAAGTGCGGCAGCGCACTAGGTGCTCGCAGGAGGTTATATGTCACCCGCAATCGATACAGTAGAAGAGACGCTGGACCCTTCATTAGAACGCGAAGAAGACACTTCTGAAAACCTCAGAGTCAGTGCGGTAAGAATTCGTCATGCGGAACCGGAATGGAAACCGTTCCCTCGTTGGGCGTATGCGAGCATCGCTGTCGCATTGCTAGCCGTGGGCGCAGTCTCCTGGTGGCTTCATGCGAGACACTTCGAAACCACGGATGACGCGCAGATCGACGGTCATATCAATGTAGTCTCGAGCCGCATCAGCGGAACCGTGCTCTACGTGAATCCTCAAGTAGAAAACAATCAATATGTTGAGGCTGGGACGCTTCTCGTTGAACTTGATCCGAATGACTACGAGGCTGCGCTGGATCATGCACGCGGGGACTTGGCCACCCGCGAGGCAGGCGCGCGCTCCGCCGACGTCAATGTTCCTATCACGAACGCCAGCGCCTTCAGTCAGCTCACACTGGCGGAAGCCGCAATAGACGAGGCTGAGGCCGCGCTCGCGACAGAGGAAGCCAACCTCGCGGCCGCGCAGCACAGAGTTCAACAAGACCAAGCCATCGCAGCGCGCGCTGAACGCGATCGTGTTCGCTACAAAGGTCTGGTTGATGCCGGCGTCGTCTCCCGCCTGGAATACGATGCTCGCGAGGCGGACGCTCTAGCCGACGCTCAGACCGTCGACTCTGATCAAGCTCTAGTTCGTGCTGAAGAACAGAAAATTGTGCAGGTGAAGAAACTTATCCTGCAGAGAGAGGCCCAAGCTGGGGCTGCCCGAACAGCTCCGGAGCAGGTAAGCGACGCCAAAGCCAGATCTGAGTCCAGTATCGGCCAGGTGAGTCAGGCGAAATCAGACGTCCGCACCGCGGAACTGAACCTCGGCTACACCAAGATCTACGCGCCGGTCAGCGGGGTGATTGGACGCAAGACAGTTGAACTTGGGCAAAGGATTCAGCCCGGGCAGAGCTTGCTTGCGATTGTTCCTCTCGACGATATCTGGGTCACTGCGGAGTTTAAGGAAACTCAGTTGAAGTACATGCGAGCCGGCCAGCCCGTTACCGTTCACGTTGATACGTTCGGTCGCGATTATCAAGCAACCGTTGAGAATCTCCCCGGAGCTGCTGGAACTTTGTTCAGCCTTCTGCCACCTGAGAATGCCAGCGGCAATTTTGTGAAAGTCGTGCAGCGGTTGCCGGTACGGATTCGCTTAAATTCAGATCAGGATCCACAGCACCTGCTTCGGCCCGGAATGTCGGTTGAGCCTACGGTCAAAGTGCGATAGCCGCACGTTTGCGTTCATAATCATTCGCTGTCGCCCGTTGAGAGCAAGGAGGCAAAATGTTCAAACGAATTCTGGTTGCATACGATGAGTCACCTGCATCCGGACGCGCGCTACTCACCGGCATTCATCTCGCCAAGAGCCTGAACGCCGAATTGAGAGCGGTCTCGATACAGGAAAAACTACCTGCATACACTGGATACATCGACGCCGAAGTCCCCGGCGGCACTGCGCTGCTCCGGGAGCAAGCTTCTGAGTACTATCGAAAGCTTCAGACGGAGGCGGAAGAATCTGCTCGTCAACAAGGGGTAGTGCTAACGACGGAACTTGTCGAGGGGGATGAAATAGAGGCGATCGTGGAATGCGCGCAGAGAACTCATAGCGATCTTCTGGTGGTAGGCATACACCGGCATCCCTTGTTTCTCAGCCGTTTGTGGAATCACACGGCACATGATCTTTCACAGCGGGTAGCCAGCAACATTCTGGGCGTTCATTGAGTCGTGAAGCCTGTGGTGGGTTTTAGGCAAAGCTCCGTGAGTTGTGTGAAATACTCGGCGGAGGTAGTGTGCGGGCTACAGGCAGCTGAATTGAATTGACCATGTCCAAGGGCGACCAAACTCGAGAAAGAATTATCGCGAAAGCGGCCGAGCTGTTTAATCAACGCGGCCTTGAAGGAACCTCAATGTCGGATTTGATGGAGGCGACCGGACTAGAGAAAGGTGGAATCTATCGGCATTTTCCGAGTAAGGAAGCGGTGGCGGCGGAAGCGTTCGATTACGCATGGGAAGAAGCGTTCCAGGAGCGCGTGCGTGACCTCGGCAGCATCTCAGGAAGCGTCGATCGGCTGAAACACCTTATTGCCAATTTTGTGGAACGCCGCTCGAGTATTCCTGGCGGATGCCCTCTCCTCAATACTGCCATCGAATCCGATGATGGAAATCCCGTTCTACGTGAGCGAGCTCGGCAAGCACTCGGCAAGTGGCAGAATCTCCTCATATCAGTAATCAATGATGGCATTCAGCGGCGAGAAATCAGGGGTGGGGTCGACCCAAACAGGTTGGCGATGCTCATTATCTCTTCTTTGGAAGGCGCGCTTATGATCAGTCGGTTAGAACGGAATCGCGATGCCCTCGTAGCCGCGCGATCGCATTTGGACAGTTATCTTGAAAAAGAGATTCGCGCTCGCAGCCCACGCTCTAGATCGTCAACATTGCGGCAAGAACGCACGAATCACCAGTAGCCTAGATTGTCCAAGGTGCGAATGCATTCTTTGAGTAAGCCTTTCAGCTATGCGAAACGCACCTCGCTGAAATCGATGGAGACCATCAGCATCTCCTGGATCGGCCGCCGGTCGGGCCCGCGTGTGTAAGCGCGCCTTCTAGTTGGGAGATGAATTCCGTTCGCTTCCGCATAATTTGAGGTCAGTTGCGCCGCTGGAAAACCGCCCGCAATGTTCACGTTGTAGTCGTGGCGGCGCAGCATGAAGTCACTCTCCCCAAAGAAAAAGTCCTGTATGAGGCTGTGCGTCTCGATTGATCCCGGGAAATAGGCGCGCAACACGCGCCATGTCTCTGCTCCTTCCTGCCAGGGTTCTGTTTCCTCCACTCGTACACCCTCCATTGCAAGAACGAACGGCGTGGTGAGGTATGTCCATAAGGCTTCTCCGTTGAAATACGCCCTATGGAGCGGGTCCCAAGGCGTGCTCATCTGATGGCCGGCGAACGAGTCCTTGGGCGCTTGTCGTTCGGCGACCACTGTGCCATCCAGCTTCTCGATGGCGATGCGCTCCGGAGTGAACATCGTTCGCTGATCTGGAGCTCCAAATGGCAGAACGGATGAGCGTTCCTCGTGCAACCACACGGACATCCGCCGGGGAGTGGAGTCCTGCAGCATTCCTTTGAGAGCAAAAAAGCCGCCGCCGGTCACAATCGCGGCTTCGACTTTCTGAAAGTCATTCCAGCGGTTCAATCCGCCGTGAGCGTCGAGAACAGTTGCGAGCAATTGGTTCATCGGATTCGGACCTCATCAAGCGTGTTGATTACGCCAGAAATCTTGGCAGAAGTCTATTAGACGATGGTACGGGCGATGTTTCTTGGATCAGTCTGCGCGAGGAGATTTTTGTTCTATCAGTTTCTCGGGGTAGTCGTTAGAAAGTAAACGTGCGTCCAGTTGAATCGAAGCGTGAATTCTGCTGGGTTGGATCAGTCCCACCTTTCTAGCCAGTACTCATTGAATGTTTTGTGGTGGGACTTTGATGGAGTCTTGCAGTCATCTTCACCAAATCTGCTACCGAGTTGGCCTTCATCTTCTGCATCACCTGGCCTCGGTGCGCTTTGACTGTGCTCTCGGTAATGCCGAGCTCGCCCGCGACCTGTTTGTTCAACAGACCCGAAACGACCAATGCCATGACGTCCCTTTCGCGAGCGGTGAGTGACGCGTAACGGTCCCGAAGCTGCTGTATCTCCGCCTCTTGAGCGAGAGCCAGGCGGCTTCGTTCTAGAGCTTGCCGGATCGCCGTCAACAATACTTCGTCATTGAAGGGCTTTGTCAGGAACTCGACTGCCCCCGCCTTCATGGCGCCCACCGTCATTGGAATGTCGCCGTGGCCCGTGACGAAGATGATCGGCATGTCGGTACGTTCCGCGGCCACGCGCTTTTGTAGTTCGAGACCATTGAGGCCAGGGAGGGAAATGTCGAGCACGAGACAACTGGGGGTAAATGTTCGCGGGCGGTCGAGAAATTCTTGTGCAGAGGCGAACGTCTCTGGCTGCCAGCCTTGATCTTGGATCAAGGTCTCCAGTGACTCGCGTACCCATGCATCGTCATCAACGATGAACACAATGGACTTGGCAGTCGCCATTGGTGATGACCCCACTTCATGACCAAGCGTGCTGGTTGAACACATTGTACCCCCAGAACCCGGACACGTTGGCCCTTACTCCCCAGCAAGGGCCGCGTTGACGGCATCAAGCAAAGCGCTGTCGCTGAACGGCTTCTCTAGGAACTTCACAGCCCCTTGTCTGAATGCTTGCTTTCGGATGTCTTCATCCTTTTGAGCAGTTATGAAAATGATGGGAATCGCTTGCCCACGACGTTTCAATTCCTTTTGGAGATCGAGCCCCGACATCCCCGGCATCGCGACATCGAGGATCAGACACCTGGTCTGATCCACATAATCAGACGAGAGAAATTCTTGCCCCGACGAAAAAGCTCGAGCCGCAAAGCCGAACTCCCTGAGCAGATCGGGCAGCGACTCGCGCAGCATCTCATCATCGTCAACTACGGACAAAAGCGGACGTTCCGCGGCGCCGTTTCCCGGAGAAGACTTCATAACAAGACAATGCACCACTCTGGAAGCGGCGTCTATTCGACTTTAGTACTGTTTTCGCCAAGACTAGGAACGCCGGAGTCAGATCACGCCGCAACACGACCATGCGCCACTTTGCGAGTCGCGTCAATTCGACTTTGGTACTGCTTCAGTCGCGAAGAGGAACGCCGGAGTCAAGATCACGCTGCATCTGTCCGGTCGGAATGGCTTTCAATGTCGTCCAAGCCCTCGGCTCTGCAAGGGATAGCAAACGAAAATGTGGCTCCGGGTCCATCATTGGCTGTCGCCCACAGGCGTCCATGATGAGCCTCGATAATGGACTGGCTGACGTGCAGCCCGATTCCCATTCCATCGTTCTTGGTTGTATAGAAAGCCTGGAAGAGTTTGTCCGCGGCTTCAGGTGTGAACCCGAGCCCCACATCTTTGACGCTGAGGCGCACCCGGCCCGCCCCCTCCCGTTCGGTTCTGATGAGCAACTCCCTCGGGCGATCCTCTACCGAGCCCATCGCGTCGAAAGCATTGCGTACCAGATTGAGAATGACCTGCTGCAGTTGGACACGATCCCCGGTAACCAGCGGAAGAGCGTCGGCCAGCTCCGACTTCAGGATCACCCGATTCCGGTGAAGATCGCTCAATGACAATGCGATCACCTCTTGGGTCGCTGCATTCAAGTCTAGCGGCTCCGGCGTGAATTCCTTCTTCGTGTACAGAGCACGCAATCGCGTGATCACATCCGAGGCACGGTTGCCATCGCGAATGGTCCGCATTACCGTCTCTCGCGCACCCTCAACATTCGGAGGATCAGCATTCAACCTCCGAAGACACGTACTGGCGTTGGTGATGAGGCTCGCCAGCGGCTGGTTGATCTCGTGGGCGATCGAGGCAGTCAACGCGTTCAGCGTCGTGACCCGCGCCACATGGGCAAGCTCTGACCGAGCCCTCTCGAGTTCCTCTTCCGCCAAACGCCGCGCCGTCACATCCTGAATCGCTGCGATGTATTCCAGTCGACCGTCCTGGTCCCGGGTCGCGTGAGCGACTGCATGCAGATACTTGATCGAGTGATCAGGCATGAGCAAGCGGTACTGCCATTCAAAGTCGCTGGCGCCGTTTCGTGCCTGGTCGACCATTTTCTCGTACAGTGTGAGGTCCTCCGGATGGACTCGAGCGCGTATTAGGTCGAGCGTCACGGGTACGCCGATCTCAAGTTCGTAAATGAGATAAAGCTGCTCTGACCAGGTGATTTCGTCTGTGGCAACGCGCCAACAGAAGCTGCCTATTTGACTGAGATTCTGACTTTCCGCGAGGAACGCCTCACTGTGCCGCAACTCGTCCTCAGCCCGCTTCCGCTCGGTAATGTCTCTCACTGCTGCAGAGACTAGCGTGCCCTCCTCTGTCTCTAGCGGACTGAGGCTGATCTCCACAGGAAACTCCGTTCCATCTTTCCGCCGTCCGTAGAGATTCAAACCCTTACCCATCGGCCGCACACGAGGCTGGGCAAAAAATCCCACGCGGTGGTCAGGGTGTCGGCCCCGAAACCGTTCCGGCACAAGAATCTCAATCGCCTCCCCCAAAAGCTCTTCCCGGCGATACCCGAACACTTTCTCCATTTGTGCGTTGATCAATACGATCTTGCCCTGCTGATTCATCACAACCATTGCATCCGGTGCGGATTCCAGAAGCCCTCGAAATTTTTGCTCGGCCCGTTTGCGCCCGGAAACGTCGGTCACTGCTCCCACGAACTCCAGGCAACCGCTTTCGTTTTCGGAGGGACGGCCCACAACATGCACGTATTTGATTGATCCATCGGGCATCTGCAAGCGATGTTCAATATCGAACTCCGTCCTCTCGCGTGAAACCCGTTCCATGAGCTGCTGCACACTCTGGCGGTCCTCGGGATGGACTCGTGAGAGGACGAATTCGACTGTTGGTTGCGTTTTTGGTTCGAGGGCGAAAATTCGGTACGTCTCTTCAGACCACACGATCTCGCCGCTTGCTGGCTTCCACCCGGAGCTGCCCGTGCTACTCAGCCGCTGCGCCTCCGCGAGGTAAGACTGGGACTCCTGGAGATGCCGATAGAGACGCGCGTTCTCGAGCGAGATCGCCGCTTGCGACGCCAGGACTCTCAGCACTGTGACCCGGCTTGGACTAAACACTCGGGAGGCAAGATTATTTTCGAGATAAAGCACACCGGCGAGTTTGCGTTGGTTAATCAGCGGCAAGCAGAGGATTGAACGGGTCTGATGCTTTAGGAAATACGGATCCGCTGAGAATGGCGTTTTTTGAGCTGAGGCATCATCTAGAATTACCGCTTCCTCAGTGCGCGCAACAGAACGTGCGATCGACTCTGGCAAGAGGTCCGAGCTCGTGGGCGCGTCTCGCAATCGGACGACGATCGTGTCAGCAACGGTCGTGGCTTCAGCCTCTATATGCAGCGTCCTGTCCCGAGGGACAATCAATAAGCCCCTCTCCGCTCCCGCGTGTTCAAGAGCCGTGCGCATGAGTACATTGATAAGTTTCTGCAAGACCATCTCGCCCGAAACTGCCTGCGAGACCTTGACGATGGTGGCCAAATCCAGGTGTTCAACCGGGGCCTCGATCGTACTGCCGGGGGTTCGAGGATGTTTTTCCGCAAGTTGGGGATATAGGTCGTCAAGTTGCCGAACCTTCCCATCAGCACCCCAACTCAGATAACAGGAACGGGCGTTTTGCAGGTAAGTGTCGGCGAACTCGTTGAACCCGCGTGCTCGGTAAAAGGCCGAAGCACGCTCATAAGCAAGCGCTTCGTTATTGACGAACCCGTTTGTGCGAGATGAGTGGATCGCCTTTTCGTAGAGACGCATGGCGTCAAGATCGCGATTTTCGATGCGGGCAATTTCGGCGCCCACCAGCGCGGCGCGGTTTTCGAAATTATCCGGGCAATTCTCGGCCCAGATTTCGAGTTGCCGCTGATGCTGGGCCAGCGCCTCCAAATGCTGCTGGCACTCGTCGGCCGTTACGGCGTCGCAGGACGCAGCACGAGAAAGTGCGCTGTAAAAGTGATATTCGGCCTCTTCAAAGAAGGCGGGTGAGGTCCAGAGCAAGCGCTGCGCCCTCGATGAAGCTTCCATGGCCTCTTTGTAATCGGCGGCAAGATAGCGCGCCTGCAGCTTGCGTACCCAATACCAGCACTCCGCGATCGCCAAAGTCGGGTCGGCGGCCAAATGACGTTCGAACGCGACCTCCTCGATCTGTTCACTGTCGAAGCAGCCGAATTCAGGCGTCAACCCGCGGAGCATCCGAATCAGTGCGAGTTGAGCGACAGTAACGTCAATAACGATGCCGAACCGCGCTTTTTGAGAAAACGCCAAGCCAAGTTCGGCTTCGCGTTGCACCTCGCTCAGAGGGCCGCCCGCGACGAGAAGGTCCGTGTTCAGGTTGACTGTTGCGTATGCTGCATACGTGAGATCGCCGATCTTGTTCGCCTCTTCGAAAGCGCGACGCTGGAGGTCACTGGAGGCCCGCACATGTCTCATCCAGCGCGCGATCCAGGCGGCATAATATAGATAAGTGCCTGCCTGGAATCGCTTCAGCCCGCGCCGTTCGACGAGCTCAAAACCGACTTGGCCGAATCGAAATGCCCCCTGGTAGTTGCCAAAACGCGGTCCGGCAATCCTGCCGAGCGTGATATAGGCGAGGCACGAGGCGTCGCAGTTGCCGTGCTCAAGGCTGAGATTGACCGCCCTGCAGATGGCCAAGGAATCCAAATTTCGGTCCGTAAAAAAGGCAGGGACTACAAGCTTGGTTAGAACGTCGACAGTTCCGAGCGACTCGGGGTCGCTCATCAATGGCATATCGACGACGTCCTCTATCGCGCAACTGCCCATCTGCGACCGTATCTGCTCGTATTCGCGCCGCGCTTCGTCATCTGTCGGATGCGGCGACCACTCAATGCCCACTTGCCGGAGGTAGTCGAGAGCAACGGCGACGGCACTGCCGCTCTGACCCAGTGTCGTGCACACATCCATATGCAAGCACGCGACCGCGGCTCGTTCGACCGAATTCGCCGTCCGCTTGGACACCGCAGTCAAGCGTGCATCTGCGGCCGCTAGGTCGCCGGTCAGGAACTCACATTCCGCCCGTTCCAGCTCCAGCGGGAAGATCAGGTCGCGCCGGCGCTCCCAGCTATCGTCGTCCAAGAGCGCCGCACCCGCAACGAGGTATTTAAGAGCCGAAGTGTAAGCAGTAGACGCTTTCGCACGCTTGCCTGCGATCAGGTTGAGCTCGGCCAATTTCTCCCGTTCCTCTTGGGAAGTGATCAAGGCCACGGCGCGGTCAAGTTGATTGACGATGTCGAAGATCGTTTCTTCCCGTTTTTCCGGAGAGGTGCGCGCCGCCAACAGCCGTCCGATGCGCAAGTGCGCTTCGGCTCGCGATACTTCCGGTATCAGCGAATAAGCCGCTTCCTGAACACGGTCGTGGATGAACTTGTAGGATTCATCCAAGTGTTCGACAAATTCCTGACGCACGCCCTCCCAGAGAGCGGCGTGCACCTGCTCCTCCGACATTTCCAAAACGATCGAAAGCGTCGTGATCCCGGCGACGTTTCCAAGACTGGCCAGCTGCTGCAACGCCGCCTGGGTCTGGGCCGGCAGCCGGATGAGCTTCGTGATCATGAGGTCCACCACATTGTCGGTGTATCCCTTGGCGTGAATGCGATCGAGGTCCCAGGACCAGCACGCAGCATCATGATCAAAGGTGAGCATTTCTTCTTCAGCGAGCGAAGAAATGAACTGAATGGTGAAGAACGGGTTGCCACCCGTCTTCTCTTGCACCAGTTGCGCAAGCGGCGCACTGCGTTCCGCTTTGCAGCGAAGGGCGTCGGCAATCCATTGCCCGAGATGTTCTGGGGCGAGCGGCCCAAGCGTGATCTGCTTTACCTTTCCGCCAGCGGTCTTGATCGCGTCGAGCTTCCGCATCAACGGATGAGCGGCATTGACTTCATTGTCGCGGTAAGCACCGATCAGCATAAGGTGCTGTAGATCAGAACGCGTCAACAGATCTTCCAGCAGGTCGAGCGTCGCCGCATCCAGCCATTGCAGATCGTCGAGAAACAGTGCCAGCGGATGCTCCCCCCGCGCGAATAGGCCGATGAATCGGCGGATCACCAGTTGAAAGCGGCGTTGAGCATCCCGTGCGGGGACTTCAGGAACTGGGGGCTGTTCTCCGATAACGAGCTTCAATTCGGGAACCAGATCCACAATCAGCTGACCATTCTGGTCTAACGCATCACGCAGGTCGTGTCGCCATTTGCCAAGCTCCGTCTCGCTCTTCGTCAACAACTGCCGGATCAAACTCTGAAAGGCTTGTGCCAATGTCGAGTAGGGAATGTCGCGCTTGTACTGGTCGAACTTGCCCGAAGCAAACAGGCCACGAGGCGGCACCAGCACGGGCTGCAGCTCATTGACGACCGAGGATTTGCCGATGCCGGAATAGCCGGAGACAAGCACCAATTCAGGGACACCACCATTCACGACGCGGTCGAAGGAGGCGAGCAACATCTCGATTTCGCGTTCACGGCCGTACAGTTTTTCCGGAATCTGAAGGCGATCTGGTGTGTCATGTTCTCCTAGCGCGAAGTCGTGAACACCACGCTCGCGATCCCAATCCTCCAGACAGCGGCGAAGATCGGTCTCCACACCAGCTGCCGACTGATAACGCTCTTCAGGCGTCTTGGCAAGTAGCTTCATGATGATTGCCGAGATAGAGCGAGGAGCATCCCTTCGCCGCTCGGCCGGTGCCGGCGGCTGTCGGGCAATGTGGCAGTGAACCCATTCCATGGGATCAGAAGCGGCGAACGGGAGGCCGCCAGTCAGCATTTCGTACAGCGTGATGCCAAGTGCATAAAGATCGCTACGCGAATCGATCGACCGATTCATTCTTCCTGTTTGCTCGGGGGCCATGTAGGCGAGCGTTCCCGAGATAAACTCGGGAGGTTCCGGGCGCTGGCGCTCGCGCAGCAATCGCGAGGCAATACCGAAGCCCCTCAGCCAGGTGCGGTCCAAGGCAGTGTTCGCAAGCACGTTGGCCGGTTTGATGTCTTTGTGGATGAGACCACGTCTGTGCACCTGACCGAGTGCTGCAGCGAGCTCGATCGCACAGCGAAGGAATTCGTTCAATTCCATTGGCCGTCGAAGAAGTCGATCCAATGGCTTTCCGCCTGGATCCTCGAAGACGAGCATGGTCCGGTTCTGTTGTTGTGTGAGGGCGATCGGCCGAATCGCCCATGCCTGATTGAGCTCGTCCTTCAGAGAGAGTTCGTGCTCCATCTTCTTGATGGTTGCAGGAGCGGGATGCTCCATCACGGGTGACAATCCGAGAATAGACGGTGGAATCGTCTCCGTCTTGGGCTCGCGCAGACCGCGGTACAGGATGAACTCTCCATCCTGATGAAGCGCTTCCAGCCGGTACTGCGAAAGGTCCATCACGCCATCAAAACTCCCACTTCAACCCGTATTGCATGATGCGAGAATTTAAGTTGCGACGCTGATTTTTCCGAACGTGCTCGGACTCGAGACATCACTCGCGGGATTAGTAAAATTGGGGTGATTGAAGACGTTGAAGACTTCCCAGCGGAAAACCATGTTCGCCTTCTCACCGAGTTTCGTGCGCTTGATGAGAGCCATATCTAAGTTGTGCTGGTTAGGCCCTCTAAGAATATTCCTTCCTAAATTTCCAAAGGTCGTCCCGCCGCCCGTAACTGGAAATATTCCACCGATCAAACCTCCGTCCGGAATGAATGGCGCCGGAACAAATACGCTGGTTTTGAAGAACTGATTTACGCGGCTGCTCACGCTACCGCCGCAGGCACACTCTTCGGGCCGGCAACTTCCTTCACCACAGGGAATTTGGCGCCGGAGGCGACCCTGAAGGATGCGCTTCGGCATACGTTCCGCGGCCACGCGCTTTTGTAGTTCGAGACCATCAAGGCCAGGGAGGGAAATGTCGAGCACGAGACAACTCGGAGTGGATACGCGCGGGCGATCGAGGAATTCTCGCGCGGAGGCGAACGTCTCCGGCTGCAAACCTTCGTCACGTATTAAAGTTTCCAGTGACTCGCGTACCCAGGCATCGTCATCAACGATGAACACAATGGACTTGGCAGTCGCCATTGGTGATGACCCCACTTCATG
>Ga0335077_10006362_pt1 | contig 14578 bp, 15 predicted proteins | sample Lox_Sample_31_FD_207151 | JGI IMG/M metagenome (GOLD analysis project Ga0335077, IMG submission 207151) | Soil microbial communities from Loxahatchee National Wildlife Refuge, Florida, United States - Lox_Sample_3.1 | ecosystem: Environmental > Terrestrial > Soil > Wetlands | place: USA... | reverse complement strand
CGCTCGTTCCAGTGTGGCACCGCTTCGCCTGAGCGCGCACGGTGGCCCAGCTCTTCGTCGTCCATCCGGACAACCCGCAGGTGCGCCTGCTGCGGCAGGCGGCGCAGCTGATCGATCTCGGCGCCGTCGCCGTGGTGCCCACCGACTCCTGCTACGCCCTGGCCTGTCACCTCGACGACAAGGCGGCGGTCGATCGGGTGCGGCGCGTGCGCAATGTCGACGAGCGGCACAACCTCACGCTGCTGTGCCGCGATCTGACGGAGATCGCGACCTACGCGCGCGTCGATAACGTGCAGTACCGCCTGCTCAGGCAGGCGACGCCGGGCCCGTATACCTTCATTCTCGAGGCGACGCGCGAGGTGCCCCGGCGCCTGTCGCACCCGTCGCGCAAGACGATCGGCATCCGCGTTCCGGACAATGCGGTCACCCGCGCGCTGCTCGACGTGCTCGGACAGGCGCTGATCTCGACCACGCTCATCCTGCCCGGCGACGAAGTCCCGATGTCGGATCCGCAGGAGATCCGCGCGCGGCTTCAGCACGACACCGACCTCATCATCGACGGCGGGCCGAGCGGCATCGAACCGACCACCGTGATCGACCTGACGGGCAAGGAAGCAGTCGTGGTGCGCCACGGGCGCGGTTCGCTCGCCGCGATCGGGCTCGCGTGAATGCCGTTGATCGACCGTCCGTGGCCGGCGCTAGACTGCCGCGCCCGGCGATCCGGACATCCGTGATCCCGGTCGCCCGTTTCCCGAACTTCCACGCCTCATGACCCGCGAAAGCGTTCTCTCCGGAATGCGCCCGACCGGCGCGCTGCACATCGGCCACTACCACGGCGCGCTGAAGAACTGGGTGCAGATGCAGGAGGACTTCGACTGCTTCTACTTCGTCGCCGACTGGCACGCGCTGACCACGCACTACGAGTCGCCGGAGGTGCTCGGCGCGAGCGTCTGGGACATGCTGACCGACTGGTTCGCCGCCGGCATCGATCCGGACCGGTCGACCGTGTTCATCCAGTCGCGGGTGCCGGAGCACGCCGAACTGTTCCTGCTGCTTGCGATGGCGACACCGCTTGGCTGGCTCGAGCGGGTGCCAACCTACAAAGACCAGATGGAGAAGCTCAAGGACCGCGACCTGTCGACGTATGGGTTCCTGGGCTATCCGCTGATGCAGGCCGCCGACATCCTGATCTACCGCGCCAGCCGCGTGCCGGTCGGCGAGGACCAGGTGCCGCACATCGAGATGACGCGCGAGATCGCGCGCCGCTTCAACCATCTCTACGGCCGCGAGCCCGGCTTCGAAGCGAAAGCCCGGGATGCGGCGAAGAAGCTCGGCGCGAAGGCGGCCAAGCTCTACGTCGAGTACCGCACGCGCTTTCACGAGCAAGGCGATCGCGATGCGCTTGCCGCGGGGCGGGCGCTGGTCGGCGAGGCGAAGAGCCTGTCGAGCGTGGAACGCGAGCGCGTGCTCGGCTACATCGAGGGGACACGGCGGGCGATCCTGGTCGAGCCGGCCGCGACGCTGACGGCAACGCCGAAGCTGCCGGGCCTCGACGGCCAGAAGATGTCGAAGAGCTACGGCAACGCGATCCTGATGCGCGAGGAACCGAAGGCCCTGGCGGAAAAAATCCGCCGCATGCCCACGGACCCGGCGCGCGTGCGGCGCAGCGATCCGGGCGACCCCGGGAAGTGTCCGGTCTGGCAGCTGCACCTCGTGTACTCGGACGCCGCGCGCCAGGAGTGGGTGCAGAAGGGCTGCCGGTCGGCGGGGATCGGCTGTCTGGATTGCAAGCAGCCGGTGATCGACGCGATGCTCGCCGAGCAGGCACCGTGGCGCGAGCGGGCGCAGCCGTTTCTCGACCGCCCGCAACGACTGCGCGAGATCGTCGCCGACGGGTGCGCGCGCGCCCGCCGCGTCGCGCAGGAAACGATGCGTGACGTGCGCGAGGCAATGGGCCTCGAGTACGGCTGAGCGCGCGGCGGGCGCGTCCGCGCATGCACGGTACCGAGGCCCCGTCGCCCTGGGTGACCCGCTTTGCGCACCTCGTCGCTTCGGGCGCGACGGTGCTCGACGTGGCCTGCGGGGCAGGACGGCATGCGGCGTACTTTGCCGCGCGTGGCTGTCGCGTCGATGCAGTCGATCGGGATCCGGCCTTCGCCGGGAACTTCGCCGGTCTTGCCCGCGTGCGTTTCCTGGTCGCCGACATCGAGTCCGGTCCATGGCCCTATGCGGGACGTCGTTTCGACGCGGTGCTCGTAACGAACTATCTGCACCGGCCGCTGCTGCCGTTGCTGCGCGAGAGCGTGGCCGACGGCGGCATCCTCCTCTACGAGACCTTCGCGCGGGGCAACGAAGCCTTCGGCAGGCCGTCCAATCCGGCCTTCCTGCTGCAGCCGCGCGAGTTGCTGGACGCGTTCGCGCAGGGGTTCTTCGTCGTTGCCTACGAGGACGGCGAAATCGCCGCGCCGCGCCGCGCACGGGTGCAGCGCCTGTGCGCCATCCGGGGCGGCGCGCGCGGAATTGCCTTGTTTGCTGACAGCACAAGCGGTGCGCGCGGGTAGAATCGCCGGATTCCGAATCACGCCGTCCCCGGACGGGCAGGGAAGGGCCACGCAGACATGATTCGAGGCAGCCTGGTTGCCATCATCACGCCCATGCACGAGGACGGCCAGCTCGACCTCGATGCGTACCGCAGGCTGATCGAGTGGCACATCACCGAAGGGACCCATGGCATCGTCGCGGTCGGTACAACCGGTGAGTCGCCGACGGTCGATTTCGACGAGCACAACGAACTGATCCGGGTCGCGGTCGAGACGGCGCGCAAGCGGGTGCCCGTGATCGCGGGCACCGGCGGCAACTCCACCACGGAGGCGATCGAACTGACGCGCTACGCGAGGAAGGTGGGCGCCGACGCGACGCTGCAGGTGGTGCCGTACTACAACAAGCCTTCGCAGGAAGGCCTGTTCCGGCACTTCAAGACCATCGCCGAGACGGTCGACCTGCCGGTCATCCTCTACAACGTGCCGAGCCGCACCGTGGCCGATCTGGCCACCGATACGACCCTGCGCCTGGCAGCGGTGCCGGGCATCGTCGGGATCAAGGACGCGACCGGAGACCTCGCGCGCGGCACCGACCTGCTGCGGCGGGCACCGAAGGACTTCGCCGTCTACAGCGGCAACGACGACAGCGCTCTGGCGCTCATGCTCGTCGGCGGGCACGGCGTCATCTCGGTCACGGCCAACGTCGCGCCGCGGCTGATGAGCGAATTCGTCAGGGCCGCGCTGGAAGGCAACATCGCGCGTGCGCGAGAGATCAACAACCGGCTGCTGCCCCTGCACTTCAAGCTGTTCGTCGAACCCAACCCGACCGCAGTCAAGTGGGCCCTGCAGCGCATGGGGCGCATCGCCGGCGGGATCCGGCTGCCGCTGGTGCCGCTCGGAGCGGCGGCGCAGCCGGTCGTCGAGGCCGCGCTAAAGGAAGCCGGAGTCCTCGGCTAGCGAACGCGCGGGAAAGCAGGCAGGGAGGGTGCGGATGTCGTTGCTTCAACGTCACCGGGCGTGGCGACAGGGCCGTTTTGCGCTGGCGTGCTTGTTTGGCGTCGCGTGCATCGCGGCCTGCAGTTCGACCCAGCTGACGGACAAGATCGACTACGGCAAGGCGCCCCCACCGAAGCCGCTCGACATCCCGCCGGACCTGTCGCAGCTGCCGAAGGATGATCGGTTCCAGGTCCCGAGCGTCACCGCATCGAGCGTCAAGAATCAGCAGCAGGCGGTGGCGCCGGCCCAGCAGGCCACCATCGTGCCTGGCGTGCCCAACGCGCGCATGGAGCGTGATGGATCGCAGCGCTGGCTCGCGGTCGACCTGCCGCCGGAGCTGGTCATCGAGCAGGTGCGGGCAACATTCAAGGATGCCGGTCTCACCATCGAACGCGACGATCCCAAGATGGGCATCATCGAAACGGTCTGGGCCGAGAACCATGCCCGCCTGCCGCTGGACTGGCTGCGCAAGGCGCTGGGCAGCGCCGCCGACACGTTCTACTCGACCTCCGAGCTCGACAAGTTCCGCGCCCGCATCGAACGCACCGCGGGCAACACGACCGAGGTGTTCGTCAGCCATCGCGGCATGCAAGAGGTCTACATCGACAAGCAGCACGACCAGACGATCTGGCAGCTGCGCCCGAGCGAGCCGGAACTCGAGGCCGAGATCCTACGGCGCATGCAGTTGCGCTTCCTGCCGGATGCAACTGCGAAGGCCGCGCCCGTCGACGCGGCGGCGACGAAGGGCGGCGTCGTGGCGGCCGCGGCGCCGCCGCCGAACGCGCGGCTGGTTCCGGGCTCCGACTCCGGCGATACGAAGGTCCAGATCGACGAACCGTTCGACCGTGCTTGGCGGCGCGTCGGTGTCGCCCTTGACCGCGGCGGGTTCACGGTCGAGGATCGTGATCGCACGAAAGGTCTCTACTACGTGCGTTACATCGACCCCGACTACGAAGCGAAGGTGCGCGACAAACAGGGCTTCTTCGCGAAGCTCTTCGGACGCGACCCGAAGATCGAGGCGCAACAGTTCCGCATCCTGGTCGCGGGCGACGGCGGCAGCGGCACCGACGTCAGAGTGCAGGACAAGGACGGCAATCCGGAGCGCAGCGCGACCGGTGCCAAGATCCTGACCCAGATCACCGAGCAGTTGCGCTAGACGGGACGGGAGCGACCGCGTGCTGCGTTTCTGCTGCCTCGGCTCCGGCAGCGAAGGCAACGCGCTCGTCGTCGAAGCGCCCGGGTTGTGGCCGACGCGCGTCCTGGTCGACAACGGCTTCAACCTGCGCCAGCTGCGACGCCGTCTCGATCGTGCCGGCCTGACCATCGACGACCTGGACGCGGTCGTCGTCACGCACGAGCACGCCGATCACGCGGCCGGGGTGGCAGCACTGGCGCGGCGCCGGCGCCTGCCGGTGTACGCGACGCCCGGGACGGCGCGCGCCTGCGGCCTGATCGAGCGCGAGTGCGACTGGCGGCGTCTCGACGCCGGTCGCGCCGCGGCGGTAGGGAGCCTGGTGGTCTGGCCCTATGCCGTGCCGCACGACGCGGTCGAACCCGTGCAGTTCGTCTTCTCCGACGGCGCGCGCAACCTGGGGCTCCTAACCGACATCGGCTCCGTGACCGAGGGCGTGGTAGCCGCCCTGGGCGGCCTGCATGCCTTCATCCTCGAGTGCAATCACGACGCGGAGATGTTGCGCGCCGGACCGTATCCATTCTTCCTCAAGACGCGCATCGGCGGCGACTACGGACACCTGTCCAATGCACAGGCCGCGAGCCTGCTCGCGCGCATCGACCGCCGCGCGCTGACATCGGTGATCGCCGCCCATCTCAGCCGCAGCAACAACCGGCCCGCGCTCGCGCGCGCGGCGCTTGCGCGCGTGCTCGATTGCGGCGCCGACGAGGTAGCGGTGGCCGACCAGGACGAAGGACTCCGCTGGCGCACGGTCTGACGCGCGCCCGGAGGCAAACAAAATGGGCCGGCGCAAGCCGGCCCTTTCGTTGCTGCGGAGGAACTACTTCTTTTCTTCTTCCTTCTTGGCATCCGCCGGCATGTCGGCCTTCTTTTCTTCCATCGCTGGCGCTGCCGGGGCGGGTGCCGGCGCTGCGGCGGGCGGCGGCGCGGGTGCTGGTGCGGGCGCCTGCTTTCCACATGCAGCCAGAACTGCCACGGTCATCGAAGCGAATAGGAGCGACGTTTTCATTGTGTGCGTCCTCGGAGAGTGGCTGGGGTACGAGGCGGGCCGGCAAACGCAGAGACCAACCGGAGGGCCTGCAGGCATCGGCGCACCGACATCCTCGCGGCCGATTATATCCAGCGCACTACGCCGCCCTTGTCGGACGTGTCTTACAGGCCGAGGGGATCGACGGGCAGGTTGTGCGCGCCGGCGTCCCAGCGTCGATCGAAGCCCAGCAACAGCGGTTGCGCACGCGGCTGGCTGTTGAACCATATTTCGCCCAGGCCCTGTGCCGAACGGCTCAGCACGAGCACATGCGCGTCATCGGCGACCAGCGCGGCATCTTCGCCGACGGGATCGTCGGTGATGGCGCGCCGCATCTCTATCGCATGCGACAGCTGCCGGTGCAGCACACGCAGGCGCGCGGCGCGCGTTTCCAGCCAGTCGGTTTCGTCGACCAGCAGGCGCAACCGTGCCATGCGCGAATCATGCAGGAACGCGTGCAGCACCTCGACGGCGGCGGGCTGCGCCAGCTCGAAGACGGACAGATCGTGGTGCAGGCAGCGCAGCTCGCGCCGCGCACGTCGCAGCACGACCAGTACCGCTTGCGCGAGGTCGGCGCGCGATTCCAGCACCACGCGTTGTGGCCGCGATTCGTCGGTGGGCAGTTCCAGCATGCGCGCTTCAGAGCGTGTGCAGCCAGCCCGCTGCGTGCCATGTAGCGAACTGGCGCCAGGCCGACGCGCTCAGGCCGGCCAGTTGCGCCGGCGCAAGCGAACGTCGATCCGCGAGGTCATGCATGAGGGAGGCGTCCGGGCGCGTGCCGTCGAGCAGTTCGCCATTGATGGCGATCCATCCACCTGAATACAGCATGCGCGTACGCCGGTCCAGGCGCAATCCCCGGCGCCGCGCGAGCCGGCGCAGCGCCTGCGGTCCGAACGCACGCTGCGGGCGCGCGAACACGATGCTGGCTTTGGGTTCGGTGAGGAACGTGAGCAGTACGTCGCGCGCGTCCGCGCGCGTCGGCGGCATGCGTCCGAATGCGTCGAACGCCGCATCGATGAAGGCGCGGGGCAGGCGTGCCGGGGTGCGCGTCGGTGCGGTGCCCGGATCGGCGTAGCGCCCGGCGGGCGCCCGGCGTGCGCACTGCATGTCGAGCCAGGGTTCGCGCAGCTCGCGCCACGCTGGCGAGCGAAACCCGATCGAGCAGGTGATGCATCCGCCGCCGACGGCGGTCCCTTCGTGCGCAATGCCGGGTGGCAGGTACAGCATGTCGCCCGGATCGAGGACCCACTCCCGCTCCGGCTCGAAACGACGCAGGATCTTGAGCGGCAGGTGCGGCACGAGGTCGCGCGCGTTGCCATTGCCGATGCGCCAGCGCCGCTGTCCGCGTGCCTGCAGCAGGAACACGTCGTAGTCGTCGATGTGCGGCCCGACGCCGCCGCCGTCAGCCGCATAGCTCACCATGAGGTCGTCGAGGCGCGCATCGGAGACGAAGCGGAAGCGCGCCAGGAGATCCGCGGCGGCATCGTCGTGCTGGTCGACGCCCTGAACCAGCAGCGTCCAGCGCGGCTTCGCAAGCGGCGGGAGGCGCCGCCGGGCGAGCGGACCGTGCTGCAGGCGCCACCCGTCGAACGCGGTCACCAGGCGCGCTTCGACGTCCGCGCGCGCGGCGAGCCGGAACAGGCAATCGGCGTCGACGGGGGTGACGAAGCCGGGAAAGGCATCGCGGATCAGCAACGGTTTGCGCTGCCAGTGCCGGCGCATGAACTGCGCGACCGGCATCGAGCCGAGGCGGGCAAGAGGAAGGGTCGCCACGAATGCGAGAATAAGCGAGGAGCTCGCACGTGAAGATCGCGGCCGGAACCTTCGTCAGCCTCGAGGTGAAGATGTACGACGCGCAGGGCAACCTGCTCGAGGCATCGACCGATCCGCTCGTCTACCTGCACGGCGCCAACGACATCTTCCCCGCCGTCGAGCGCGCGCTGGACGGCAAGGAGCCCGGGTACGAGGCGTCGCTGCGGCTCGAACCGCACGATGCGTTCGGCGACGACGATCCCGGCTTGCTGCATCTGGTTCCGCGCTCGAGTCTCGGGGCGCACGTCGGGATCGGCATGAAGGTCGAAGGCGTGCCCGGCAAGCCCAAAGACGGGCGCATCTACACCGTCACCGATCTCACGGACACGGTGGCGGTGCTGGACGGCAACCATCCGCTGGCGGGCCGCGCCCTGCGGTTTCTCATCAACGTTCGCTCGGTCGAGAAGGCGACCGAGGAGGAGCTCGCGCAGGCCGAAAATCCGCGCGTCCCGGACTTCCTGCGGCCTGTCGCGCGCCGCGACCTGCACGAAGGCGACGGGCACGAACACTGAGGGCTGCCCGTCGCGTCACACCTTGCGCGCGACGGCCTGGAGCTCGTAGAGCAGTTGCAGCGCGTCGCGCGGCGCAAGCGCGTCGAGATCGACCGCGCCGAGGCGATCGCGCAGCAGATCGGCCTCGACGACAGGAGCCGCCGGCGCCGCCACCGGCGCGTTGAACAAGTCGAGCTGGGGCCGGGTTCCTGCCGCGCGTTCTTCGAGTTGTGCGAGCAGTCCGCGCGCACGCCGCACGACGGCGGCGGGCACGCCCGCGAGTTGTGCCACCGCCAGGCCGTAACTCTGGCTGGTCGGACCGTCGCGCACCTCGTGCAGGAAAACGACCTTGCCACGCACCTCGGCGGCGGCGACATGGACGTTCGCCACTTCGGCGGCGGTCTCGGCAAGCTGGGTCAGCTCGAAGTAGTGCGTGGCGAACAACGTCATGCTGCGGTTGCGCTCGACCAGCTCGCGCGCGATGCTTGCCGCGAGCGCCAGGCCGTCGAACGTCGAAGTCCCGCGCCCGATCTCGTCCATCAGTACGAGGCTCCGGTCGGTGGCCTGGTGAAGGATGGTCGCGGCCTCCGTCATCTCGACCATGAACGTCGATGCGCCGCGGGCCAGATCGTCGGCCGCCCCGATGCGGGTCAGGATGCGGTCCAGCGGCCCGAGCCGCGCCTGGGTCGCGGGCACGAACGAGCCGCAGCAGGCGAGCAGCGCGATCAGCGCGATCGAACGCATGTACGTCGACTTGCCGCCCATGTTCGGGCCGGTGACCACCAGCAGCCGCCGGCCCGGTCCGAGCCGGCAGTCGTTCGGAACGAAAGACTCGATCTGGCGCTCGACCACCGGATGGCGGGCGCCGATGATCTCGATGCCCGGCGTCCCGTCGAGCAGCGGGCGCGACCAGCGTGCCGCCTGTGCATGCGCGGCGAAGGCCGCGAGCACATCGAGGCTGGCTACCGCATCGGCGGCGCGCGCGAGCGCCGGCAGGTGCGCGAGCAGTCGTTCCAGCAGCTCGTCGTAGAGCTGTTTCTCGCGCGCGCGGGCGCGCTCTTGCGCCGACAGCGCCTTGTCCTCGAACGCCTTGAGCTCCGGCGTGATATAGCGCTCCGCGTTCTTCAGCGTCTGGCGCCGCCGGTAGTCATCCGGCACCTTGGCCGCCTGGCCGTGCGTGACCTCGATATAGAAGCCGTGCACGCGGTTGTATTCGACGCGCAGGTTGGCGATGCCGGTGCGCTGGCGCTCGCGCGTTTCGAGGTCGACGAGAAACCGGCCGGAGTGGTCGCGCAGTGCGCGCAGCTCGTCGAGTTCCCCATCGACGCCGCGCGCGAAGACATCGCCGTCGCGCGGATTGAGCGCCGGCTCCTCGAGCAGGGAGCGCGCCAGCAATGCGTGCAGGCCATCGGGAAGGACGCAGGCGCCGGCCAGTTCCCGCAGCAGGGGCGACGGCGACCCGGGAAGCGCCGCCAGCGCGGCCACGCGCGGCAGCGCATCGCGCAGCGCCGCGAGCTCGCGCGGCCGCGCGCTTGCCAGGGCGATGCGGCCGGCGATGCGATCGAGGTCGGGCAGGCTGCGCAACGACTCGCCGATGGTGCGATGTCCCTCGTCCTCGAGCAGCGCCGCCACCGCCGCATGGCGCGCCGTGGCCGCCGCCGCATCGCGCAGCGGGTGATGCAGCCAGTGGCGCAGCCTTCGGCTGCCCATGCTGGTGGCGCAACGGTCGAGCAGCGCGAACAGTGTCGGCGCATCGCGCTCGTCGCCGCGCAGCGCCGCCGTGATCTCGAGGTTGCGCCGTGTCGCCGGGTCGAGCAAAACGAAGTCGGATTCGCGTTCGAGCTTCAGCCCGGTGACGTGCGCCAGCTCGTGATTCTGCGTCTCGCGTGCGTACCCGAGCAGCGCACCGCAGGCCGCGAGGACCGACGGGTGGTCGTCGACGCCGAACGCCGCCAGCGTCGCCACGCCGAGCTGTTGCCTCAACGCGGCACCGCCGCGCTGCGCATCGAAGTGCCAGTCCGGCAGCGCCGTCACGGTCGTCTCGGCGAGGGTCGCCGCACGCTCGGCGTCGGCCACGAGCAGCTCGGACGGTCCGATGCGCGCGAGTTCGGCTCCGACGCGGTCGAGGGGCACCTCGATCGCTCGCAGATCGCCGGTGGCGAGAACCAGCCAGGCCACGCCGGCCAGCTGCGCCTTGCGATCGACGGCGAGCGCTGCGAGCGCGGTGTCGGCCTTGTCGCTGAGCAGCGCGGTATCGGTGATCGTGCCCGGCGTCACGACGCGCACGACCTTGCGCTCGACCGGTCCCTTGCTGGTGGCCGGATCGCCAATCTGCTCGCAGATCGCCACCGACTCGCCCAGCTTGACCAGCCGTGCCAGGTACTGCTCGACCGATACGACCGGCACGCCGGCCATCGGGATCGGCGCGCCGTTCGACGTGCCGCGTCGCGTGAGGGTGATGCCGAGCAGCCGCGCGCCGCGGTCGGCGTCGTCGTAGAACAGCTCGTAGAAGTCGCCCATCCGATACAACAGCAGCGTGCGCGGGTACTGTGCCTTGATGCGCAAGTACTGCTGCATCATCGGGGTGTGCTGCGCAAGATCGGTCGAACCGGGTCCCTGCCCGGCGCTGCCGTGGTGCGGAGGATGCATGTCGCGCAAAGCCCGTTCCGGATGCCTCGAACCCGAGGGCGCGATTATCTCCAATGCGTCGCGGGCGCCGCACGCACCCGTGCGATGATTGTCGCCGGGCTCCCTCTCGTGCGAGGCGCGTCGAAGGCCCGCGATGTCCGGTTCCGATCGAGCGACGACCTGTCCGTTCTGCGATCGCAACGATGCGATCGGCGGCAACGAGCACGCGTACATGCTGTACGACCTGAACCCGGTGACACCGGGCCACCTGCTTGTAGTCACGGTCCGCCACGTGGCGGATTTTTTCGCCACCACGCGGGTCGAACGCGAGGCGATGCTGCAACTCGTCGACGAAGCGAAGATGATGCTCGATCGGACCCGCGCGCCATCGGGCTACAACCTCGGCGTGAACGTGGGGGCCGCGGCGGGCCAGACGATCATGCACGTGCATGTGCACGTGATTCCGCGTTATCCGGGCGACACGCCGAATCCGCGCGGCGGCGTGCGTGGCGTCATCCCGGCGAGGCAGTCCTACTGACGGCGAGGAGATTCGCGTGAACGGATACCAGATCACCTTCTTCACCGTGCAGGATCACCGCCACAAGGGCAAGCCGATCGGCGACTGGCTGGTCCATGTCGCCAGGGAGCTCAACCTGACGGGCGCAACGCTGATTGCCGGCGCAGAGGGGTTCGGCCATCATCGGCGCATTCACTCGGTCCACTTCATCGAGCTCACCGACCAGCCGATGGAAGTCGTGATGATCGTCACACCCGAGGAGGCGGATCGCCTGTTCGAGCGCCTCGAGCGCGAAGGGGTACACCTTTTCTACGCAAAGACACCGGTCGAGTTCGGCACCATCGGTGCGCCGCAAAAGTAACGCGACGGCTGACGCAGACAACGCCCGCCGGTATGCTTGGTGCGGACCCGAAAGCTGGGACGCCAAGAGGAGAACCGTGTGTCCGCGGCTGTGACGCAACGATGGGTGTGGTCCGCTCGAAACGCGGGTGCGCGCGGCCCGGCGTGAACGGTCGATGAAGCCGGATCTGCTCGAGGTCGCCGCCCGCCTCGCCGCGCGCGCCGAAGCGTTTGCCGTCTGCACCGTGGTGCGGCGCGAGCCGCCGAGTTCGGCACGCGTCGGCGATACCGCGCTCGTGACCCGCGATGGCGATGTCTTCGGATGGGCCGGTGGAGGCTGCACGCGCTCGACCCTGCTGCGCGAAGCGCTGCGTGCGATCGCCGACGGCGAACCGCGCCTGCTCAGCCTGTCGCCCGATCCTGACCTGGTGCAGCGCACGGGCGTGGTCGCGCTGCCGATGACGTGCAAGAGCGGAGGTACCGTGGAGCTTTATGTCGAACCGGTGCTGCCGGTCCCGCGCATGGTGATCTTCGGCCGCACGCCGGCCGCCCGCGCCGCGGCGCGGATCGCCGATGCGATGGGCTATCGCACCGAGGTGATCGATCCGGAAGCGGACGCAGGCGAATTTCCGCCGGCGACGCGGGTGCAAGCCCGTTTCGAGCCCGGGAGCGAAGAAGGCGAAGCGCACGTGCTCGTCGCCACGATGGACGAACGCGACCTCGAGGCGATCGAAGCGGCGCTCCGCCTTCGGCCCGCGTACCTGGGCGTGATCGCGAGCCGCAAGCGTTTCGGTGAACTGCGCGACGCGCTTGTGGCGCGCGGGGTTGGGCGCGACGCGCTCGACGCCATCGTCGCACCGGCAGGCATGGACATCGGCGCCCGCTCGCCGGAGGAAATCGCGCTCAGTGTCATCGCGCAGATCGTCGAGCGGCGTCGCCACCGCACCGCCGTGCAGGCTGCGACTCGCGCGCGACGTGAGTCTGCAACCGTGCACGAGGCGATCGATCCCGTTTGCGGCATGACAGTCGCAGTGAGTGGCGCACGCCATGTCGCGGAGGTCGAAGGGCAGACGCTCTACTTCTGCTGTGCGGGGTGTCGCACGAGTTTCCTCGCGGACCCCGCGAGGTATCGGGCCAGGTCGACGCCGGCCACGCCAACGTCCGGCATGGTCGCGGTGTCGCGCTCGCGCGGGGGCTGAATGGACGCCGCACCGCTCGGAGAGGGTCTCGTCCGTCCTCACACCTGCGCCTCGGTTCGCCGCAGCGGCGATGGGAGCCGGACGCGATGAACACTGAAATCGACGCCCTGCAGACGGCGATGGCGCGCGAGGGCTACATCGCCGAACCCGACATCGCCACCGCCGCATTCCTCGCCCGAGAGCTGCGCAAGCCGCTGCTGGTCGAAGGCGAAGCCGGGGTCGGCAAGACCGAGCTTGCGAAAGTGCTCGCGCGCGTTGCCGGCACGGAGCTGATCCGCCTGCAGTGCTACGAGGGGCTGGACGCCAACACGGCGCTCTACGAATGGAACTATCAGCGCCAGCTGCTGCGTCTGCGCATTGCCGAACGCGAGGCGTACGACCCGGACCAGCTCGAGGAGATGATCTTCGGGCGCGACTACCTGCTCGAGCGTCCCTTGCTGCGTGCGATCACGCGGCGCGAGGGCCCGGCGGTGCTGCTGATCGATGAGATCGATCGCGCCGACGCAGGCTTCGAGGCGTTCCTGCTGGAGGTGCTTTCGGAATTCCAGGTCAGCGTTCCCGAACTCGGCACCATCAAGGCCGAGCACGTTCCGAGCGTCATCCTGACCTCGAACCGGACGCGCGAGATCGGCGACGCTCTGCGGCGGCGGTGCCTCTACCTCTACGTCGAACTTCCCACCCTTGAGAAGGAGACGCGCATCCTGCAAGGCAAGGTGCCCGGCCTGAACGAGCGCCTTGCGCTTGCCGTCGCGCGCTTCATGCAGGGAGTGCGCAAGCGCGAGTTGCGCAAGGCGCCCGGCGTCGCGGAGTCGATCGACTGGGCGCAGGCGCTGTTCCGGCTGCAGCAGCAGCACCTCGACCCCGCAGTCGTGCGGGTCACGCTCGGTTGCCTGCTCAAGGACGAACACGACCTCAAGGCGATCGACGAGCGGGCGCTCGCCGAACTCGTGGAGCATGCCGGCGGCAGCGACTGACACCGAAAGACCCGCGTCCCACGGTCTCGTTGCACACCTGGCGACGTTCGCCGCCGCGTTGCGCCGGCGCGGCATCCGGGTCGGCCTGAGCGACGAGATCGATGCGGTCGAGGCGCTGGAGCACCTTGACCTGCTCGACCGCCTGGAGGTGCGGCGCGGCCTGCGGATCGCGCTCAAGGTGCCGCACGAGGCCTGGGCGGAGTTCGATCGCCTCTTCGACGAACACTGGGGCGGCGCCGCGCCGATCGACGTTCCCGTTCCGCCACCGGGCGATCCCGCGCGTTCGCTTCGACCCATGCAATGGCGCTGGGATGGCACGCGGGTGCGCCTCGAGGTGCCGGAGCCGGAACCCACGCCCGATGCCAGTCCGGCGTACAGCGCCGACGCGCTGCTGCGCCGTAAGGCGTTTGACAGCATTGCGCCGCACGAGATCGCCGCGCTCGAACGTTCGCTACAACGTCTTGCGCAAAGGCTCGCCGCGCGGCGCAGCCGGCGGCTCGTGCCCACGCGCGGGCGCGGGGCGGTCGACCTGCGCCGCAGCTTCCGCCATGCGCTTGCGACGCGCGGCGATTTCCTGCGGCTTGCGCGGCGCACGCGCGCGCGCGATGAACCACGCCTGGTCCTGCTTTACGACACCAGCGGATCGATGGATCCGCACACGCGGCTGCATCTGAGTTTCGCGTTCGCGCTGCGGCGCGTCATCCGCAACGTCGAGATCTTCGCGTTCAATACGTCGCTGACGCGCGTGACGCGTGCCATCGACCCCGTGCGGGTACCACGCTCGGTCGAGCGCCTCGCGGCCGAGGTGCCCGACTGGTCGGGCGGAACCCGCATCGGCGCGTGTCTCGCCGCGTTCGTCGCAG
>Ga0335077_10006361_pt1 | contig 14584 bp, 13 predicted proteins | sample Lox_Sample_31_FD_207151 | JGI IMG/M metagenome (GOLD analysis project Ga0335077, IMG submission 207151) | Soil microbial communities from Loxahatchee National Wildlife Refuge, Florida, United States - Lox_Sample_3.1 | ecosystem: Environmental > Terrestrial > Soil > Wetlands | place: USA... | reverse complement strand
GGGCTGGAGCGCGGCTACTGCATGATGATTGGCGGCGAGAAGGCGATTGTCGAACACCTGGATCCGATCTTCCGGACGCTGGCGCCGGGCGCGGGCGACATTCCTCGCACGCCAGGACGGGACAGTGTCGACGGCACTGCGGAGCTCGGCTATCTGCATTGCGGTAAGAATGGAGCCGGCCATTTCGTCAAGATGGTCCACAACGGCATTGAGTACGGTGTGATGGCCGCCTACGCGGAAGGGCTCGGCGTTTTGCGGGATGCCAACGTCGGCAACCAGACCGGGGAGGCAGACGCGGAGACCACGCCGCTGCCCAATCCGGAACATTATCAGTACGACTTCAATCTGCGCGATGTAGCGGAGGTTTGGCGCCGCGGCAGCGTGATCGCGTCATGGTTACTCGATCTGACTGCCGCGGCGCTGGTGGAGGATCCTTCGTTGGCCAAGTTCGCAGGCCGTGTCTCGGATTCGGGCGAGGGGCGCTGGACGATTAAGGCCGCGATCGACGAGGCCGTACCCGCGCCGGTTCTCACAGCCGCGCTGTATGAGCGGTTCAGTTCGCGTGGGGAAGCGGAATTCGCGGACAAGCTGCTCTCTGCCATGCGTTTTCAATTCGGCGGCCACCTGGAAAAGGTCCCCGGAAAACAGGCGGCGTAAGACTACCGCCGATCTGCCCCGATCCGCATTCATTTGTCATTCATCCGCGGCCTGCTCAGGTTGTCGTATCTGGCCGCGGATGAACGCGGATAAACATCTGGATTCATCCGTCCCCGCAGCATTAATGAGGCCCCCCTCAACTTCCGTATGCCGGTGCCGAAAAGCACAAAAGCAGGCCAATCCAGCCGTTCTTCTTTGGGCATGCGCCTTCGTCCAGCGCGAAATACCCCGATCGTGTTACGCAGACACTCACCGGCGGGTGGCACTCCAAAAGCATCCATTCGCGTGATGTTTTCGGGATGCCGATGGTTCAAAGTTGGTGTAGCGGCAAATACCGCGGAAGGGATGGAACACTCAGTGAACAATTCGCAAGAGTGCATGGTGGCGGAACGCTTTTTGGACCAGGCCGACGAAGACTCCTTCGGCGACCTGTTTCGCTTATTCTCTCCGCAACTGGTTGCGTTCTTCCGAAGGCGCGGCCATGAGAACGGCATCGCCGAAGACCTGGCCCAGGACGTCATGCTTACGGCTTACCGTAAGGCAAGGCAGCTGCGCGACCACAAATCGTTTCGCGGCTGGCTGTTCAAAGTGGCGCGAAACACCGCGTTCCGCTATTATGCACAACGTGCGCGCCAGGTGCCGACCATCGATCTGGGCGACATCGACGAGTTCCTTGCGGCTCCAAACCACGGTCCCAGCGGACCCGTCTCGGAATTCAACGAGTGGATGCAATTCCTGGACGCCCAGGAACGAGAGACCATGACACTCCGGTTTGTAGAACAGTGGGAATACCACGAGATCGCAGCAGCCAAAGCTGTTCCGATCGGTACCGTTCAATGGAGGGTATTCAATTCGAAGAAGAAGTTGGCGGCGCACTTGAGCCCGATCCGCGAGCTCGATCGTAAGGCCGCATGACCCGCGCCCGCTCGCCGGACGATGTGGTGCAGGCACTCTTGCCTGCCGCGTCCCGACTCATCGGGACGCTTGGCGGGGGGTGCACAGTGGCGCTGGCGAAAGGGGCTCTTCGAGGCTCCCGCAACGGCACTCATGCCGACGCTTTCTCCCCGCGTCGAACTCCTGTGCCGGTGTACGCTTTTCGAGGCTGAAGGTCCGGACACCAAACTTGCTCCGCCCGCTGCCCGGACCCTTGAGGAGAACCAAACTCGAATTTCAGTCTCTTTCGGCACGGTGCTGCTCATCGCGCATGAGCGAGCGGGGCACACCCGGCCTGCCGAGACACTTTTCCAGAAACGCTTTGATACGGAGGATAACGCTGCGGGGCTGCCGCCGCTCAGGCGGCGACGAATCCGGCGGTCTTCCAGGCATCCCGCGCAGTGGCTTCACGAAAGAAGCAAAGCGTGGGCGCATCATCGCGGTGACTAACCCGAATGGAGTCGCCTGGTTGGATCTGGCCGGAAGCCATGAGGTTGGACAGCGGCTGTACCAGGAGGCGCTCGATGGCGCGTTTCAGGTGACGCGCACCATATCGGGAGTCCGTGCCTTCCCGAAGCATCAGCTCCCGGGCGCTATCGACTACTTGAATCTCGAAGGGCAGGTCCGCGACGGCCGCCTCAAGACGCTGCTCGACGGCTTTGAGCTCGATATCGAGAATCCTGCGGAGTTCGTCCTCGCCGAGTGGTTTGAAGACGACAATCCTGTCCAGACGATTCATGAACTCCGGCGTAAATTTCCGCCGGGCAGCGGCCGTCCCGATCTGCGACAGCCTTGTGTCGCGTCCACTCTGGAAACCTGCGCCCGGTGAAGGACTGAACCCCAGCCGGGGACTCTCGAGGGCACACATTTCGCCCGCGCCGAGATTGCTCGTGAGGAAAATCATCGACGACGTGAAATCGACCTTGCGGTTGTCCCCCAGCGTCAACACGCCTTTGTCCAGGATTCCCAGCAGCAGATTCCACAAGGCGTCGGATGCTTTCTCAATTTCGTCGAAAAGCACGAGGCTCATCTTCAGCTTGTCGGAGTGATGGCGGTTCAAGGCCTCCTGAGAGAGCAAGGCATGGGTTTCGCGGTGGCCGAGGTATCCGGGAGGAGCGCCAATCAGCTTGGCGATGTCGTGGCTGTGCTGGTACTCCGCGCAATCGATCTTGATAATCGCCTTGGGATCGTTGAGCAGGCACTGGGCGGTGGCCTCCACGATGCGGGTCTTGCCCGAGCCCGTGGGCCCCAGGAACAGGAAGTTTCCGATCGGGCGGCCGGCCGGCGCCAGGCGCATCATATGGTTTTGGTAAGCGGTGACTACTTCGCGAATCGCTTCGTCCTGTCCCACCACCATGCTCCGCAGTTTGTTTTCCAGTTCCTGGGATTGACGACCGGTCTTGGCCGTGTCCAGTAGTACGAGTCTCGGCATTTTACTCTCCTTCCCGCGCTCCGAGGTGACCCCGGTGCGTCCTTCTCAGGCGGTCTTGCAACCGTTAACCAAACTATGCGCCTTCTCATCGGAGAAGCCATCACGAGATCGAAGGCTTTTTGAGTAACTCACTCGTCAACGTCTGCGGTAACCTCATCGAGTTAGCAATTCCCCCATCGGATGGGTAACCGGCGGCGGGCAAGCCCCACTCGGATTCCGCCCGGCGCCAATCCATGCCGAATCCGCCAGGTTCAACCGTGTACTCGCCGGCCCAGGGGACGAGATAGCGGCGGCCGCAAGTGGCGCACCGGTAGTGCCCGCGAATCGGCCACGTGGCGTGATCGTGCATTAACTGGCACCACAGTACACCAAGCCTGGCGCCTATCGCGCGATTTTGCTTCAAGTCTTCAGACATATTCATCTCGCTCGTCGCTCTTGGGCCGATCACTTCTGGAATGGAGGCCGCGCCCGTCACGCAGCCTTCCCCAGAAAATCGTCGTACGCTACGAATCGCTGCCGCGAATTGCGGTCCGCACTTTCCTGGCACGCGATGCAGAATGTCGCCCACGGCATCGCCTGCAGCCGTTTCTGGCTGATTTCCTCGTCACACTGAAGGCACGTTCCGTAGGTGCCCTCGGCGAGCCGGTCCAGGGCCGCGCGAAGGTTGCGTAACAGAGTTGAGTCCCGTTCGAGGGCACGGCCGGTCAATTCGCGGTCCGCGGCGAAACGCACTTCATCCAGTGCGTCGGCGGTCCGTTCAATAGTCAGGCCCTCGCGCCGTCCCATGGCCCGCGCCACTTCCGCGTGTTTCGCGCCCAGGATCGCCTGAAATCTGTCGAGTTCGGTTCGAGTCATTTCTTGGTTCGCTCCTGTGAACGAGTATGCTGCGGGGATCGTTTGAATTCGTCACGCCATTGAGGAGTTTTCGATTACCCCCGACGTCAGAGTGCCGCATCCCACATTCGTGGTAACAGCGGCCGGCCGCGACCCGCGAGTTCGACGGCATTCCACGAAAGGGTTACCGGCACGGCCCACAATCGAATCATGGAAAGTTAACTCGACTTCGTCATGACTCTTTTCTGGCGGCGGTTCATAGTGTATCCAGGGGAGCGAGATGGGAATTCTCAGAACCACGGACGGCACGCAGATTTACTACAAGGACTGGGGCACCGGACAGCCGGTCGTTTTCAGCCACGGTTGGCCGCTGAACGCGGATAGTTGGGAGAGCCAGATGCTCTTGCTTGCCTCTCACGGGTTCCGCGCGGTCGCTCATGACCGCAGGGGTCACGGGAGATCGAGCCAGGCGTGGGACGGCAACGAAATGAATACCTACGCCGACGACCTCTCAACTCTCATCGAGGCTCTCAACCTCAGGAGCGTGATCCTGGTGGCATTCTCGGCCGGAGCAGGGGAGGTTGCCCGTTACATCGGTCGCCACGGTTCGAAGCGCGTCGCCAAGGCTGTTCTGATCTCCTCGGTCACGCCGCGGCTGTTACGAACCGATGCGAATCCCGCCGGGGTGCCGATAGGAGTTTTTGACGCCCTCCGAGCGGCTTCGCTTCGGAACCGCGCGGAATTCTACAAACAACTGGCCGGCGGCCCGTTTTTCGGATTCAACCGGCCGGGAGCGGCGTTCTCGCAGGGAATGGTCGATTGGTTCTGGATGCAGGGAATGACCGCTGGACTGAAAAACACATTCGACTGCATCAAGGCGTTCTCCGAAACCGACTTCTCCGAAGATCTGAGGAAAATCGATGTGCCCACACTGGTGGTGCACGGCGACGACGATCAAATCGCGCCAATCGATTCCGCGGGGCGGGCGTCAGCGCGACTCCTTCGAGACGCGACTCTCAAGGTTTACCCGGGCGCACCGCATGGTTTGACCGCTACGCATGAGGATCAGCTCAACGCGGACCTGCTGGCATTCTGCCGAGGCGTAAACGCAGAGTTGGGAGTTGCGGCATAGCCGGCTGGAATCGATCATGAACCGGACTATTCTCGGAATTCATCACATCACGGCTATCGCCGGCGAGCCCGATCGTAACATCGACTTCTACACTCGCCTTCTGGGGTTGCGCCTGGTGAAGATTACGGTCAATTTCGACGATCCCGCCAGCTACCACCTGTATTACGGCGATGGCAACGGCAGCCCGGGAACGATCCTGACGTTTTTCACCTGGCCGGGAGCACGGGGCGGACGCCACGGAAACAGCCAGGTGACGCAGACGGCCTTCGCGATACCAAAGGGCTCCGGTCCGTTCTGGCGCGAACGCTTGCAGGCCGGCGGGGTCCAGTTCGCCGGCACAACGGAACGCTTCGGGGAGACGCTCGTCTCGTTCGCCGACCCGGACGGTTTGCGGCTCGAGCTGATCGAGTCCGATCGCGCCGATCCCACCTGCCAGTGGTCCGGTGGTGGCCTCCCGGCCGATGCTGCGATCTGCGGATTCCACAGCGCTACGATTTCCGAAACCGGATACGAACGGACTGCCCGATTGCTCACCGAGACGATGGGATTCCGACTGGTTGGGAGCGAGCAGAACCGCTTTCGCTACGAAATCGGCAATGCGCAGCCTGCCCGGCTGGTGGATGTCGTCTGCGCCCCCGGTGGCGTCGAGGGACGGGTAGCGGTGGGCACGGTCCACCACATCGCCTGGAGGACCGCCGATGACGCGCAACAGCTCGAATGGCGGGGCGAGTTGAGCCGCCTCGGATACAACCTCTCGCCGGTGATGGATCGCGTCTACTTTCACTCCATCTACTATCGGGAACCCGGGGGAGTGCTCTTTGAAATTGCGACTGACCCGCCGGGATTCACCGCCGACGAGCCCTCGAGTCAGCTTGGCGCGGCCTTGAAACTTCCGCCTTGGTTCGAACGCAGCCGGGCGCAGATCGAGGCGTCGCTGCCACGCCTTAAAATCCTGGGCGGAGGCCGTTCATGAGTCCGGCGGACGATCTTGGATTCCGTCATCGATATCTGCCGGGTGCCCCGGGAGCCGGCGGCGTTACCCTGCTGCTGCTGCACGGCACCGGCGGAGACGAGTCGGATTTGATTCCCATCGGGCAAAGCCTGGCCCCCGGCGCCGCATTCCTGAGCCCGCGCGGCAGAGTGCTGGAGAACGGCATGCCGCGTTTCTTTCGCCGGCTTGCCGAAGGTGTGTTCGATCTGCAAGACCTGCACGTGCAAACTGCCGCCATCGCCCAGTTCATTGCGGCCGCCTCGCAGAAATATTCGCTGCAACTGAACCGCATGGTGGCAGTCGGGTATTCGAACGGCGCCAATATCGCCTCCAGCGTTCTGCTGAGCAATCCAGGCCTGCTTACCGCGGCCGTCCTGTTCCGTCCCATGGTGCCCTACGTCCCGCAGTCCCGCCCGAACCTGCGGGGTCTGGATATTCTGATCGCTGCCGGGAACCGCGATCCGATTGCTTCCCTGGGAGAAACCAAACGCCTGGCCGGAATCTTCGAGGCGGGCGGCGCAACTGTGTCGATGCATTGGCACCAGGGAGGGCACGAGTTGGGCAAGGACGATCTGGACGCAGCCGCAGGCTGGATTTCCCAATGGCGGGCGGCCCGATAAACTCCGCCGCCCATGATCTGCTCGACTTCGCTTGCATTGTGCGATGCTAGGGCCATGCGACTTTTCATGGCAGTGGTGATAGCGATAATGGGGGCCGCCATGGCATCCGCTCAAAACGGATTCCGCGGTCCCGGGCTCTACGAGATCATGAACCTGAAATCCTCCAGGATGATGGCGATCGACACCAGGGACCGGGCCTCCGTGATTCAGATCGTCTCGCGCAGTCAGGAGGATCAACGCTGGGTGGTTGAGCCCGGTCCCGGCGGGACATTCTTTATCCGGAGTGCCGTCAACGGCCGGGCCATTCAAATCACCAACAATGCCCAAAGCACTCCGGTGGTGTGCGCGCGGTTCGACAGAAGCCCCGCGCAGCAATGGCGCATCGAACCCGGCAAGGACGGCAATCCGCTGATTGTCTCGGCGGCGGGCGGACGGGCTTTGGACGTGCCAGAAGGCTCCAATCGCGAGGGTGTCCGCATCCAGATCTACGACCGGAACGGGGACTCCAATCAGCGATTCGTATTTCACCCGATCGATGAGCGGCCGGACCGGGATCGCGATCGGCGGGGGCGTTGGGATCGCGACGATCGCGGCGGCCGCTAACACGTATGGCGCGGTTTCGCCTGCCAGGATTTTCATGCCTGAATACCGCTGAAGATTGCCTCATTTCCAACCCGACAACGCAATTGGAACTTCGGGCTAAAGCGAAATGTGCGACGCTTTTGGCCGCCCCGAAAACCCCTTCGCCGGCATTGGCACTGTACACGCCCGACACGCGGCCCGGTGAGTCGGGGCGCGCAGGCAGGAGAGCCCGCGCCACATCGTGCTACAGCCGCGATTGTATCGCCGAAGGCACATCGGCAAGCGACACGTCCACTGAAGAGCGGCTCTTTCGCTCCAACAGTTCCACCATGCCCGACCCGAGCTTCTTGCCGATCACCACCCGGAAAGGCACTCCGATCAGGTCCGCATCCTTGAACTTCACACCCGGACGTTCGTCGCGATCGTCCAGAAGCGCGTCGAGGCCCGCGTCGAGACACTTCTGATAAATACCTTGGGCCGCCTCTCTTTGAGCGGCGTCGGAGTAGTTCGCCGGAGTCACCACCACTTGAAACGGCGCAATCGGCGCAGGAAGCGCCATCCCGTCTTTGTCGTGAAACAGCTCGATGGCCGCGCACAGGATGCGCTCGATCCCAATGCCGTACGATCCCATGATGGGGGTCACTTCCTTGCCGTCGGCACTCAGCACCCGGAGTCCCATCGAATCCGAATACTTATACCCGAGCTTGAAGATGTGCCCGATCTCCATCGTCTTGCGGATCTCCAACCTGCCGCCACATGTCGGACAGAGATCTCCGGCGGTCACCTGCCGTAAGTCGTGGATCTCCGCCTGGAAGTCTTCCCCCATCGTCACGTTGCGAAGATGGTAATCGTCGCGGTTGGCGCCGGCGATCATGTTCCGCCGCCCCTCGAGCGCACGGTCGGCCAGGATCGGCATCTTCTGGACACCGACGGGCCCCAGCGATCCAGCCTCCGCCCCGAACCACTCGCGGATCTCGTCGGGACGCGCCGGACGGAATTCCGGATCGCCCGAGATGGTGCCGAATTTGGCTTCGTTCAGTTGATGGTCGCCGCGCAGCAAGACCAGGACCGGCTTGCCATCCGCGACCAGGACCAGGCTCTTCATCTGCGACGATTCCGGGAGACGGGTGAATTCCGCTACATCCGCGATGGTCTTCCGGCCAGGCGTGTGGAACTCCTCGGGCGTCAGGTCCCCTTGCGGGTCCGCGGTCGAAGGCGACGACGGCACTGCCGACGCCTTCTCCAGGTTCGCAGCATAGCCGCAGCCTTTACAAATGGCTACGAAATCCTCGCCGGCGTCCGACACCACCATGAATTCGTGCGACTGGCTGCCACCCATGGCCCCCGAGTGCGCCTCCACGACAACGTACTGCAGGCCGCAACGGTCGAAAATCCGCCGGTAGGCCTTGTCGTGCTTTTCGTAGGCGACGTCCAGCCCCGCCTGGTCCATGTCGAACGTGTAGGAGTCCTTCATGATGAACTGCCGCACCCGAAGGAGACCCGATTTCGGCCGCGGCTCATCGCGGAACTTGGTCTGAATCTGGTACCAGATCTGCGGGAGCTGCTTATAGCTGCGCAGTTCGCCGCGCGCGATCGTAGTCATCACCTCTTCGTGGGTCATGCCCAGGCACAGGTCGCGCTGGAACCGGTCCTTCAGCTTGAAGAGATTGTCGCCCATGATGTCCCAGCGGCCGGATTCCTGCCACACCTCCGCGGGATTCAGGCCGGGAAGCAGCATCTCCTGGGCGCCGATGCGATCCATCTCCTGGCGCACGATCTGCTGAATCTTCAGCAGGGAGCGCTGCGCCAGGTACAGGTAACTGTAAATGCCGGCGGAAAGCTGCCGGATGTAGCCTGCCCGAAGCAGCAACTGGTGGCTTGCCACCTCGGCCTCGGCCGGCACTTCGCGCAGGGTAGGAATGAACAACTTGCTCCAGAGCATAAAGTTGTGAAGGGGGTAATCCCAATTCTAGCATGGTAAAATCAGGCTTCCAGCCAACGCCGGACAGGCGGACCCGCCGGGCACACCGACCGTCCGGGCAAACGGAGGAATTCTCACCATGACGACAGCAGATGAAATGGCGCGGCCCCTCGCCGAGGTCGATCCCGAAGTTTACGAGGCCATCCAGCATGAAGTCGAGCGGCAGGACTCTCAGCTCGAACTGATCGCCAGCGAGAACTTCACTTCCGAAGCAGTCCTGGAGGCTACCGCCAGCGTCTTCACCAACAAGTACGCCGAGGGCTATCCGGGCAAGCGCTATTACGGCGGATGTGAATTCACCGACATCGTAGAGAACCTGGCGCGCACTCGCGCCAAGAAGCTTTTTGGCGCGGAGTACGTGAACGTACAGCCACACTCGGGGTCCCAGGCCAACCAGGCTGCCTATGCCGCGGTGCTCTCTCCCGGCGACACCATCATGGGTTTGAACCTGGCACACGGCGGCCACCTCACGCACGGCCACCAGCTCAACTTCTCCGGCAAGACCTACCACGTGGTGCCTTATAGCGTCCGAAAAGACGACGAGCGCATCGACTACGACGACGTCGCCAGGCTCGCGAACGAGCACCGGCCGAAAATGATCATCGCGGGCGCCAGCGCATACCCGCGCACTCTCGACTTCCCACGTTTCCGCGAGATTGCCGATTCCGTAGGAGCCGTCTTCCTGGTGGACATGGCCCACATCTCCGGACTGGTCGCCGCCGGTCTGCATCCGAATCCCTGCCAGTATGCCGACATCGTCACTTCGACCACTCACAAGACCTTGCGCGGGCCGCGCGCCGGCATCATCCTCGCGAAGGAGAAGTATGCGAAGGAGATTGACAAGACGGTCTTCCCGGGCATTCAGGGCGGGCCGCTGGTACACGTGATGGCCGCCAAAGCGGTGTGTTTCCACGAGGCCATGCAGCCCGGCTTCGCCGATTATCAGAAGCAGGTGGTGGCCAACGCACAAGCGCTGGCGCGGAGCCTGATGGACGCGGGGTTCCGCGTGGTGTCGGGCGGCACCGACACGCACGTGATGCTGCTGGATGTCTTCTCCAAAGGCGTCCGCGGCAAGGAAGCCGAGCAGGCGCTCGACCGCGCCCGCATCACCGTCAACAAGAACGCCATCCCCTTCGACACCAATCCTCCGCTCAATCCCAGCGGCATCCGCCTGGGATCACCCGCCGTAACGACACGTGGATTTCGCGAAGGCGAGATGCGCGAAGTCGGAACGCTCATCGCCCAGGTCCTGCACCACATCGCGGACGAGAGCGTGCTTGCCGCGGTGAGACAGAAGGTGGGAGCGCTCACCGCGCGTTTTCCGCTGTATCCCTGGAAGCTGGATGCCTCCAGGCGCCGGCGGCATGATGCTCTGGCTCCGGACTCCGTGGTCGAGGCCTAGCCGCCGCGGCCGGAGACCGGGTTCCTGCCATGGCGCTCCATATCGTCATCGATGCCCGCCGGATCCGGGACTTTGGAATCGGTACCTACATCCGTAGCCTGGTTCACGGGCTGAGCACCATTGACGACACCAACCAGTACACCCTGGTGAGCGGTCCGGCGGACGTGCGGACCATGGCGGGCTTGCCTGAGAATTTCCGGACGGCAGTCTACCGGCGGCGCGATTCGGACTATCTCGATAACCTCACCTTTCCGATCTTCCTGCACGGACTCTCTCCCGACCTCGTGCACATTCCCCTGAATCGCGTGCCGCTGCTCATGATCCGGCCGTACGTGGTCACCATCCACGATATGGCCAATTTGATTTTCGACAATGGCGGCTCGGGCTTTCGCATCTACATGCGGCGCCTTCGCTTCGAATTGGGATTGAAACGCGCCAGCCGGATCATCGCGGTTTCCGAAGCCACCCGGCGCGATGTCTGGAAACGAGTGGCCGTACCACCGGACCGGATCCGCCGCGTCTACAACGCGCCCGATCCCGGGTTTCTGACCCGCAATTTCGCGCCGGGATCCGAGGAGCAGCTGCGCACCATGGAGCGGTATCAGATCCACTATCCGTTCCTCCTGTACGCCGGGAATATACGCCGCCACAAGAATGTGCCGCGCCTCGTGGAAGCCTTCGCCGTGGTGCGCGACCAGTTGACCACCCACCCGGTCTACAAGGACCTCCGTCTCGTCATCATCGGCGACACAATCTCGCAATATCCCGCCGTTCGCCAGGCTGTGATCAAAAGCAGGGTCGAGCACGCAGTCCGGTTCCTGGGGTTTGTGCCGTTCGAGACGCTCCGCTGTTTTTACGAGTTCGCGGCGGCATTCGTGTTCCCGTCGCGTTACGAGGGATTCGGATTACCACCCCTGGAAGCGATGGCATGCGGCACCCCGGTGGTAACCTCCAATGTCAGCTCGCTTCCCGAAGTGGTGGGGGACGCCGCCGTTTTGGTCAATCCCGAAAACGTTTTCGATATCGCACGCGGCATAAAGGAAGTCCTGCTCGACGAGGGCCTGCGGGCCGAGTTGATTCGCAAGGGCCGCGAGCAGGCGGCGCGCTTCAGTTGGGAACGCACGGCGCGGGAAGTGCTCGAGATCTATCAGGAGGCTGCGCGCGGCCGGTAGAATAAGACTAATGCCCCTGGCACTGCTGCTTTACGTATCCCTGGTGAACGATGTCCGCATTCTGATCGCGCAGCACGATCTCGCGTCGGCGGAACGGATCGCCCGGAGCTATCAGAAACAGGCCGGATCCACTCCGGAATTAGCGGCCGCGCTCTCCTGGATCGCACGCGGCGAATTGGATCTTCACCAGCTCGATCAGGCCGATAAGTACGCTTCCGAAGCACGGGATTTGTCGCTGCAACTGCTGCGCACACGCAAGCTCGAAACGGACCCGTGGCTCCCCACGGCGTTGGGCGCTGCCATCGAAGTGCACGGCCTGGTGTTGTCGGCCCGCGGCGAACGGCCGGAAGCCGTCAGCTACCTGAACCAGCAACTCGCCCTGTATCGATCCGCGCCCATCAGCGAGCGCATCCGCAAGAACATCAACCTGCTGAGCATCGAGGGGAAGACCGCGCCTCCGCTCGAGGTGAGCGAGTGGCTGGGCGGCCAGAAACCCCCGGCGCTTTCCGCGCTGCGCGGCCGTCCCGTGCTGCTCTTCTTCTGGGCGCACTGGTGCCCCGACTGCAAAGCGGAAGGGCCGATTCTGGCCAACCTCATGAAGCGTTATGGTCCCAAGGGCTTGGCGTTGGTCGGTCCGACCAGGCTGTACGGCTACGTTGCGGGCGGAGAAGATGCCGCTCCCGTGACAGAGAAGCGCTACATCGAACAGGTACGCCAGCAGTTTTATCCGGAGTTGGCAGGCATGCCAATTCCGCTGAGCAATAACAATTTCCTGGTGTATGGCTCCAGCACCACCCCGACCCTTGTTCTGATCGATCGCGCCGGCGTGGTCCGCTACTACCACCCCGGCGCTGTCTCGGAACAGGAACTAACAGCCCGCGTCGAAAAAGTCCTCGCGAAGTGAAGCCTGCCTCTTAGGCAGTCTTGCGCTTGTGCTCGGTGGTGCCTTTCGCCCGGTAGCGGTCATAGTCCTGCAGCGATCGAATCAGGGCGTCGATGGCAGATCGCCGTGCGTACAGGTGTTCCAGGTTCTTCCGGGCAAATCGAACTGGGCCAATCGTGACTGTGGCTTTCTTCACGGGGGACATAGTACACATGTACCAAATAGGTTAGGAGAACACAATAGTAAATACAGGAGTTTCCTGATGAAAAATTGCGGGTTAACTTCCACCCCTATTTGCGGGTACACTAAACCTAAGTATCTAATAATGTTGTAATACGAGACAGGTCGTAGGGTACCAATACCGGCTCGTTCGCAAGGTTCGATTCGATTGGGGTATTATCCCGGGATAGCAGTTTTCGCGTATGGTACTCATAGGTGTACGTGGGATCTTTCAAAACATTGCCCGTGAGCACCGCAACCACCTCGTCGCTTGCCCCCATCGATCCCGCTGACACCAGCTTTCGAATTCCAGCCAGAGTTGCCGCGGAAGCCGGCTCACAGCCGATGCCGCACTGTCCGATAACTGCCTTGGCATCCGCGATTTCTTGCTCCGTCACCATCTCCACCACGCCGGAGGATGCGGTGACCTCCGCGAGCGCCTTAGGCCACGACACGGGATCTCCGATCTTGATCGCGGTGGCGAGTGTCTCGGGGTGCTCGACGGCTATCAGACGAGATCGATCCTGAGACTGCATCAAATGGTAGAACGGCGCCGCCCCCGTGGCCTGGATGACGGCCAGCCGCGGCAGCCGGTCGATCAGTCCCCATTCCTTCATCTCGCGGAAGGCCTTGCCGAAAGCCGAGGTGTTGCCCAGGTTGCCGCCGGGCAAGACCACCCAGTCCGGGACGCTCCAGTCGCGCTGGTCCATCAGCTCCAGCATGATCGTCTTCTGCCCCTCGATGCGGAACGGATTGACGGAGTTCAGCAGGTAGATTCCCAGTTGCTCGGCCAGTTGGCGCACCAGCGCCAGGATCTGGTCGAAGTTGGCTTCTACCTGGAGCGTGCGCGCGCCATACTCGAGGGCCTGCGCCAGTTTGCCGAACGAGATGTTGCCGTGCGGGAGAAAGATGAGCGGCTCGAGGCCGGCCGCGCTGGCATAGGCCGCCATCGAGGCCGACGTGTTGCCGGTGGATACGCACGCGACTCGCGACAATCCCAGGCGTAGCGCCTGCGCCACTCCGCAAGTCATGCCGTTGTCTTTGAACGATCCGGTGGGGTTGAACCCCTGGTGCTTGAACGACAAGTGGTCGAGGCCCCCAAATCGTGCGGCCCGCGGCGCATCGAGCAGAGGTGTGTTGCCTTCGCGAAGGGTGACGACATGGGAATAGTCGGAAAGGAACGGCAGAAATTCGCGATAGCGCCAGACGCCGCTCTGTTCCAGCGGCGCGTTGGAGAGGCGGCGGTTCCGCCAAAGCTGCTTCCACTCCGCGGCGGGCGTCTCCGGCTTCGGATACACCGCCTCCAGCAGACTCCCGCAACGCGGGCAGCTGTAGATCACCTCCGTGATCGGAAAACGAGCGCCACACTGCTGGTCAAAACAGGCAAGTTCCGCGGGCATGAAGCCCTATTATAGAGGGGTTCAGGTTAGGGGAAGCAGGGGCAATTTGCCGCGGCTATTGCAGGGTTGGTTCGGGCTGTGCGCCACTCGGATTGACAGCCTGCGGCGCATAGTTTGCCACTATACTCAGGACCTCCTGCCGGCGCACAGGTTTCGATAGATACGCATCCATTCCGGAGGCGATACATCGTTCGCGGTCCTCGGACATAGCGTGGGCGGTCATGGCGATGATGGGAATCTGGCAGGACGTCCCTCGCTCCTTTTCGCGAATCGCCTTGGCCGCCTCGAAACCGTCCATCTCGGGCATTTGCACATCCATCAGGATTATGTCGAACGCTCCGCGCTC
>Ga0335077_10006360_pt1 | contig 14584 bp, 12 predicted proteins | sample Lox_Sample_31_FD_207151 | JGI IMG/M metagenome (GOLD analysis project Ga0335077, IMG submission 207151) | Soil microbial communities from Loxahatchee National Wildlife Refuge, Florida, United States - Lox_Sample_3.1 | ecosystem: Environmental > Terrestrial > Soil > Wetlands | place: USA... | reverse complement strand
TGTAACCCCGCGACGAATGCGGGCAGCGCCACGCCCGGCTTTTGCGATTTGAGTCAATATCTGGATGCCTATGGACCTGTCGTAAATGGCGTTCATAGCGGTCAGATATATAACCCCACCACGGGCAATATAGCGGATGGGTCCGGTCGCACGCCCTTTGCCAATAACATGATTCCTATCGCTATGATTCCGGCGGGCATTGGCAAGCTCCTTGCCGAGTTTCCCACGCCGACCGTCCCTGTGGCCGGTTCCGGCACAAGCATCACGGGAATAAACAACAACTTCGTATCGACGGGTAGCGGCCCTTACAATCAGTACTCGTTTGACACACGCATTGATTACAACGCTCCCCATAACTACCAGGTGTTCGGACGTTTCAGCCTTGACTACTTCAACTTGTCGGGCCTCGGAGGCTTGGGCGCTCTGGGCGGGAATGGATTTGGGCCGGGCGGTTTGAATGGCTCTTCCATCAACCACGACTACAGCTTGGCCACTGGTTTCACCAAAGCGTTTGGCACCAATTGGCTTACTGACTTCCGGCTTGGATGGTTCCAGTATAATCCGGTCACGCATTACTCCGATGCCAGTCAGAATCCCATGACGGGCTTCGGTTTCCCTGGCCTGAACATGGGCACGTCTGAAACGGGCGGTCTCTCCGGGTTCGCGTTTTCTGGGAATGGCAGCCTTTCCTCTTTCGGAGATGGGCTGAACATCGGCCGCTGCAACTGTCCCTTGACGGAAAGGGAACGCCAAATCCAGTTCGTAAATAACTGGACGCGTATTCGAGGCAATCACACCATCAAGTTCGGTGCGGACATCCGCTATGCCACGAATCTTCGCATCCCCAGCGATTCCAGCCGCACCGGCATTTTGAACTTCGATGCCGGCGATACTTCCCTGCAGGGAAACAATGGCTTAGGGTTGGCCACGTTGCTTCTCGGTGACGTCACTTCGTTTCAGCGCTTCGTCAGCCCGCCAAACATCCAGGCCATCGGCCACCAGTGGCGCGAATTCTCGTATGCGCAAGACACCTGGCGCGTCACCCCGAAGCTCACCATGACCTATGGCATCCGGTGGGAGATTTATAATCCAGAGGCCGTCAGCGCCAAAGGCAACGCCGGATTTGCGGATTTGAATAATGGGACTCTTCTTGTGGCTGGTTATGGGGGCGTTGCACTTAATGGCGGCGTCGCCAACACCTACAAGGCGTTCGGTCCCCGCGTGAGCTTTGCCTATCAACTCGATTCCAAGACCGTCCTTCGCGTCGGTTACGGCCGCGGCTTCGACATTGGCGTGTTCGGTTCGAACTTCGGCCACGCTGTCACGCAAAACCTGCCGATCCTCGCGAACCAAAACCTCGAAGCCTCCAACATAAATCCGGCGTACACCAATAATCGCAGCGCCGTTTTCAACCTAACTAATGGACCACCTGCTTATCCCTTGTCCGCTGTGATTGCCGATATTTCCTCCAGCGGCGCGCTGCCTTTGCTTGGTCCCGATGGCACTGCCTCGCCCTATATTCGCCCGAGGGTTCAGCGGCTTCCAACCATTGACCAGTGGAATGCCACCGTTCAGCGTCAAGTTACATCAACTATTAATGTGACTGTCAGCTACATTGGGAACAAGGGCACACACATGTTCGCCGGTGAGAGTCCTTCCTACAACGTGAACGAAGTCGCGGTCGGAACGGGTACAAATCCCGTGGTCTGTACGACGACTGCTCCGATTACCTGTAAGCTCAGCGGATTCAAGCCTAGCATACCGGCAAACGATCGCCGTAAGCTCTTTCTCAACGGCGTTCCTGCCTTCACCTATCCAGGATCGTTTTACGAGACTCCCACAGGCGCAATGCTGCCGACGCCAGCGTGTTGCGCGACCGACGTCAACAATTATTTCGGCACCGACGCCAGCAATAATTACAACGCTTTGCAGATCAAGGTGGAAAAGCGCACCAGCTATGGGCTATCGTTCCTTGCGCATTACACCTTTTCACGCTCTTATGCGTACGACTCCAATTATTACGACGTAAACAAGGTGCTCGCTTACGGTCCCAACCCGGAAAATCGGACCCACCAATTTGTCGGTAACACTATCTACGAGCTCCCCTTTGGCAGGGGCAAACGATTCATGAGCGATGCCGGCCGAGCGCTCGATTATGTGGTTGGCGGCTGGCAAGTAAGCAACACATTGACGTGGGGAGGTGGTCTGCCTTGGACGCCGAGCATCGGAGAATGTAGTAACGTCACCGATGCTGGACCTTGCCGTCCGAACGTTATCGGAGGGCAAAAGCTCAGTACCGGCACCAAGTACGTAAATGGCGCGCTTTACTGGTTCGTACCAGTAACCCCGCTTTCTTACGGTGCCCAGGTCAGCGCGGCCAATGCTGGTGTTGATTCCTGCACCTTTGCCCGCCCAACCTCCGGCCCGTTCGCGCTTCCGGCGTGCGGTCAGTTGGGCAATGCCGGATTCGATTCCTATCGCGGACCCCACGCCTTCTACGATGACATGTCGTTGTCCAAGAACTTTAAGATCACCGAGCGCGTCACGGCGCAGTTCCGCTTCGATGCCTACAACGTCTTCAACCATCCTGTCTTGGCCTTCAACAGCAACCAGGGCAATACTTGCGTGGACTGCGGCGGCACCGCCGGCCAGATCACGGACATCGAGAACGATAATTCCCCGGGCTCTCCGACGGGCATGCGGCAGCTGCAGTTCGGATTCCGGGTCATCTTCTAACAGCCATAAAACACACCCCAAACCGACGGGGAGCCCTCACGGGCTCCCCGTTTTTTATGGTCTAATCAGTTTTGGAGTCCGTTCGGAAAAGACCCATGGCACAGGCTCGCTGGATTCCCCTTTCCATTTCGATTGGCGTCCTTTTGAGTTGTGCAGCGGTGCGCACAGAAAGCGCGCTACGGACCGAAAATTCGGCGCCTGATAGTGGCGGGCAACCGCAATCTCAGCCTTCGGGGTCTCCCTTCGACGAAGCGCGTCACCTATTGCTGCAGGGCAAGTACGACGAGGCCATTGCCGCTCTGAAGGCTTTGGAAACCCAGAATGCGCAGACGAAGGGCCTAGCGCACGAACTGGGGGCCGCGTATTACAAGAAGAGCGACTACCTGAACGCGATCGTCTTCCTGAAGAAGGCACGGGAAGAGAACCCGGATGACACGGAGGCCGTGCAACTTCTGGGGCTCTCCTACTACCTTGCCGGACGGCCGGCGGAGGCAATTCCGGCACTGGAGAAGGTGCAAACGTGGTTTCCCAGCGCGAATGTGGACGCGTCCTACATTCTTGGGATTTGCTACATCCAGACGAAGGATTATCCCAACGCCCGGAAGGCGTTCGCGAAGATGTTCGACGTAGGAGCGGACTCCGCGGCCAGCTATTTATTTACAGCGCGGATGCTGTTGCGGCAGGACTTTGGGCCGGTGGCCGAGGAGTACGCCAAAAAGGCCGTGGAGCGCGACCCGAAACTGCCGCTGGCACACCAACTGCTCGGGGAGCTGTATCTTTATCACTCGAACATTGACGGGGCCATTGCGGAGTTTCGCAAGGAGTTGGAGATGGATCCGGGCTATGCCGCGGCGTACTACAAACTTGCGGATGCGTATTCGCGCGTGCAGAAGTTTGACGAGGCGGAGAGATTGTTGCAACGCTCGATTTGGCTGGACCCGACCTCGACGGGACCCTACATCCTGCTTGGCAAGGTGCTGGAAAAGAAGGGCGAGACGGAGCTGGCGGTGCGGGCGCTGCAGCGCGCGCTGGCCATGGACCCTAACAATCCAATTCCGCACCACCTCCTGGGTCAGGCCTACCGCGATTTGGGAAAAAACGAAGATGCCGAGCGGGAGCTGAAAATTGCGGGCCAACTCGAACAGAATCAGAACGCAAGACCATGAAAATGGAGCGTTCTGCTTTTCATCGCATGGCCGGTAAGCTGTTGGGGTGTTTGATTATCTTGACGGCGATTCTCGCGGGACCGCTGTGGCCGGTGGGTGCGCAAAAGGCGTACGACGAGCCGTGGCGGCCGCAATTTCATTTCACTCCTCCCAAGAACTTCATGAACGACCCGAATGGGTTGCTCTTCTACAAAGGCGAATACCACCTCTTCTATCAACACAATCCGCAAGGGGCCGAATGGGGCCACATGAGCTGGGGGCATGCGGCGAGTGCGGACATGCTGCATTGGAAGAACCTGCCGCTGGCCATACCCGAGCAGCCGGACTACATGATCTATTCGGGAAGCGCGGTGGTTGACTGGCACAATGCGAGCGGCTTGTGCAAGGGGACGGACAAACAAGACCCGTCATGTTTAATCGCCATCTACACCGCAGCGGGCAAAGACTGGCAGCGGCAAAATCTTGCGTTCAGCAATGATCGCGGCCGGACGTGGACAAATTTCTCAAGTAACCCCGTTGCGGACCTGAAGCTGCCTGACTTTCGCGATCCGAAAGTGTTTTGGTACGAGCCGCAAAAGAAGTGGGTGATGGTCGCGGTCACCGCAGATGAGAAGAGGGCGGTGTTTCTGGATTCGCGAGACCTGAAGACCTGGAGTCTCACGGGTTCGTTTGAAGCGGGCAGCGAAGGAAGAGGGCAATGGGAGTGCCCGGACTTGTTCGAACTGGCTGTGGATGGCGATGCGAAGAACAAGAAGTGGGTGCTCATCGTGAACCGCAATCCCGGCGCGCCGGCGGGCGGGACCGGCGTGGAATATTTTGTTGGGCAATTTGAGGGAAAGCAATTCCACGATGAAGGTCCACGGGGGCAAGAATTGTGGGCCGACTACGGCAAAGACTTCTATGCAACAAATTCCTTTTCGGACATTCCAGCGAAGGATGGACGAAGAATCTGGATGGGATGGATTAGCAACTGGCAGTATGCGAACCGCGTGCCGACGGACATCTGGCGCGGAGCACAATCGCTGCCACGGGTCTTGAGACTCGCGAAATTCGCTGACGGAATCCGGCTGGTACAGAATCCTATCGCAGAGACGAAGACTCTTCGCCAGCGCGAACTGTTCCGGGTATCAGACATGGCGGTAAGCGAAGCTCGCCAGTCACTGCAAAAGGCAGACGTGCGCGAAGACACTCTGGAAATCGATGCGGAACTCAAACCTGGCCCTGTCGGAGAGCTTGGTTTTCGTTTGCGAAAAGGAGCAAGAGAAGAAACGCTTGTCGGCTTTGTCCCCGGAAAAGGGGAAGTCTTTATCGACCGAACGCACTCCGGGTTGACCAGTTTTTCGCCGGACTTTCCGGGACGACACAAAGCAGTGCTCACCAAAAACGACAAGCTAAAGCTCCAAATTTTCTTGGACCGCTCGAGCCTGGAAGTATTTGTGAACGATGGCGAAGCGGTGCTGACCGACCGGATTTATCCTTCGCCGCAAAGCAATGGGTTGGAGCTTTATTCTGAGGGCGACGGTGGACAAGTCCTGTCGCTGATTATTTGGAAACTGAACTCCATCTGGCAGTAAGATGCCGGCTCGTTCCCGGTCGAGCGGTCGGGCCAGAAGAGGCATGCGCAGCATGAGAACGTTCACGACGGTGGGGTTGGGTGAACTGCTCTGGGATGTTTTTCCCGAAAGTTGCCAACTCGGCGGCGCGCCGGCGAACTTCGCGTATATGACCAGTCTGCTGGGCGACGAAGGGATCGTCGCGAGTCGTGTGGGCCGGGATGCTCTCGGTGCGGAAGCCAAGCTGCGCTTGGAGCAGATGGGCCTCAGCCCTGCGTGGGTTCAACTTGATCCGACCCATGGCACAGGAATTGTGAAAGTGGAGGTAGATGCCAAAGGGCAGCCCACGTTTGAGATTGCCGCGCCGGCAGCCTGGGATTTCTTCGAATGGACACCTGATTGGCAAGCACTGGCTCAGAAGGCGGACGCTGTCTGTTTTGGGTCGCTGGCGCAGCGCTCGCCGCAGTCGCGGGAAACGATTCACGCGTTTCTTAGAACTATTCGCACCGAAACCGTGCGCGTATTCGATGTGAATCTACGCCAGTGCTTTTACAGCGCACCGATCCTTGCTGATTCCGCAAAGACGGCGGACATAATGAAGCTGAACCACGACGAACTGCCGGTCCTCGTGCAGCTTCTGGGCTTTCCGTTTCACGATGAAGAGTCCGCTGCGCAGTGGCTTCTCAAGACGTTTCCCATCAAGCTGGTGTGTATTACGCGTGGCGCTCGGGGAAGTTTGCTAGTCGGCGAATACGCCAAGCACGAGCATCCAGGCCTCCCCACACAGGTCGCCGACACGGTGGGTTCCGGCGACGCGTTCACTGCCGCACTCGTTTACCACTACTTGCGGCGCGCCTCGCTGGCGGAAATGAACGAGGCTGCCAATCGCATGGGCTCCTGGGTAGCAAGTCATACGGGGGCTACGCCGGTCCGAGACGAAGAGCGACTCGCAAAGATTCGATCCGCTGGCGAATGATGCGTTGCGAGGGGCCTCAGCGCAGCTACCGGGCCGGGTTGGCCGCCTGGTCTTGCTCCTTGGCAAGGCGCGCGACGGTAGCCTGCGGGAGATCGTGCAGGAGCGCGAGAAACACGCCGTTGGTCCAGCCGAAGCCGACGATATTCATGTGGTAGCCGGCGGTGACCTGCGTTTCCGAAGAGCGCTTCACCGCGTCGTACTTTTCGCGGATCGTGCCGTCGCGCCGAAAATTTTCCATCACCATGGACAGAAATTCATAGGACACGCGGTCCGCGTCTTCGCTAAATCCGGCGCGCCGCATGCCTTCGACGGCCATCAACTGGTTCGGCGCCCACGCATAGGGGAAATCCCACTGCCCGCCCGTTTCATAAGGACTCATGACCAGGCCGCCGGCCTTCTCGAATACGGCAATGTGTTGCATGACGCTGCGCGCCTGTTCCGGGGTAGCGATTCCGGCCCACAGCGGATAAAACGTGGTGACGTATTGGTAGGTAGAGAGCGCCTGCTTTTCGAAGTCGTAATCGAAGAAAAGGCCGTGCTCGCTATCCCAAAGATATTTCTGGATGGCAACTTTGCGTTGCTCCGCGCGCTGGCGCCATTGCTCTGATTCCTCTTTTTTGCCGAGCATCGCGCTCATCTGCTCAAGGTCCTTCTCGGTTTTGTAGAGCAGGCTGTTGAGACAAACGGGAGCAAAATGATGGGTGCGCGCGCCATAGGGGCCGAAACGGAAGGAGATATCGAAGCCCGATTCGCGCATGGAGCGGTCACCCTTGTAGTAGTCGGCGCTGAGAGCGACCGTACCGGCCGGATCACATGCCGGCCGCTGCATGGTTCGCGCGACGTCGCAAATCTGAAGAGCAAACGACGGGCCGGCTGCGAGCGGAGATGGTTTCGATGCGCTGGATTCGAGCATGTAACTTCTGCCGAGATCCTCCTGCTGCAGAAAATATGCGCCAACCTGGCGATAATGTCCTGTCTCGTCTTTGAGGCTTTCCGGGGCCGGGCCGTTTCCGAAATCGAAGTAGCGCGAGAGCCCGGTCGAGCCGGCGAGATGCGGCTCGCTGGTCCAAAGCGCGTGATCCTTGACAGCGTAGTCGTACGCTCTTGCCAACCATTCGTTGTCTTGATGACCGTTGGTCTTTTGTGCGTCGTAGACCGCGAGAATCATGGAGGTGAGGAAGGGAGGCTGCGAACGCGTCAGGTAGTAGCTGCGGTTTGCGTTGAGCACCGCGCCGTAGTGTGCGATCTCAAAGAAAAAATTCTCGACCATGCCCTTGGCGAGACCGATGCGGCCATCGCGAACGAGTCCGCGAATGATGAAGTAGCTATCCCAGCCGTACATCTCATTGAACCTGCCGCCTGGCACTACGTAACGATTCCCGAGATAGAGAAGCCCGGCCGGTTCAATTTTGGAAGGATCGATTTCGCCAAGATGGTGAATCACCGCGGGCAAGTGTTGCACTTGCACGTTGCATTGTTTTTGAAGCTCTTCGACGGAGCTCGGGACCGGAAAATCCGCCGGGAGATAGAGCACCGAGGCGGCGGCCAGCTTGGTGTCCACGACGGTGCCACAATCCGTGAGCGAGCGCGTGAGGGAATCCCAACCGGCGGAGATGTAGCTGCGGATTTGGTCGAGAGAACTGGAGGCAGGGTTATCGCCGATGTCGGCAACGGAGGGCGTCACACTCAGCACAGCGACGCACAGCAAACACGAGAAGAGCTTCTTCAGTTTTGGCATGAGTTCGGCACCCCGCAGCGCACCCTCGCGGCGCCAGACTTTAGCTGTAGCAGCATAGTCCGTTGTGCGGGGTGGAGCAACCTTTCCGGGAAGTTCAGAACCGGCCTATGAGCCTCGCGCGACCTTAAGAATGACCTCGTATAACCCCTTTATTTATAACAAGTTGAAGAGATTTGAGCAAGCGCTTAGGATGCTAAACACGAGACGCGCGCGCCGGCTTTGCGGGTGGAGCGCGCACGCGTTCGGAAGGTGCGTCACTTCGAGCGAATGTGCAGGGAAGTGGTGGGTAGCGCGCGCACAAATTGCAGCCTTCACGGAGTTACGGTCGTGAGCGCACCAATCCCCTTTTCCGATAAGGTTTATCAGGCATTTGAGGCGCATCCATATCCCTCGCTCGTCTCGAAACGCTGCACTTTTGGGCAGGCCACGGCCAAACAAACTTAACTTATGCTGTACCTTAATACGACGCCTCATCAGGGGACTACATGGTCGGCAGCCGTCGATGGCAAATCTTGGCCTTGATAATGATGGCGCTTGTCGGCGTTGGCTTTGGAATTTGGCTCCTCCGAAGAGGCTTCATCACTCTCGGTTGTGTCTGGATAGGTGTATTTCTTTGGCGTGCACAGCAGTTCGCAGTTTGGTTCATTGCTCCGGTCAGGGCCCCGTCAGATGTCACACTCCCATTGACTTCCACATGGCAGCGACTTCTCCTGTCAATCATTTGCCTACTCGGTGCTGCAATCTGCGCAGTAGGAGTCTATTTGTGGCGGTTGTGGCCAGAGCAGTGGCAAGCTGGTCTTGTTTTCGTTCTCTTCGGCTTGCTTGTGTTGGCTCCAGTAACTATTAAGGAAATTCAATTTCGTAGAAAGGCACTGGCGCACATCCAATTCCCGACAACGAAATAGACTGCCGGTTCGTGTACTCGAATCCCACTCTCACCGACGCGCTACCTTCCCCCAACAGGTCTTGCTCACCACATTTTTTGCTTGACAGGTGTCGAGCTGTGCGAGTATTCGTTTCGTATCCAGCCTGATTCTGAGCACGTGTCTCTTTCTCCGCGAGCTCATCGTTCGGGAGGTATTGCAATGTTCACGTCCACAGCAAACGCAATCTGGAAGCTAATTCGGCCCATTAACAATGCCTTACCGGAGGGACACTTGCCCAGCCCAAGCTGGGCCCCTAGCCGACTTCTCAAGCAACGGGACCGCATGCCGATGGATACAGGCGTTCCCAGGAAAACTCTGTCGCTATGTCCCGAGTGCAACCGTGAAGCAGTGGGGGCAGTCCTCAAAGGTGAGATTGGTGTAGCGGATTTTCGAGACAATCCCGGAATCATTGAAGCGGAGATATTGGAGGAAGGCGGGCGCATCCTCATGCGCAAGGCTTGCGAGAAGCATGGTCCGTTCGAAGACGCGCTCTCCAATCACCCGGAGTTCTTTCGAAAGATGGAACGTCTTGCTTTCGGTAGAGACTTCGAGTGCGTAGACGATTGCAACGTGCATGCTTATGGCCCAAACAGCATTAGCTCCGGCAGAGGAACATTCCTGATCGTCGATATCACCAATCGATGCAACATGACGTGCTCGCCGTGCTTCATGGATGCGAACGCTGCCAGCTATGTTCACGAATTGAGCATGGAAGACATCAAGATCATTTTCAGCAACGCACTCTCGTTTAAGCCTCAGCGGGAAATCAACATTCTGTTCTCAGGAGGGGAGCCCACAGTTTCGCCGATTTTCCTTGACGCCGTTCGGCACGCGAAAAGCGTCGGCTTCCATCGGCTTCACGTTGCTACAAACGGTGTCGAATTCGCCAAAAGTAAAGACTTCGTCTTGCAAGCGCGCAAGGCTGGCTTGCACGGTGTCTACCTCCAATTGGATGGAGTCTCCGAAGAAAAGAACAAACATCGCGGATTGGGCAATTACATGCCGGTGAGGCAGCAAGCCCTAGAGAACATAGCCGAAGCCGGAATGCGAACTACACTTCAAGTCACGGTAGACCAGTGCCGGAACAGCGACGGGCTTGGGGACATCGTCCGTTTTGCGATTCAGAACATAGATAAAATCCACGGTGTCGTTTTTCAGCCCATCATGTTCGCCGGCAGGGACGAGGAAGTATCCGCTGATGAGCGTTACGCTCGACGCTACCCTCTCACGCAACTCGCTTTCGATCTGCAAGAGCAGACCTCGATTGGTTGGCAGCCGATGCGGGACTGGTTCCCGATCTCAGACTTTGGGATATTCGCCCATCTGTCCGATATCCTTAATCCCAAGGCAGACCAAGGAAGCCTTTTCTTGGAAGCGCATCCTAACCGCGGGATCTTCAGCGCCTTGCTAGTGGACACTCATCAGAAACAGGCTGTTCCCATCCCTGCCTTCTTCAACTTGGAACAATTCATGCGGGACATCGTAGAGATAACCGACTCTGGGAGAGGACCAGCAGCAACTAAGGCGGTTGTCTGGCTTTCGGCACTTCGCAATTTCGACCGGGAGAAGGCGCCTTCGGGGTTTGGGCATCGAGAACTTCGCTGCGTGGTTGAGGATTGTTTTTATCGCGTCGCCGGTAGCAGTGAGCATTGGTCTCAAAAAGCCTATTCCTACGACGGGCGCTGGAGACTCATGATCTTTAACGGCATGTGGTTCCAGGACGCCTTCAATTATGACTTCGCAGGAATTTGCAATTCGACTACTCCAGTGGCACTGACTCAAGGTGAGATCAGCTTTTGCGCTTATTACGGCGGCGGTTGGCGGAAAGTCGTCGAGCATCAAAGCCGAACTGCAACGCTGGCGGAATGGCACAGAACACACGGTCGCCACGAAATCTATGCCAATGGCAAGAAAGTTGACCTCGGGCAGCCGGTGCAGAGCGTTGAAGCCAAGTTGGTTCAGATTGAAGCCGAGCCTCTGGGAGTTCCGAACAGCAACTGAGGTAACCATGCTCTTTGGCGGGCACTATTTCGTGGCCCTCGGTTGACGTTTTGCGAAAACAGGTACTCTTACTACATAGGGGTGGAACTGTCCTCGAACAAACTGAGAAGGCTTGTGGAACGAGGCCAATGACCAAATCTAACTAGGGAGCAATTTCCAATGGGTGTCCACCGAGACCGGCTCGCTGCCTCAACGGCGCACAGTCGCTTTGTCGAGGGCGCGAGGAAGGCCCTCCGAGGCGTGGCCCGTAGGCTGATTCAAGTGCGGTAGAAGGGATGATGCAGGAAACGCCTGCGCGTTCCACACTCCCGCGCGCATCCGCTCCTCCAGATACGGCTTGAATGGATCGAGCTTGCTGGCTTGCCTTCGTCGCGGCCCGTATTCCCGTATTCCGGCAGCGCGCTCGGTTGCAGCAGGTATTTTCGAACCGTCTTGCGGTCCCAGCCGGTCAGTTTACTGATGGCTTGAATGCTCATGCCTTGTCGTTGCAGTTCGTTCAGTTCTTGCACGTCTCGCCCCCTTAGCAAGGTTCGGAACCTCCTCCACGCGGAGTCGGTTCCGGTTTACCACGCTAAGGGTGGGGATTTTTCAACCGGCACTTTGGGGATTTTTACACCGGCGCTGACATAAGCACACCCTTGCCGCCGTAGAGCGGCTCTCAGCCCCCGGCCCGGCAACGGAAAATACAAGTACGGTCAACGCTATTCCTACCCTCGATTCATCTGTCCCTCTAAATTGACCGTCCGATACATCAAGGGGACGATGCCATCAGTTTCGTTTGGGCAAGGTCAGACACTTCTATCTTTCCTTGACAGGCAACGAAAATAGTCCTATTACAATAGGACATTGTGAACTAAGAAGTCCTAATATAACAGGACATTTTGGTTTAACAAGTCCTCTTTTAATAGGACCCATATGAGAGACGATTTCAGGAACCTTCGATTGAATCAACTCGCTCGCAGTTTGTCTACTTTTGCAGCGGCTCAGCTTCAAGCACGGCCTCAGCGCGGTTGGCTTCGGGCTATCCGCGAAGGGCTAAACATGAGCCTAGAAGAAGTCGGAAACGCTTTGGGCCAGTCCAAAAAGCGCGTCCTGGACTTCGAGCATGCGGAGGCGGAGGATCGGATCACGCTCAAGAGCCTGCGGCGAGTGGCCGGTGCAATGGATTGCGAACTCATATATGCCCTAGTCCCGAAATCCGGGTCGATTATTGAACTCGCAGAGCAACATCGTCAAAGGTGGAAAAGTAGTGTGGAACAAAAGACGCGAGATCGCGTGAGAGAAGATGTGCTCGGCGTCGAGCACACTATGGCTCTAGAGAACCAAGCGACCGGAGATGTCGACCGATTGATAGAGGAAGAAACAAAGAGACGGCTAAAGAAAAAATGACCCCCATTTCGGATCTCAACTCAGTTCCAGGCAACACTCCGATACATCCCGATGATGCTGCGAAACTGATTCCAAACCTCGCAACCAAGAAAGAGTTGGACGAGTGGGAACGACAAAATATTCTTGAGGCGCAAAAATGGGCCTTCAGTTCCAGGGTTATGAAGAGCCGGAATCCTCTGGACGAAATTTATTTGCGTGAACTTCACCGGAGAATGTTTGGAGAGACGTGGAAATGGGCCGGCAAGTATCGAACCAGAGACGTGAGCATAGGCTGTCCCTTTCATGAAATCTACGAGCGAATCGGAACCCTTCTGAGAGATGCTCGGTTCTGGATTGGAAACAAGACCTTCACTCTTGATGAAATCGCCGTTCGCTTTCATCATCGGCTCGTCGGACCAATTCACGCATTCCCGGATGGGAACGGCAGACATGCCAGAATGCTCGCTGATGTTATCGCCGAGAAAAACGGAGGAGCCAGATTCACCTGGGGACGGGCAAATCTCGTTGAAGTGGGTCCAACGCGAAACGCCTATTTGAGCGCCTTGCACGCGCTCGACGGTAACGACAACAACATCCAACCGCTTCTAACATGCGCGCGTTCCTGATCCCACCACCATAATGAATGGCAACGCAAGCACGGCAACCGTCGTAAGTAGCTAGTGGCACAGCACAAACGGCCACGTCGTCAGCAGTACCAGAGTAGGTCAACGCCGCTTCCTGCTTCTCATCATCATTCTCTTCGTCACTCTTATCGCCGTTCTCGCCATCGTAATTCTCCTCTTTCTCCTCGTCGTCATCCTGCATTTGGGTACCATCAGTTCGTCGTGCAAATCGGCATCGGCACCTTTTACCGGGGACGCCGGTTTCTACGAGCCCAATTAGAGCCCCAAGCCCAGGTTGGATCACGGTGACCGTAATTCGACATTGCTAAATCGGGTGAGAAATTCTATAACGCATACTAGATGTATGGAGCAGGTCGGGAGACTATTAAGTGAGCAGGCTGCTCAATTCAACTGGCACCAAAACTAGCACTGGCACTCTTGAACGAATTACATGGAAGTTCGGGATGACGTCCACTAACCTCCTTCAGGGTAAGATGTTGCAGTAGAGTGCGGGCCCGTAGCTCAGCGGTTAGAGCAGCGGACTCATAATCCGTTGGTCCCAGGTTCGAATCCTGGCGGGCCCACCATTTTGTCTCGATACCTTCATGCGATACGACGGCTCGAACAATAAGGACACCTCATGTTTCGTCGCCCGCAACGGGCACTAAAGATTTCGTTTGCAGCAGTGATCACTTTTGCTGCTGCGACGGCAACTACAGAATCGCGGCCTCGCCAGCAGACCGCCTCGGCGGAATCCGCGGCGGTGGAGCGCGGCCGCAAACAGTTTGTGGAGTCCTGCGGATTCTGCCATGGCGCGGATGCCACCGGCGGGCGAGGACCGGATCTTGTCCGCTCGCCGCTGGTAGCCCATGACGTGAAGGGTGACAAAATCGGCGAAGTCATCCGCAACGGACGGGCCGACAAAGGGATGCCGCCGCAGTCCCTGACCAATCAGCAAATCTCCGACCTCGCCGCGTATCTTCATTTTCGCCTGACGGAATCCATCGAATCAGCCGGCGTTCCCCCCGCTTATCCGGTGCAAAGGCTCCTGACCGGCAAGGCCGAGGCGGGCAAAGACTACTTCAATGGAGCTGGCCACTGTAAGGACTGCCATTCTCCGTCAGACGATTTGGCCCACGTCGCGCAGAAGTATTCGTCCACCGAGCTGGAATCTCGCATGCTCTATCCCGATGCCCCACGCGTGAATTGCACGGTAACGCTCGCGAGTGGAGAACAAGTCAAAGGCACTGTGAAACACATCGACGATTTCGTGCTGGTGATGAAGGATGGTTCGGGTTGGTACCGGACCTTCTCGCGCGATCAGGTCAAAGTCGAATTGCATGATACGCTTGCGGCACACCGCGCATTGCTGAACCAGATTACCTCCACAGAGTTTCACGATTTGTTTGCCTACATCGCTTCACTGAAGTAGCGAAATAGTCTGAAGGAGCGTGGATGCTTTCTGATGCTCGTAGAGCAGTCAGCGGTGACGCAAAC
>Ga0335077_10006358_pt1 | contig 14587 bp, 10 predicted proteins | sample Lox_Sample_31_FD_207151 | JGI IMG/M metagenome (GOLD analysis project Ga0335077, IMG submission 207151) | Soil microbial communities from Loxahatchee National Wildlife Refuge, Florida, United States - Lox_Sample_3.1 | ecosystem: Environmental > Terrestrial > Soil > Wetlands | place: USA... | reverse complement strand
AGGATGGACCCCTGAATGCCCTCCGGGTTCAGCGCGAAAATTCCCAGCGTGCAGAATCCCAGATGGCTCACCGACGAGTACGCCACCAGCTTCTTCCAGTCCTTCTGCATCAGGCAGGCCAGCGCGCCGTAAACGATGCCGATGATCGAAAGAACCGCCATCACGGTCACCACGGTTGGGTTCTTCGAGGTATCCGGCAGCAGCGGCAACGAAAAGCGCAGAAAACCGTATGTCCCCATCTTCAGCAGAACACTCGCCAGAATTACTGAGCCCGCCGTCGGCGCTTCCGTGTGTGCGTCCGGCAGCCAGGTGTGGAAGGGGAACATCGGCACTTTCACGGCGAAGCCCACGAAGAACGCCCAGAAGATCCACCACGCCATGGCGGCGGGCGGATTGGCTTTCATCAGGTCGAAAATGTCGAACGAATAGACCTGATACTGACTGAAGTACTGGAAGTAGAGCGCCAGGATGCCCAGCAGCATCAGCACCGAGCCGATCAGCGTGAAAATCATGAACTTGATCGCCGAGTAAAGCCGCCGCTGGCCGCCCCAAATGGCGATGATGAAATACATCGGCACCAGCACGGTTTCCCAGAACACGAAAAACAGCAGGAAATCGAGCGCCATGAAAACGCCCAGCATGCCCACCTGCAGCAGCAGAAAGAACGCGTAGTATTCCTTGAGGCGCTCGGTGATCGCGGTCCAGCTCGAGAGAATCGAAATAAATCCGAGCAGCGTGGTCAGCATCACCAGCAGCATCGAAAGCCCGTCGATCCCCAGGTGATAGGAAGCGCCGATCGACGGAATCCAGTTGGCGCGCTCTACGAATTGAAAATCCTTGGTGCGGTCGAATTGAAACACCAGCGGCAGCGAAACCAGGAAGCCCATGAACGAAGCCGCGTTCGCCCACAGCTTGATGGCGCGCGCGTTCGAGCCGGGAATGAAAAGCAACACGAGGAGCCCGGCCAGAGGCGTAAAAAGAACGATCGACAGGATGTGATCCATATGTTCAGGCGAGGGACTATCTTACAACAGCCGCGAGTGTGACAGAATCGCAGCATGCGAAGAGTCTCGCGCCGCGCCTGGATTGCCGGGGCGGCCATGGCGGCCCGGGCGGCCAATCAGCAAATCGTGCGGCTGCCGCAAAAGGTGCGGATGGCCATCATCGGGCTCGAGGGACACATCGGTGAAATTCTCGAGCCCCTGGACCGTCTGCCGGATGTCGAACTGGTCGCGATTCAGGATCGCAACCCGTCACTCATGCGCGAGGTGGCGGGCTCCAAACACGGCGCGCGTGCGCGGCTGTATGGCAAATGGCAGGACTTGCTGGATGGTGAGAAGCTCGACATCGTCGGCATCTGCGGCACGAACGGCGAGCGCGCCGAAATCATCCTCGATTGCGCGCGCCGCAAATTAAACGTTGTAGCGGAAAAACCGTTGGCCATCACCACGCCGGATCTCGAGCGCATCCAAAAGGCTGTCGCCGGCAGCGGCATTCGCCTCACCATGCTCATCGAGATGCGGTTCCTGGGGCAGTACCGTGCCCTGAAGCAAATCGTTGAATCCGGCGAAATCGGTGAGGTCGCGCAGATGAGCGCGCAGAAATCCTACAAACTCGGCGAACGAGCGGATTGGATGCGTCACCGCTCCACGTATGGGGGTACGATTCCCTATATCGCGGTGCACATGGTGGACCTGATGCGGTGGACCAGTGGCCGCGAGTTGGTGGAGGCGGTATCCCTTCAGAGCCGGGTCGGATATCCCCAATTACAGGAGATGGAAAATGTGACGGCCACTATCTTCCGTCTGGACAACGGAGGTATCGCCGCGCTGCGCATGGACTATCTGCGGCCGGATACTGCGCCCACTTGGGGGGATGATCGCTTACGCCTGGCTGGCACGCGCGGCGTTGCTGAGTTTCAGGAAGCTGCCGGCCTGACTTTGGTGACCGACAAGCGGTCGCCGCAACAAATCACCGAATGGCCGGCCAACGAATCGCTGTTCGTCGATTTTCTAAACTCGGTATATTCCGGTCACACTACTGGTCTATCCCTGCGAGATATCTACCGCGTAAACGAGATTGTGCTCGCGGCACGCGATTCGGCGGATCAGCATCGGTTCGTTCCGCTATGAGCGGTCACGCCGTTCGAATTTTAATTCTCTCCAATCCCTTAACTACTTAAACTTTTCGTCATCAGCGAACTGCAGACGGCGCGTGTACTGTCAAACCAGACATGAAGCAAGATCCGATCATCGTGTATCCGCCACCCACCGCCTTCTGATTCAGTCAAATCAAGTCCGTTCGAGCGAGTAGTTCGGCGCGTTCAGAAGCGCGCGTTCCTTTTGCGACCAAAAAAAATTGCCATAACCACGGCAAACTCTGGTAAGATCCTCTGGGGGTACACGAAGTGTGGTACCCCCGGAGGCTGCCACTCCTCCCTTCCAATCTGACAAATCAGTGCTGGCATGTATGAGCAAGGCAAGCGGGATATCCTGCCTGTTTCTCATTTTCGCTAGCGTTGGGTCGGTGCAAACGACCGGTCCCACCTTCAACAAGGCGCTCGGGCCTTCAGCTCGCGATTCCGAACGGATCGAGTCAAAGCGACTGTACAGTTTCGCCTGTGCGCTGGCCGCGGAGGGCAAGTATCTTAGGGCCCAGGAGCTGTTCAGAAAACTGCTTTCCCAATCGAAGTTGTTGGGCGACATGCCCATGGTCGGACGGTGCCTCACGTCCATCGGGAACACGCAATTCTCCTTGTTCCAGTATCGGGCCGCTCTTGACAGCTACCTGGGAGCGCGGGCTGTAGCGGAATCTGCTCAGGACCGGATCAACCTTGCGAGTCTGGATCTCAATATTTCATCGCTATTGCTGCAAATGGGAGATCTGGAAGAGGCTGCGCATTCCGCCGAGCAAGCCCTCGCCGGCTTCAACCGCCGGGATTATCGCGGAGGCCGTTCGCGTTGCCTCATCCAGCTTGGGATGATTCGCGCCCGACAAGGCCGCATGGAGGAGTCAGCAACGTTGATGGAGCGGGCCGTGGATAACTCCTATGGCGAGGACGACCTCAGTGCGGTAGCACAGGCTTGGGATCATCTGGGCGAGGAGTACCTAAGCCGTGGACAGTTCCAGGAAGCAGACGCCGCCTTGACCGAGGGTTTCCGCCTGCGCAAGCTTCACCATCTCACCCAGCTCGACAGCTCCTATCTCAATCTGGGCAGGCTGCGGCTGGCGCAGGGCGATGTGCACTCGGCATCGGTGTTGCTGGATGAGGCGGTCACTCAGCAGGCGCGTCCAGGCAGCCTCGTGATGGTTTGGAGGCTGTATCATGCGCGCGGACGGGTGCGCCTGGCGGAGGGCCGCACCGCGGACGCCTTGGCCGAGTTTGGGAAATCGCTGGACCTTGCGCGTCAGTGGCGCCGGGAGGTCTTTCCAGCGGATTTCACCAGGGTCAGTTCCGAAGTGGAACTGCAAGAGATCTACTCCTCGTTTATTGAAACGGCGAATGAGTATTATCTGGCGACCCGCGGTCGCGCCAAACTTGCACGCGAATCGTTCCGCGCGGCCGAAGAAAATCGCGCGGCAAGCCTGCATGCACTCCTGCGTGTGGCCGACGACGGGCGCGCTGCGCTGCCCCCCGAGTACTGGGAAACCCTTGCTCAATTGCACGACGCAGAGATGTTACTGCTGCAGAAGGACGATAGCAGGTCGCGGGAAAGTGTGCAGCAGCTCCGATCGCAACTGCTGCTCGATGAAGCCAAGGCCGCCTCGAACGTCGACCTCCCGAGCGATGCGCTGCTTGAGCGGGTACAAAAGAACCTGCCGCCGGATGCGGCCCTGCTGAGTTTCCATCTGGGCGCTCGGCAGTCGTTCCTATGGGCGGTTAGCCGCAACCGATTTCGTTTGTACGATTTGCCAGATAAATCCCATCTGACGGCCGACATCCAACATTTCGGTGAGGCCGTGCGCACCCGGCAGGATTCTTCCATCCGGCTGGGCCGGCAGCTTTACGAAGAGTTGTTCGGAGGTCTGGAAGCGACCTTCCGCGACAAACCCCAATGGATCCTCGCGCTCGATGAACAACTGTTTCAGGTCCCGTTCGGCGCGCTGGTGGTGGACTCGGCTGGACCCGTTTACCTAGCGGAACGGCATGCGGTCCGCGTCACTACGGGCGCGGTCATGCTGGCAGGAGGCCGCCATGAACGGGCGTGGGACGAGTTGCTGAGCGGGCGATTCTTAGGAGTCGGAGACGCAATCTATAATACGGCCGACCCACGCTGGCGCGGGGCGGCGCGTGAGCAAATCGGCTCTTTCGCGGGCGTGGTATTCGCTGCGTCCGACAGCCCCAAGCCGCCAGATTGGGCTCTGGCCCGTCTCCCGGGATCCGCCCGCGAGATCGAATCCTGCGCGCGGGCGTGGGATGCGCAAGCGCCGATTCTGCTGGAAGGACCGGACGCCGCTCCAGCGGCGCTGCGCAAAGCTCTTGCAGCCGGGCCTTCGGTCGTCCACATCGCCGCGCATTTTCTCCCAGGAAATGCTCCCCCTCATCACAGCCTGATCGCGTTGAGCCTGCAAAAGCCGGGCGAATGGCAAATGCTGAGCCCGCTTGAAATCACGCGCTTCAAATTCAACACCGGGGTGGTCGTACTGAGCGGATGCAGCTCCGGCCGCGCAGATGCGCTGCCAGCTTCGGGCTTAATGGGACTGACGCGGGCATGGCTGGCCGGGGGTGCGCGGGCGGTAGTGGCCAGCCATTGGCCGACACCGGATGACAGCGGTCCGCTTTTCGTCGCTTTCTACAAACACTTGCACCAGACACCCGACGCGGGGCCGGCGGCGGCTCTCGAAGGGGCGCAGCGCGATATCCTGCGCGCCGGCGGATGGCGGTCGAATCCGCAGTATTGGGCCACGTATTTTGTCGTAGGAGACTAGTCGAGATACCTATGTCGGGATTTAAGACCGAAGCTTTGAGCGCGCCACTTGAAACATCTGTCACGCCCGCCGATCCGTCGGGATCGAGCCCAGCGCCTACAGGCACCCATTGGGTGGACCTGGTGGAGAGAATCAAGACTGAAGACCAGTCCGGCATGGAGGAACTGTATCGGGTCTTCTCCAGGGGCGTGCGCTTCTATTTGTGCCGCCAACTGGGACCCCAGGACCTGGAGGACAAGGTTCATGATACGTTTCTGATCGTGGTGCAGGCCGTGCGCCGCGGGGAACTGCGCGAGCCCGAGCGGCTGATGGGCTTTGTGCGGACCGTGGTCAGAAGGCAGGTGGCCGCTCACATCGATCAAGCGGTCCATACTCGTCGCCAGCAGGTGGGCATCGAGAACGGAACCGTAGTTGTGGACCTGAACCGCAATCCGGAACAGACCGCTATCCAGCAACAACATGAACAGATTGCCAAAAGGGTCCTGCACAGTATTTCAAAGCGCGATCGGGAGATTTTGACGCGCTTCTATCTGTTAGAACAGTCTCAGGAGCAGATCTGTGCGCAGATGAACCTGACTGAAACACAGTTTCGGCTGTTAAAGTCGCGCGCCAAGGCCCGGTTTGGGGAACTGGGTAAGCGGCGGCTTGGACGGCGGGCAGCTGTGCATTTTTCCTGAGATAAGATTGGAGGCAAAATAACTACCGGTCTGTGGGGGTCGGTCCCACAAACCGGAGTGGTGCTGTTATGCAACTGCACAGGGGTGATCACGCCAGTGACGAGGCGCTGGAGTTGTACGCCACGCACTCGCTGCCAGAACCGGCGCTAGCCGAAATCGAGGAGCACCTGTTGGTGTGCTCACAGTGTCAGCAGCAGCTTGAAGAGATTGACGCGTATGTCAGCGCGATGCGCGGCGCTGCCCAACGGCTAGACGAGGAAGACGAATCGAGAAAACGCCGTTGGGCTCGGATCTCCGGTGGGCTCACCTTTCGCCGGTTTGGCTGGGCGATGGCCGTGACGGCTTTAGTGCTGGGGGCCGTCGCGTTGCGCGTTTCAACCAGGCACAGCGGGACAGCGGAACCGTTTGCCCTCCTACTCGCGACCAGCCGCGGTTCGGGAATACAACATGCGCCGGCCGGCCGGAGGCTCGATCTCAGCCTGGACATGCAGGGCCTGCCGTCGTTTCCCCGCTACGCGCTGGAAGTTGTGGATGAATCCGCACGGCGGCAATACCAGTCTCAAGTGACTGCGGATCAGTCCGTGGTCCGGGCATCTTTGCCAGCCGGTCTGCGTCGGGGAACGTACTTCATCCGGCTCTATTCGCCAGAGCGAGAACTGCTTCGCGAGTACGGGCTGCAGGTGGACTAAAACACCCGCCGCTTCAATCGTTCCACGGTGAATTTGGCGGTGTCGGCCACGGCCATCACGGCCATGACACCCGCCTGGATGGGATCGGTCACCACGAGGTCGGCGGCCTCGGGTACGGTACCCGCCATGTTCAGGCTCACGACCAGGAGACCCGACTGGCGCACTTCGCGGACGGCCTGTTCGATTTCACCACCCATCAAGGAGCCGGCCAGCACCAGCGCTTTGGCCCGCGGCAGGCGCGCCACGGCGCGGACGGCGTCGGCCAGCGACTGCTCGCCCACCAGCGGAATGGTATCCACGGAAATGTGCTCGCCGCGGATATTGTGCCGGTCCGCTTCGGAGATGGCGCCGATGGCCACCTGCCCCACCTGCGCGCCGCCGCCGACGATGATGATACGTTTCCCATAGATGCGTTGAAAACTCTTCACCGCCTCCAAGCTCTTGACGATCGGCAGCGCGCGCAAGTCGCGCTCCAGCCCGGCTACCGGTGAGGGCAGCGCGATCTCGAAATAGATGCGAGAATCGTGGCGGCTGTTTTCCAGGATCTCTACGGACAGGATGTCGCCCTGATGATCCGCGATGACGCCGGTGAGGCGGTGGAGAATGCCCAGCCCGGCTTCGGCATGCACCAGCAAGCCGATGGTCTCCTGCGTCATCGGTTGACTCCCGCGGACATCATCGTTTCCAGGCTGCGGAGGTTCTTGGGCTCACCCATCACGATCAAGTGATCGCCGCCGGAAATGACGGTTTCGGCGGGAGGGTTGAACACCATGCGGCCATCGGATTTGCGAATGGCGAGCACAATCACGCCGAGATCGTGCCGTATGCGGGTCTGCTCAAGCGAGCGCGAGGCGAACTCGCTCGATTCGATGACGCGCACCTGTTCGACGTCGACATCCAGCCCCATGCTCCTGGTGGCCACATCGAAAAAGTGAAAAACGTGCGGCCGCAAGACCGCCTGCGCCAGCCGGTAGCCCGCGACGGTGTATGGCGCGAAGACCGCGTCGGCGCCCGCCCGCTGCAGTTTGGCTTCGGCCTCCTCTTCACCGGCACGGGTGGCCACATAGAGCTGGCGGTTGAGGTTCTTGGCGGAAAGAATGACGAAGAGGTTGTCGGCGTCGGTAGCCAGCGCGGCAATGAGCCCGCGCGCGCGTTCGATGCTCACTGCGTGCAGCGTTTCATCGCGTGTGGCATCGGCGACGACCGCCAGCATTCCCGCCAGCATGGCTTTTTCCACCCGCTCCGGGTTGACATCGACGATGACGAACGGCACGCCCGAACGCTGCAGCTCACCCGCCGCGTTCCGGCCCACGCGCCCGTAGCCGCAAATAATGAAATGTTGATCGAGCTTCTGAATCATGCGCCTGGTCCGCCGTTTTCCAAAGTATGCTCCCAGTTCCAACTCGATGAGGGTCTGCGTCATGGCGCCGATGGCGAAAAACATGATGGTGACGCCAAAGAAGATCAGGAACGAATTAAAGACCCGGCCCGCATGGCTCAGCGGATGGATCTCGGCGTACCCGACCGTCGTGATGGTGATCAAGGTCATGTAGAAGGCGTCGAATAACGGATAGCCTTCGATGACCGTGAACCCGACCGTGCCCATGACGAGCGTCAGCGCGATACCAATAGCGATGTAGGTGAGGCGGCGCAGCAGAGGCTTCATCGGTGGATGTAATTAGCGTAGGACAGGCGGGGGCGAGTGTCCAATGGGGTGTGGGGGGAAATCGGATCGATCACCGCCGGCTTTGCAAGGGAGTGAAGCTTTGACTCGAAGGCGTCCGTGCACCCATCGCGAGCAAAAACGCCGGCACAGCGATACCCGTGGGAGGATGGGAAATTGGGAAACATGCAGGCTGTCCCGGGCACCCCGGGGCACCCCGGGCACCCGTCGTCCCGGGCACCCGTCCTCGGGCACCCGTCCCATGATCGCGCCCAGGATGTGACCGCGGGACCCCCGTCTCACGGCAGACCAGGTGATTGCTATTCTGCGCCGCAACGGATTCACAATTGCAGGTAGTTCCGGCAGCCATCAGAAATGGCGAAACGCCACAACATCGAAGCATGTCATCGTCGCGCACCACCGCGGACGAATTCTTCCACTCGGCACAATGCGGGCCATCATCGAAGGAAGCAATTGAGCTGGAGCGGTGGTTTAAGTAAGTCTGCTACACCTCTCGATTAGGAGCGAAAGGGACAGGCACTACTGTCGGCGACGAACCGTCTGGTCCTCGGCGACTATCCGGATTAGGGGCAGTGAAGCCAGTCCCCGATGTTCTGCTACGCCACCATTTTGTGCGGATCGATCACGAATTTCTTGGCTGCGCCTTTGTCGAAATCCTGGTAACCTCGCGGGGCGTCGTCGAGTGAAATTACCGTGACGTTGACCGCTTTGGCCGGGTGGAACTTGTCGTAGAGAATGGCGTGCATGAGCTGGCGGTGATAGCGCATGACGGGACACTGGCCGGTGGTAAAGACGTGAGACTTGGCCCAGCCGAGGCCGATGCGGATGCTGAGATTGCCGGTCTTGGCGGCATCATCCACGCCGCCCGGGTCATCGGTGACGTAGAGACCGGGAATTCCGAGCCGTCCGCCCGCCTGTGTGACGGACATCAGCGAGTTGAGGACGGTAGCGGGGCGCTCGACCACCGCGTCTTTGCCGTGGCCGCGGGCCTCAAAGCCGACGCAATCGACCGCGCATTCGACCTCCGGAATGCCGACGATTTGCTCGATCTGCTGGGCGACCGTGGCGTCCTTCCGCAGGTCGATGACCTCGCAACCAAAGCTCTTGGCTTGCGCGAGGCGTTCGGGAATCATGTCGCCGACGATCACGCAAGCGGCGCCGAGCAACTGGCAGGACGCGGCGCAAGCGAGGCCAACCGGTCCGGCGCCTGCGACGTAAACAATCGATCCTGGTCCGACCCCGGCGGATACCGCGCCGTGATAGCCGGTGGGGATGATGTCGGAGAGCAGGGTGAGGTCCTTGATCTTCGCCATGGAGCGCTCCTTGCCCGGCAGGCGCAGCAGGTTGAAGTCGGCATAGGGCACCATGACGTACTCGGCCTGCCCGCCGACCCAGCCGCCCATATCGACGTAGCCGTACGCCGCTCCGGGCCGAGCGGGGTTGACATTGAGGCAGATGCCGGTCTTGCCCTCTTTGCAGTTTCGGCAGCGCCCGCAGGCGATGTTGAACGGCACTGAAACCAGGTCGCCGACTTTGACAATCTCCACGTCACGGCCGGCTTCGATGACCTCGCCTGTGATCTCGTGCCCCAGAATGAGCCCTTTGGGGGCAGTGGTACGGCCGCGGACCATGTGCTGGTCGCTACCGCAGATATTGGTGCAGACGATTTTGAGAATGACGCCGTGCTCGCACTTGCGCGAGCCGAGCGCGAGTTTGGGGAAGTCGATGGACTGGATCTCCACTTTGCCCGGTCCCATGTAAGCCACGCCGCGGTTCGAAGCCATGAACGCTGTCCTCCTGACGGAAATTGATTGGTGAGGGCTATGTGATCAAAAAACGGGATTGACGTCAAGAGCGCGGAGCGGGCGACTTCCGGATTCACGGAACTTACGGGGGATTTCCTGCGTTCCTATCTTGCATGGGAACCTTCGCCTCCGATGTCCGCTATGCCTTGCGTATGATGCACAGCAGCCCGGGCTTCACCGCTGTCGCCATAGCCGCGCTGGCCCTCGGCATTGGAGCCAACACGGCCATTTTTACGGTCGTAAACACCGTGATGCTGGCACCCCTGCCCTACCCCGAGCCGGACCGGCTGATGCGCCTGGGGCGGCAATACCCCAACGGACACGGCTATTCGAACTCGATTCCCAAATTCATGACATGGCGCCAGAACGACGTCTTCGAGTCCATGGCGCTGTACGATTTCTCGCCGCTGGGCATGAGTCTCGGCGTTGGCGACCGCCCCGATCCGGTGAAGGGTATGCACGTGTCCCGGGACTTCTTCAGGGTTTTCGGTGTCCAGCCTGCCCTCGGCCGGACGTTTACCGACGCCGAGGACCTGCCTAACGGCGGGTCCGTGGCTGTGCTGAGCGATCACCTGTGGCGCAACCGTCTCGGCGCGGAGCCGCAAATCATCGGCCACACGATGCTGCTGAACAAACAGCCGTACACCGTGGTGGGCGTGATGCAGAAGGGCTTCAAGTCCGACCCGCCCGCCGACCTATGGTTTCCGCTGCAGGCCGATCCCGCGAGCACCAACCAGGGCCACTACCTGCTGGCTGCGGGACGCCTCAAACCGGGCGTCGAACTGGGTAAGGCGCGCGCAGAAATGAAAGTGCTGGGCGAGCGGTTTCGCCAGGGCAATGCCAAGTGGATGGACCCGGCGGAAAGCGTGGCGGTGGTGCCGATGAAAGACTCCATGGTGGAGGATGTCCGGCTGGCGCTGCTGGTGCTGCTGGGCGCAGTGGGCTTCGTGCTGTTGATTGCTTGCGCGAACGTTGCCAACCTTCTGTTGGCGCGCGCCGCAGTGCGCCAAAGAGAATTGGCCATTCGAGCGGCCATCGGCGCGAGCTACTGGCGCATGGTCCGGCAGCTTCTTACCGAGAGCGTCATACTGGCGGGCTTGGGCGCCATCCTGGGATTCGCTATCGGCGCCGCGGGTGTGCGCGCTCTGCTGTTGGTGGCCCCGGGCAACATTCCCAGGCTGACCGACCAAAACGGCGCCATCCAGTCCATTTCCCTGATCGATTGGCGCGTCGCGGCTTTCACCATCGGTGTGGCAGTGATGACCGGTATCCTGTTCGGCCTGTTCCCCGCCCTGCACATTTCCAACCCCGATCTCTCTGCCACACTTAAGGAAGGCGGACGATCGGGCGGCGGCCTGCTGCGTAGACGCGCTCGCTCCATCCTGGTAGTGACCGAAGTGGCCCTGGCGCTGGTCCTGCTGGTCTCGGCGGCGCTACTGATCCGCACGTTTGCCGGCTTACATTCCGTCGACCCTGGTTTCAATGCTCATAACATTCTGGTGATGGAAACTTCCATGGCTTCGTATGATTCCACGGCCAAAGTGGACAACTTCGTCCGGCAGGTGGCGCAACGCGTGGAGGGCATTCCAGGGGTGCAGGCGGCCGCTTCCGCCATTGTGCTGCCGTTGAGCGGAAACGGCGTCGACCTGCCGTTTAACATCGCCGGACGCACGCCTGCCAAGGGCCAGTACGAAGGCGACGTTTACTGGCGTTCGGTGTCTGCGCATTACTTCCGCGCCTTCCAGATTCCTTTACTGCGCGGGCGCACGTTTACCGAAGGTGAGGCTGGCAATTCGACCCGCGTGGTGGTGATCAACCAGGCGATGGCGAAGAAGTATTGGAAAGGCAAGGACGCCATCGGCCAGGTCATCATCATTGGCAAAGGACTCGGACCGGAGTTTGACGATCCGCCGCGTGAGATCGTGGGAGTCGTGGGCAACGTGCGCGAAAACAACCTGGGCGAAGCCGATGCGGAAGTCATGTACGTTCCACAGAGCCAGGTTCCGGAGGGCTTCACCAAGCTGGCCAACGGCGTAATCCCGCTTTCCTGGGCCATTCGCGCAGCGGCCGATCCGATGTCCCTTCGGGCTTCGGTGGAGCGCGAGATCAACGCCGTCGACGGCCTGATGACTCCGTCGCGCGTTCGCACCATGGAGCAGTCGATCTCCGACGGCCTGTCGCGCCAAAATTTCAACATGCTGCTGCTGACGATTTTCGCCGGTATCGCGCTGCTGCTGGCGGCCATCGGAATCTACGGCCTGATGTCGTATACGGTGGAGCAGCGGGTGCAGGAAATCGGCATCCGCGTGGCCTTGGGGGCCGCGAGCCGCGACGTTCTCCAGATGATCGTGTTTCAGGGCATGAAGCTGGTGTGGATCGGCGTGATCCTGGGCCTGGCTGCCGCATACGGGATCACGCGGCTGCTGGGATCGCTGCTCTACGGTGTGAAATCGAGCGATCCGGCGACCTTCGCGGCGGTGGCGATTATCGTCACGCTGGTGGCCGCCGTCGCCACGTTCGTGCCTGCGCTCCGAGCCTCCGCCGTCGCGCCATCGGACGCGCTGAGACACCAATAGAGCCGGCCGCCGCTGCGACGCATGGACGGCTGGTCCGCGCTGGATTAACATCGATGGAATGGGTGATCGAGTCAGTAGCAGGGTTCGAATCGGCTGGGCCCTGACATTGTGCACCGTCGGATTGGCGTGGGCAGAGGATTGGCCGCGCTTCCGCGGCCCGAATGGTTCGGGGATATCCGACTCGAAGGGGGTGCCAAGCGAATTCGGACCGAAAAAGAACCTCATGTGGCGCGTCGAAGTGCCCATGGGCCGGTCTTCGCCGATCGTGGTGAAGGACAGGGTTTATCTAACCGCGCTCGAAGAAAACAAACTCCTCACGCTGGCGCTGGACCGGCAGACGGGCAAGACGATCTGGCGGCGCGAAATCGTTCGCGATTCCACCAACAAGATCTTCGTCGGCAACGACACGGCGACTCCCACCTCAGCCTCTGACGGGGAAAACCTCTACACGTTCTTCCCGGACTTAGGACTGGTATCGCTCGATGCCGCTGGAAGCGAGCGCTGGCGGGTCAAGCTTGGGCCGTTCGACAGTTTCTACGGGCTCTCATCGTCACCTGTCGTGCACGGCAATACGGTCGCTTTGGTCTGTGATCAGCGCAATGGGTCGTTCGCGGTGGCTGTGGACAAGGACTCCGGCAGGTTGCGCTGGCGGATCGAGCGCAAGCTGGCCACAACGGAGGCTTACTCGACCCCGGCCATTTACGCGCCGCAACGAGGGAAACCACAATTGATCGTCACGGGAGCATACCGTGTAGACGGATATGATCTGGAGACCGGCGAGAATGTGTGGTGGATCGGTAAGCAAGGCAATTATCCAATTGGCTCTCCGGTGGTCTTCGGAGACATGGTAGTCGCCGTAGGAAACGGCGGCGACACGCCGGAGTACCCAGCATTCGACACCTTCCTGGAGAAACTGGATACGAACAAGGACGGAAAGCTTTCGCGCGAGGAGTGTAGCAAGGATCCGATCATGAAGGACCATTTCGGCTGGATGGACGCGGACAACGATGGCATCATCACCCGCGCCGAGTGGGACCAGAAGTTAAAGGAAAGCGTCACAGAGCACGGCGTGACCGGCAGTACGATCGGCGGCGCCGGCGACCGCACAGGTTCCAATCTGGTTTGGCGGTACACAAAATCGTTTTCGAACCTGATCACACCGCTGATCTATCGCGACGTTCTCTATCTGCTGAAGAACGGAGGCATCATCACTACGCTGAATCCCAAGACCGGCGATGTTCTCAAGACTGGCCGTACGAAGGATGCGATCGATGAGTACTTTGCATCACCGGTGGCGGCGGACGGCAAGGTGTTCCTGCTGAGCTATTCCGGCAAGGTGACCGTGCTTAAGGCGGATCCGCAGTGGGAGGTTCTGGCCGTGAACGATCTCGACGAGACGTCCCAGGCTACACCGGCCATCGCCGACGGGCGCATTTACATCCGCACCCACAAGGCTCTGTACAGCTTCGGTGCAGGACGCTAAGGTGCGGGAAGCGAACGAACCGGAGGCATTTCCGGGATGGATGTTCATCGCACAGGTAGTTTAAAATCAAGAGAGCTTCACATGTCGGGGCGTAGCGCAGCCTGGTAGCGCACCTGCCTTGGGCGCAGGGGGTCCGCGGTTCAAATCCGCGCGCCCCGACCAAACCCTCGTTGATTTCAAACGAGTTGCTTGATCCCTGGCTCATCGTTTCACCCATCCTTTGCCTTCACTGTGCCAAAACTGTGTCAAAACCCTTCTGGTCTTGGCCAGCTGTGCCAAAACTCGACCCGCTCTCGTTTGCCCGGCGGTTCAGTTTCGACAACGCCTCGCGCTTCATCTGCAACTTCATCTGCGAGTACTTCTTGAACACCTTCGCATCGCCCTGTCGGAGCAACTGCGTGACCCACTCGTCGGCGACTCCACCAGCGCTGAGCCTAGTCGCGTACGTCGATCGGAGGTCGTAGATGCGAAAGTATCGAATACCTGCTCGTCGCAACGTCGCGTGCCAAACGGTTTTGAACGTCTTCTGATAACCGTCGGTGTTTTCGTCGCTTGGGAAAAGGTAATCACCTGACCCTGAAATCGCGAGCTGACTGCGGAATGCTTCGATCGCAATCTCTGTCAATGGAACCTCGGCCACGCCGTTCGGCGTCTTCGAGTCCGGTATCCATACCGTCCGATTCTCCAGATCGAGATGCTCCTTCTTCATCGGAGTGAGCTCCTTGTAAATCCGAAGTCCGGTTT
>Ga0335077_10006357_pt1 | contig 14590 bp, 11 predicted proteins | sample Lox_Sample_31_FD_207151 | JGI IMG/M metagenome (GOLD analysis project Ga0335077, IMG submission 207151) | Soil microbial communities from Loxahatchee National Wildlife Refuge, Florida, United States - Lox_Sample_3.1 | ecosystem: Environmental > Terrestrial > Soil > Wetlands | place: USA... | reverse complement strand
AAACGCAATCTGCGGCGCGTGCCGCGCGAAGCGTTCCCAGTTTACGTACACGCGATGCCAGCCGTCGGGTGCACCTATTTCCCCGTCCACAAATCCACCCGCTTCGCCAGGTAAGTGATCTGGTCGAAGACGGTCGTGCACCCCTCGCCCACCGGCGACTGCGACGAGAACCCCACCCGCACCTTTGCGCCCGGGCCGAAGCTGAACGCACGAATGATCTTCCAGTTCTGCCCGTCTTCCGATGCGTAGAAGAAGATCGCCTGACCCGCCTTGGCGATCTTCATGTGCACCGAATTGCCCGAGACGGCGATCGAGTTGTTATCGTCCGACAGCCCGCGCGTCACGACAGACACGATCGCCGGGTGCTTCTCCACCGTCATCTCCAGGCACAGCTTGGCCCACGCGGCGTCGTTCAGGTAGAGCACCAGCACGCCTGCGTCCCACTGCGTCCTGAAGTCCACCGTCACCCGCGCGCTCAGCACGAAATCGTCCGCCGGCTGAAACACGAGCCGCGGCGAATTCTCCCGCCGCGCCCCATCCATCGGCGACACGAACCAGTCCGTCCCCCTGCCCGCGGTGATCGACAGGCTGCCCGCCTCTTCCTTCCAATTCGCAGGCGAGTTCTGCCACTCCATCGGCCCCGGCAGCCCCGGAACCGCCGGCACTTGCCCATACGCTCCGAAACCCAGCCCCAGCAACATGCATCCCAGCACCACGTACTTCGACACCCGCACGTTTCCACCGCCTGTATGTGAAGTTGGGTTCACTATGGCACACGAGGCACCTGACAGGCTGTGATGAACTTCTTTCCGAGCGGGCGCCGGGCGGTTGCCCTATCGGCTGCTCATACTTCCCATGTTCCGGCAGGCCGCCTCGAAGTCCTGGTAGGTCGTCCAGCGGAGCGTTACGGTCGCATTGTCAATGAACGGTCCGGACTGCAGCCGGATTCCCTGTTCGTTCGGCCGGTTCATCACCAGATCGGCGCCCTGCCAGCTTCCCGCCACGTCGAAGTAGCCGCGCCGCTGCGGGTTGATGGCGAAAGCCTTCCTCCACTCCAGCAGCCGGAAGTCGATCAGGCTGTCTTTGTCGCTCAGGTAGCCCCCGTACATCGTCCCGCTCAGATTCATCCGTTGCACCTTGCCTGGCGCTACGCACAGCCAGCCCGTGCCGCTCAAATGGGCACTCACAATCTTGCCTTCGCGCCTGCCGCCGCCGTGAAATCCTCGCGGCCGCCCCGGGAAAAAGCCCACATACAGCGGGTAGGTCTTTCCGTCCTTGGCCAGGACCGTGCCCGAACCGTGCCAGTAAAGCAGTGGCGTCGATCGCCCTCCGATGTGCAGCGCCCAGGGGTTGAGCGCCACCGTGACGGCCCATACAAAAGCGATTCCGACCACCGCCCACAGGACCAGCTTCGTCAGGCAACCACCCAGGCATCCAGTTAAGCCTCGCATCTGCCCGAGTATACCCGTCCCGTTCGCGGTTCTATTTCCACGCCTCGATAAAAGAATCCGAACCTCCGCGGGCCCCCTGGGCGGCAGCGATTAACCGCTTGCGGAACAGAGACTGAACATCCGCATCAACTCGCCGGAAAGATATTCTTGCCGGGGCAATGCGGAGCACAAATGCTATGCTGGTGACGTGCGCCCGTAGCTCAGCTGGATAGAGCGAATGCCTCCGGAGCATTAGGTCGGGAGTTCGAATCTCTCCGGGCGCACCATCCAGCCCTCTGGATCCCTGACAATTCCCGGATTCCCGCAGATCGACGATTCGGCGCGGATAGAACGGCCTGGGCCTGGCCTCAGCTTCGAGGTTCTCTCCCAAGCCGCTCGCGGAAAGTGTCACGCACAGCAGGATCCCTCAACTGATGTGATTTCCTAAAGCGTAACGTTGACGCTGAAGGTCGAAGGCGCAGTGGCAAAGACGTTATTGCCTGTGAGCGACACGAAGTCGCTGGCAGAAGAACGCGCAAGGAAGAGTTCGGCCGCCAAATTCGCGTTCGGATTGATTATCGCGGCGGTATACCCGCCGGTAAGGCTTTCTATGTCCTTGGCGGTGGTTGCCGGGAACTGCCATGAGTGGGGAATGTGGACTGTGCAGGTTGCAGTCGTTCCGCTGACAGTGGCAAGGCTCGACGCCGACTCGGAGTAGACGACCGAGCTCGTCGTGTTGGTGTACGACGCGACCAGTTCGGCGCTGCAATACACCTTGTACCCGGCGGCCACGGGAGTCTTCAGTGTGATGTGAAGGGTGAGAGTGATTGTGCCTGTGATAGGTGCAACGGTGGCCTCCGGAACCACCCGGTCGAGGGGGCGAAATTGTCCGGTCTGGGTATCCTGGTACCCCAGTATCAAATGCTTTTTCCCCGTGCTCTCCTGGCCGGCGGCCGTTATCTGACCAAGGGGAAGGAGGCTTAGAGAAATCACCACGGTTGTCAGACTCGCGAAGGGGAACTTGCGCATGGTCTTGCCTTTCTCCCGGAACGCGTCCGGGACAACAGTGTATTGATTTCGACAGAGCCAATAAATCGCCCGAGCACTTTTTTTTCATCGCCAAATCTCTGCGGGTGCACCGGCTTTCCTCCGTTTAACTCCGCCCGTCACTGGCTTCCCGCTTCGCCCGAGTCTCCTCCATCACGGGCTGTATGAGCGCCTTCGCGCTTCCCTCAAATATCTCTCCCGGCAGTGGGATCAGGCGCTGGGGCGGCTCAAGGCGTTCGCGGAGGAATAAATCCTGTCCGATTCCTACGGACGGCCGGGAGGTCACCCACCCGCGGTCCCAAGGAACCAGGAAGTAAACCAGGAAGTGAGAACTGACGTCCGCCCCTGATACACTGGCCGGGCGAGGAGACGCATCCAAAGGCCCATGGTCGAGTTGTGTGCATCGATTCTCTCGGCGGATTTCGCGCGGCTGGCGGAAGAAGTGGCCGCGGCGGAGCGGGGCGGGGCAACCGTCATCCACGTGGACATCATGGACGGTCACTTTGTGCCCAACCTCACCATCGGGCCACCGGTCGTTAAAAGCCTGCGCAAGGCTACCCGGCTGCCGCTCGATTGCCACCTGATGGTGGACAATGCCGATGACCTGATTGAACCTCTGGCCGAGGCGGGAGCCAACTGGGTAATCGTTCACTACGAAGCCTGCCGCCACCTGCACCGCACCCTGCAGTTGATCGCGCATCACGGGATGCGGCCGGCCGTGGTCATCAACCCCGCTACTCGGGTGGACGTGCTCGTGGAAATCCTGCCCATGGTTCACCATGTGCTGATCATGAGCGTGAATCCGGGGTTCGGCGGACAGGAATTCATTCCGTTTTCTTTGGACAAGATTCGCGCCCTGGCGAGGATGCGGCAGGAAATGGGGCTGGCATTTAGAATCGAAGTGGACGGCGGAGTGGCTCACGATACCGTCGCCCAAGTCGTCCAAGCCGGTGCAGACCTGCTGGTGGCCGGGAACGCTGTGTTTGGCGAGGGAGAGGCCGAGCGCGACGCCCGAGCGCTGCTCGAAGCGGCGCGGCAGGCTGCCGGTGAGAAGTTGCAACCGGCCGGTTGAGTTTCAGGTTTCCCAGACAAGTACGATCTGCGAGTGAGAGTTACGGTCGAGCGGAGACACCCACGGGTCGACCGCTCAATGAGGTGGTAATGAACCGGTTTTCCCAGAAGATTGCAGCAGCCGCTCTCGCTGTCCTGTTTATGGCGGGGGCTTCCGCTTTTGCCAGAGAAAAGGCGCCCAAGAAGAAGAAGAACCAGGACCTGAGCGCCAACCCGCTGGGCAATGTGAATTCCAAACAGCCCGACAAGGAGCTCTTCGACAAGGCGATGACCGCCATGAAGAAGGGCCGATACGACGTGGCGCGGCTGACGCTGCAGACCCTGCTTAACACATATCCGGATTCGGAATACCGGATGCGTGCCAAGCTGGCCGTGGGCGACACCTGGTTCAAGGAAGGCGGCACGGCCGCCCTGACCCAGGCCGAGGCCGAGTACAAGGACTTCATCACCTTCTTCCCCAACGCACCGGAAGCGGCCGAGGCGCAGATGAAGGTGGCCGATATCTACTACCAGCAAATGGAGAAGCCCGACCGCGACTTCAACAACGCGCTGCGCGCTGAGCAGGAATACCGGAACATGATCAACCAGTTCCCGGACTCGACGCTTGTGCCGCGCGCCAAGCAGAAGCTGCGCGACGTGCAGGAAGTGCTGGCCGAGCGCGAAACCCAGATCGGTCTCTATTACCAGAGCCGGGAGAATTTCCCCGCGGCCATCGCGCGCCTCCAGACGGTGGTTGACACCTACCCCCTGTATTCCAAGAGCGACCTGGCCCTCCTGAGTATCGGGGACTCCTATGCCGGAGAAGCACATACGGTGCGGATCTCCCCCGGGCTGCCGGCGGCCATCAAGGAGCGCCTCAGCGCCATGTACATGGATAAGGCGGCCGCGGCCTATACCAAGGTCGTCACCCGCTACCCCGCCGCCCCCCGCGTGGAGGACGCCCGCGACCGCCTGGTGGCCATGAACCGGCCCGTTCCGGAACCGACGCAGGCAGCCATGGCCGAAAGCGAAGCCGAGGAGCAGAGCCGGCAGAGGATCCAATTCAAGGACACCGTCTGGGGTGTCATCAAGCACGGCCCGACCGTGGTGGAAGCGGTGCACGTGGGCGAGCCCAGCCTGGAAGATCCCAAGCGCACCCTGGCGCCCCAGATCACCAAGGAAAACGTGGCCATGTTCAACGAGGCCAGGGGTGCTCAGCCGGCGGAGGTCGTGGTTAAGCCCACCGGGGAGAACGAACCGCCGCGCAGCGATCAGCCGTCGACCGCTCCGCAGATGCAGCCCGGTGAGGGAAGCACGGGCCTGGGCGTTTCCATCGTGGGCGCCCCAGCCGCCGACCCGAACGCGGTTGTTAAGCCAGTGGGCCCGGACAAGACCGTGGAACCCTCCGCAGAGGCTCCGACCGCAGCTCCGGATCAGATCAACGACATCAAGCCCGGCACGGAGGTTCCGGCGCAGCCCACCGCGGCCAACGCCCAGAAAAAGAAAGCCCCCAAGGCTGACATGAGCGACGAGTCGTCGAGCAAGAAGAAAAAGAAGAAGGGGCTGGCGAAGATCAATCCGTTCTAAGCCTTTTATCCGATTTGATGGCGAGGGCCGCCCCGATGGGCGGCCCTCGGTGTCTGCGGATGAACAGCAATTCACCTTCAGAGAACGACTTAGGCAGGCCGGGGCCCTGAACGCCCGTACGGTAAGATTGAAGTTACCCGCATGTGCGGAAACTCCGAATAAAATGCCTCACGATCTGCCCAAAGCCTACGACCCGACTGCCATTGAAGATCACTGGGCGGAATACTGGGTCCACGAGAAGCTCTTCGCCCAGCCGGCCCCGCACGAAGAAGAACGCCTGGACGGCAAGTCCTTTTCGATCCTGCTTCCTCCGCCCAACGTCACCGGCCGCCTGCACATGGGCCACATGCTCAACCAGACGGAGATGGACATCCTCACCCGCTGGCATCGCATGAGGGGCGACCGCGCGCTGTGGCTTCCGGGCACGGACCACGCCGGGATCGCCACCCAGATGATGGTGGAGCGGCAACTGGTTGCGGAGGGCGCCTCGCGGCAGAAGCTTGGCCGGGAAGCATTCGTGAAGCGCGTGTGGGAATGGCGCTGTCACTACGGCGGCGCGATTCTCAACCAGATGAAGCGCCTGGGCGCATCGGTGGACTGGGACCGCGAGTACTTCACCATGGACGCGCGCCTCTCGGTGGCGGTGCGCGAGGCCTTCGTCCGACTCTACGAGCAGGGACTCATCTATCGCGGCGCTTACATCGTGAACTGGTGCCCGCGCTGCCAGACCGCCATCAGCGACCTCGAAGTCGTGTACGACGAGCACAAGGGGCACTTGTGGGAGGTTCGCTACCCGGTGCTCGGGCCGGACGGCAAGGACTCCGGCGAGTTTCTGACGATTGCGACCACGCGGCCGGAGACCATGCTGGGCGACGTGGCCGTCGCCATCCATCCTGAGGACGAGCGCTACACCCACCTGCACGGCAAGAAGCTGCGCCTGCCACTGATGAATCGCGAGATCCCCGTGATCCTCGACGAGTGGGTCAGCCGCGAGTTTGGCACGGGGGCGGTGAAGGTGACGCCCGCGCACGATCCCAACGACTTCGCTCTGGGCGAGCGGCATCATTTGCCTTCGATCAACGTGATGGACGATACCGCTCACATCAACGAGAACGGCGGCAAATACGCCGGGCTCGACCGGTTCGTGGCGCGCAAGGAAATCGTCGAGGAGCTTACCGAGCAGGGATTGCTGGTGGGCGTGAAGGATCACGTGCACAACGTGGGCCACTGCGACCGCTGCAAGACCATCGTGGAGCCGCGGCTCTCGACGCAGTGGTTCGTCAAAATCCAGCCGCTGGCCGACAAGGCGATCGCCGCCGTCAAGCCGGACGCGCAGGGCAACAAGGCCATTCGCTTCGTACCGGAGATGTACGAGAAAACCTACCTGAACTGGATGGAAAACATCCACGACTGGTGCATCTCGCGGCAGCTCTGGTGGGGGCATCGCATCCCGGCGTGGCATTGCGCGGTGTGCCGCAAGATCACGGTGGCGCGACAGGATCCGGCGAAGTGCGCGCACTGCGGCTCGGAGCAGATCACGCAGGAAACCGATGTGCTGGACACGTGGTTCTCCTCGGGGCTGCTGCCGGTGTCGGTGTTCGGCTGGCCGAATATCACGGCGGAGAACCGGGCGGACTTCGACACCTTCTACCCCACCAGCCTGCTGGTTACAGGATTCGACATCCTGTTCTTCTGGGTGGCGCGCATGATCATGCTGGGCTGCTGGTTCTCGACGGATGTGCCGCTTCAGGATGGTTCGCCGCGGCGACTCTCGGAATCGGTTCCGTTCCGCGAGGTGTACATCCACGCCCTGGTGCGTGACGCCAACCGCGAGAAGATGTCGAAGACCAAGGGCAACGTGATCGACCCCATCGAGATCGTGAAGCAGTACGGGACGGATGCGGTGCGCTTCACGCTAGCTTCGATGGCGTCGCCGGGGACGGACATCGCCTTCAACGTGGCGCGAACCGAGGGGTACCGCGCTTTCGCCAACAAGATCTGGAATGCGGCACGGTTCATCTTTATGAACGTCGATAAGGCGGCCGAGGCGGGGATCACTATCGATCGGTCCACTCTGGGTGGGATGCCGACACTAACTCCAGGTGCACTACTCGAAGAACGATGGATAGTCGCCGAACTGAACGTTGCGGCTGGTAAGGTAAATCAAGCGTTGGAGAACTACCGATTCGACGACGCGGCGAGTGCGATTTACCAGTTTTTCTGGGGAAGCTTCTGTGATTGGTACCTTGAAATCGTTAAACTGCGGCTGGATTTCACTCAGAACCATGGAAGCGCCAGAATAAGGGCTTCACTCACTACATTAGTTTCTGTATTCGAGGCGGCACTACGACTCTTGTCTCCCATAATGCCCTTCTTGAGTGAAGAGCTTTGGCAGGCCGTGTACGACGATAATGCGCCAGCTAAGTCAATCGCGCTTAGTAGCTATCCGCAGGCTCGACTTGATGCATTGGATTACGCCGCGAGCTATCAGATGGAAGCTATCCAGAGGCTTATCGTCGAGGTTCGCGCATTACGCAAAGAAATCGGCGTTGATGAGAAACTCCCAATACCTATTAAGCTCGACATTTCCCATCATCCAAGTCCTTTCGAGGTTCGGGTGCTTGAATCGGAAGGTCTGACGCAACATCAATTCGGGTTGTCGGTGGATGCCTCAAGCTTGCAGCAAATACTTGAGCTGAACAAGGCGATCATTCAGAGGCTAGGGAAGGTTTCGGAGATGGTATTCAGCTCCGAGCCGTTGTCGGGTCCTAATAAGAGGTCCAGTCGCGATTTTGATTTGGAGATTGTCTACGAGCGCACGATTGATGTGGCCGCCGAGCGCGAGCGCTTGACAAGGGAAATCGCGAAATACGAAAAAGGTTTGGCTAACGCCGAGCGTCAACTGGGCAACGAAGCGTTTCTCAGCAAAGCTCCGGCGCACGTGGTGGAGGGTTTGAAGAAGCAGGACCTGGAGACGCGGATTTTGCTGGAAAAGGCACGGGAGGCGCTCAAGAATCTACCGCCGCTATAACGCAACGATCATCTTCGAGAGATTCTCAGCAGCCCATAGTGACGAATCTCTAGCTAGAAGCTAGAAGCTAGAACTTAGAAGCTAAAAGCTGCTGTTCCAACGAAACAGCCCATGGACTGGAAGAGTCACCGCATCGACGTACTGCTTGAGCACGCCCTGGTCGAAGACAAGGCGGCCGGCGATGCCACGACCAATCTCACCATCGACCCCAACCTGCGCGCGTCCGCTTCGATCCTTGCGAAACAGGACATGGTGGTGGCGGGGCTCGGGTGCATCGCGCAGTTCCTGGAGATTTTTGCCCGGCTCGATCCGCGCCCGCAGTCGCACAACCGGTTCGAGGTTATCAGCCATCCCGAGGTGTTCGACGGCGTGAAGGTCCGCTCCGGACAGGTGCTCGCCGTCGTCCGGCACAACGCGCGCGTGCTGCTGAGCTGCGAGCGGGTAATCCTCAATCTTCTGCAGCACATGAGCGGCATCGCGACCCTGACACGGACCTATGTCGATGCGGTCCAGGGGACGAATGCGCGCATCCTCGACACGCGCAAGACGGTGCCCGGCCTGCGCGCGCTTGAAAAGTATGCAGTCCTCTGCGGCGGGGGGACCAATCACCGGCTCGACCTGGCCAGCGGAATCCTGATCAAGAACAACCACATTTCCCTCGGCGGCGGCCTGCGCACGGCTCTCCAGAATGCCCTCGAGCGGCGCAAGGCGGGGGCGCGGGTGCAGGTCGAGGTGCGCTCCATGGCCGAACTCGAAGAGGCCCTGGAAGGCGGCGCCGAGGCCATTCTGCTTGACAACATGCGGCCCGACCAGGTGAAGGCCTGCGTGGAGCGCGTCAAGCGCCAGGGCCGTTGGATCCCCACCGAGGCCTCCGGCGGCATCGTGCTTGAGAATGTCCGCCAGTTCGCTGAAGCGGGAGTCGATTTCATCAGTGTGGGCGCGCTCACCCATTCGGCCAGGGCCGCCGATATCTCCATGACCATCGTGGCGGAGTAAGCGTGTTCGATCTCCCCCGCCTGGAAGCAGAGCTGGCACGGACCATCTACGCAGGCAACCTGCACTTTGCGCCGGTAACCAGCTCGACCAACACGGATGCCATGGCTGCCGCCCGCAACGGCGCGCCGCATGGATCGGTATTTTTTGCCGATGAGCAGCGGGCCGGCCGCGGGCGCGGCGATCACGCGTGGCATTCGGCAGCCGGCGAGGGACTCTACGTCAGTGTCCTGATGCGGCCGGAGCTTTCACCCGTCTTCCTGCCGCTTATGCCACTGTCCGCGGGCCTGGCTGCCGCGGACGCGATCCGCACAGCGACGGGGCTCGACGTCGACCTGCGCTGGCCCAACGACCTGCTGATCGGGCCGCGCAAGACAGGCGGGATTCTCGTCGAGGCCCAAAGCGAATCCAATGCCATCGCGTTTATCGTGGTGGGCATCGGGATCAACGTCCACCAGCGCGACTTCCAGTCGGGCCTCGCGACGCCGGCAACTTCTCTCGATTTGGAACTCGGGCATGTCTTCGGGCAGCGGACCAGCCGCCAGGTGCTGCTCATCCGGCTGCTAAAATCGCTGGAGCGCGAAGCCGGCCGGTTGCTTGATCCGGCGGCGCGGGCAGAGATCCCGACACGCGTCGAGGCTGCTTCAAGCTGGGTGCGGGGACGGCAGGTTGAAGTTCACGGCCCGCAGGAGTACACAGGGACGACAGAAGGATTGGATGAACATGGATTCCTGCTGGTGCGCACCGCGGACGGAGTAGTGCAGGTGCAAACGGGAGGAATAAGAACCGCTTCTAGCTTCTAGCTTCTAGCTTCTAGTTTGTCTGTGTCGCAGCATGCTTCCGCGGCAGAGCGACGTGAGGCAGATCAGAGATCGAAGGGTACGAGAAGGCTAGGAGCTAGAAGCTAGTAGCCAGGAGCTAAGAAAGATGCTGCTTGCCTTGGACGTGGGCAACACGAATACGGTGCTCGGGCTTTACAAGCTGGACGAGGAGCCGGCTGCGGCGCGCGGCACGGAGCCGCCCGCTTCTGCCGCAGACCACGCCCGGCTGCGTGTCGAGCCAAAACTTGCTGCCCACTGGCGCGTCACAACCCACCGCGCCCAGACCGCGGACGAGTACGGCGTCCTGTTCGTGAACCTGTTTACGATGAGCGATATCTCGGTCGACCAGGTGAAGCACATCATCATTTCGTCGGTGGTGCCGCCGGTTGAGACGACGCTGCGGCGTGTGTGCGAGAAATACTTCCACCTGCAGCCCTTGTTCGTGGAACCGGGCATCAAGACCGGCATGCCGGTATTGGTGGACAACCCCACGGAGCTCGGCGCCGACCGGCTGGTGAATGCCATTGCCGCGTACGAGCGGTACGGGGGACCGTGCATCGTGGTGGACTTCGGAACGGCAACCACGTTCGACGTGATTTCCGCCAAGGGCGAGTACCTAGGCGGAGCGATCTCTCCGGGGCTCGGCATCAGCGCGGATGCCCTGTTTGCGCGCGCCGCGCGCCTGGGGCGCGTGGATGTGAAGCGTCCGGCCAGGGTCATCGGCACCAACACCGTCACGCATCTCCAGAGCGGCCTGTACTACGGCTATATCGGATTGGTGGACGGTATCATCGAGCGCATGGCAACGGAACTGGGCACGGAGCCGCGCGTGATTGCGACTGGCGGGCTCGCCCGGCAGATTTCCGGCGACTCGCGGTATATCGCGCAGATCGATGACATGCTTACGCTCGATGGATTGCGCATTTTGTTTGAGCGCAATCGGTCGGCACGAGCGCGCAGCCGCTCGCACTAAGATAGTGGTCAGTGAACAGTGGTCAGTCCATTGTGGATCGCCACCGATCCTGCTCTGACCACTGTCCACTGTCCACTGTTCACTGACCACTGTTTCCGTGCGCAACTACTTCAACTACTTCACCGAGATCGAGGAGCGCTTCCAGCGGCGCCGGGGATCGATCCTTTTGCTCTCCACTCTCGATTGGGCGCTGATCGAGACGTGGCAGGAGGCGGGCATCCCGCTTGAAGCCGCGCTGCGCGGGATCGACGCCGCGTTCGATAAATACGAACAGCGACAGAAGCGAGGCCGCATGCGGCGCATCAACGGGCTGGCGTGGTGCGTGCAGGCGGTCATGCAGGCTGCAGAAGAAATGCGCGAAGCCTCGGCGGGGTCGGTGACAACCTCGACCACACCCGCCGATACGGGATTTGAGCACCAACGGGTGGCGGCGCATCTGGAGGTGACTGCGGCGGCGCTGGACACGGCGACCGTCGCCCCGGATGTGTGCGCAGCCACTGCCACTCGGCTGCGTGAACTGGCAGCGGAAGTGCGTGGGGCCAATCCCGCGAAAAGCAGCGCGGTCGATCTTGAGTCACTGGAACGTACCCTGACGGTGTTCGAGGAAAAACTGTTTGCCGCGCTCACCGCCGCCGCGCCGGAGGAGTTGCTGGTCGGACTCAAGGAGCACGCCGCCCGCGAGCTCGCCCCCTACCGCAGCCGCATGGGAACTGTGCAGTTGCGGCAGGTCGAACGGCAATTCGTCCAGAAGCAGTTGCTGGCCCACTACAACCTTCCGCGCCTCAGCCTGTTCTACATGAGTCAGCAATGAAGCGCCGCTCGGATAAAACCATCAATCCGAGCCGAATCGCGGCACAACGGGCTTCTGCTTCCCGAGTCTCGAAATCGAGACCGGGGACACCCGACATCCCCACTCCTGTGCGCCTGGTCCAAATCGAAAAGCCTGTTTACAACGGCGCTTTTCTCGCGCGCGACGAAGGCAAAGCCGTGTTTGTGCCTTTCACATTGCCCGGTGAGGAGGCTCGCGTGCGGCTTCTCGATGATAAGCGCAGCTATGCGACCGCCGAACTTGTGGAAGTGGTGACCTCCGTACCGGAGCGTATTGCGCCCCTCTGCCCGCATTTCGGCCTCTGCGGCGGATGCCACTATCAGCACGCCCCCAACGAATCTCAGCTTCGATTCAAAAAGGCGGTATTGCGTGAGACTCTCACGCGCGGCGGTGTCACTCCTCCCGAAGACATCGCCGTTCTCTCAGGGTCGCCGTGGGCGTATCGAAATCGCGTCCGGCTCGCACTGGACCCGCGAGGAGGTCCGGCCTATCGGGGGCGCCGTTCGCACTCCATTGTTCCGATCCGTGAATGTCCGATCACCGCGCCCCTGCTGGTGTCCGCGGCGTTTGCCGCGGCGGAGGCAATGCGAGCCTTTAAGCTCGCCCTGCGGCCGGCCGAAATTGCGCTTTTCACTAACGCGGAAGAGACGGCTCTGTTGCTCACCATCTTCATTGCCCGCCCGGCGAAGGTTCGCTTCGATGAATTTGCGCTCGAACTGCAGAAGCGTATTCCGCAGTTGACCGGTGCGGAACTCATTCTCCAAAGCGGTGCGAATCAGCCGCCGCGAACCGTCGCGCAGTGGGGTGATCCGGCGCTCATCTATCGTGCGGCAGGCGCGGAGTATCGCGTCGACCATGGAGCCTTCTTCCAGGTGAATCGGTGGCTGGTGGATGCGCTCGTTGAACGAGTCACCGCCGGTTACAGCGGTGCTCTGGCGTGGGACCTTTTCGCGGGCGTCGGCCTGTTCGCGCGCAGGCTCGCGCTGAACTTCGCCAAAGTCGTAGCGGTGGAGGCTGCGTCCGCGGCGACCGAGGCGCTCGCAATCAATCTCAAGGGCACGAACGGCGTGGCCGTGCGCTCTTCCACCCTCGAGTTCCTGCGCGAGAATCGCCGAGACGAGCGGCCGGATCTTGTCGTTGTCGACCCGCCGCGCACCGGGCTGGGCGCGAACATTACTGCCCTCATCGCGGAGATCGCACCGCCCGCACTCGTCTATGTCTCCTGCGATCCGGCTACACTTGCCCGCGATCTGCGGGTTTTCCTGGCGGCCGGTTACACCAGTGAATCGATTACCTTGGCGGACCTGTTTCCCCAGACATTTCACATCGAGACTGTGGTCCGGATGCGGCTTCCTGATAGGCTGGAGAGCCATAGATCCTTTCCAGCTTGCAGGCGCGATGGAATCTGAATCCGCCACTTCGGGGCCCCGTGCCGGCGCGCCCGCGCCGCTTAGCCCACCGTTTCGTTCGTGGGGTGACCCATTGGGGTCTCCGCCGATAGGTCTTCGTCGGTGGGGTGATCTTCCGTTGTTTCACGCAGCCTGGCTGTTCGCGTTGGGAATAGTACTCGCGAGATTCGTCTGGCTGCGCCCCAGCTTTGTGCTGCTGGGGCTGGCAAGCATCTTCCTTCTATGCGGCCTGGCTGCTCTGTACGCGCAACGGGTCTCCTGGCTGGCGCTCGCGCCGCTGTGGATTCTGCTCGGCGCCTGGTGCGCCGAGATGGAGCCGCAGCCTGCGCCCGCGCCTGTGCTCAGCTCGTTGTCCGATGGTCTCCTTCGCACCGTGGAAGGGATGGTGATCGAAGCTGGGCCGGTGCGCGGCGAGATCGAAGACGATGCCGAACAGTCCGCGCCGGTTTCTGCTTCGGACAAGCCCACGCAGCGCATCGACATCCGTGTCTCCTCGATAGAGAACGTCACCGACGATCAGGACGCGCAGGTTCCCGCCGATGGAACTGTCCGGCTGACTGTACGCTGGCCGTCAACGCCCGATCAACCCTTCCGATGCGGCCAGCGGATCCGCGCCGACGTACGTCTCCTTCCGCCCGAGGTCTATCGCGATCCCGGCGCATGGAGCCGCCAGGACTATCTGCTCGACCTGGGCATCACATCGACGGCAACAGCGGACAGCGGCCGCATGGAGCGCGTGGCGCAAGCACCCACGAACGGCCGAGACTGGCGCAGCGCAGGCGCATGGCTGCACTGCCAGTTGAGCGAGGCGCAGCGCACGGCGAGCAACCGCCTGCTCGCTCTTCCGGGCATCACGCGGAAAATGCCGCGCGCGTTGCGCATCCGCAGAGAAGATGCCATCATGCTGACCGCCATGGTAACGGGGGACCGCACGTTCCTGTCACATTCCCTGCGGGTGGGATTCGAGCGGACCGGGTCCTTTCACATGCTGGTGGTGTCAGGGTTTCACCTGGCCATCATGGCAGGTTGCATCTTTTGGCTCGCGAAGAGGCTTCGTCTTCCCCGCTTGCCGGCCACGCTGCTGACCATCGCGGCGTCATTCACCTACGCGGTCTTCACGGGGTTCGCAATTCCCGTACAGCGTTCACTCTGGATGGTGACGCTGTATCTTGTGGGCCGTCTGCTGTATCGCGATCGGAGCCCAGTGAACGTGATCGGCTTCGCGGCCTTGTGTCTCCTGGTTGCGAGCCCGCGCTCATTGTTCGATTCTGGATTGCAAATGACGTTGCTGGCCGTGGTTTCGATCGGCGGCGTCGCGAGCCCGCTCCTCGAAAGTACGGTTCATCCCTACCTCGCCGCGATCAGGAATCTGCAGGCGGTGGGGATGGATGTCAAGCTGCCGCCCACCCAGGCGCAGTTT
>Ga0335077_10006356_pt1 | contig 14590 bp, 12 predicted proteins | sample Lox_Sample_31_FD_207151 | JGI IMG/M metagenome (GOLD analysis project Ga0335077, IMG submission 207151) | Soil microbial communities from Loxahatchee National Wildlife Refuge, Florida, United States - Lox_Sample_3.1 | ecosystem: Environmental > Terrestrial > Soil > Wetlands | place: USA... | reverse complement strand
TCCGTTTGAAAGTTCACCTCTTAAGGAGAAAGACGTGCGACAACAGATTCTACGTTTTTGCGCAGCCGCGCTCATCGCCTCTACCGGCGCGTTCGCCGCCAGCCATCGTAACGGGCCGCTGCTGCTGGAAGATCAGACTGCGAACCTCAACGACTTTTACATCTTCCGGAGTTATGAAACGGGCCGGAGCGACCGCGTCGTCATGAGTATGAGTGCCCAGGGATTTCAGAATCCCGACAACGGGCCGAGCTACTACAAGTTCTCCGATAGTGTGCTCTATCGCTTCAACATCAATAACTCCCGTGGGCTGGATGGCAACCCGGACATTCAGATCGATTTCCGCTTCAAGACCACGCTGCAACCCAATGCAACATTCCTGTCATATTTCGGAACCATCGATTCCATCGATAGCTCCGGAATCCTGCTCTACCAGACCTATCAGGTCACGGTTCGCGACTTGAGTCACCAGCGCGAAGCGACTTATGTGACCGACGTCAACGGGCACCTGCTTTCCGTCGCGCCTCCCAACCAGGGGCCCAAGGCCACGCCGGACTATGAAAACACCCTCGGTAAACCCTCCGTATTCACGATTCCCGGTGGCATTCGCGTTTTCGCTGGGCCGCGGGACGACGCCTTCTATTTCGATAGCGCGGCCACTTTCGATTTCCTGAATTTCCGCGCCCCAGCGCCCGTGCTGGCAGGATCGGCGGACACGGCTCCCGGCGCCGCGTTTCCGAACGCCGTGGATGGTTTCGCTGGCTACAACATCAGCCTGATCGCCGTTGAAGTGCCCATCTCCATGCTGACCGCCAACGGGCAGGTGCCCACCAGCTCCACGGACCCCAACGCGAAGATCGGGGCCTGGGCCTCCACGTACCGTCAAGCGCTCACCATCCGGCAAGGCAATAACGATCCGCAGGGCGTGGGCGATTGGGTGCAGGTCGATCGCGTGGGGAATCCCCTGACGGTCGAAGCCCTGATCCCGCTTCCCCTCAAGGATCGCTGGAATCGCAGCCGCCCCTCGGACGACCGGCAGTTTGCAGCCTATATCGGCAATCCCGTGCTGGCCTCGGCAGTTTTCCACGGCGTGTTCGGCTTGAAAGTGCCGCCGGCGCCGCGCGCTGATCTGCTGAGCGTCTATGTCCCGGATATCACTCGCATCGACCTCACCATCCCTCCCACGCCATTCGCCCAGCAGAACCGGCTGGGGCCGTTGGGCGGCGACCTGGCAGGCTGGCCTTTTGGCGGGCGGCGCATTGGTGATGACGTGGTCGATATCGGATTCCGCGCAGTCGCCGGAGTGCTGGTGGGCGGTTTCAATATAGCGCCGAACAACCAGCTTGGCGACGGAGTGAATTCGAACGACGTGCCATACCTCGATCACTTCCCGTTCCACGCTCCTCCCCATGCCGGCTTCTCGCACAGCCAGCAGGAGGGCACTAACGGAAAGGGAACACCCACGTTCTGATCCTGTGAAAATCGGGGCGGCGCTCGGCGTCGCCCCAGGAGCTTTCATGAAAACCACCGTTCTGCTTCTCAGCCTCGCCTGTTTCTCCGCTTATGCCGATGATGGTGCTGACGCCACACGCATGCTCGATCCGAAACTCAATGTGGCGCAGCGCAACAATGCCTGTTATGAACTGCGCGGATCCGGCTCGCCGGAGACCATCGCAGCGCTGGCGCTGGCGCTGGAAATGCCCGATGTTCGCTCCTGCGCCGCCCGCAATCTGCGCGTGGCAGGCGCTGTCGATGAGCTCAAAACCGCGCTGACTAATTCCGATCCCGAGATGCGCGCCGCCGCCGCCCGGGAACTGGGAGCATTGGGCAGACCGGACTTGATCGATCCTCTGGCTCAGGCCGCGCGCGATCCTAACTTGATCGTCGCGTCCAACGCTTTGGAAGGGCTCTCTCAATATCAGGACGCGAGCGTGTTGCCGGCCTTGCTCAGCCTCGCCGAAAGTAGCGGACCCGTTGCGGCCATGGCGCTCAGCCGTGCTGTCGAATTCAACGACCCCGTTGTTCTGACGGTCTCCCGGAAATTGATGGCCACCCGGGACGTCACCCTGCGCCTCGCCGCCCTCCGTGCCATCGGCGACTTCGGCGATACAGCCGATCTACCTGCTCTGCGCGAGCTAGCCGCCAGAGCCGAACGCGCTGCGCCATCCGGCCGGGGCTTCGGCCTGGTACCGTCCAGCGATCTCTCCCGCGCCGCGCAGAACGCCATCCGGCAGATCGAGAGCCGTCGTTAAGCCCCGTCAGCTAGCGTTTTACCCATTACTGACCGACTCCAACGGTGGAGCGCTTGGCGACCGAAGGTTCCGAATATCCCGCATCGGTGGCTGGCCGAAGAAACGGCGGTATTCGCGGTTGAATTGGCTGGCGCTTTCGTATCCGACCTCAAAAGCCGCACTTGCGGCATCCAGACCATCCGCGAGCATGCGTCCACGCGCTGCCTGCAACCGAAGCTGTTTCTGATACTGTAGGGGACTCATGGCGGTCAGCACCCGGAAATGATGGTGCAGCGTGGACACGCCCATGCCCGCGACTTCTGCGAGATTTTCCACCCGCAGCGCCTTCGCATAGTTCGCCCTGATCCAGGCGATCGCTTTTGCCGTTCGGTGGCTCTGCTCTCCTTGCGTTGCAATCGCTTGAAGGCGCGCTCCCTCCGCGCTGCGAAGGATCCGGTAGATGACCTCGCGTTGAATCAGGCCATTGAGAAAGGGAATATCCTGCGGCGTGTCCAGCAGGTCCACCAGCCGGCAGCATGCACTGAGGAATTCCACGGTGGTCTCACCAGTCGCCATGCCAGCACTGTCAGACGGCGCCTCAGCCACCCGAATCTCCTCCCGGCTGAGAAGCTCCCGGACCATCGGCATTTCGAGCTTAAGCGACAGCGCCAGGCAGGGCGCCTTTTCACTGGCCTCGATCACCCGGCTGATGACCGGCAAATCGACCGACGTCAGCAGGAATCGCGACGCATCGTAGATGAAAATTTTTCGGCCGAGTTCCACCCGCTTTCGCCCCTGGGCGATCACGGTCACGCTCGGCCCGTAAGTCATGGAGCACGGAGCCGTAGGCGCCGTACGCCGGTGCAGTGTCAGGCCAGGAATCTCCGTTGCCCGGTTCTCTGCGGAGCCAATGAACAAGGCAATCCTGCGAGCCAGCTCCGCCCTCAATTCGTGCGCCTGATCGCGGTTCTTCATGGTAACGGCCTCGCTCTCCTCCACCCGTATCTTAGCGGCTGGTTCGTGCGTGCGCTAACACTGCAAGAGGAATAGGCAATAAATCGGAAGGATCAGGATACCGCGCCTGTAGCGCTTGACTCTAACCTGGAGATGAAAGAATCAGTTCACGAAGGAGCAACAATGCAAAAGCGCAGACTTGGAAAAACCGGCCTGGAGGTTTCAGCTCTCGGGCTGGGCTGCATGGGAATGAGCTTTTCCTACGGCCCGCCCAAAGACAAGCAGGAGATGACCTCTCTTGTTCGTGCAGCCGTGGAACGCGGCATTACGTTCTTCGACACCGCCGAGGTCTATGGCCCGTTCACTAACGAAGAGCTTGTGGGCGAAGCCCTCGCTCCCTTCCGCCGGCAAGTGGTGATCGCCACGAAATTCGGGTTCGATCTGAGCGGCAGCGATCACCGGCCAGGAGCGGCAGGTCTGAATAGCCGGCCGGAGCACATCCAGCAGGCCGCCGAGGGCTCGCTCAAGCGGCTCAAGGTGGAAGTCATCGACTTGTACTATCAGCATCGGGTGGATCCGAACGTGCCGATCGAAGACGTAGCGGGAGCGGTGAAGGATCTGGTTCAGCAAGGCAAAGTGAAGCACTTCGGCCTTTCCGAAGCGGGCGTGCAAACCATCCGTCGCGCGCACAGAGTCCTGCCCCTTACGGCGCTCCAAAACGAATATTCACTGTGGTGGCGGCGCCCGGAAGCAGAAGTCATCCCGACCCTGGAGGAACTCGGAATCGCTCTGGTCGCGTACAGCCCGCTGGGTAAAGGCTTTCTCACGGGGAAAATCGACGAGAATGCGAGATTCGACAGCTCCGACTTCCGCAGCACCCTGCCTCGCTTCACCCCCGAGGCTCTCAAGGCCAATCAGGCGCTCATTGATCTGCTCGCTGGCATCGCGAAACGGAAAAAGGCCACATCCGCCCAGATCGCGCTCGCCTGGCTGTTGGCCCAAAAGCCGTGGATTGTTCCCATCCCAGGAACCACGAAGCCAGCGCGCTTGGAAGAGAACATCGGGACAGTCTCAATTGAACTCACGCCCGACGATTTGCGAGAGATCGATGCCGCCGCCTCCAAGATCCCGGTGCAAGGGGCTCGCTATCCCGAAAGGCTGGAGGCGATGACCGGTCGCTGATCAACCAAGCAAAGGAGTTCAAAAGAAGTGGATATCAAACGAAGCGGTTCACAGCCTTCCGGCAAGGGACCGGCAGATTATTTTACGGGCACAGTTCGTATTGATCCTTTGTTTAATCCGCCCGCTCCGGCGCGGGCTTTCGGCGCCAGTGTCACCTTCGAGCCCGGCGCCCGGACGGCATGGCACACCCACCCGCTGGGACAGACCCTGATTGTGACGTCTGGTTCCGGCCGAGCACAGCGCTGGGGAGGCCCGATCGAGGAAATCCGGCCGGGTGACGTCGTCTGGATTCCGCCTGGTGAAAAGCATTGGCACGGCGCCGCTCCAACCGCGGCAATGACTCATATCGCCATTCAGGAGCAGCTCGACGGCAAAGCGGTCGACTGGATGGAACAGGTGAGTGACGAACAATATCAGGCCTGACGACGGAACCGGAGTAGATCCTCCCGCGCCGCGCAAAACGCAATCCAAGCCGGCAACAGGCCCCGCCTGGCCCAGTCAATTTTGGAATGACTCAGTCGAACAATTAGCTCGTCGAAAGCGCGGACGGGATCGGTTGCGAACTCCGGTGCGGCCATTTCCAGGTTAATCCGTCAGGCTGCTGTGGCCATATTACGCAAACTCTCAGCTTGCACCGCCGACGCACAAGGTCCTCGATGTCTCCTGCTGCCGCACTCAGTCTTCGGCTGCCAGGCCTGATTGCCCAACTTTCACCAGAACTCGTTTCGCCTCCGTCGCCTATTCCTCTCCCTTGCCTTTGACTGACTGGGGATCGCGGGCGAATCAACAGGGTAAAGGACAACCGGGCAGTAGCCGATAGACAGGAAGACGGACTTACGTCGGGCCGCATTCCGTTTGCGGAATCGTGAATCGCCGGCCAGACCAAGCGGGGAGCAAAGACAGTCGTGATGGACGCGCCAACTATTCTGATTGTGGACGACACGCCCACCAACCTGGACGTCATCCGGAGTGTTCTGCAGCTAGAGGGTTTCCGCACCTTGGCTGCGAGTGACGGCCCCGCCGCCCGCGAGTTGAGTCGCGTCCAGCAGCCGGAACTTATCCTGCTGGACGTGCTGATGCCAGGCGAGACGGGCTTTGAAACCTGCGCGCGACTGAAGTCGGATCCCGCGACCGCGGACATTCCCATCATTTTTCTATCCGCTCTGGATGACGTGGAGAGCAAAGTGACCGGCCTGAAGATCGGCGGCGTGGACTATGTGGCCAAACCCGTGCATGGCGAGGAGGTCCTGGCCCGAGTGCGGGTTCACCTGCGCATCCGGGAGAACAACCGCGCTTTGGTCGAACAGCATCGGGCCCGTCTGGAGCAGTTGCGCGACGCCCAACAGGCCATCCTGGTGCGTCCGGAAGATTGCCCGGAGGCAAACTTCGCGATTTATTACAAGCCCCTCGAAGAAGCCGGGGGCGATTTCTATGACGTTGTCCCGCTGGGAACGGGCATGTTCGCCTACTTTGTGGCGGATATCAGCGGCCATGGGGTCAGCGCCTCTTTTCTGACCTCGGCGGTGAAGGCGCTGCTGCGCCAGTACGCCGGGCCGTTGTTCTCGCCCGAGGACACCATGCGCGGCGTGGATTCCGTCATGGGCCAGATACTGGGCGAAGAACAGTACTTGACGGCGTGCTACGCGCGCCTGAACCGGCAGACCCGCCGCCTCACCGTGGTCAGCGCGGGGCATCCTCCGTTGATTCGGGTGAGCCGCGATGGGACGCCACAAACTGTGACGTTGGACAGCGATCCATTAGGAGTGTTCGGCGCGGCAACTCTCCACCGCCAGGACTTGCGCGTTTCCGCCGGCGACCGCTTCTTTCTGTATAGTGACGGCCTGATCGAATCCACGGCGGGCAAGGGCCGGCGGGAGGGGCTGGAGAGGCTGGTGGATGCCTGCGTCCGCCACCGGGCGGCGCCGCTCGGCGAATCGGCCGCCTTGATTGCGGGCGAACTCCGGCCGGAGCAATGCACGGTTGAAGACGACCTGCTGTTGCTGGTTGCGGAGGTGAGCCCATGAACCAGTTAGCCTCAGCCGACTGTGAAATGCGGAGGGCGCTGCCGGCAACTTTGCAAGCCGCCGAGGAGTTCTTCATGGATTTCCGGAGGCGGAGCCAGGTGCTGCTGGGTTGCGTGAACTCGTTCGCCGCCGAGTTGCTGGTACGCGAGGCGCTGACCAACGCCGTGGTGCATGGCTGCCGCGCCGATCCGAACAAGCAGATCCGTTGTTCTTTGCGGCTCAAGCGCCGGCGCCTGCTCATCGCCGTGGAGGATGACGGAGATGGTTTCGACTGGCGCGCCGCCTGGAGCCATGCGGCAGAACTCACAGATTGTTCCGGTCGAGGGATCGAGATTCTCCGCAAGTATGCCAACCGCGTCCGGTACAACGGCCGGGGCAATGCGGTGGCGATCGTCAAACGTTTCTCATGAGGAAAACACCAATGATAGAGATCACACGGGAAGACAACAAAGCCATCCTTCGGCCCGCCGGAGACGCCATCGTCGCCGCCTCCATCCCCGAACTGCGGACCAGGATGCGCGGGATCGTCGAGGACGGCGTTCGAGAACTGGTGGTGGACTTAACCGACGTCCAGATGGTCGATTCGAGCGGGATCGGTCTGCTGATCTCGGCCTACAACTCCCTGCGCAAGGTGGGTGGCCGTCTGGCCGTGATCCACGCCTCCGCGGAGATCCTGGAGCTGTTCCAGACGATGCGCATGCACCAGCATTTCAGCGTGTCGTGAACCGGAGAGGCGAAGATGAGCGACCTTAATCAAGACGACGAATTAGTGCAGGTTTATCTGGCGGAATGCCGCGAGCACCTGGCTACCATCGAGACGGATTTGCTGGCCATTGAGCAGCGCGGCGCGGAAATCGACGAGCAGTCGGTGAACCGGGTCTTCCGCGCCGCCCATTCCATCAAGGGCGGCGCCGGTTTCTTCGATCTGGTCAAGATCCGGGAACTGGCGCACAAAACCGAGAACGCCCTCGATCTGATCCGCTCCCGGCAGATGAGCCCGACGCCGGAGGTGGTCAGCATTCTGTTGATGTCCTTCGACAAATTGCGCGAGCTGATCGCCAATCATCGGGAGAGCAACCAGGCCGACATTGGCGAGTTCGTCGCGGCGCTGACGGCGCTGGCGGCGGGGAGTTTGCCAGAAAACGAGAAAGCCTCTCTCACCGAGCAGGTCCAGATGGAGGTGCCGGATCGGAACAGGCATATTCAAGTATCGGCGTTTGATCTGAGCCAGGCGCGCAAGGGCGGCAAGTGCATTTATCTGGTCGAATACGATCTGATTCACGACATCGAGCGGCGGAATCAGACGCCCTGGGAGGTTTTCAAACGCCTCATCGATTGCGGCACAATTCTCGAGACCGTCTTCGATCTGGATTCGGCCGGCACCCTGGATGACGAACCGTCCAACCAGCTGATGCTGGAGGTGCTGTACGCCACCGTGATGGAGCCGGACATGCTCGAAGGGCTTATCGATGTTCCGCCACAGCGTGTGCGGTTGATCGAAAAGAACGGCGTCATCCGACCGCTGTCCGAGCCGGCTGACGAACCGGCGGCCACGGCGGTGCCGGCTACGCCGGAAGTGCCAGCCACGCCGGCGCCAGGCCAGGCGCCCGCAACCAATCCGGTTGAGGCGGTTCCCAAGGTTGTGGCGGCCGCGCCTGTTCCATCTGGCGAGACCACCATCCGGCTGAATGTGACCTTGCTCGATTCCCTGATGACCCTGGCCGGTGAACTCGTGCTGAGCCGCAATCAGTTGAATGAGTCGCTCGCGCGGCAGGACGATCGGGGCATTCACTCCGGTGCCCAACGGGTAAGCCTGGTGACCTCGGAGTTACAGGAGGTCGTGACGCTGACCCGCATGCAGCCGGTGGGCAGTCTGTTCAGCAAGTTTCCGCGGCTGGTGCGCGATCTGGCCCGAGACCTGGGCAAGGATGTGCAACTGAAGGTGGACGGCGGCGAGGTGGAGATCGACAAGACGATTCTCGAGGGCCTGAGCGATCCGCTCACCCACATGGTGCGCAACGCGGTGGACCATGGCGTCGAGCCGCCCGCCGAGCGAGCCGCCGCGCACAAGCCCGCGACGGGGACCGTGACGCTCAAAGCCTCGCACCAGGCCGGCCAGGTGGTGATCGAGATCTCGGATGACGGCAAGGGCCTCGCGGCCGAGAAGATCGCGGCGTCCTCCATCGGCAAGGGCCTGGTCACGCGCGAACAGGTGCAGGGCATGTCAGAGCGCGAGAAGATGGCGCTCATTTTCCTTCCCGGCGTCTCCACGGCCGAAAAAGTGAGCGATGTCTCGGGCCGGGGCGTCGGCATGGACGTAGTGAAAACCAATCTGGACCGGCTGGGAGGCAAGATCGAGATCGATTCCTCTCCCGGCACCGGCTCCCAGTTCCGCATCAAGCTGCCGCTGACGCTGGCCATCATTCCGTCGCTGCTGGTATCGGACGGAGGAGAGCGCTTTGCCATCCCGCAAATGAACGTGGGCGAGTTGATCCGCATTCCTGCCGCGCAACTGGCCGAGCGCACCGATCGCGTGGGCGATGCCGAGGTTCTCACCGTGCGCGACCGGCTGGTGCCGCTGCTTCATCTCTCGGATGCGCTGGGCATGCCGCGTCCGGAGAATTCCTCGCGAGCGCTGAATGTGGTCCTGGTGGACACCGGCGCCTTCGAATACGGCTTGGTGGTCGAGGAGCTGCATGACACCGTCGAGATCGTGGTGAAGCCTCTGGGCCGCCACCTGAAAGGACTGCACGATTATGCCGGCGCCACCATCCTGGGCAACGGGCGCGTGGCCGTAATTCTGGATGTGGCGGGGTTGGCCGCGCGCGCGAACCTGACCGCCGGCACGGCGGAAGCCGCCTCCCCGCAGAAGGCCGAAGAGAGCGCCTCGGCGGGCGAGATGCACTCGTTGCTCGTGTTTCACAACGCTCCCGCCGAGACCTGCGCCGTCCCCATCGAGCAGGTGTCGCGCATCGAGCGGGTGCGCCCTGCGCAGGTCGAACTCCTGGGCGGCCGCCGCACCATGCAGTATTGCGGCGCCAGCCTGCCGCTGGTGAACCTGCATGACAGCGCCGCGGTCGGCGAACTTACCGAGGACCAGCGGTGGGTGGTGATCGTCTTCGAACGGCTGGGCCGCCCGCTGGGACTGCTGGCCGCCGAGCCGCTGGACATGGTAGAGGCGGCGCTCAGCATCGACACGGTGACCTTGCGACAGCGGGGCATCGCCGGGTCGGTGGTGCTCAAGGATCGGACCATTCTGCTGCTGGATATCTTCGAACTGGCCGACGTGGTGCGGCCCGAGGAAAAGCCATCGGCGGAGGCCGTGCTCGGTGACACGCCGGGCGATGCGCCCACGGTGCTAGTGGCCGACGATTCGGAATTCTTCCGCGGCCAGATTCAGCGCCTGGTAGAGGCTGTCGGCTGCAAAGTACTGGCCGCCGAAGACGGCCAGGCGGCCTGGGAACTGCTGGATCGTCACGCTGGCGAAGTAGACCTGGTGGCCACCGATGTCGAGATGCCGCGCCTGGACGGGCTGGCTCTGACGCGGCAGATTCGCGCCGATGGCCGTTTTGCCGGCATGCCGGTAATCGCGCTGTCTTCTCTGGCCGGGGAAGAAGAGATCGCCCGCGGCCTGGAAGCCGGCGTCGACGAGTATCAGATCAAGCTCAATAAGGACGAGTTAGTCGACAGCATTCGCAAAGCGGTCGGTAGGAAAAAGAACGATCCGGTCCCGCAGGAATGCCTGACATAAAAACAAAGGACAAATCATCATGAACAGTTTAGCGAACATGAAAATAGGTAAGAAGCTGGCAGTGATCTTTGGGGCGATTGCCCTACTCGTGGTGTGCCTCACGGTGATCGCGCTATGGACGGTGAGTTCCGTCAATGCGGCGATGACCGAGGCGGAGCAGGAGGGCGAGCGAACCCAGCTGGCGCTGACCATTTCGTCCGACATCGGGAGTTTGGGCATGAAGGTGGCGAGCATGGTGCTGGCCAAAGAACTCAACCCGGATACCGAAGCCGAGATCTTGACTCTACGCAGGGATTACATGGGGGCCTTCGAGAAACTCGCTTCCATGCCGGCCAGCGAAGAGGGCAAGCGCCGGCGTAACGAACTGGAGCAGGCGGCCACTACCTGGCGCGAGGCAAACAAGCGAATCATAGCCTTGGCCAAGGCCGGCAAACGTGCCCAGGCCGGCGACCTCTACACGGGCGAGAGCACAGCGCGAACCAGGGACCTGAATGCTGCCTTGTCCGGGTATCTGAAGTACCGCGAGGAGCAGTTGAACAAGGTCAACGATCATGCCCAGTCGCTGGCCGCGCGGAGCACCATCATCCTCGTCGGCGTAGGGATGGTCTGTCTGCTCCTGTCGATCATCTTCGGCTTCCTGCTCACTCGCAGTATTGCCAGGCCCCTGGCGGTTGCCGTGACCCACCTCGATCACATCGCAGGTGGGGACGTCTCGCGCGACGTATCGGCGGAGCACCTGGAGCGCCGGGACGAAGTCGGCCTGCTCGCCAAAGCGATGCAAACGATGTCGGGCAGCCTGCGCACCATGATCGGGAGTATCACCGATGGGATTGGAGTTCTCTCTTCTTCGTCGGCGGAGTTGTCCGCCAACTCCGGCCAGATGTCGGAGGGTTCGCGGTCGGCTTCCGGCAAGGCCCACGCCGTGGCGGCCGCCGCCGAGCAGATGACGGCCAACGTGATGTCAGTGGCGTCAGGCATGGAGCAGACCACCACCAACCTGACGAGCGTGGCTTCGGCCACCGAGGAGATGACCGCGACCATCGGGGAGATAGCCAGCAATTCGGAGAAGGCGCGCCGCATTACCGAAGAGGCCACGCGCCAGGCAGCGCTCATCAGTGAACAGATGAACCAGTTGGGGGCGGCGGCGCAGCAGATCGGCAAGGTGACCGAGACCATCACCGAGATTTCGTCGCAGACCAACCTGCTGGCGCTCAACGCCACCATTGAGGCGGCCCGCGCCGGATCGGCGGGCAAGGGATTTGCGGTGGTGGCTAACGAGATCAAGGAACTGGCGCAGCAGACCGCTGCCGCCACCGAAGACATCAAGGGGCGGATTGCGGGGGTGCAAACGTCGGCCGCCGGGGGGATCGCGGAAATCGACAAAGTGTCGAAGGTGATTCACGAGGTCAGCGATATCGTCTCCTCGATTGCCGCGGCCATCGAGGAACAGTCCACGGTGACCAAAGACATCGCCAAGAACATCGCGGAAGCCTCGACGGGGGTGCAGGATGCCAACAAGCGGGTGTCGGAGACCTCGCAGGCCACCGCCGAGATCGCCAAGGAGATCGTGGTGGTGGACCAGGCGGCCGGGCAGATGGCGGAAGGCAGTGAACAGGTGAAGACCAGCGCCACCGAATTGTCGAAGGTGGCCGAACAACTGCAAACCACCGTGCAGCGGTTCAAGGTCTGACGGCGAGGAGATATGTCCCAGACGTTGACCACGCCAGCCGGGCAAAGCATGCTGCTGGCGACCTTTTTTGTGCGCGACGCGCTGTGTGCCCTGGATGCGGCCGGGGTTCAGGAGGTGATCCGGCTCGGGCCGGTGACGCCGGTGTGCTATGCCCCCGAGGAAGTTGTGGGCATTGTGAACCTGCGCGGCAAAATTGTCACCATCATCGACCTGGGCCTGCGGCTGGGATTCGCCAAGGTGGTAGCGGGCAGTGAGAGCCGGATCTTTATTATTGAAGACCGCAACGAATTCATCGGGCTGCTGGTGGACCGTGTGGACGAGGTGGTGGAGGTGGAGCGGGAGCACTGGCAGCCGCCGCCGGCGAACGTGAACTGGGGGCAGGCGCGGTTCTTCAAGGGAGTGTGCCGCGTCGGCGGGCGCGTGATTACGTTGATTGACGCTGGACAAATTTTGAAAGCTGAGGCATGACGATGAGGAAATTAGCAGACATGAAGATCGGTAGCAAACTGGCGCTGGCGTCTTTGATCAGCGTATTCCTGTTGGCCTGCGTCGCCGGGTTATCGCTGTGGGCGTTGAGCTCCGCGAGTGCGGCGGCCGCCAAGGCGCAACACTACGCCCACAAACTGGACCTCTCCGTGAAGCTCGACGCCACTTTGTGTGAGCTGGCGCTGCGCATGGCTAATCTACCCACCGCCAAAAACGTGGCTGAGGAGACCGAGCAAGTGCTGGCGCTGCGCAAGGAGTATGCGACGGATTTCGAATATCTGAAAACAAACGCGACGACCGACGAAGACCGGGGCCTGTTGCACAAGATCGAAGAGGTTATCGTCCCATGGCGCGATTTGAACAACCGTGTTATGCGGACCGTTCAGGCCGGCCAGCACGTAGACGCAGTCCAGGTCCGGGAAGAGTCCGTTGCCCGGTTCGCCGCTCTGAAGGCCGCGGTGGCCGGGTATCTGAAGTATCGCCAGAGGCGCCTGGAATCCTTCCAACAGGAACAGCAAGCCGCCGTTTCGCGGGTAAAGCTGTGGCTGATCGTGGTTCCGCTGTTGGCCGTGGTGGCCTCGCTGGGTCTGAGCACGATGATTTCCCGCAGCATTACGGCACCGCTCGAAAAGGTAGTCGCGCTCCTGAACTGCGTCGCAAGCGGAGACGTCACGCAGGAAGTCACGAACGAGTCTGTGGCTCGCAAGGACGAAATCGGCGTGCTCACCCAGGCCGTACAGACTATGTCGAACAGCCTGCGCGATGTGATCCGGAACATCACCCAGGGGGCCGGTGTTCTGTTTTCCTCGTCGTCGGAGTTGTCCGCCAATTCCGGCCAGATGTCGGAGGGCTCGCGGGAGGCTTCCGGCAAGGCTCACGCTGTAGCCGCCGCCGCCGAGCAGATGACCGCCAACGTAGTGTCGGTGGCGTCGGGCATGGAGCAGACCACCACCAACCTGACCAGCGTGGCTTCGGCCACCGAGGAGATGACCGCGACCATCGGCGAAATTGCCAGCAATTCCGAGAAGGCGCGCCGGATTACCGAAGAGGCCACCCGCCAGGCCGCCGTTATTAGCGAACAGATGAACCAGTTGGGCACGGCGGCGCAGCAGATCGGCAAGGTCACCGAGACCATCACCGAGATTTCGTCGCAGACCAACCTGCTGGCGCTGAATGCCACCATTGAGGCGGCCCGCGCCGGATCGGCGGGCAAGGGATTTGCGGTGGTGGCCAACGAGATCAAGGAACTGGCGCAGCAGACCGCTGCCGCCACTGAAGACATCAAGGGGCGGATCGCGGGGGTGCAATCGTCCGCTGCCAGCGGGATCGCCGAGATAGACAAGGTGTCGAAGGTGATTCACGAGGTCAGCGATATCGTATCCTCGATCGCCGCGGCCATCGAGGAACAGTCCACGGTGACCAAAGACATCGCTCGGAACATCGCGGAGGCCTCGACCGGCGTGCAGGACGCCAACAAGCGCGTGGCGGAAGCCTCGCTGGCCACGGGGGAGATCGCCAAGGAGATCGTGGTGGTGGACCAGGCGGCCGGGCAGATGGCCGAGGGCAGCGAACAAGTGCAATCGAGGGCCACAGAATTGTCGAAGGTGGCCGAACAACTGCAGACGGTGGTATCGCGGTTCCGTATCGCACGCATCGACCGCAACATGCTGACGAGTGCTATCAACGCGCACTCGGCCTGGACCACGCGACTGAAGGCCGCCATCGGCAGCAAGAAGCTTGACGTTCCGGTCAGCACCGTCCGCACCGACAACCAGTGCATGTTCGGGAAGTGGCTTTACGGCGAACAGCTTTCCGCCGATGACAAGCAAACGGAGAACTACCGCAACGCACAACGCCTTCACGCGCAATTCCACGAAGCCGCCGCTACGGTAGCGCAGTTTGCGATCGCAGGCCAGCGGGAGGCGGCAGAGAACGCCATGGGCCCGGCGAGCGACTATGCCAGGGTTTCGTCGGCATTGACGGCGGCTCTCAATCGATGGAGCGCGGCGGTTTGACGCCGGCTCTGGAGAAGCTATGTCCCCTAGCCTAGCATCCCAGGGCGCGCAGGCCGTACTGCTGGCGACCTTTTTCGTGCGCGACGCGCTGTGTGCCCTGGATGCGGCCGGGGTACAGGAGGTGATCCGGCTGGGCCCGGTGACGCCGGTGTGCTATGCCCCCGAGGAAGTTCTGGGCATAGTGAACCTGCGCGGCAAAATTGTCACCATCATCGACCTGGGCCTGCGGCTGGGATTCGCCAAGGTGGTAGCGGGCAGTG
>Ga0335077_10006355_pt1 | contig 14590 bp, 8 predicted proteins | sample Lox_Sample_31_FD_207151 | JGI IMG/M metagenome (GOLD analysis project Ga0335077, IMG submission 207151) | Soil microbial communities from Loxahatchee National Wildlife Refuge, Florida, United States - Lox_Sample_3.1 | ecosystem: Environmental > Terrestrial > Soil > Wetlands | place: USA: Florida... | reverse complement strand
GGCCCGCCCCATTCGGTCATGCGGTCCCGGCAGCGCCTCCGCCAGCGGATGCGCCCTCACTCCCGCGGCCCACACCACCGTGTGCGCGGGCAGAAATTCGCTTCCGTCGATTTCAATTCCGTCCGGCAGGCACCGCGTCACTTTCGCCCCCGTGCGGATTTCCACGCCACCCGACGAAAGCCGTTCGACCGCGTGATGCGCCAGCGAAGGGTGCACGCTCCGCAGGATGGCCGGCGCCGCCTCCACAATCACCAGCCGCACATCTTCCCGCCGGATGCCGCGGAATTTCCGCAGCACGTACTGGTAGTAGAAGTCGCGCATCTCGGCCATCAGTTCGACGCCCGTATACCCGCCGCCCACCACCACAAACGTCAGCAACTGCGCGCGCTCCCCGGCATCCGTTGTGTGGTCCGCGTGTTCGCACAGGTCCAGGATGCGCTCGCGCAGCGTCACGCCGTCTTCAAGCGTCTTGTAGTCCAGCGTGTTCTCCCGCGCCCCGGGTATGCCGAAGTACTCCGTCGCGCTCCCGGGCGCCAAAATCAGGTAGTCGTAGTCCAGGCTGCCGCCCAAGAGACGCAACCGCCGCTCCTCCACGTCCACGGCGTCCACCGTCTCGCGCAGAAACCGGAACCGCCGCCGCCCGCGGATGTCCCGCACCGGCTGCACGATGTGCCGCGGATTGATGTAGCTGGAAGCCACCTGCGGCAGGAGCGGCGTGAACATGAAGTAGTTCACCTCGCCGACGAGCGTCACCTCATATGCGCCGCCGTCGCGGAGCAGCCGCTCCAGCCCGAACGCGGCCTGCACTCCGGCGAATCCCGCTCCGACAATGGCGATGCGTTTCATCCTCGTGGCCATCACGTATTGGATGGTTTTCCGCAACGTACGTCACATGGCCACATCAGGCGGCCAGGATAGGGCCCTGCCTGGATCCAGAGCGGTGGGAGTCGTCACGGAAACCGTTCCTCGTCGAAAAGGCCCCAAAATAGAAAAGTTCTGCCTTAGTTGATTCTCCTTGACGATAATCTCGAAAATTCATATAAGGATGCGTGTTAGTCACGTAGTAATTGTTTCCGAGTTCTGCCCCTGCCTGGATCATCGCAGGGCGCTCGACTCGGCTCTGGCGCGAGAGGGTTGCGTGTTCCGCCGGAATTTCAATCTCGTCTCTGCCGCCCGACTGCTTGCCATCGGTCTCGCTTTTCCTCTTCTGTGTGTGGCCCGGCAGGGGACGGCCAGCTCTTCCCGCATTTCCGGGCCGATTGATGAAAACCATCTCGTCCGCCTGCGCGGAAATGTGTACCCTCAGGCCCGCCCGGAAAATGACCAGGGAGCCGCGCCCTCCGATCTGCCCATGAACCGGATGTTGCTCGTGCTCCGGCGCGCCCCGGAGCAGGAAGCGGCTCTGGCCCAGTTGCTCCAGGCCCAGGAATCCAAATCCTCGCCCCTGTACCACCAGTGGCTCGCGCCCGCCCAGTTCGGCCGGCAATTCGGCCCGTCTGACGCCGACATTCAGACGATCAGCTCGTGGCTGGCCTCTCATGGCCTAACGGTGACGCAGGTGAGCAACGGGCGCACGGTTATCGAATTTTCCGGCACCGCCGCGCAGGTTCAGGACGCATTGCACACACCCATCCACAGGTTCCGGGTCAATGGCGGCGATTATTGGGCCAACACCAGCGATCCCGAGATTCCCTCGGCGCTGCAGGCGGTGGTGGACGGCGTCGTTTCCCTCAACAGTTTCCCGCCCAGGTACATGTCCCGCTATCTCGGACAATTTCACCGTGCCCCGGGTCAGTCGAGGATCGAGCCCCTGTTCACCTTCCCGAATCCGTTCGGCTCCGGCACTTTTTACGGTGTGGGCCCGGGAGATTTTGCCGTCATCTATAACTCGAAGCCGTTGATCGCTGCGGGGAACGATGGAACGGGCCAGGTGATTGCCGTCGTCGGCGAAACGAATCTCAGATTTCAGGATGTCCAGCGATTTCGCAGCATGTTCGGACTGCCGGCCAATTTCGATTCCTCGAATGTGATTTTGAACGGAGCGGACCCCGGGATCACCTCCATCGACGAGGAAGGCGAGGCGGATCTGGATGTTGAATGGTCCGGCGCGGTCGCTCCCGGGGCCACCGTCAAATTCGTGGTCTCCGGTTCCACTTACTCCACCGCGGGAATCGATCTTTCCGCGCTCTACATCGTCGACAACGATCTGGCCGGAGTGATGAGCGAGAGCTACGGCCTCTGTGAAGCTGACCTGGGAACCGCCGGAAACGCATTCTACAACTCCCTGTGGGAGCAGGCCGCCGCCCAGGGCATCACCGTAGTCCTCTCCTCCGGCGACGGAGGCTCGGCCGGATGCGACGACTTCAACTTTGAGGCCAGAGCCACGCGCGGCCTGGCCGTCAGTGGACTGGCCTCCACCCCCTTCAACGTCTCGGTCGGCGGAACGGATTTCGACCAGGTCAACAACTGGACTTCCTTCTGGAATTCCACAAACGATGCCACCGGAACTTCGGCCATGGCCTACATCCCGGAGATTCCCTGGAACGAAAACTGTGCGCAGATCTCCATCAATGGCTGCGGCACCGGCGCTCCTCAGGGTTCGCTCAACATCGTCGCGGGGAGCGGCGGTCCAAGCCACCTCTATCCGAAGCCCTCCTGGCAAATGGGCGTCCCGGGAATGCCCAACGACAATTCCCGCGATCAGCCCGACGTCGCTCTGTTCGCCAGCCCCGGTTTCGACGGTTCCGGCTATATCTACTGCCAAAGTGACTATGCACTTTCCGCGCGTGGCTCCTGCGACTTGAACACCGCCGCCGGCGACGATTTCGGCATCATTGGCGGGACTTCGGCCTCCGCTCCCGCATTCGCCGGGATCATGGCCCTGGTCAACCAGTACCAGGCCGCGCATGGAGGCACCAATCGTCAGGGAAACGCCAACTATGTCCTTTACGCCCTGGCCAAGCAGCAGGGCGCCAGTTGCACCTCCGGCACTTCCGAGCCCGCCGGCTGCATCTTCAACGACGTAACCAAAGGGAATAGCACCTTGCCGACTGGCCTGCCCGGTGTGGGAACGAACAGCGTGCCCTGCCAGAGTGGATCGCCAAACTGCAGCGTCGACGATTCCAGGCCCACGGGCGTCCTCGTGGACCCGGCGAATACTTCCACGGAGGCCTGGACCGCCACGGCGGGTTACGACATGACCACCGGCCTGGGTTCTCTCAACGCCGCCAATCTGGCAACGAAATGGGCCAGCGCCTCCACCACCGCCACGACCACGGTCTTGTCGCTCTCCCCCGCCTCCGGGATCACTCACGGGGCCCACGAGAATGTGAGTGTGAATATCACCGTGACCGCGAACATGGGCGCGCGGGTTCCCACCGGCGACGTCGCTCTGGTCGCGGAATATCCGGATGGAACCCTGCAGGAGATCGCTCCGTTCACCCTCGTCGCGGGAACAATCTCCGCCGCCACCGTCCAGCGGCTCCCCGGTGGCTCCTACAACGTGGTGGCCCACTATACCGGCGATGGCACCGACGCCCCGAGCGATTCCAATGCCGTGCCCGTCTCCGTTTCCCCGGAGAGCAGCAAGGTCTTCGTGAGCATCGTTACGCTGGATGTCACCGGGCGCATCACAAGCCATTCCGCCGGAGGCGCCACGTACGGCTCCGGATACTATTTTCTTCGCACGGATGTGGGTGATTCCGCGGCCGTGGTTTCGCCCGCCTCGGGCATCTCCAGCAACTGTTCCATGGGGATCTCCAACTGCCCCACGGGCAGCGTGACCTTCACAGCCGGCGCCGCGCCGCTCTCCGGCCTCATCCTGCCTCTGAATTCCCTGGGCTACGCTGAGTTCTACTCTTTGCCTCCCGGCTCCTACTCGATCGCCGCGAACTATCCCGGCGATTCCAGCTACCTGCCCGTCACGCTCAGCACAAATCTTTCCATCGCCCGGGCCTCCACCCAGACCTCTGCCGGTGTGGAATTTCCAACCGCTCCGTACGGTTACAACACTGGGATCAGCGCCGGCATCATCACCAGCAGCGACGGCGATGCCCCCGGCGGCACGGTCAGTTTTTTTCTGGACGGAAATCCTCTCACAGTTTCTTCGGGCATTGCTTACCAGGGGTATCCATACTCGTCTGGGGGTCCATCACCGCGATACGCCTCACTGACCGCATCGGCCCTCGCCCAATTCACGCACCTGGGATCCCATACGCTGACCGTCCAGTACTCCGGCGACGCAAATTACGCCCCGTCAACCAGCAACCCGTACGCCTTCACGGTCGGCCAGGATCAGCCCTATTTCAGCTCCTTCGGCCCCACCCCTAATGCAATAAACCTCAATCAGCCGGTCACCCTCAGTGCCTCCCTCGAGGGAACCCCCGCGGGCTTCGCTCCTACTGGTACCTTCATTTTCTACGACGGCAATACCCCCATATCCGGCACGATCACTTACACCACCACCCAGCCCACAGGAACGAGGGACTCTTCGCTGATGGGCACGTTGACCTACACGCCCACGGTCCCCGGCGTTCACAACATCACCGTGAAGTATTCCGGAGACACTTACTTTTTGCCCGCGGACACTCCAGTCGCCGCCACCCTCACCGTGATTGGCCCCGATTTTTCCTTCTCCACGTCGGGTCCAATCTTCCAATCCGTTAGTGCTGGCCAGACTGCGACCTATACAAACGTGCTGAGCGCGTCTTCCCTCGATGGTTTCAACTCCGCGGTAAGCCTTAGCTGCTCGCTTCCCGCCGCGCACACCACCTGCGTGGTCACTCCCTCTTCCTTCCCTGCGGCGACCGGTACGGCATCCGTCACCGTCACCACTTCGTTCGGTTCTCTCCTCCCGCCCACGGCCCCAGGTGGCCGCTCTCTCCCGCCTCTTCCTATTCTCTTCGCTGGAACCTTGCTGTCTATGCTGCTTCTCATCTGCCTGCGCCTCAGGCCGTCCCCCCGCCTGCGCTGGCTCAGGGCGCTTTCCTTCGCGCTATTCCTCTTTTGCCTGGTGTTGCCGCTGGTGAGCTGCGGAGGCGGCTCCAGCGGTTCGGTCGCACCCCCGCCCCCTCCGCCGCCGGCAGGCACTCCTCCGGGATCGTACGTCATCACCGTAACCGGTCAGTCCGGTAACCTGACTCACAGAATCACACTAATGCTAAACGTCACTTAGTAGGATATATAGGGCGCATCCGCTGGCGGCTCGTGAATGCCCGGTGAGAGCCGAAGACTGCCGTCTCTCAGGAGTTATCTCAAGACGTAGGAGCTCAGCACCTTCATGTAATTCCCGCGCTCGAACGCGGACGGATTCGCCGCCGACCTCCGGCTCATGCTCCCCTGCATTTGCCGGATGGATTCGTATTCGTGCTCTTCCATCCAGCGCGTCAGGTCGTCCAGCACCACGCGGACGTGTCCCAGGCCGTTGCGCAGCAGCGCGGAGGTCATCATCGCCACGCGCGCACCGGCCATCATCGATTTCAGCACGTCCCCGGCCGTGTGCACCCCGCCGGTCACCGCCAAGTCCGCCTTCACGTGCCCGTACACAATTCCCACCCAGTGCAGCCGCAGCAGCAGCTCGTAGGAATGGCTCAGCACCAGGCTCGGCACCACTTCCAGCGATTCGATGTCGAAATCCGGCTGGTAGAACCGGTTGAACAGCACCAGCGCGTTTGCTCCCGCCGCATCCAGCCGTTTGGCTATGTTCGGAAACGCGGTAAAGAAGTGCGACAGCTTCACCGCCAGCGGAATGCTCACCGTTCCGCGCACCTCGCTCACCAGTTCCGCGTACCGCTTTTCCACCTGCACGGCGCTCTCGTCCGTGTCCGTGGGCAGCGCGTACAGGTTCAGCTCGATGGCGTTCGCGCCCGCCTGCTCCATCAGCCGCGCGTACCGCGTCCATCCCCCGTTCGTCACTCCGTTCAGGCTGGCGATCACCGGTATCGACACGGAATTCTTGGCTTCCTGGATCAGCTCCAGATAGCTCTCCGGCCCCAGGTTGTAGTCCGTCATGTCCGGAAAGTAGCTCAGCGATTCCGGAAAGCTCTCCGACCCGCGGGAGAGGTCCGAGTCCAGCGCCTGCCCCTCCAGCGTCAACTGCTCCTCGAAGAGCGACGGCAGCACCACTGCCGAGACTCCCGCGTCCTCCAGTTGACGGATGCGCTCCACCGACTCGGAAAGCGGCGAGGCCGAGGCCACAATCGGGTTCGCCAGCGTGAATCCCAGGTATGAAGTTTTCAGGTCCGTCATGGTTTTTCGCTCCCTGCGCCGCTCATTGCTCGTCCCCTCCCGGCGCGGCCACCGGCTCGGCTTTCTTCTCGTCCTTTTCTTCCGGCAACGGTTTCGATCCCGGCATCTGCGCGAAGTAATGATAGAGGTCCCACATGCGGTGTACGTCCTCCTCCGCTTTGTGCAGCAGCTCCTTCGCCGCTTCCGGATGCATCCGCGCCAGCATCGTATAACGCGTCTCCTGGTAGCTGTACTGCTTCAGCGGGATCGACGGCGGCCGCGAATCGAGCTGGAACGGGTTTTTCCCCTCTTCGCGCAGCACCGGGTTGTACCTCACCAGCGGCCAGTACCCGCTCAGCACCGCGTTCTTCTGCTGCTCCATTCCGTGCACCAGGTCGTAGCCGTGCGCGATGCAGTGGCTGTACGCCACGATGATGGAAGGCCCGCGGTATGCCTCCGCTTCCAGAAACGCTTTCACCGTGTGCGTGTCGTTCGAGCCCATGGCCACCCGCGCCACGTACACGCTCCCGTGCGCTATGGCCTCCAGCGCCAGGTCCTTTTTCCCCGTCGGCTTTCCGCCCATCGCGAATTTGGCCACCGCGCCCCGCGGCGTGGCCTTCGACATCTGCCCGCCCGTGTTCGAATACACCTCCGTATCCAGCACCAGCACGTTCACGTCCTGCCCGGAAGCCAGCACGTGGTCCAGTCCGCCGAACCCGATGTCGTAGGCCCAGCCGTCTCCACCCACAATCCACACGCTCTTTCGCACCAGCGCTCCGGCCACGGCCAGCAGATCCTTTGCTTCGCGTGAATCCAGCTTCGCCAGTTTCTGTTCCAGCTGCGCCACGCGCACACGCTGTTCGGCGATGACCGCCTCCGTCGTCTGCTCCGCTTCCAGCAGGCCCTTCGCCAGCGCCTCGCCGATTTCCCCCGCCAGCCGTTTCACCAGCTCCCGCGCGTACTCCGCCTGTTTATCCAGCGCCACGCGCATCCCCAGCCCGAACTCCGCGTTGTCCTCGAACAGAGAGTTGGACCACGCCGGCCCCCGCCCCGCGCCGTTCTTCGTCCACGGCGTGGTCGGCAGGTTGCCTCCGTAGATCGACGAGCACCCCGTGGCGTTCGCCACGATCGCGCGGTCCCCGAACAGTTGCGTCAGCAGCTTCAGGTACGGCGTCTCCCCGCACCCCGCGCACGCCCCCGAGAATTCGAACAGCGGCTCCAGCAACTGCACGTCCTTCACCAGGTGATGCGCCAGTTTGGTGCGCTCGAAATCCGGAATGTTCAGGAAAAACTCCCAGTTGTGCCGTTCCGGCTCGCGCAGCGGCGCCTGCCGCACCATGTTGATGGCTTTGTGTTTTGCCTCGCTCTTGCTCTTCGCCGGGCAGATTTCCACGCACAGGCTGCATCCCGTGCAGTCTTCCGGAGCCACCTGCAGCGTGTAGCGCAGCGTTTCCAGTCCCCGCCACCGCGGCTTCGTGGATTTGAATGTTTCCGGCGCGCCCTCCAGCTGCGACGAGTCGTACACCTTCGCCCGGATCACCGCGTGCGGGCACACCAGCACGCATTTGCCGCACTGGATGCACAGCTCCTCGTCCCACACCGGAATCTCCTGCGCGATGTTCCGTTTTTCCCACGCCGCCGTGCCCGTCGGATACGTTCCGTCCACCGGCATCGCGCTCACCGGCAGCCAGTCGCCCCGCCCCGAAATCATCGTCCCCAGCACGTCGCGGACGAACGCCGGCGCCGCGTCCGGCACCACCGGCAGCACGTCGAACGTCGCCGTCACACTCGCCGGCACTTTCACTTCGTGCAGGTTCGCCATCGTCTGGTCCACCGCCGCCCAGTTTTTCTTCACCACCGCTTCGCCGCGCTTTCCGTATGTCTTCTCGATGGCCTTTTTGATCTGCGCGATGGCCTCGTCCCTCGCCAGCACCCCGCTGATGGCGAAAAAGCACGTCTGCAGAATCGTATTCACCCGCGAGCCCATCCCCGTTTCCCGCGCCACGCGGTACGCGTCGATCACAAACAGCCGCAGCTTTTTGTCCAGGATCTGGTTCTGCACTTTTCGCGGCAGATGCGCCCACACGTCCTCCGGACCAAACGGCGCGTTCAGCAGGAACACCGCCCCCGGCTCCGCCGTCTCCAGCACGTCGATCCGTTCCAGAAATTCAAACTGGTGGCAGCCCACGAAGCTGGCTTCGTGGATCAGGTACGTCGATCGGATCGGTGCCGGCCCGAACCGCAGGTGCGACACCGTCACCGACCCCGCCTTCTTCGAGTCGTACACGAAATATCCCTGCACGTGGTTCGGCGTCTCCGCTCCAATGATCTTTACCGAGTTTTTGGTCGCCCCCACCGTTCCGTCCGACCCCAGCCCGTAGAACACCGCCCGCACCGTCCGCGGATTTTCCGTGGAAAACTCCGGATCGAACGCCAGGCTGGTGTGTGTCACATCGTCGTGGATCCCGATCGTGAAGTGGTTCAGCGGCGCCGCCTTTTCCAGCTCCGCAAACACCCCCGCCGCCATCGCCGGTGTGAATTCCTTCGACGAGAGCCCGTATCTCCCCCCGGTCACCCGCGGCGTCTTCGCGAATCTCGGTTTCGCTGCGTTGCCCGCCTCCACCAGCGCCGTCACCACGTCCACGTACAGCGGTTCGCCCACAGCTCCCGGTTCTTTCGTCCGGTCCAGCACGGCGATGGATTTCACGCTGGCCGGCAGCGCGGCCACAAACGACTCGCCGGCAAACGGCCGGTACAGCCGCACTTTCAGCACTCCCACCTTTTCCCCGCGCGACACCAGCGCGCCCACCGCCTCTTCCACCGCTCCCGCGCCTGAGCCCATCAGCACCACCACCCGTTCCGCGTTCGGCGCTCCTACGTAATCGAACAGGTGATAGGCCCGCCCCGTGCGCGCCGCAAACCGGTCCATGGCGTCCTGCACGATCGTCGGGCAGGCCCGGTAATACGGGTTGCACGCCTCCCGCGACTGGAAGAATACGTCCGGATTCTGCGCCGTCCCGCGCAGCACCGGATGGTCCGGAGAAAGCGCCCGTTCCCGCTGCCGCCGCACCGCCGCTTCGTCCACCAGCGCCCGCAGGTCCTCGTCGCCGAGCTCCGCGATTCGGTTGATTTCATGCGAGGTGCGGAAGCCGTCGAAAAAGTGCAGGAACGGCACGCGCGACCCCAGGGTGGCCATTTGCGCGATCAGCGCAAAATCCGCCGCCTCCTGCACCGAATTCGAAGCCAGCATCGCGAACCCCGTCTGCCGCGCCGCCATCACGTCGCTGTGGTCCCCGAAAATCGACAGTGCATGCGTCGCCACCGACCGCGCCGCCACGTGGATCACCGCGGGCGTCAGTTCCCCGGCGATTTTGTACATGTTCGGGATCATCAGCAGCAGGCCCTGCGACGCCGTAAACGTCGTCCCCAATGCCCCGCTCTGCAGCGCCCCGTGCAGCGCTCCCGCCGCGCCTCCCTCCGCCTGCATCTCGATCACTCGCGGAACGCTGCCCCAGATATTCGGCTTTCCTTCCGACATCCACTCATCCGCCCATTCGCCCATAGGCGAGGAGGGGGTGATGGGATAAATGGCGATGACTTCATTCAGGCGGTAGGCCACCCAGGCGGCGGCCTCGTTGCCATCCACAATCAACAATCGCGGGGACATTCGTAATCTCCTCTCTAAAAAGCCTTTATGCCCCGCCGCGCGGTTTTCTCTCTGTGACAGGTGTCACATGCCCCTGTGACCCCCCTGCCCGCTTGCGACACATTGCTCCGAACGCCGCTCTCCTGCCACTGCCCTGCCTGCTCGGCCGGCGTTCTCTTCCCTCATCGGCAAACCCCGCGCACCCTCCAGACTGCGGCCCCCTCCTGCTTTTGCTCGCTCCTCGCTTTGGACTACAATCCCTTAGAACGGGGCGGGAGGTGACTATGCGCCCAGACCGTGTGGAAGTTTCGTGGGAAACCGAGAAATCCAAGTGGCTGGTCCGGATTGTCAGCGGCGATGAAGTGATTCGCCGCATGTTCGAAGCCCGCAAGGACGCCGACGAGCAAACGCTGCGCGCCGCCGCTCAAAAAACTGTCCAGGACGAGGGATACGACGCCGATCCGGCCCTCATCAGCCTGAAGAAGTAGCCCCCTCGCCGCCTCCGCCGCTACCCGCCGGGGTTGCGGCTGGTCAGCGGCGACTCGTGCCGCAGCACGGAGTACACCCAGGGAATCCCCACCAGCCCGGGAGCCACGTGCACGTCCACCGCGTCGCCCGGCTGGAAACGCGAATAGTCGTCTTCATCCACCGGCAGCCGTTCGAACCGTGCGTCCGGCCGCCACGACCGCACGATCAGCCGGTGCGGACGCACCAGCCCCGGCATCGTGAATTTCGAAATCACGTGCGTCACCGCCACCGCCGGTGTGGAGCGGTCGAATTTCCCGTTCACAAACAGCAGCGCGCTCAGGATCCACGGCAGCGGCAGCAGCCCCCGGAACACCCGTCGCAACGCCTCCAGCGGCTGCCCTCGCCGCGCACGCCGGTCCAGGAACACCGCCAGCACCAGCGTCAGCGCCGCCACTACTCCCAGGAACACCAGCATCTGGTCCAGATCCAGCGGAGGGTAGCCCTGCGCCGCGGGCAAGAACGCCATGGTCCCCAGCAGGAAGATCGCCGTCAGGTACACCAGCCGCCGCCGGAACACGAATGCCGCCAGTTGCCCCGTCATTCCGCAGATTCCGCATGGTTCCGCGGGCTCTTCCGCTCCGCAGTTCAGGCAGTAGTGAATCAATGCTCCGAGTCCTCAGGATACGGCGGGCAGTTCGGACACCAGTTCCGGCACCTCGATCCGCACGCTCGTCCCTTCCCCCAGCCGGCTCGCGATTTCAAACCGGAAATCGTCGCCGTAAAGCAGCTTCAACCTCGCCTGCACGTTCGACATTCCGATGCCCTCTTCGTGCACGCGCGCCAGCCGCGCCTCCGTCATCCCCAGTCCGTTGTCCTCCACCTCGATGCGCAGCCGCCCTTCCTCCAGCGCCGTCCGGATGGTGATCACTCCCCCTTCCAGCTTCGGCGCCAGCCCGTGCCGGATCGCGTTCTCCACGATCGGCTGCAGCAGCATCGAGGGCACGAAGATGTCCAGCGAGCCCTCGTCGATCTCTTTCGCGATCTCCAGTTTGTCCCTCCCCGACCGCGCCACCTCGATGTCCAGATAGTCGTCCACAAAGTGCAGCTCCTCCCGCAGCGGCACGAAGTTCTCCTGCTGCCGTAATAGACGCCGGAGGATGTTGGAAAGTTTGAGCACCACCTCGCGCGCCATGTCCGGGTCCGTGCGCACCAGCGCCGATACCGTATTCAACGTGTTGAACAGGAAGTGCGGGTTGATCTGGTTCGACAGCGCCTCCATCCGCGCCCGCAGCAGCATCTGCTGGTGCTCCTCCAGGTTCGCTTCCACCCGGATCGTGTTCCAGATTTTGATCGGCGCCGCCACCGCAATCATCGCCGCGAACACCTCGGGCACCATCGCCCATTGCCCCGTGGACGCGAAATAGAACAGCCATTTCCCGTGCACCGCGGCGCCCAGCGCCAGCCGGCCCATTTCGAGCGTCACGATTCCTGCCAGCGCCAGCATTTCCCAGTGTTTTTCCAGTTCCCGTCCCCGCGCCCATCGCCACAAGTATCTCGGCACCCCCACCCATGTGAACGGTCCCAGGTTCCACACCGCTTCCGTGTTCGGCATCGACTGCCGGATCATTCCGCCCAGCAGCCCGGCCAGCGCCGCAATCGGCGTCGAAAGCCATTCATGATTGAAAAATGCCGGCAGGCTCACGATCGCTCCTCCCAGCACCCCCGGAACTCGTCCGCCCAGCAGCCCCAGCACGAACGCCCCTTCCAGCGTCAGGTCCGCGAACGGATAGCCCAGCAGCCGCAGCATCACGCCCAGCGCCAGCGGCGGCGTAAAGAACAGCATCAGCCGCACCTTCTCGTCCGAATCCCTCTGCTCCGTGTACAGTACTTTCCGGAACGTGGCAGAGCGTGCCAGCAGCGCCGCCAGCGACGCCGCTAGCCCCATTTTGAAGAACAGCGTCAGCAGCAATTCTTTGATGGATAGCATGCCCATTGCGGGATTCTTCGCCGTGCCTGAGGCGCAGAGCGGCTGCCCCTGCACCCGCCTCGCTTCGAAGCTAAATTAGCCCACCCAACCGGGAGTGTAAAGCCGCGCCCTGCTATAATTTGCGTTTTGTTTATGACTCCAGCCCCACACCGAAAGCCCCCGCGCCGTCCCGCTCCGCGCATTGTCGCGCGCGCCAAACTGCCCTCCCGCTACGGTAAATTTACCATTCTCGGCGTGGAAGGCCGCACGCCCGCCGAAAGCGCCGTCGTCCTGCTCCGCGGAAAGCCCTCCGGCCGCACCGCGCCCCTGGTCCGCGTTCATTCCCAATGCCTCACTGGCGACGTGCTCTCGTCCGAGCGCTGCGATTGCCGCGCCCAGCTCGAACTCTCGCTCCGCCAGATCGGCCGCTCCCGCTCCGGCGTTCTTCTGTACCTCCCGCAGGAAGGCCGCGGCATCGGCCTGATGAACAAATTGAAGGCCTACGAGTTACAGGACCAGGGTCGCGACACTGTGGAAGCCAACGAGGAACTGGGATTTTCTGCCGACGCTCGCGACTACGCGTTCACCGCCGCCGTTCTGCGCCGGCTCGGCATCCGCTCCATCCGCCTGCTCTCCAATAATCCCGAAAAGGTCCGCCAGCTCGAGGAAAACGGCATCCGCGTCGTCGAGCGCGTCCCCTGCCAGCCCCGCGTCTCCCGCCGCACCCGCGCCTACTTGCAGACCAAAAAGAAAAAGCTCGGCCATCTCCTCGCCGGTATCTAGGGCAGGACGGAAGGGTGGGGCTTCAGCCCCGCCGCAAGCCGGTCTTTCCATCAGGGGTTTCAACCCCTGAATCCGTCACTGGGGGGTCCCGGAGTGACCGTCCCCGTCGCTGTAATCTCCACATCCACTGTTTTGCTCACGCGCAGCAGGAACACGCTCGGATTCTTCATCCCCCACTGCACGTACGGCACAGAAAATTTCACTGTCGCCGTCCAGTTCTTCCCCTCCACTTTCACCGTGGCCGGCACGTTCAGTTCATGGTCCGCTCCGTGCACCGAGAAAATCCCGTGCACCTGCACCGTGGATTCACCCTCCGCCGCCACTTTACCCTCCACCCGGTCCGGCCGGAACGTGATGATGGGGAATTTATCCGTCTCCAGGATCTCCGCGTGCATTTTCTTGTCGCGCCCGGCGTCTCCGCTCGCCCCGCTCGGCGCGTCCACCACGATTTCCCCGTGCGCCCCTCCCGTCGCCGCAGTGTACTCGACGCGCCCGCGCAGCGGCTGAAATGTTCCGTGCACCGTGTGCATCGTCGCCCCCAGCGTGAAGTTCACCTTCGTCTCCGCGGGATCCAGCACGAACACCAGGTTCCCGGGCGAGTTCTGCTGCGCCGCTGCGGGTTTGTTCAACGCCGAAACGCTGGCCAGGCACGCCGCGAGCGCCACGCCCGCGCCCCATGCGCCAATTCCACTCCCGCGCGCGCCCTTCACGCCGTCACCAGCCGCCAGCCCAGCCGCAGCCCGTTCATCGCATAATCCACCGGTGTCCCCGACCCCACGTGCGCGGCCAGCATCCGCGCAAACAGCCGCGGCTCCTCCTCGAAAATTCGCATCACCCGCCGCCGCAGCCGCGGCCTTCCGTCCATCATCAGCATCAGCCGCGCCATGAACGCCGGCCTCCGCGACAGCCGCCGGTGCGCCTCCCCGTATTGCGACAGGTTCCCGGCGGCCATCGCCTCCGCCAGCGCCAGCGCCTGCGAAAACCCCAGAAACAATCCCTGCCCCGTGATCGCGTCCACTCCGCCCGACGCGTCTCCCACCAGCGCCACCCGCCCGCGATGCACCCGCCGCAGCCGCAGCGTCGTACACGTCGCTCCGCGTTCCTGGCTCATCGGCGCCGCCCCGGCCACTCGCGCCGCGAGCGCCGGAAACCGCGGCAGCGCCTCCGCAATCCGCAGATTCGCGTTCCGCGCCAGCAGCGCCACGCATACCTCCTGCGGGCCCACGGGCGTCACATAAAACTGGCAATCATCGCTCCAGTACACCTCCACTCGATCCGTCCACGGGTCAGCGCGAAAATGCCGCCGGAATCCGTATCGAAGCCCTCCCGGCGACGCCGGGTCCAGCGCGCTCCACCCGCGCACCTTCGAGTGGCCGCCGTCCGCCGCCACGATCCACTCCGCGCGCACTGGCCCCCCCGCCAGCCGGACTCCCTCGCGGCACAGCTCCGTCACTCCGGTCTTCCACCGCAGCTCCACTCCGCACGCCGCGGCGTGCTCCGCC
>Ga0335077_10006354_pt1 | contig 14591 bp, 10 predicted proteins | sample Lox_Sample_31_FD_207151 | JGI IMG/M metagenome (GOLD analysis project Ga0335077, IMG submission 207151) | Soil microbial communities from Loxahatchee National Wildlife Refuge, Florida, United States - Lox_Sample_3.1 | ecosystem: Environmental > Terrestrial > Soil > Wetlands | place: USA... | reverse complement strand
ACCGGGATGTCGATCTCGTCGAGCATGTCGGTCGGATGCACTTCAACTTTTGATCCCCTGGGCTTGCGGAAATAAACGAGTCCTGCGGCCTTGGAACCCTGTTTCACCTTCGCGTGCTCCAGAAAAACTGGAATCGTCGCCGGCACCGCCGCAGGGGGTGCCTGACCCGTGTTGCCGGGAACATTGTCGCCTTTGAGGGTTTCGCTCGGGGACAGACCTGCCGCGGGTGATCGAGCTGGGCCTCCCCGCATGATGGACGTATCCATCTGATTGGTCTCGGCGGACATGCCCGGCGTGGGCCCCTGGGCCGGCGGATACGATTTTGCCTCGGCGCCTTTGTCGAAGAACGGGAACCGCGTATGGGCCGGATCTGAAAACACCGCGGAGAAATCCTTTGGCACCACGTGAGCCGTGCCGTCGCCTACCTGGTAGATGGAAACATAGACGGAGAACTCCCCGTTTCCCTTGTTCTCGGGCATGCTGACGGCGACGCTGATTCCGCCGTACGACGTCTCAAGCATGGGCTTGCCTGAAGCCACGATCACCCTGCAATGGGCGGTGTCGTTGCGGCTGAACGTGATGATCTGGGCACCGGGCGGATTCTGCGCCAATGTCGCAGCGGAAAAAAGAAGAAAGAAACAAAGGAGTTTCATGGCACATCCGGGGCTCCATAGTCATTGTCCCTCTCGCCGACAGTGCCGCCTGTAACGATTTGTAACGAGGACAGCAGAGGTGTGCGGCCGGTCACATTTCGCGGCGTCGTGCGCGGATCGGTCGCGGACTTGACCCGCCCCGATGCGCCGCCTCGCGGCCCCGATTATGGTTCAACCCAGAAGGAATTGGCTTGCGGACAATACATTCTCAACCGACAATTCTGGATCAGCAGGCAATCTGCTTCTCCGTTTCCGCCGTACTTCCCTCGGGCCCAAAATCTCAACGGAATGGAAACACTCGTATGGCACGGTTAGGCGCGTTCTGCTTCCCCGGAACGGGACATATCAACCCCATGACCGCCCTGGCGCGGGCGCTGCAGCGCCGTGGGCATGAAGTGGTGATCTACGGCATCGCCGACTGCGAGGAGCGGGTGCGCGCGGCGGGCGTGGAGTTCTACCGCATCGGCGACGAGGATTACCCGCCCGGGACGCTGCGCAGGCTCGACGAGCGGTTGGGCGAGTTGAAAGGGCTGGCCACCTTCAAGTTCACCGTGGAGCGGGTGAAGAACACAGCGTGCATGATTCTCCGCGACGGCCCTGAGGCGGTGCGAAAGTCCGGAGTGGAAGCCCTGCTGGTGGACGAAGCCGACATGGGCGGCAACGTGGCCGAGCACCTTGGGCTGCCGTTCATCTCCATCGCCATGTTTCCGCCCCTGATCCATGACGACCGGATTCCCCCGTTCTGCTTCGGCTGGGCGCCGGGCCAGGACCGCTTCAGCCGCCTCCGCAACGAACTCGGCTTCCGTCTGCTGTCGAAGGTGGCCGCGCCAGTATTCAAAGTAGTGAACGACCAGCGCCGCGCGTGGGGATTGCCGGCCTTGAAGCGCTCTACTGACGCGCTCTCAACGCTGGCGCAGATTGCACAACTGCCCGAGGCGCTCGAGTTCGACGTGCCGGGCAAACCAGCCATTCTGCACTACACCGGGCCCTTCGTAGATGCGCGTCAGCGCCCGGCCGTGGATTTCCCCTGGAATCGCCTCGATGGGCGCCCGCTCATCTATGCCTCGCTGGGCACTCTGCAGAACGGCTCGGAGGCAATCTTCCGGACCATCGCCGAAGGGTGCGCGGGTCTCGATGCGCAACTGGTGATCTCTCTGGGCGGCGGACTGGAGCCCTCGCGGTTGGGCGCGCTGCCCGGCGACCCGGTCGTGGTGCGCTACGCCCCCCAGCTCGAAATCCTGAAGCGCGCGTCGGTGGTAATTACCCATGCCGGGCTTAATACGGTTCTCGAGTCGCTGTCCGAGGGCGTTCCGCTGGTGGCGCTGCCTCTTGGCAATGACCAGCCGGGCGTGGCGGCGCGTGTGGCCGCTCGCGGTGCCGGACTGGTGATCCCGCAAAAGAAGCTCAGCGCCAGGAAGCTGCGAGCCGCGGTGCAGACCGTGCTCCATCACGAAAGCTATCACCGCGCCGCAGCCGCCTTGAAGAAGTCAATTGCCGAAGCCGACGGCCTTAGCCGCGCCGCCGGCATCATCGAGGACGCGCTAGGGATCCGGACGGCAAGATGGAACGCGTGGATGGAGTCGGTGGCGGCGGATTGAGCCGTTGCCGGAATGTCCTAATCCCTGGTCCCTATTCCCTGTTCCCTGCCTTTGTCACGCTTCATGCGCTGTCGGAATGTGGGGTTGGGGAACGAGTTCGGTGATCCCGATGCCTGCCAGGATCAGCAGGGCGCCGCATGCAGGAACCAGGCCGAGGCGCTCTCCCATCACCAGGAACGAGGTGATCCATGCAAACACCGGCTCGAGCGTAAGGATGAGGGCCGTGTGCGTGGAGGGCAGAATCGATTGCGCCCAGCTCTGAATCGAAAACGCCGCTGCGGTGGCGAGCACGGCGGCAACGGCCAGGGCGGCGAACAGGCCGGGCGTCCATTCCACACGCGGCCGTTCGATGAACGGCAGGCTCACGGCCATGAACAGGGCGCAGAAACCCACCTGGATCAACGCCAGCGGCTGAAACCCGATGCGCGGCGAGACGTGGCCCAGGGCGATGCAATGAAATGCAAAGCCCACGGCGCAGCCGAAGGTGAGCGCGTCGCCCAGGTTGATCGAGTGCAGGTCCGGCACAAATCCCGCAAGACCCGCGGCCGAGGCGGATGGCGCCGCGGGAGCGGTGAGGAGGATAATCCCGGCGAAGGCCAGCAGCGCGCCGAGGTAAGCATTCCATCGCGGAGCGTGCCCGCCGGGCGGGCGCAGTCCCGGAATGGCGCTTAACAGCGGGACCAGCACCACCATCAGCCCTGTGATGAAGGCGGATTTGGACGGCGTAGTGCGCGCCAGGCCCGTGGTCTGGAACTGGTATCCGGTAGCCAGGCAAAGCCCCACAAGGGCTCCCGAAAAGACCTGCCAGCGGCGAATCCCACGCCAATAACGGTGATAGCCAATGGCCATCACGGCAAATGCCAGCGTCATGCGCGCCAGGTTGAAAGCCGCCGGCGTCGCGTGGGCCAGAGCACCCTTGATCAACACAAAGGTCGATCCCCACACGGCAACAACGAACAGCATCAGCAGGTAGGCGCGAAGCTTCATCGGTCGGGGATCACGGTTCAGGGGTCAGGGATCGGTTCGCAATTCTTGGTTCACAGGTGGGCAGCGGAGACAAGCCCGGGGCTTCAAAAGATGAGTGTACACAGCGAGCCCAAGCGATCCTGAACCTTGACCACGCGAAGCTGCAATCCGCGCAAGTGGACCGCCAACACCTGCGTAGCTGGATCATTTGACTGTGTACCGATGGTAGGAACTCATTCGCTGCGCAGCGCGGTCATCGCGTCCAGCCTTACAGCGCGGCGGGCGGGGAGCGCGCTGGCGGCGAATGCCACCAGGATCAGCACCATGGGCACGAGCAGAAACACGCCCACGTCGCGCGGACTGATTCCGTAGAGCAGGCTGCGCAGGACGCCCGAGAGCGCAAGCGCCGCAGGCATACCGACTGCCACGCCTGCCGCGGCGGGCACAATTCCAGTTCGCAGAACGAGACCGGCAAGCCGCCAGCGCGATGCGCCCAGCGCCATGCGGATTCCGACCTCGCGCGTGCGTTGCCGCGCCGAGTACTCCACGATGCCGTAGGCGCCGATGGCCGACAGCAACAGCGCAAACGCTGCAAACCCGCCGAGGAAGGATGTCAGCATCCGTGGCTGCACGAGGGCATCCGCCACCACTTCGCGCATCGTGCGTACGCGCAGCAGAGGAAGCTGATTATCGAGTGCATGCACAGCGGCGCGGGCGGAGCTCGCCAGTTGCGCCCTCTCTGTTCGGCCCTTCACCGTGATCCACATAGTGTTGATCGCTTTCTGCGCCTGGGGCGCGAAAACGCCCGGCACCGGCGGATTCATGGGGAGCTGATTCTTGACCGACTTCACCACGCCCACGATGGTCCGCATTTGACCGTCGTAGTCGTCGCGATAGCGATGCCCGATGGGGTCCTCGCCCGGGAAGAACTGGCGCGCAAGCGTCTCATTCACGATCGCCACCGGCAGAGAAGTCGCGGTGTCGCGATCGTCGAAATCGCGCCCTCGCATCACGGCAATTCCCATGGTGCGGAAATAGCCAGGTGTGACCGTGTTGTACTGGATCAGCGTGTCGACCCAGTCCGCCGCTTTGGGCCTGCCTTCCACCTGGAACGCGCCGCCGGTGAAGTCGCCGGTCATGGGCAATGTCATCACGCCGGCCGCGTGCTCCACGCCCGGCACGCTCCTCAGGCGATCAAGCAGATCGCGATAGAATGCCGCCACCGGCGCACTATTCGCATAACGCGCCTGCGGCAGGTGGATGCCAAATGTGAGCACATTCTCAATCACCACGCCGGTATCGGTATGCAGCGCGCGAACCAGGCTCCTGGCGAGCAGTCCCGCGCCGCTCATCAGCAACACTGCCACTGACGCCTGGCCGGCCACGAGGCAGAACATCCAGCGCTTGCGCGACCGCGTCCGGCTCCAGGCATCGCCATTCCCCTGGAGCACCCTCTGCGGATCCACGCCGCTGATGTGCCAGCCAGGCCACAGCCCCGAGACAAGACCCGTCAATGCGGTGATGGATGCCGTGAATGCCAGGACGGCATTGTTGACGTGCAGCGTCGTATCCAGCCCAAGATCCTCCGGCGCCGCGGCGCGCAGGATCTTCATGAGCCACATGGACAGAACGACGCCCGCCGCCCCGCCGAGGGCGCTCAACGTCACACTCTCGGTCAGCATCTGCCGCAGAATGCGCATGCGGGTGGCTCCCAGCGACGCGCGCAAGGCCACTTCCTTTGCACGCCCCGAGGCCCGCGCCAGCATCAGCCCCGCAACTGTCACGCAGGCGAGCAGCAGAACACAGCCGACCGCAGAAAACAGCACCAGCACAGGCGTGCGCGCTTCCCCGGCAAAGATCTCGCGCAAGGGCTGCACCGTGATTCCCCAGCCCGTGTTGGTCGCGGGAAAGTCCCGTTCCAGACGGCTCGCGATGGCGCTCATCTCGCTTTGCGCCCGCTCCATCGAGACTCCATCCTTCAGCCTCGCCGCCACTCCGTACTGGTGTTGATAACGGCTGTTGGTCGTATCGCGCAGCGGTGCGAAGAACTCGCACGTCTCCACGCCGGGAAACGCGAAGCGCGGGGGAAGAACTCCGATGATCGTGACCTGGCGGCCATTGAGCGTGAGCGCACGCCCCAGAACTTCGGCGCTGCCGCCAAGACGGCTCTGCCAGCCGGTCCACGTGAGTACAGCCACAGGCGGAGCACCTGGGACAGCGTCTTCCGGGGAGAAGAACCGGCCCATCGCGGGCCCGATCCCGAGCACACGCAGAAATTCGGGCGTCGTCTCTCCGCCGGTGATGCGCTGCGGCTCGCCCATTCCGGTGAGCGTGTATCCTCCGGTCCACGGGATGATTGCCATGGCATCGAAGACGCTGTTCTGCTGGCGCCAGTCCTGAAAATCCAACCAGCCGGTGCCGCTGTTCTTTCCGCTGATGTGACGGGCGTCGACGCTGACGATGCGGTCAGCTTGGGGGAAGGGGTACGGGTTCAAAAGCAGTGCGTACACCGCGCTGAAAATAGCCGAGTTCACACCGATGCCGCACGCGAAGGTGAAGACCACAACCAGCGAGAATGCGCGGTTCCTGCCCAGGCCGCGCAGCGCGAATCGCATGTCCTGCAGCAAGTGATCGAGGAATCCCGCTGGTAATTCGATTCTCGCCATAGTACGCTGCGGGAAGCTTACTCCGGTTCCGAATCCTGTGAAGTGACGGTCGCAACAAAGGTCGGCGAGCTTCCCGCGCTCGCGAAATACCCAACGGATGGTCGGAACGAGCGTTTCCCGGAACGGCGCTATGGTGGTTAGTGGTTACTCACTAACCACTGCTTTTCATCAGAAGTGCAGAGGCGGCATGCCCTTCTCGAGAAACTCATACCGGGCGCGCAGAGCGTCGGGGCCGGATGTGATTTCGCTATTGAGATGGATGAGCGCGTAGCCCTCCGCGGTGTACTTCGGCCAGGACGGCAGGCCGCCACCATTGGGATCGCCGGTCTTGGCGAAGTTCGTCCAGTAGGTCATCATCGCGTCGCTCAGCTTGCGGTCCTCGGGGCGCACATTCCACTCGGGCCGCGTATCCAGCGTTCCGAACACGTACTCGATGTCGTCGGAGTGGAACGCGAAGGTGCCGGGATGATACTTGCTGGGCGTTGCCGCGAGTTCGAAGTGATAGCGGTACACGGGCGATTCGCCGGTCTTCAAATGCGCCTCCAGCCAGCGCCACGTGCCGAGAGCGATGAATTGGTCGCTGCCGAAATCGATGGCCGCGCGCAGTGCCTGCGCGTCATCCTCGGCCGGATAGAGTTTGAGGAATTCGGCGGCGCGGTCCTTGAACATCTTGTCCGCCATCTCCTTCCACTGGTCAAGCTTCATGCCGCGCATGGCGAAGAAACTGCCTTCGTCGGAATTCCAGCCGGCGATGAGCGGCACATGAGCCTGCTTGCCGGCCGCATAGGTGTCGTCCACTGACTCGGTGAGCACCTTTCCGTCCAGGTCCGGAGGAAAGCCGGCCTGCTTCTTCTTGACCGCATCGAGAATGGCCTGGGTCGGCATGGCGCGCAGTTCCGCGAGCGACTTGGCCCCTGTCGAAGCCACCCACTCTGAATCCTTGACCTCGCGATCGGCGAGCGGCTCGTAGTTCAGCGGGCCGCGTCCGATGGCGCCGCCGCTCTCGCCGATCGCCTTGTGGAAGAGACCCCTCGCCACGGGCGAAGCCATCAGCGTGCTTACCGCGAACGAGCCGGCGCTCTCGCCGAAAATGGTCACGTTATTGGGATCGCCCCCGAATTCGCCGATGTTGGCCTTGACCCATTGGAGCGCGGCGATCGTGTCCATCAGGCCGTAGTTGCCCGAGGCGCCGTCGGCCTCCTTTGCAAGGTCCGCCGTGGCCAGAAAGCCGAACACTCCAAGGCGGTAGTTGATCGTGATCAGAACCACGCCTTTCAGAGGCAGGAAGTCGCCGTTGTGGCGCGGCTCGGAGCTGGCGCCCCCGGAGAAGCCTCCGCCGTGAATCCAGAACATCACCGGCAGCTTGCTCTTTTCGGTGGCATTGGCTGGCGCGTAGACGTTCAGGAAGAGGCAGTCTTCACTGGGACCGGCGTCCTGAAACACCATGTCGTCGAAGACGCGGCCCTGGGCGCAGTGGGCGCCGTACTTGGTAGCGTCCCGGTTGCCCTTCCACTTGGCCGGCGGCTGGGGGGCTTTCCAGCGCAGATCGCCGACGGGCGGCGCCGCGTAGGGCAGGCCCAGAAACGCCTTCACCTTGCCGTCGTTGATGGTTTTCCCGTGGACTTTTCCTTGTTTTGTTTTGACGGTGAGCGAGTCGGCATGAGCAAACAAAGGCACCCCCAGCAACAATACCGACGCCAGGGCACACGTAGCCTGAAAACGAAAATGCATCGAAAACTCCTCCGGGAATACGTTATCAAGACGATGCAAAGCGGCGGGGAGTTTCGCCTGTCACATGGACCATGAGACGTGAGCGTCAGGAAACCGTTTCATGCAATCCGCGACATTTCCGGCCACGCAAGAAAAGCACTGCAATTGGAGACTCTTCAATGTCCGCGTTCCCTTGCCTTTATACTTGCCTGTTATGGAAACAACTGGTTGCGGTACTGCGATCGTTACGCCTTTCCGGGCGGATGGATCGATTGATGACCGATCGCTTTGGGCGCTGGTCAATTGGCAAATTGAATCTGGCATTGACTTTATCGTGGCCTGCGGTTCGACGGGCGAGGCCGCCACGCTGGAAGAAGACGAGTGGCTGCACGCCATCCGCGTAGTTCTCGAAGCCGCGTCGGGCAGGGTGCCGGTGTGGGCCGGCTGCACGCACAACTCCACCCGCGTCCTCCTCCGCCAGGCCGCCCAGCTGCGCACCATCAAGGGCCTCAGCGCGGTGCTCTCGGCGAATCCCTACTACAACAAGCCGACCCAGGAGGGCCAGTTCCAGCACTTCCTGGCGCTTGCCAGGGCGGTGGATCCGCTGCCCGTGGTGCTCTACAACGTGCCCGGCCGTACCGCCGCCAATCTCGAGCCCGAGACGGTGATCCGCCTGGCCGAGGCCGCGTCCAACATCCAGGGCGTCAAGGAAGCCAGCGGCAAGCTGCCGCAGATTGCGCAGATCGTGCATGGCGCGCCGCGCGGATTCAAGGTCTTCTCCGGAGACGACAACCTGGCGCTGGCAGCCATCGGCATCGGCGCGCACGGGCTTATCAGCGTGGCGTCCAACGAGGCTCCCGCCGAGGTCACGCGCATGATCGGCGCTGCGCTCGAGAACGACTGGACCGCGGCGCGCGATCTGGAACGCCGCTACGGACGGCTCTTCGAAGCCAACTTCTGGGAATCGAACCCCGCTCCCGTCAAGACCGTCCTGAACCTGATGGGCAGATGCAGCGACACCGTGCGTCTGCCATTGGTCCCACCGATGGCCACCACCCGCGCAAAGCTGGAACGCCTGGCCGGCGAGCTGGGCCTGCTCAAATTCGCCCCGGTGGGCGAGGGCGAGATGCGCATGTTTTGAAAGACAGGGAGCAAGGAATAGAAAAACATTCCTGTGCATGTCGAAATGGCCGGGATCCTCCGCGTCATGGTAGTGACGGCAACATGCCACCCCGCGAAACGAAGACCTGTTCGCGGGACCCCGGAGCATCACGCCGCCTACAATCCAAAAACGGAGGTTCGACATGCAATATCTTCTGACTCTCTACGCGGACGAATCAGGCTGGACCAAAATGACTCCCGAACAGCAACAGCAGGGCGTAGCCGCCTACTTTGCCTACACCCAGGCCCTGCAGGCGGCGGGCGTGCTGAAGAGCTCCAACCGCCTGCGCCCCTCCGCCACTTCCACCACGCTGCGCACCACCAACGGCAAGGTGCAGGTTCTCGATGGTCCGTTTGTCGAGTCTAAGGAACAACTCGGCGGCTACTACCTGATCGACGTTCCGGATCTCGACGCCGCGCTTTCATGGGCGAGCAAGTGCCCCGGCGTGGGCCACGGTGTGGTTGAGGTGCGCGCGATCTGGAGCATGGATCCAGCCACGGAGAAATTCGCCGGGGAACAATCTCTGGCGGCGGCAAGGTGAATGAGAATACGATGACCCCGTGCAGTGGCGCGCAGGTGCAGGAAACCACCGCATCGGCTGCGCGCCACAGCTACGGCAAGCTGGTTGCGTTTCTCGCCGCGCGAACCGGCAATGTTATTGCGGCCGAGGACGCGCTCTCTGAAGCGTTCGCAGCCGCTCTTGAAGATTGGCCCGCGAAGGGCTGTCCCGCCAATCCGGAAGCGTGGCTCCTGACGGTTGCACGCCGCAAGCTGATCGACACCTCCCGCCGCCGAAAAAACGAAGCGCCGGCAGAAGAGTACGAACTTGCCGCCGTGACGGTTGCCGAAGCTGTCGCGGAAGAGGCAATCCCCGACCGTCGGCTCGGCCTGATGTTTGCCTGTGGGCACCCGGCGATCGACGCCGGCATTCGCGCGCCGCTCATGCTCCAGACCGTGCTGGGCCTCGATGCGGCACGCATCGCTTCGGCGTTTCTTATGTCGCCCGCGGCCATGGGCCAGCGCCTTGTCCGCGCCAAGACCAAGATCCGGCAGGCCGGCATTCGCCTCAGGATCCCGGACCGCGACGAACTCCCACCACGCCTCGAGGCCGTGCTCGACGCCATCTACGCGGCTTTTTCGGAAGGATGGCTGGACGCCGCGGGAACTGACCCCGTGCGGCGCGACCTGGCTGAAGAGGCCATCTACCTCGGCCGCCTGGTGACGCAGATGCTGGCTGATGAACCGGAAGCACTCGGCCTTCTCGCGCTGATGCTCTATGCCGAAGCCAGGCGAAAAGCTCGGCGCAGCCCCGAAGGCGCCTACGTGCCGCTGGCCGAGCAGGACACGTCTCTTTGGGATTGCGAGCGGGTCGCCGAAGCCGAAGCATTGCTGTTCAAGGCTAGTGGCATGGGCGTCATTGGACGATACCAGTTGGAAGCAGCTATACAGTCGGCCCACGTCGTACGCCGCCGCGAGGGAATGAACAACTGGGGCGCTGTCGTGAAACTCTATGACGCCCTGCTCGAACTCACCGATTCCCCCGTGGCCGCTATCAACCGGGCAGTGGCGCTGGCGGAAATGAAAGGCGCGCCCGCCGGCCTCGAGGCTTTGAACGCCGTGAGCAGCGATCCGCGCGTCCTCGACTATCAGCCCTACTGGGCAGCGCGCGCCGACCTGCTGGCCCGCACCGGAGTTCCGGGCGAGGCCAGCGCCGCTTATGAGATCGCCATTGGCCTCGAACGCGACCCCTCGGTCCGGCAGGTTCTCGAAAAGCGCCGCGCAGCGTTAGCAAAGTGAGAAGAGGGATGCCCCGTCCAAGCTCTGCTTGGGCGGGAAGGGAGTCAATCACGCAAACACCAGCTTCAGATCCCTACTTTCCTTTCTGCGTTTCCTCCTGCCACTTCACCCCCGGCCTCGCCACTTCCCACATCTGCGCCGCGATCCTGTCATAGAGCGCCATGCGGTCCTTGTCTTCCTCGTACAGGTTGAAGTGGGTGCGGTCGGGCAGATAGGTAAAGTGCGGCTCCCCGCCCAATCGTTTGAGCACCGCTTCGAATTTATGCGCGGATCCGTCGAGGTAAAACGTGTCGGCAGTGCCCACAATCAGGTGAATGCGTCCCTTGAGAGCGGCCCCGCGCTGCCTCCATGTCGACTCCACGATGTGGGCAAGGTCGTAGTGATCGCGCCAATACGCCATCACATCCGGATGCACCTGGCCCGTGACCCGGTCGAACATCGGCTCAGGGGCGCCATTGGCACTCTTGGGCGAGAACACCCAATCAAACGAGGCCAACTGTCCGCCGTAGGGCCCGAGCACGTCTTCAAGGCGCGCCAGATCCTCCATCGTGGCCACGACTTTGCCGTCTGCGCGCATGATGGGAACCGGCGAGCCGTCCGGCTTGCGATACAGGTTCGCGCTGGGCGCGTACAGATCCACACCCGTGAAATCATGAAAGTCGCTTGGGTCTGGCGACGTGGACCATGTTCCGCCGAAGATTTCCGGGTAGTTTACCTGGAGCTGCAAAGTCGCCCATCCGCCGCTGGAATGACCGTTCAGCAGGCGACCCCCCGGCTTCGCATCCATGCGGAATTTCCGCTCGAGTTGGGGAATGAATTCCGTTGTCAATGCCGCGCCCCACGGACCGTTGTTCACCGAGTCGGCGAATTCGTGGGTGCCCTGCGGCACCGACTCATCGAGCATCACCCAGAACATGGGCGGCATCTTGCCGGCTTTCATGCGCTCGTAAAGGCGCAGGCCGTTGACCAGCCCGCCGTTGATGTCGCCGCCGAAACCGTGCGTCCAGTACACCGTGGGGTACTTCTCGTACGGGTGCGCGGCGTACCCCGGCGGCAGAATCACCCATGCCTTGATCTCTACCGGCCTGCCCCAGAAGCGCGTCAGCAGCGGGCTCTCGAATTCCTCGTACTGCGCCACGTCCGATGTGGCCGCCTCCTTCAGCTTGGCGAAAGCCTCTGCATGCTGCGGATCCTCCACGATACGGCGCTCCAGGCTCAACTCCGGCTCAGTGCCAAGGCCAGGCTTCCACCCGGCAAGCGTCACCACCGGGCTTACCCAGTCCCGCGGAACGCGCCCGCGGTAGTTGTACTGGTGATTCACATCGAGCACTGCCTGGGCTTCGTAAATGCCCGTCTGCAGGGCGGAAAACGGCCGCGGAAACGCGATCTCGTCGGCGTCCACCTCGACGGACGAACCGGGCGCCAGGTTCCGGACCTCTCGAGCGCACACCCACGTGTCCGTGGGATTCAGCTCGCTTGTGCTCACCTCGTTGTCCCCCGAGCCGGCCTTGAGGAAGATCAGCAGCCGGCCGCTCACGGGTGCATCCGCGGGCGGCGCCTGCACACGGAAAAACACGTGCGCCGGCGGAACGGACGATGAAGCCTGGCCGCACTGCACAGAAGGCGGCAAAACGACCATGCTCAGCAGAAGCGGAATGCGCAAGTAAACGGAACGCGGGGAATTCGGCATGCGCGACCTCGAACGCTGTAAGAATCTCGTGAAAATCGGGTGTGGTTGAGCTGATCTCACGTCCCGAGGGCGGCCTTCACCACATCGCTTACAACGCGGCCCTCGGCACGCATTCCGGAGGCCTGCAGGCGCGCCTGCACTTCCTTGATCACCGGGCCCATGTCCCGGGCGGTCGGCTTCTGGCCGGTTGCGGATTCACGCTCGTTCACCACCTCCAGAACCAGCTTGCGCAGCCCTTCTTCATCGAGGGCCTTGGGGAGGAACTCCTCGATGACAACGATCTCTGCAGCTTCCTTTGCGGCCAGCTCAGGCCGGTTCCCCCTGGTGAATTGCTCGATCGAGTCGCGCCGCTGCTTGATCATGGTGGCCAGGGTCTGCTGCTCCTCTGCCGGGGTAAGCACGCCGCGCTTCTCGATGGCCTTGTTTTTCAGCGCTGCCTTGATCAGGCGCAAGGTACCGGTGCGCTCCGCATCGTGGGCTTTCATCGCGAGCACGATCTGCTCGCTGATGACGGCTTCGAGAATACGCTGGTCGGACATGAATTCCAGTCTATTGCAATCAGGCGGCCTGAATGCCTGCCACATCCAGCCAGCCCCTTGATTGCGTGGTTGAAATCCCAAGGACACCCACGTTCCAGGAATCGTTCGTTAGGCCTCCTGGGAAAAGCTGCCACTTTTTTTCACAGCCTGAGCATTCACATAAATCACAAATATGTGTATTATGTGATTAACAATCCGCTGAAGGCCAAGGAGAATCCATGATCCGCAAAACGCGCCTTTATACTCCGGGTCCCACTCCCCTGCTGCCCGCCGCCCAGTTTGCCATGGCAGCCGCCGACATCCACCACCGCACTCCTGAGTTCCGCTCCCTCTTCCAGAAGGTGCTCGCCCAGTTGAAAGTCTTCGTAGGCACGAAGAACGATGTGCTCCTGCTCTCCTGCTCGGGCACCGGCGCCATGGAGGCCTCGGTTTCGAATCTCACTTCTCCCGGCGACCGAGTCCTGGTGCTGACCGCCGGAAAGTTCGGCGAGCGTTGGCGCGACCTGGCGAAGGCCTTCGGATGCCAGGTGGAACTGGTCACGGCCCCATACGGCCAGACCTTTGACCTCGCGGACGTGAAGAAGGCGGTTACACCGGGGATCAAAGCGGTCTACATGCAGTCCACCGAGACCTCGACCGCCGTGCGCCACGATGTGGAAGCCATCGCCAAGGTCATCCACGAAGTCGCGCCCGACACGCTGCTTGTCGTCGACGGCATCACCGGCCTGGGTACGACCCGCTTCGACGTGGACGGCTGGGGGATCGACATTCTGATCGGCGGATCGCAGAAGTCCGTCATGATTCCCCCCGGCCTCGCCTACCTGAGCGTGAGCGACAAGGCGTGGGCGGCGATGGAGAAGTCCAAAAACCCGCGCTACTATTTCGATCTCCGCAAGGAGCGCAAAAATGCCGTCAAGGGCGAAAGCGCCTATACGCCTGCGGTGGCGCTGGTCGCAGGCCTCGGAGCGGCGCTCGACTACATTGCCGGCCAGGCCGGCGGCGATCTCGAAAAAGGCCGCATCGCCCTGGTCAATAATGCCGAAGTGAATGCCGAAGCCACGCGCGCGGGCCTCACCACGCTCGGCTTCACCCTGTTTGCGCCCACCGCACCGGCTGCCGCCGCCACTGCGGTCGCAGTACCCGAGGGGATGGATTCCGGTGCTGTGGTCAAAGCCCTCAAGGCGAAGTTCAGCCTGGTTACTGCCAACGGCCAGGGCGAAATGCAAGGCAAGATCTTCCGCGTCGCGCACCTCGGCTTTTTCGACTACCTCGACACCATCGCCTTCCTCGGCGCGATGGAGCACATCGCGAAAGACGTCCTCGGCCTGCCGGTCACGTTCGGCAAGGCGGTGGCGGCAGCGCAGGAAGTGTATGCGAAAGCAGTGAACAGTGGACAGTAACAGTGGACAGTTTCGCTGCCGCCACCGCGGTTCCCGGATCCACGGGGATCTCCGCAGTTTAGCAACACCCCACTGTGCACTGTTCACTGTCCACTGTTCACTCTTGCTGGAGCCTCAATGTTTGACCTCACTTTCGGCGAAAAACTCGTGATCGCCCGTAAACAGCTCGATCTCTACCAGTACCAGATGGCGGAGCGGCTGGGCGTGCATCCCAACTCGATCGTGAAATACGAGCGCGGCGAGGGCAAGCCGCACTCCGCCGTGCTGCGCATGTTCGACCTGCTGTGCGAGAAGGAAGGCATTCGCTTTGACGAATACGCCGCTACCGGCAAAAGGGGAGAAACGATGAAGATTGTTCTGGCCGAGAAGGTGTCTCCAGCTACGCTGGCCGTGTTTGAGGCCGAGCCGGG
>Ga0335077_10006353_pt1 | contig 14591 bp, 9 predicted proteins | sample Lox_Sample_31_FD_207151 | JGI IMG/M metagenome (GOLD analysis project Ga0335077, IMG submission 207151) | Soil microbial communities from Loxahatchee National Wildlife Refuge, Florida, United States - Lox_Sample_3.1 | ecosystem: Environmental > Terrestrial > Soil > Wetlands | place: USA: Florida... | reverse complement strand
CAGCAGTGTCCTTCCGGCGCGGGTTTCCTTCCCCTCCAACGTAAACGCAAATGCCTGATGCGTGGCTTCGATTAATTCAAAGCGTTCCTTGCGCCGCCGCTCGGCTTTGGCGAAGGCTTCACGTTGCGGCTCGCCATCCTGGACGACCCACGAGAGATATTTCTCCAATTTTTCCAGCTCGGCGCGGTATACCGCGGGATCGGGAGGCTTACCTTCCTGCGTGAGCGGAAGCTTGCTCAGGCCTATGCCGCTAGGAAAAAGCAACATCACCTTAGTGTCGATGACACCGGGATTTCCGGCAGTTTTTCTGGACTCCACGCGCTGGACGCGCGAGAACTGGTCCAGCTCCGCCTCGTTCTTCTTCTGTAGCGCGATCACCTCGGCAAAAACGTCGCGAGATTGGACGGACGCCGAAGGCGCGGCGAGAGTGCTCTGGGCCCGCCCCGGGATGGCCGCAGCCGCGGCGAGCCAGAGCATCGCGAGGACACGCCAGCTGGCACTGCGGAAGGCCGGCACGCGGCCATAATAAAAAGAGAGCAAAAGCATAATCATCAGATTGTCCGCAAGGGCACGCGGTTGTTCTGTCTCCGAAAGAAGGGTACACAGGGGCCTGGTCGGAAAGCAAAACAGGACTTGCGTTGACTTGCCAAGTTAAGAAATCCGTGTATTGTCTACTTTATCTCCACTTGAGAGCAGGATGAACGGTGGGCGTAGCTCCTATTGAGAACATCGCCGGATTGCCCGGGCTTGCCGGTGCGGGGGCCAAGACCGCCTCCACGACGCGGAGCGACACCGGAACCTGGGTCACCTTGCTCGAAACCATGAAGCTGGCGCTCGATTCCCTGCGGGCCCACAAACTGCGCAGCTTCCTGACGCTGCTCGGCGTGATTCTGGCGGTGACCACGCTGGTTTCGGTCATGAGCATCATCGAAGGCCTGAACTTCTATATCGCGGATAAAGTGGCGAACCTCGGCGCGAACGTGCTGGTCATCGACCGCTTCGGCATCATTACCAGTGAGGACCAGTGGGTCAAGGCGCAGAAGCGGCCTATCATCACGATGGAAGACTACGAGCGCTTCAAGGAATCGGCGAAGCTGCCCAAAGCTGTGGCCGGCTACGACCGTATAAACTCGCAAACCCGCTTCGGCGACCAGATCATGGAGAATACGCAGGTGGTCGGCGTAACTGCCAATTACGCAGATGTGCGCGGGCTGAGCATTGCCAACGGGCGGTTTTTGACACAGACGGATGACGACCACCGTTCGGAAGTAGCCTTCATCGGCGCGGACCTGGCGGAGAAGTTCTTCCCGAACGTTGACCCCATTGGGAAGACCATTCGCGCGGACACACATTCCTACGAAGTGGTGGGCGTAGGCGCCGTGATCGGCAGCGCGCTGGGCCGCTCGCAGGACAACTACGTGCTGCTGCCCATGGGCACCTTCCAGAAAGGCTGGCACAAACCCAACGATTCCATGGCCATTTTTGTGCAGGCTCCCAACGGCGAGGTCATGCAGTCCTGCGAGGATGAGGCGCGCATGCTGATGCGTGCCTGGCATCACCTGGCGTACGACGCCCCGGACGATTTCGGGATTCTCGGCTCGGAATCGATCATGTCGCTGTGGCGGGAATTGACCGGGAATCTGGCGAAGGTGGCGATGGCGCTGGTGAGCGTGTTTCTAGTGGTAGGCGGCATCGTCATCATGAACATCATGCTGGCCAGCGTCACCGAGCGCACCAAGGAAATCGGCCTGCGCCGCTCGTTGGGCGCGAGAAAACAGCACATCCTGCTGCAATTCCTGGCGGAGTCGGCCTCGCTGGCCGCGGTGGGCGGAATGATTGGAATTCTGGCCGCGGTGAGCATCGAGATATTCGTCAAGAAGGCCTTTTCCTTCCCGATGCAAATGCCCATCAGCGCGGTGGTGATCTCCCTGGTGCTCGCGACGGCCGTGGGATTGTTCTTCGGAATTTTCCCGGCCATGCGCGCCGCAAAACTGGATCCTATCGAAGCGCTGCGGGCGGACGGATAGAAATGGCTCAAGCGTACGGCGAAAACCTCAGGCAGGCCATGGACACGCTGCGCACGCACAAACTGCGCAGCGCGCTCACCGTATTCGGGGTGGTGCTGGGAGTCAGCGTCATCATGCTGGTGGCCGCGCTGATTACCGGGTTCAACCAGAAAATCGAAGAGGAAATCAAGCAGGTGGGAGCGGATACCGCGTTCGTAACCAAGTGGGACCGCCACCGCGACGGGCCGCCGACGCGCGAGGAACGGCTGCGCAAGGCGTTGACGCCCGAAGATGCCCAGGCGATTCGCGAGGCTTGTCCCGCGATCCGGAGCGTCACGGCGTGGGTGGAGCCCAACTGGGATCAGACCCACACGGTTCGCACCAAAGCGGGAGAAGTGACGGCCATCGATTTTCGAGGCGTGCAACCGGACTTCGGGATCGTGTACGCCAACGCCACGTTGAGCGCCGGCCGTTTCATTGGCGAAGGCGACGATCTGCATAAGGAAAAAGTGGTGTTGCTCGGCGAGAATGTGGCCCCGGTTCTGTTTCCCGAGGGGAATCCCGTGGGCAAGGACGCGCTGATCGACGGCAACGCCTTTCAGGTGATTGGCGTGCTCGAGAAAGCCAAGGGCGGATTCGGAGCCGACGAGGAAGACCGCCGCGTGCTGATTCCCTACAACACGCTGATGAAAATGTATCCGGCAGCCGATGATGTGAACTTGCGGGCTCAGGCGTACCCCGGCCGTTTGCAGGAGGGGGTCGATCAAATTCGCGAGGTGCTGGAGCGGCGGCGCGGCGTGCCCTTCGGCGGAAAAGACAATTTCTCCATCAGCACGGCCGAGCAACAGGTGGCGCAGTTTCACGACATGGTGGACACCGTCGCGCTCGCCACCGTGGTGCTCAGTTCGATCGGCTTGCTGGTCGGCGGCATCGGCGTGATGAACATCATGCTGGTGAGCGTAACCGAGCGGACGCGCGAAATTGGCGTACGCAAAGCCATCGGCGCGAAACGAAGCGACATCACCTGGCAGTTCCTGCTGGAGGCCATGACGTTGACGGGTGCAGGAGGCTTAATCGCTCTCATCCTCGTAAATGGACTGGTCTTTCTGATCCGCCTGACGCTTTCGTGGCGAGGCGAAGTGCCACTGTGGGCCGCGGTCACAGGGATTGCGGTCAGCGTCAGTGTGGGTTTGATTTTTGGCGTGTGGCCGGCAATCAAGGCCGCGAAGTTGGACCCGGTGGAAGCGCTGCGCTACGAGTAGTCCGGTTCGCTGGCCGCGGCCAAAATGGAGTCGAGCGGAACAAACTGTTCCCGCGCGGCTCGGCGGTTCCGTGGGTTCTCAAGTCCCAGCATCAGCCCAAGAATACAAAGCCCGAGCAGGCGCGTTTCCCATAGCCTGCTGAGCCAAATTCCGTACAACACGCCCGCGATTATCACCCGGGGCCGGATGATGGCGTAGGACAAAGTAGCAACGGGCCAGACTTGCCGCAGTTTTGCCGTAAGTATTGTAGTATCTGTTACTTGCAATGATTTTTGAGCCATTCCGGTTGTTCACCCACCTCAAATACTCCCAGGAACAAGATTGTCATCGTTGGAAGGTCCAGATTTCTTGGAGACTTAACCGCGTGTCGGCACGTTTGCGCGTCTAAACAGAGGATAATTTCCCCGTCCGGCTGAAACAAACGGGGTGCGAACTTCGTCTTTTCAGATAGTGGAGAACTGCATGGGTTCCGTGTCCTTTGGAGAAGTCGCGGCGATTCCGCCACTTACGGGAGTGGCAGGCAACATGTCGCGTTGGGAGCGATTCCGGCGGGGCTGGCTGACGTTTGTGGAGACGCTGAAACTGGCGCTGGACGCCCTGCGCGCGCACAAACTGCGCAGCTTTCTGACCCTGCTGGGGGTGATCCTGGCGGTGCTGACGCTGGTCTCGGTGATGAGCGTAATTGCCGGGCTGAATCTCTACGTAGCCGATCGCGTGGCGAACCTCGGCGCCAACGTCTTCCTGGTTGATCGCTTTGGCATCATCACCAGCCAGGATGCCTACATCAAAGCGCAAAAGCGGCCGCTGCTGACCCTGGAAGAATGCGAACGCCTGCAGGCGAGCATGAAATTGGCGCGTGCCGTGGCCTGCGACCAGGATCATTTCGCCGAAGTGAAGAGCGGCAATCAGACCATGCAAAACACTCGCATGATGGGAGTGACCGCGAATTTCGCCGAGGTGCGCAATCTGAACGTGGCGCAAGGCCGCTTCATTACCCAGGCGGATGTGGACCATCACAGCGACGTGATTTTCATTGGACCGGACCTGGTGCAGAAATTTTTCCCGAATTCCGATCCGTTGGGAAAGACCCTTCGAGTACAGACCCACACCTACCAGATTATCGGTGTTGCCGAACCGCTCGGCAGCGCCTTTGGCGAATCGCAAGACAACTACATGGTCATGCCGCTGACCACCTGGCGCAAGGGCTGGAACACCGAAAATGACTGGGTTCTCATACTGGTGCAGGCCCCCAGCCAGGAACTGTTTCTGGCCAGTGAAGACGAAGCGCGCATGTATCTTCGCGCCTGGCGGCACCTGTCAAACGACGCGGACGACAACTTCGCCATTTTTGGTTCGGATTCCATCATGGCGCTGTGGCACGAACTGACCGGCAACCTGGCCACCGTGGCGATGGCGCTCGTAAGCGTGTTTCTGGTGGTTGGCGGCATCGTGATCATGAACATCATGCTGGCCAGCGTGACGGAACGGACCCGCGAGATAGGCTTGCGGCGCTCCCTGGGCGCGCGCAAGAAACATATTCTTTTACAGTTCATGACCGAGTCGGCGGTGCTGGCGGCCGTCGGGGGAATTATCGGGATTCTGCTGGCGTATTTCGTGGTCTTCCTGGTCAAGGCGCTCTTCGCTTTCCCGATGGCCACGCCGATCAGCGCCGTGATCATTTCGCTATGCCTGGCAACCGGCGTGGGATTGTTCTTCGGGATCTTCCCCGCGATGCGGGCCGCGAAACTCGATCCTATTGAAGCCTTGCGGGCGGAAGGATAGAAGACCGATATGGCACAAGCAAACGGAGAAAACCTGCGCCAGGCCATGGACACGCTGCGCAACCACAAGATGCGCAGCGCGCTCACGGTGTTCGGCGTGGTGCTGGGTGTCAGCGTCATCATGTTGGTGGCGGCCCTGATCACCGGCTTTGATCAGAAAATCCAGGAAAACATCAAGCAATTCGGCGCCGACACGGCATTCGTCACCAAGTGGGATCAGGGTCGGCACGGCGGGCCGCCGCCTCCCGAAGAGCGGCAGCGCAAGCCCTTGACGCTGGATGATGCGCGCGCGCTTCAGGAATCCTGCCCGGCGCTGAAAAACGTCACCGCGTTCATCATGACGGATTGGGACCACGTGCACACGGTGCGCACCAAGGCCGGGGAAGTCAGCGCCATCGATTTCCGCGGCGTACAGGCGAATTTCGGCCTGGTTTACGCCAATGCCGCCACGCTGGAAGGAAGGTTCATCAGCGAGGGCGACGACCTGCACAAAGAAAAAGTAGTGATGCTCGGCGAAAACGTGGCGCCGGTTCTTTTTCCCGAAGGTCATCCCATCGGCAAAGATGTGATGATCGACGGCACGGATTTTCAGGTGATTGGCGTGGTGGAGAAGCCCAAAGGCGGCTTCGGCATGGGAGACGAGGACCGCCGCGTCCTGATCCCGTTCAGCACGTTCAAGAAGACCTATCCGGCCGCGGACGAGTTGAACATCCGGGCGCAAGCCTATCCCAACATGCTGAACACGGCCGTCGACCAGATGCGGGAAGTTCTGGAGCGGCGCCGCGGCATACCTTACGGCGGCAAAGATAATTTTTCGATCAACACCGCCGAACAGACCGTCGAAGAATTTCACAACATCATGCAAATGGTGTATCTGGCGATGGTGGTGCTTAGCTCCATCGGCTTGCTCATCGGCGGCGTCGGTGTGATGAACATCATGCTGGTCAGCGTGACGGAGCGGACGCGCGAAATCGGTGTGCGCAAAGCCATCGGCGCAAAGAGCAAAGACATCACCTGGCAATTTCTGCTGGAAGCGATGACCTTGACGGGCATGGGCGGTTTAATCGCGCTGATTCTCGTCAACGGTCTGGTTCTGCTGATTCGCGTGCTGCTGCAGTGGCCGGGAGTTGTGCCGGTCTGGGCGGCGTTGACTGGCATCGCGGTGAGTGTCAGCGTGGGATTGATTTTTGGCGTATGGCCCGCGATGAAAGCGGCGAAGCTCGACCCCGTCGAAGCGTTGCGCTACGAGTAAGCACGCCTTCGAATTGGTTTAAAAAAGCAAAAACCGGGGACGTGCTCCGCGGTTTTTGTTTATACCCAGAAACTATTTGTTGTCGAAGGCGTTGGCCGCGGCGGACAGGTTGTCTGGCTTGGGCGCGCCGCCACCGGTATTCTCAATCGCCGCCGGCATCCCGGGCATGGCGTTCTTGTCCAAACTCGCCAGCGTGGTTTGCGCGTGCTGGTCCACGGCGCTGACCGCGGCCACGAGGCACGAATAGAGGAACGCCTTGATGCCGGAACGGAATTCCGCCGTGGACTGATCGGCGGCGCGGGCAACTTCGCTTTCCAGCGAGCGTTTGCGCGCTTCGCAAGCCGCGCGGCTCTCCGCATCCAGCGACGCCAGCGTGGACGAAACGCGCTCCGTGGCTTCCGCCGTAACCAGGTCGATCTGCACTTCCACGCGCCGCCGAAACTCTTCCAACATGCTATTCGCGGCCTTTTGCAGCAGGGAGCGGGCCTCGCTGGCACGGGCTTCGAGTTCCAGGGAAGCGTCGTTTGCCAGAGCCTGCTTTTGTTCGGTCAGGCGAATGAGCTGCCGGTCGCTGACCCGTGCCGCGGTGCTTTCGAACTCGCTTGTGACGCGCTCGACAGCTTGCTCGAGCGCACTCAAGTCCTCGGGGTGCTGCAGGCGCGATGAATTTTCGGCCACGGCGCGCGCTTCCTCGAGTTGCGCCCGCGTGTTCGCGGCGAGCGATTCCACGCGCTGGGCGATCTCTTCGGCATGCTGCCGGGTAAGGTCGTGCTGCTGCTCGGAGCGGCTGGACAGCTCGCCAATCCGCCATTCAATGTGATTCAGAAGCTGTTCGCGGGTGGAATTCAACAGCCAGTCCATGCGCTCTTGCGAAACCGGCGTGGGCAGACCCGCAACCGTGGACCGCAATTCTCCCAGGCCCTGTTCGTGCTGCGCGCGGAGCGAGCGCGCCTCCGCGGTGAGAGCATCCAGCCGATCGGCCAGCACGTCGGCGTTCTTGCGTGCCGCGGCGTGGAGCTGTTCAAACTTGGCGGACACTTCCCCGAGCCGCCATTCGAAATCGTTGTGCAGTTGCTCTCTCGCCGCCTGCAAATGCGGTTCGAGCTGTTCTTGCGCAAGCGGAACGGCAGCGCGAGTCGCCGAGAGCGAACGAACTTCCGCAAGCGAGCGTTCGTTCGCAACCTTGGCGTCCTGCAATTGTTCGCCGAGTCGACCCAGCGAAGCCGACAGCTGATCCGTGCGCTGTCGCGCCAGATCCTGCTGCTGCTCGAACAGCGTCCAGATTTCGGCCAGACGATCCTCAACGTGCTGCAACACCTCATTTCGTGCAGACGCCGCTACTTCCTGAAGCCGCTGGTCTGAAATTCCCGCGGGAGCCACTGCCGGCGCTGGAGTCGTTGCCAGGGAGCGCATTTCCGCAAGGCTCTCGTCGAGGCGCGCCTGAGCTTCGCGCGCGGCGGCCTGCGCGGTTTCACTGACTTGCGCGATGTGCTGGCCCGAAATCTCGGCCACGTTCGCGGCGAACTCCGACTTCGCGCGCTCCAGCGATTCGCCGATGCGGGTTGCCAACTGCGGTTCCACCTCGGTCTTGATATGCTGCGCCAGCTTTTGCGACTCCAGCACATTTTGCTGTGCGCCTGCGGCCAGGGCTTCCATGCGGCGCGCGACCTCTTCCGCGCGGCTGCGATATACCACCAGTTCGCGCTCCCAGTGGTTCTGCGCTTCGCCGAGGCGCGCGGTCGAAAATTCTTCGGCCTGCCGAACGTTGGATTTCCAGGCGTCGTCAATCTTGCCGAGCGCGGCGCGGACGGAATCGTTCAGGTGCGTGGCAATCGCGGTCTGCACGGCGCGATCGGCGGCCTGCTGCAACTTTCCCTGTAATGCTTGCAGCAGTTGATCGGGTGTCAGCACCAGGCGATCCGGTTTTGCCGGCGCGGCGGCGGGCGGCTCCTGTGGCGGAGCGGCCGGGCTCGGAAACACCGCCACTTCCGACTTGCGTTCCGGCGGTGTCGAAGGCTTCTCAAAAAGTTCCTCCGGTTCAGCGGGAGCAGGAACAGCGGCAGGGACAGCCGCCGTGGCGCGGCTGGCGAGCTTGCTCGAAGACAAGACGCGGTCCCAATCCTCCGGGGCTCTGCCAATCCCCCAGACGTTTCCCGGTGTTTCCAATTCCACGCCGACCTGCGACAGTTCGCGCGGACTCTTCGGTAACACCACGGAGCGCACGCGGGCGCGCACCACCGGCGAATTCATTCCATCAGTGCCGGTCACCTGCAGTGTCACCCAGCCGTCGGTCGGATAATCGTGGCGCGAAGAATAACGGCAGCCGTGCAGGTTGAAAGAAAGCGCGGAAGTTCTTTCCTGGAAAGATTCGCCGCGGCGGTTCGTGCCCATGACCACCAGAGAGACGGGCTGCTCCAGGCGGGAGCTGCGGCGTAAATCCGCGCCACGAAATGACCGGGAACTCTGCGTCGATGTCGGAATGGTCATGGGTTCCACCTTGAGTTGCTGCGGCACTTCTTCAGATTTCTGTGGGGCATGCACTTCGCTGAGCAGCCGAGCGTCTGGTTCAGCTTCGTTGGGCGAACTGCCCGGGTCCACCAGCTCTTCCCACACGTCGTCGTCGCTCAGGCGTGACTTCAAAACGTAGGCTAGCACCAGCGCTGTGACCATCGCTGCCAACGCAATCACAATAATTAGCCAAAGATTCATAGCATAGTTCTCGGAGTATTGCCCCTGTTGCCTCCCGGAGGACGGGAGACCGCACCGGTTTGCCAGGATGCATTTCGGTTGCACTTGCATTTTGCCCAAAGTAGCAGCGGCCTTCAAGCGGATTATCGCGCGGGGGAGGTGCCGCGCGAGCAGACAGACCCGGGCGCGAGCCCGGTAAACGATTGGATGGCCATGCAGCGCACGAAGTTGTCGCGGACTAGTTCACGGAAACAGGGCCGTTGACCGTGGAGACGCGCACCAGAGTCGGGCCGGAACCGAACTCCACGCGCTTGTGATCTTCGTCCCAGGTCTTGCGCCCTTCCGAGCACACACTCGCGCGACACTGGAATGGACCGTTGCCCTCCGATTCCAGCACCACGCCGGATTTGTACCCTGAGGGGATTTCCAGCTGCACCGGCCCGTTCGTGGCATGAGCTTCCAGCCCGGAGCCATCCCAGGATTGCCCGGTCAGCGACACGGTTACAGGACCATTCTCCGTTCGAACGCTTTGCTTGCCGCTGTTACCTTCCAGCGTGACTGGCCCGTTGTGCGAAGACAGGTCCAGATCCCCGGTGCACTCTGTTACCGTCACCGGACCATTTTCCGAGCGCACTTTCAGGTTGCCGTCCACGCGGCGAAGGGTCAGCGGACCGTTGTGCGCTTGCAGATCCATCGAGGCGGCCTTCGGCGCGCGAATCAACAGGTGCGCGTTCCACCGGTCGCCAGACTTCGGGCCGGACACGCCAACTTCCCCATTTTGAAATGTGAGGTGGATTTGCGAAAGCAGTGATTCCGCGTCGCTGCCAGCTTCGGCTGCTTTGCAAAGTGTCACGGAATAGTTCGCCTGATCCCATCCTTGGACCTGCAGCCCGCCATTGTACTCCGCGCGGACCCGCAGGGTGGGTGCTTCGGCCTTGGCAATGGTGCGCGCCTCGGACTGCATCACCGTATCGTGGTGGTCGAAGCGGATGTGGAGGTCGCTGCAACTCTCGGCAGTGAAATCGTCACCGTGTGCGGTGGGACCGGCATGGTACCGGGGGATGCCGCGTGGCGCGGCCGTCAGCGCGACTCCTGCCCAGACCAGAATGCCGACCAGTGTGAGTCCCTGCCGAGAAGTCATGACGAGTTCCTCCCGCCCCTATAGACGAGAGAAGCCCGAGAAAAGTCAGGCCGGACGTACAGGATTTTTTTGCCGCCGCATACTGCAGAAAACAAAGGGACGGCGATCGACGGGCCTACGGTAGCTGCAATTGCAGCGAATAAATCTCTCGCAGGCTGGTGTCTTCGACGTACAGCCGGTAGCCATCCGGCGAGAGTCCGCCCCACGCGCCGGTCGGGTTGGCGTTGTAGCGGCGCAGGCCGGAAAGGCTGAACAGTTCTTCGGACAGCGTGTCGCCTACTTTGATCCGGCGCGCTGTGGGATGGTCCGTCATAAAATTGTCGAAGTAGATGTATTTGCTGTCCTTCGACCACGTAGGATAGGCGATGTGGCCACGTTCGGTGAGCCACTTGTTCCACTTCTTTGCCGCGAAATCATACAGGAAGAGGTTGTTGGAGTCCTGTGAGAGGGCCGCGAGGTAATGGCCGTCTGGCGAATAGCGCGGACTAAACAGCTCCTCGGAACCCGGGAAGTTTGAGACCTCGCCCGTCTTCAGATCAAGGATGAAGATGACCGTCGGCGCGTAAGTAGGCCCTTTGGCAAAGATGATGCTCTTACCGTCGGGCGAAAAGTTGAAATCCACGCCGCCCATTCCGCTGGCCAGCAAGTCTCGCGCCGAACCACCTTGCGAGGAAATCCATTGCGCTTTGTAGCCTCCGCCGGCAGCGAAGGTCTGGAAGACGATGCGCGAATTGTCGGGCGACCACACCGGCAGAATGGCGCGCGCCGGGGGATGCGTCAACTGCAAGCGCTCGCTGCCGTCGACGCGGCTGCGCCACAGGCTGCCGTCCGGAATGGACACATAAGCGACCCACTGGCCGTCCTGGGAGAACGACAGGTCGGTTGCCGAGAGCCCGGCCATAAACGGAACGAACAGCCTGAGGTTCGGGTCATAGCGCACCAGCTGAACGCGCGGCAGAGTGGCGGACGCAAAGATCTTATTTCCGTCAGTCGAAGGCGTCACGTAGCTATAGACCAACGGGCCAGCGGTGAGCTGGATCGCTTCCGGCCATCTCCGGCGCAGGAAGCCCACGTCATCTCGCAGCGCGAAAATATCGCTCGACGCGTTCACGCTGCCACTCAGGAAAACATAATAGCGGCCGTCCGGCGTCCATTCGCCACAACACTCCAACGGCGGATTGTGCCAGCCCGGCAGAAGGCTGTGCAGGTTCTTTCCATCTGCTCCCACTTCCCAAAGTTCCGAGGAGAGCCGGTTGGGATCGTAGAGCGTGAAGCGAATGCGCGTTCCATCGGGCGAGAACCGCGCCAGTTGAGGCTTGCCGTCCACCTTGACGAGCTGACGCGGCGCGGTGCCGTCAGCGGAAGCCAGGTAGATGTTCGAACCTGCGGTGAAAACCAACTGCTTCATATCCGGCGACCATGAGGCGAAGCTCGCCGTGATGTCGCCCAGGCGTCTCGGCGAACCCGATGGAATCGGCAAGGCCCACACCGCCGCATCGAACGGCATGCTCTCCACATCGCCCACCAGCAACTGCGAATGATCGGGGGAGATCGCGGCAAGCATCACATTTCGAAAAGGCGTAGGGATCTCCAGCGTCTCGCCTCCGTTCACCGAGACCTGCACGAGGACCAGGTGGCCGCCCATGAACTCGGAAAAGTAGATCCGCGAGCCATCCGTGGCGAGTAGCCCGTTTTGCGAGCCTCCGGTGGTCAGTTGTGTGGAGGCGATCACCTTGGGCGCGGGCACCGGCAAAAAGTATCTGACCGCCAGCGCCGCCACCACGAGAATTACGGCGCTGAACAAAACCACGGGCCACTTGCGATGTTTCGTGGCAGGCATGTTCACCGCGAGCGGCGCGGAAATCCGTCCGGAACTCGTGTCCCGCTTCAGCCGTTTGAGGTCCGCGCGAATCTCCCCGGCGCTCTGCGAACGCACATCGCGATCCTTCTCAATCGCTTTGCGAATAATGTGATCCAGTTCCTCGGGAATGGAGGGATTCAGTCGCAGCACCGGCACGGGCTGTTTGTTGAGGATCGCATCGAAGATCGCGGCCGTACTGCTGCCGAAAAAGGGGGAAACGCCCGTGGTCATTTCGTACAGAACCGCGCCGAAGGAGAATAGATCCGATCGCGAATCCAGCTCCTTTCCCAGCGCCTGTTCCGGCGACATGTAGCCCAGCGTACCCAAAACAGTTTCTGGGCCGCTTAGCGCGTCGCGCGAGATGGTGGTGCCGCCGCTGTCGGAGCTGGGGGTGGCGTAGTTCGGCGCGTTGATCTTCGCCAGCCCAAAGTCGAGCAGCTTGGCTTGTCCTCGCGGCGTCACAAAAATGTTGGACGGCTTGATATCGCGGTGAATGATGCCGTGGGAGTGCGCGGCATCGAGCGCGTCGGCGATCTGCATGCCCAGGTCGAGAATGTCATCGAGAGGAAGCGGGCGGCCGCCGATACGCGAGCGCAGGTCTTGCCCCTCAAGAAGCTGCATGGCCATGAACGTGTGACCGTCTTGCTCGCCGACTTCGTAGACCGTGCAGATATTCGGATGGTCGATCGAAGAGGCCGCGCGCGCTTCGCGCTCGAAACGTTCGAGCGACCGGGGATCGCAAGCCACGGCATCCGGCAGGAATTTCAGGGCCACGTGCCGGCCGAGCCGCAGGTCCTCGGCCTCGTACACTTCACCCATTCCGCCGGCACCCAGCTTTCGCAGAATCCGATAGTGGGAGATTGCGGTGCTTAACACCTGACACCTGTGCCTGCGATGTTAGGTGCGGGGTCCACCGGCGTCTGTGACGTCCGGCGCGCCAAAGGCGTGATGTGTCACGGTATGAGTCGGCGTGAGTCTAAGCCGACCGCAGCAGCCGCGCTGCACGCGAACGGAACGACGGGGCCGGAGCGGTCACCACGGTTTGTACCGGCACCACCGCTCGTCGCGCCAGCGGGAAAAGCTTTTCCGCCAGCACTTCGGCCGACGGCATGCGGAACTGCGGCTCCTTCGTGAGGCAAGAAGCCACAATTTCGTCCAACGTCGCAGGCACAGAAGGATTGCTGCGCGAGGGAGGCAGCGGCGCGGACGAAAGCACAAGATTGCAGACGGCTTGCAGCGAGTCACCGGCAAACGGGTTCATACCGGTTAGCATTTCGTACAGCACCACTCCTAGCGAGAAGATATCCGACCGCGCGTCCTGAGCCCGTCCGAGAATCTGTTCGGGGCACCAATACGCAGGCGTACCCTTCAAGTTGGCATCCGCTCCCTGATGACTGGCAAGCCGAGCCATGCCAAAGTCGGTAAGCTTCACGCGATTTTCCGTCGTAATCAGGATGTTGGCGGGTTTCACGTCACCATGAATTACCGCGCGCCGGTGCGCCACGCCCAGCGCAAGCGCCACGTGCCCGGCCCATTCGCAGGCGTTGGGATAGGCAATGCTGCCCTTGGCGATGATCTTCTCAAGTGGCTGACCTTCCACGAGTTCCATCACCAGGAACGGGGTGGAAGTCGATTCTTCAACGCCCATATCATGGACCGTGATGATGCCAGGATCAGCCAACTTGCCCACCACCCGGGCTTCCCGAAGGAAGCGAGCCCGCGCCTCCCCTCGAGCCAGTTCCGGGGAGAACAGCTTAATGGCAACGAACCGGTCAATCAGCGGGTCGTGCCCGCGCACCACGCGGCTGTGAGCTCCGGTGCCCAATGTCTCCAGAATTTGATAGCGGCCGACTTGCACGAGTGCTGTTCTCCTCAGACGACACCGCCGAAGCGGCGCCTACCCAGAAGAATAGACGAGAGCGGACGATTGGGGAATGAAGCAGCAGTCACGTTCGGAGCAGTACGTCGGTACTGGTAGAAGAGGGGCAGAGCGGTTAGTGAGCGGGAGTGGGATCCGAAGCAGGAGACGCGGGGAGCGAGCGGTACGGCGCTAACACCGGCGAAGTGGCCAGGCGTTCGGGGAAATGCAGAACGTAGTCCTGCATCGAAGCATGCCAGACGGCGTTGAAATGAAAATCGTGCATTTCCGCAATGGCCTGCTGCGGTGTCCAGTGTTCGAACGCCATGCGGTATGCGGCAACAAACACGCCGGTGCGATCCTCGCCCCGCCGGCAATGAACAAAAATTGTTTGTTGCGGCCGCTGCGCGATGGCGCCGAAAAATTCCGCAATTTGCGCGTCGGTGGGATTTGAGAAGTTGCCGATGGGAATCCGCAGGTAGTGCATTCCAAGGCTCTCTGCCTGCATTTTTTCGTTCTCGCTGTGGTCGCGGTGCTCGCTGCGCAGATCGATAATCGTCGTGACGCCGATTTTTGGCAGCGAGCGCACGCCTTCGGAACTCGGTTGCGCGCCGCGGTACAATTGCGCGCTGATTTTTCCCGCGTTGCCGACGCCGGGCAGCTGAATTTTTTCCGCGAACCGCGGATTTTTTTCCGAAACGGCATTCGCGCCGGCCTGCGGAGCGGCAAGTTGCGGTGCCAG
>Ga0335077_10006352_pt1 | contig 14592 bp, 10 predicted proteins | sample Lox_Sample_31_FD_207151 | JGI IMG/M metagenome (GOLD analysis project Ga0335077, IMG submission 207151) | Soil microbial communities from Loxahatchee National Wildlife Refuge, Florida, United States - Lox_Sample_3.1 | ecosystem: Environmental > Terrestrial > Soil > Wetlands | place: USA... | reverse complement strand
GTCGAGACGTTGCGGCGCGAGCGCATCCTGCCGATGTCGCCGGCGAGCACGAGGAGATCGGCCCTGCCGGCGTGCGCGCGCAAGTCCGGGCCGAGAGCCAGCGGATACCGACTCGTCCATCCTGTCCCGCCTTCTTTCTCGCGGATCTCGATGTGGATGTCGCTGTAATACAAAATCGTCGCCATGCTGCGCTCTGCCTGCGCGCCGGATGAAGAACTCGCCGCCGCGAGCATTCCACGACTTGCGAGTCGGCGTCAACCTGGAGGCCAGTGTTCGAGCCGGAAGCTGATCTTATTGAGCGTTGTCAGTTCGGAGTCGGGAGCGCGTGCTGCCGAAACAGGTAACTGGCTGCAGGCATCAGAGGCGAATGTCCGCTATGGGTCCATTGGAGATGCTCAGCCGACCGTCTTTGATCGGCCACAAACGATCGGGCGTGTGATGCTTGTCATAAGCGGTCGGCCCGCAGCGGTTCCGCAACGGAAGGAGACGGCTACTCTTCTCGAGGCCCACCACTCAACGACTGCGCGCTACCCGGCAGCGGGAACAGCAAGCACTGTGGCGCTGCTCAAGCGTGCGGTTCAGCGCAAATTCGGGACGAACCTCGCCGAGTCTACCGGGCTAGACTCACAGATGTAGCCGCCACCCGAAAACAAAGAAGGCCTGCGTTTCGCAGGCCTTCGGTTTTGGGAGAGCCCCACCCGGCATCGGGAGACCAATCAGACGCGGCCTCCTCGCGGCCTAAGGGGCGAGATGGAGACGTGGATTGCGGGCTGCGATTGAGACGGTGCTGTTACCGTGGGCGCGTTGCTGCTCGGCGCTCCTTTTTCAACTATGGGTTGCTCGCTGAAGAGCATCGCGGCGGCGAAGCTCCCAAACGAGAAGCCGAGAGTAGCCGCAGCTACCGGCAAAGAAATGAACGGGCGCATGCTTGACCTCCTTCAAGCGATGCGATGAATAGTCACCGCGCAAACGAGCGGCCCATACCCGCGACCGTCTCGGGTGCAAGGCAGGCGCTTCACGATCCCATGTCAACGGACGAAAGCAGGCTGTAATCGACACCAGCTTGGCAAAGGCCGAAAGGCATTGGAGTTCAGGGCCTCGCGTTGACAGCGACGCATAGGACTTCCGTGCGTCATCCATGTTTCCTTGCATAGAACCAATGCGCTTGGCATGCAGGCGGTAAGTGTGGGGGGATACGCATATACGAGGACTGTCTCCCTGCACACGGACCTGGAGACCATCCCCTCCACTTGTCGCGCACCTGGGTCTGCATTGGGCGTCTGCTGACGAGGAGATCGCGTGGCTCGGCTGGGTCGATTCCAGCCGATCCAGCGAGCGGAATAACCTCGCTCCAATGCCCAGATTCATCCTCTCCGGCGCGCCATTCTGGACACAGTGGACGACGGCGCGCGGCGGACAGCAGGCATTCGGACGCTGTAGAGGCGAGTCGAACGGTCGAACGCGCGGACACAGCCCGGAACTGAAAACACCCAGCGCGGTGCGCGGGAGGGGGCCGCTCGCCATTTACGGTCGCACGGGCCATCCGTATGCGATCCGTAAGATGGGGCAACTCAGACTTCGTGTTGCGGCGGGATCATCCGGCTGGCACAAGAGCGGTTGATTCGCCGCGTTTGGCAGAAGTGAGGAAGACGATCTCCAGCTCAGTTTCCTGTTCGCGCACGGGCCACTGCGAGAATGTGGATACGGCTCCGCTTGAACGCCGGAGATCGAGTCGCGATGCTTTACCGAGGGGGACTCTCATGCAGAGCATCGAGCGAGTTGGGAGGCCGAGGGGAGACATCTCGCTAACGGCGGGGGCTCCGATTGGTTCAGATTCCTCAACCCGCGACGGATAGTCCGGACCGGGCGCTAACGCGATTTGAATTATAGGGAGACTTTATGCCTCAGCTCTTGAGAAATACAAGGAAGCTCTGTGCCGCTGCCGTGCTTTTGGGTACCGCGATCTCTCCATTCCCGAGTCATGCAGGAGATGTGGCGGCCGCGGCGGCCAGCTCGCTCACAGGAAAGTGCGGGTTTGCCGTCAGTTTCCAGTACCCCTTCGCCTACCTCTATCCGAGCCCCGGTCCTGGGTGGGGGATGAATCAGTTGGGTACGATCAACTTCGACACCCATACGATCACCGGGAACGTGGTCCTGCAGGATCCAGCCGGGCCGGAGAGCGTCGAATACCAAAAGACCTACAAGGCCAGCTTCACCAAGAAAACTGGCCCCGTCCCCGGTTCGTATACGATCACCTTCGCCTATCCGACTGGGGATATTCAGGTCTTCAACCTGATCCCCGTCAATAACGGGAACACCATCCTGATGCAAGGAATCATCACCACGGCCGGAGATCAGGATGCCGCCATCGCCGGCACGTGCCAGCGGTAGCATCGACTGGGCCGATTTCTACGCGGCTTCGCGTCGAGCGCCGCTGCAACTCGCTGCGAGCACACGCTCGATGACGTGGAGTTGCCGACCGAAGGTCGCGGACGAGGCTCGAGGATAGCCCCGGCGGTCGCGGCGCTTCGCAGCTCAGCGCCGGACCGCCGCACCGCGCCGAGATCTCCGCCCTCGCGACGGAGGTTGTCGCACCGTCGGCTGTCCGATGAACCCGATCGCCGCATTCGGCTTGGCTGGCGAGCCGTGGCCCCGTGGATGGAGGCGTGAGCCCGCATCACTCGCGCTGCGTAGCCATTCGGGCCGTATCTGCGCGCTGCGTGCGCGGCAGGAAGATCACGATGAGTGCTCCCACCAGTGCGATCCCCGCCAGAGTGAAGAAAGCCGCTTCCGCCGCTCCGTGTGCCGCGGTGCGGATGGTTCCGATCAGGTCGGGACCGAAATAGCCACCGAGGTTGCCGACCGAGTTGATCCAGGCGATTCCCGCGGCCGCCGCGGTGCCCGAGAGGAAAGCCGTAGGCAGTGACCAGAACGTGCATACGCACCCGGCCCAACCGGCGGTGATGAGCGTAAGTGCGGCGATGGACACGATCGGCGACTTGGACGCGACGGCAAGCAGCAGCAGCCCGCCCATGATCACCAGCAACCCGAGCGCGCAATGCCAGCGGCGTTCACCGGTGCGATCCGAGTGGCTGCCCCACCAGATCATGGCGACGATGCTGGCCCCCCACGGAATCATGCTCAGCAGGCCGACCTTGAGCAGATCCTTCTTGTCGATGCCCAGCTCCTGGATGATGGTCGGCATCCAAAAGCCCACGGCATAGAAGCACGCCGCCAAGGCGAAGTAGACCACCGCGAGCGCCCACACGCGGCCGTCCTTGAATGCATCGGTCAGGTGATGGCGGCCGGCCAGTTCCGCCTTGCCTGCATCGTCATGTTCGATGCGCGCAATCAGCAGGTCACGCTCCTGTTGCGTGAGCCAACGGCAGGTCTTGGGTCTGTCGGGCAGGATCACCAGCACCAGCAACCCGATGATGACCGAAGGAATGCCCTCGAGCAGGAACAGCCACTGCCAGCCGCGCCAGCCCTGCGCGCCGTCCATGAACTGCATGATGGCACCGGAGACGGGGGAACCGACCAGTTGCGCGACCCCGATCGCTGTCATGAACAGCGCCACCATCTTCGCGCGTCGCGCACCTGGGAACCAGTAGGTCAGGTAGAGGATGATGCCGGGGAAGAAACCGGCCTCCGCCGCGCCGAGCAGGAAACGCAGAAAGTAGAACGTGAACTGCGCATCACTGTAGTTGAAGGCCGCCGCCACCGGGCCCCAGTGGATGTCACCCGCAAACATGAACACCGCGGAGATCAGCCCCCAGGTGATCATGATGCGCGCGATCCACACCCGTGCACCCACCTTCTCGAGGATCACATTGCTCGGCACCTCGAAGATGAAATAGCCGATGAAGAAGATCCCCGCTCCGACGCCGTAGACCGCATCGCTGAATTTCAGATCGCTCGCCATCTGCAGCTTGGCGAAGCCCACGTTCACGCGGTCGACGAAGGCAGCGATGTAGCAGAGGAACAGGAAGGGAATCAAGCGGGACGCCACCTTCTTGTACGTGGCTTCCTCGAATTGCGGCGTCACAGCAGACTGCATCGGTCTCTCCTCCCTTGTAGTTAGCGTCTGGCCTCTGCTTGGTACACGGCCTCGGGACAGGATGGTACGACAAGGGGCGGGCCTGACGCTAGCCGCGCAACGCCAGTCCTGCGCGGAGTGTGGAGTTCGACGGCAAGACCGATTCGGGGCGAACCCCGTGTCTCCACGGGGCTCGCGTGCTGTCAGGCAATGGCTGTCAGGTTGGGCACCGATCCGAACGGACGCTTCGCTGCGGCGCGCTGCTCATCCGGTTCCGGTGATCTCGTTCACGCGCAGCCTGCGAGCAGCGCCGTTCTCGACGGCCTACGAGGGCCAAGTCGCTGCTGGCGAGCTTTGGTGATGACGTCGGCGCGACGCAGCCGCGCGGCCCGCCGCGCTTCGCCTGTCATCCCCAGGCGAGACGAGGAGCAGAGCCCCCCGTCGTCTTGCCGAAGAGATCAGAACAGGAGCGTGACCGACTTCTGGTAGCTGGCTCCGCCGTGGATATAGCCCCACCCGTTGATGACCCGGTCCCACGCGTACAGGAAGAAGGAATGCGCGCAGCGGGTCGAGGTCGGGTCGCCCGCGACCGTCGCATTCCAGGGCGCGGCGCTCGGCCCCGGCGGCGGCACCACAGTGCTGGTGATCCCCGGCCACAGCCGCGACGCCGAAACGTGATGGCTGTAATCGTCCTGCGAAATCAGCTGCGACTTGTTGTCTCCCCAGTACACCACCAGTTGCCATGCGCGCAGATGCGATTGCGGCGCCGACGCTGTCGCGCGGAAAGTGAACGTCGGGGTGCCTGTGTTGACGATCGCGCAAGCGTCGACGACGACGTTGCCGGGCTGGTGCAGGATCTGCTCCAACACCGCGACCGGCACGGTGTTGTCGATCATCACGTTGGCCGAGCGGCCCGGGTCCGTGTCGTGGCCAATTTCGGCGGCCGGACTCTCAGCGCTGAACAGCTTGACGCTGATGGTATTCAGACCGTTAGGCTGGCCGCTGGTGTCCAGCAGCAGCCCCAGCCAGTTGTTGAGCCAGAGCTGCCCCGCCGAGCGCAGCCGATAGTAGCCGCCCCCGCCGGGCTCCGGGCCGCACGGCACGCATTCGAATTGGTTGAGTGGGACGCTCCACAGATAGTCGCTGAAGGGCTGCTTGACCTGGACCTTGGGTCCGCCGGGCCCGGCGATGAACACCTGGTAGAAGTTCGCTCCGATGCTGCGAGCATGTTGCCAGTTGATCATCAGCGGCAGCGTACCGCCGAAAGGACAGTCCTTCACCTGGAAGAAATACGACGGATCCATCGTGGTGTCGGCGTAGCCGTTGGGGAGGTGCGTGGCATCAGCGGGCACGAACCCGATTCCCAGAAGAATCGGCCCCGCGGCGGAGTAGACGGACGAGGTCAGATCCACTTCGCCGATACTGTTCGCGGTCGTGATCAGGATCTGGTTGGACGAGAGCACCGCGACGCTGTAGGGCGCGGAAGCGGTGGGGCCCGCGATGGGCTTCGCGGTGGGCGGCGACGCGGTGAGATCCAGCAGCAGCACGGTGCCGGTGGGGTTGGGTTGGGGAAACAGGATCGTGCTCTCGCCCGCGTCGGCAAAGGTCAGGTAACGCGGGCCGTTCAGGCCACTCGCGATCACGCTGCTCGTGCCGCTCACCAGGTCGAAACGTGTGATGGTGCCGGCGTCGCTGCTGGCGTAAAGAAAGCGGCCGTCGCCGGTCACGAGCAGGCCGCGCGGGGCGAATACGCTGGCGACTACTTTTTTGACGCCGGTCGCCAGTTGGACCCGCTGAATTTGGCTGGCCGTGAACTCCGCCACGTAAGCGAAGCCGTGGGCTTCGTCCAACGCGATCTGGCCAATGCCGTTGAAGCCGGAAGCCACCACCGTGGCGGCCGCGCGGTTCAAGTTGGTCAGGGCAGCGCGCAGCAGTGTTCCGGGGCTCTCGGCGATGTAGGCATGCAGCCCATCGTCGCTGAGCTCGATGTCGTGCGGCGCATGATAGCCAGTTCCCAGGACGGTCTTGGTGTGCGGGGCGTGCCCGCCGACCGCGACGATCTGGCCGTTGCCGGCGTCTGCGATGAGAAGTTGATCGGTCTGTTGTCTGTAGACACTACCGCCCGCGTCTGCGAAGCCGGTAGCGATGATTGTTGGAACAGGCAGTGGCATGGAAGGTCTCCTTGTGGTGAGTAGCGGTCTTGGCGCGAGCCGCCAGCGCTAGATCGAGAGCCGATGGAGCGGCCCGCAGAGGACCCGAAGCGATGGGCCTTGGACGCTCGAAGGTAGCACGGTTCGGGGGGCTGTCAAGTATGCCTTTCGATCTACACCCCGCCTTCCGCTTGCTGGGCGCATGTCATATCGCTGGAATAGATCCGTAGTCGTTCGCTTCCGCAGAGGGGCTTCTCGACGCGACCAGCCGGCGGTTGATGCGGTTAGAAGCGAGCTGCAAGAACACGGCGAGGAGATTCGCCGCACCCGGGCACGACGCTGATGTGCATCGTGGCCGAACCGACCACGCAAGGTGGAAGGCACGCGCTGCTCGCAGCCGCCCCGAACCTCGCTATGCTGGTGACAACACCGACGAGCTTCGGCTCCGCGGCCGGATCGGGTCCGAGTTGAGACCTGCAGCCGAACGGCAACGCGCGGCCATAACCGGTAATTCGAACGGTCCCGCGAGGCTGACAATCGATGGGGGTAAAATATCGAGATGTTCCCTGACGAGGAGATGTTCTGTGAAGCTCGCAAAAATCGCGTGGATCGCCGCGACGGTCCTTCTTGCGGCAACGCTCGCGTCCTGCGGCAAACAGGAAGAAGCGAAGGTCGAGAAGGCGGCCTCCGAGGTAAAGAAGGACGCCGTTGCCAACGCGAAGGCGGTCGAGGCTGCAGCTAAGGAAGTTGAAGCACGCGAGATCGCCATCGATGCCTACATGTACGCCTATCCGCTGGTGACAATGGAGATCACGCGCCGCGTGTCGACCAATGTAGAAAAGCCCGAAGGCTCTAAAGCGCCAATGGGGCAATTCGCGCGGTTGCGGAACTACCCTGCGGTCGATGATCACACGGTGACCGCCCCGAACGCGGATACGCTCTACACGATCACGTGGCTGGACGTGTCGAAGGAGCCTTGGATCCTCAGCATCCCAGACATGAAGGATCGCTACTTCCTGTTCCCGATGCTTGACGGCTGGACCAATGTGTTCCAGGTCCCTGGCAAGCGCACGACGGGGACAAAGGCACAGAAATATGCGATCACGGGCCCAGGATGGTCAGGAACGCTGCCCGCAGGCGTCACCGAGTACAAGGCGCCCACCGACATGGTGTGGGTGCTCGGTCGCATCTACTGCACCGGTACGCCCGAGGATTACAAGGCCGTGCACGCGCTTCAGGATCAAGTCGCCGCGGTGCCGCTGTCCGCGTACGGCAAGCCCTATACGCCTGCGCCTGGCAAGACCGATTCCGCGATGGACATGAAGGCGCCGCGCGACCAGGTCAACGCGATGGACGGCGCGACATATTTCAAGCTCTTCGCCGAGCTTCTCAAGACCAACCCGCCTTCGGCGGAGGACGCGCCGATGGTCGCGAAGCTCGCCAAGATCGGCATCGTGCCGGGTCAGGACTTCGATGCGGCGAAGCTCGAGTCGGCCGTGGCCAAGGGCATTGCTGCTGCGCCGAAACCCGCGCAGGAGAAGATCAGCGTGTATCTCAAGGAGGCGATCGTCACTGGCGATGCCAAGGTCGAGAACGGCTGGTTGTTCTTCTCGAAGACGGGGCTCTATGGAACCGGCTACCGCAACCGCGCGATGATCACGTGGTACGGACTGGGGGCGAACCGACCGCAGGACGCCGTGTATCCCACGTCCGAGGGACCCGACATCCTGAAGAAGTACAGCGGCGCGAACAAGTACGTGATGCACTTCAATAAGGGCGAAATGCCGCCCGCCGACGCCTTCTGGTCGATCACCATGTACGACAAGGACTATTTCTTCGTTCCCAACCCGATCAACCGCTATACGGTGAGTTCGCGCAACAAGTTCAAGGCCAACGCCGACGGCTCGGTCGACGTCTATGTTCAGCACGACTCACCCGGGAAGGAAAAGGAAGCGAACTGGCTGCCGGCGCCTGCCGACGCGTTCGTCCTGATGATGCGGCTGTACTGGCCCAGAGAGAAGGCGCCATCGATCCTCGACGGCACTTGGAAGCCTGCCGAGGTCAAGCAAGCCTCGTAGACGTTAGTCCATCAACCGGCACGCCGCGACGCGAGGCTGCGGCGTGCTCGGCTCAATACTGAATGACGGCCTTAGCGGCCCCCCGCAAGACCGCAATGGCTCGACTCGAGCCGTCGGGTGATCGAGTTGGATCAGCGATAACCTGTCGTTTGAGCAACGCCACGACAACTGGCGTGGGGAGACGACAAGCGTCACGCGACGAGAATTGAACTGAGTGGAGCCCGGCTAGGCACCAGGGATCACTGGGGGCACGGGATCCCGCTCTGAACGCGTGTCCTTGGACAAGAGGACCCCCGCGAGCGTCGGATACAGCAAGAGCGACAGCATCGCGGCCGCCACCAGGGCCTGGGCGATATCGGCGTTCATGTCTTTCTCCCGCAGCCCGATCTGCGTGATCACCACGACGAGCCCGAGCGACGCGACGGACGACGACAGGGCGAAAGCCAGTTGCTTCGGCGTTGGCAGGTCGTTGCGGTAGAGGACGACGGGCACTCCGCGAACCACGAGGAAGAGCAATACGAAAGCCGGCGTGAGGAGCATCGTCGTGGGCTCCCGCAGGAGCGCCCCCACGTCGAAGGCGAGGCCGGTTCCCACGAAAAAGAACGGCGTCAACCACCCGAAACACACTGCATCGATCTTGGCGCGAAAGGCTTCGCCTTCCGCTCCGCGCGTGGCAATCCCGACGATCATCCCGGCAGCGAATGCACCCAGGATGCCCTCGAACCCGAACTTGGTTGCGATCACCACGAATGCCGCCATCAGAAGCAGTGCCAGACGCACCGGCAACTGGGTGCTTGCACGCATGGTACGGCTCAGCAGCGCGAGCGCTTTGGGCGGCCGCACACCCATCCCGACGGCCGCCGCCAGGCCGACGAGAACGAGGAAAACGATCAGAAAGCCGAACTCCTGCCAGGTGGTGTAGCGATCTGATAGAGCGAGCGAGACGGCAACGATGGGAGCGACCTCGCCCCCCGCTACGCTCGACTCGCAGGCCGAGAGTCAGGAAGCGCTGCCGCTGCGTGCCCGTCGTCGCGAGCGCAGCAGCGTCTAGCCTCCATAGCGCTCCGTGCGGATGGTCGCCGGCGCGATTCCAAATTCGAGCAGCGTGCTGGTGACGGCTTCGACGAACGCGTTGGCGCCGCACACGAATACGGTCGACGGCGCTGTGGGAAGGCACGACAGCGCATCGCCGAGCAGCCCTGCATCGATGCGCCCGAGACGAAATCCCGCTGGCGCCTCCGCCTCACGAGTGAGCGTCGGAAAGAAGTGGAAGCCGTCCCGCTGCACGCGCAGCTCCTCGCCGAAGATCAAATCGGAAGCGGTGCGCGCCGAGTAGACGAGCGCGGCGGGGATGGCGCTGCGACGCGCCGCGCGGTGCCGGAGCATGCATGCCAGCGGGACAACACCCGAGCCGCCTCCCACGAGCAGCAAGGGTCCGCCGTCCTCCACCGACCACATGAAGTGACCGCCGATGGGCCCGCGCAGCTCGATCTCGTCGCCCACCGCCACCGTGTCGTGGAAGAACGGCGACACCTCTCCGTCCTGCAGCCGCTCGATCGCGAGCTCGATGCGGTCCGCGCCGTCGGGCGCCGAAGCGATGGAATAGCTCCGCTGCGCTTCGTATCCATCCGGCGCTGTCAGGCGCACATCCATGTGCTGACCGGGAATGAAGCTCAGCGGCTGTGCCAGGCCAAAGAAGAAGCTTTTGACCGTCGGGGTACGCGGCTCGATTGCAACGACCGTCGCGGGCTGCCAAGCGAGCTTCGCGGCGCGCGGCCCCGGCGCCATCTCAGTCTCCCGAATAGCGCTGCTCCCGCCACGGGTCACCGTACATGTGATAGCCGCGCAGCTCCCAGAAACCCGCTTCGTCCCGCTGGGTGAACTGCAGCGCCTTGACCCACTTCGCCGATTTCCAGAAGTACAGGTGCGGCACGAGCAGGCGCGCCGGGCCGCCGTGCTCCGCCGGGATCGGCTTGCCGTCGTATGCGATCGCGATCATCCCACGCCCGTCCAGCAGGTCCTTGACCGGGATGTTGGTCGAATAGCCGTCGAACGAGTGCGCGAGCGTGAACGCGGTAGGCGGCTCGAGCCCGGCGTCGGCCAGCAGGTCCTGGATGCTCACGCCCTCCCAGCCCGTGTCGAACTTGCTCCACTTGGTCACGCAGTGGATGTCGCGCGTCACCTGTGTGACCGGGAGGCGGACGAAGTCGGCCCACGACCAGCTCTTGACCGGGCGCGGGCCGACCTGAAGCGTGAAGCTCCAGTCCTCGCGCGTGATGTGCGGGGTGGGACCGGCCGATAACACCGGAAAATCCGTCGTGAGGAATTGGCCCGGAGGCAGTCGGCTCGCCTGCTCCGCACCACGCCCGCGCCCGGTGAATCCACGTGTGGCCACAAGACCTCCTGAGAAATCCATCCAGCATTGCTGCAGACCGGCCGGCGCCGCGACATCGCCCGGCAACGGTTGCGACCGCGGTGATCTGGCTATTCGCTGCAGCCGCTCCGATACCGCCGACGTGCCTCGCCCATGACGAGGTGCTTGCGGCCATGGATTCGCTCCATCGCCGGCACGGCGAGCTGCACCATAGCACAGCCTCCCGCCGGTTTCTGCATGCAGGGTCCGAGCCGCGGAACCGGGGCCGGATCCGCTTGCGTACCCGCCCGTCCCGGCGGCCAAACCCCCGCTGTAGTCCTCCGTCTTCGAACTGTAATGCTCGCCGGTTATCGTCGAATGCTCCCCGACTCCGGCGTCGCGAGATCGCTGCTCCGCCGAGTGCTCCGGGGACGGCGGCGGGTGTCGCATAGGGTCCGGTCAGCGCGCACGAAAGGGGGACATCATGTCGATGAGCCAGCAGCGTATCCGGCGGGCAGCCGGAATCCTTTTGGGAAGCCTCGTGTCCGCGGGTTGCACCACTCTCGGCCCCCAGGCGTTGGACCAGACGCGCCTACAATACAACGAAGTGGTGAAGCGCACGACGGAGGAGCAGCTTCTGCTCAACATCGTCCGGCTCCGCTACACCGACACCCCCAGCAGCCTGGCGGTATCCGCCATCGCCGCACAGTTCGAGCGCTCGCAGAGCGTCCAGATCGTGCCCTTCTTCACCAGCGCAGGGGCGGACATCAGCCGCAGCTATACGGCCATACTGCCCCAGGCGGGTGCCCTGAGTGCCGACCGCCCCACGATCAGCCTCACACCGCTCGACGACCAGGAGTTCACGCGCAAGCTGTTCACGCCGTTGCCTCTGGATGGCGTGATCTATCTCGCCAAGACCACCTGGCCGATTTCCACCGTCTTCCGCCTGTACCTGGAGAATCTCAACTGGGTGCCCAATGCGCAGACCGCGAGCGGTCCGACGCCGAAACAGGCACCCGAGGTCAGCGAGTTCCTGCACGGGATATCCGTGCTGCAACTGCTCCAGGACCGCGCCGAGATCGTGTTCGGCGTCGAAGAGCGCGACGAGCTGGTGGGCAGCCCGCTGCCGGCCAACGCTGTGACCGCTCGGGACGTGGTGGAGGCCGCGAAGAACGGCTACGACTACCGCTACGACGACAAGACCGCGAATTGGACACTCACCAGGAAGACGCCGCATCCGGTGCTTCGCATCGATCCGCAAGTGCTCGATTCGCCGGAGACGCAAGACTTGCTCCGCGTCTTCCATTTGAAGCCCGGGCTTGCGCAGTACGACATCACGGAGGAGGCGCTCAACCCTTTCCCGTCCACTTACCCCGCCGAGGGCGTCGCGAGCCTCGACCTGGAGACGCGCTCGCTGTTGCAGGCGCTGTACTACGTAAGCCATGGCGTGGACATCCCCCCCGAACACGCAAAACAGGGGCTCGTCACGGTCACGTTGGACGCGCACAGCCAGCCGTTCGACTGGGGGCTGGTCATGCACAGCTTCTTCCACGTGCGTTCGGTAAAAATTCAGGGGGCGGAGCGGCCGCCCAACGCGCACGTGGCGGTGCAGTACCACCAGTACTGGTACTACATCGACGAGACCGACCAAGACACGAAATCCACGTTCTCGCTGTTGATGGAGCTCGCGCGCTTGGAGCTGGCGGGCAGACCCAGCTCGGGCCCGCAGCTCACCCTGCCCATCGGCAGGTGAGCGCGATACCAGAGACCGCCGCGACCCGGCGCGTCGCCCGCTATCGCAGTGTGGACACACTTGTGATTGGCATAAGGAGGTCGCATCGAAATGGCCACATTGGCACCCTCGTACGGCTCCGACGAGTCCGGTTTGGTCTGCGGCTACGTGTTTTCGCCCGGCGCGTGCGGGCGACCCGTCACATCGGAGGAGGCGACCGCGTGGCTGAGCGGCGCTTCCAGTCAAGAGAGGGACGACTTCATCTGGCTCCACTTCAGCGCGGCAAACGTCGCCACGGAGAAGTGGCTGAAGGCGCACGTCGGCCTGCTCGATGCGTTCTTCGAAGCCTTGGCCGAGGGATCCCGTTCGACGCGCATCGAGCGAGCGGACGGTGCACTGGTTGCCGTGCTGAACGATGTCATTTACGACTTCGCGGTCCTCGAGTCCTCGCAGGTCTCGACGCTGTGGCTGAGCGTGGATGAGCGCCGATTGATCAGCGTCCGGCGCTCGCCTCTGCGATCGCTGGATCGACTGCGCACCGCTGTCAAGGCCGGTGAATCCTTCCCGTCCGCCCTGTCGTTGCTCGTGCATCTGCTGCACGATCAGGCGGAGGTGCTGACTCAGATCGTCCGCAGCACGACGGTGAAGGTCGACGAGATCGAGGACAGCTTCCTGTCGGGCCGGCTCGAGCTCAAGCGCGCCGGGCTGGGCGGCCTGCGCCGGGACCTCGTCCGGCTGCAGCGCCTGCTTGCGCCGGAGCCCACCGCGCTGTTCCGGCTGCTCAATCACCCGCCGCAGTGGACCAAGGAGCCGGACACCCTGGAGCTGCGCCACTCCACCGAGGAGTTCTCGGTTGCGATCCGAGACATGGCGGGGCTCCAGGAGAGGATCAAGCTGCTGCAGGAAGAGATCGCCTCGCGGATCAGCGAGCAAACCAACCGCAGCGTATTCGTGCTCACCGCGGTGACCGTGCTCGCGTTGCCGATCAACATGATCGCGGGGCTCTTCGGCATGAACGTGGGCGGCGTGCCGCTGGCCCAGCACGCACAGGGATTTTGGATCGTCGTCGCGCTGGTCACCGCGTTCACGGCAGTCGCGGCGTGGATCGCATTTCGACGTCGCGTCGGTTGAACGTTCGAAGCGGCTGCGCAATCCCGGCCCCGCAGGCCGGACAGGTGCCGCTCGGCATCTACCGGTGTACGTCCTCGCGACGAGGGGATCGACGCCAGCGTGGCGGCGCTCCACGACGTCGTTCAACCGGAGCCAGAGCGCCTGCGCTACTGCTGGGATGCAGCAGTGTAGTCCAGACGCGGTCGGTTCACCCATCCTTGTAGCTACACACTGACCCGCGCCGGGCAATGTGGTACGGTTAGCCTCCAACGGCAATGGAGCTGGACGGTCCACCATGACGCGCGTATTCGCCGGCATCGACGTCGGCACCTCCGCAGTGAAAGCGTTACTCGCCGACGAGGATCAGCATGTGGTCGCGGAGGCGTCCGAGGCGCTGCCGATCTCACGGCCCCGACCGCTGTGGTCGGAACAGGATCCGGAGGACTGGTGGCGCGTCGTAGGCAAGGCGATGGCGCGCCTCAAGCAGGCGGCGCCCGACTCGTTCGCGTCGGTTCGCGCGCTGGGGCTTTCGGGGCAGATGCATGGTGCCGTGCTGCTCGACCGCGAGCGCGCGGTATTGCGTCCCGCCATTCTGTGGAACGACGGACGCTCGTATGACGAGTGCCGTGTCCTGGAGCAGAAGCTTCCGGACCTGGGGCGCATCGCCGGCGTCCCCGCGATGCCGGGCTTCACCGCGCCGAAGCTGCTGTGGCTCGCGAAGCACGAGCCGCATGTGTTCTCGCGCGTTCGCACCGTGATGCTTCCCAAGGACTATGTACGCTTCCGGCTCAGCGGGGAGATCGCCACCGACATGTCGGACGCAGCGGGCACGCTGTGGCTGGACGAGGCCACGCGTGCCTGGTCGGCGCCCGTGCTCGCAGCGACGGGACTCACGATGGAGCAGATGCCGCGTCTGGTCGAAGGCTCCGATCCATCCGGCACCTTGCGCCCGGATCTCGCGCGCGAGTGGGGGCTGCCGCAGGACGTCGTCATCGCCGGCGGCGGGGGAGATGCCGCGGCCGGCGCCGTCGGGATCGGTGCGGTGTCCGATGGCGATGCGTTCGTCTCGCTGGGAACGTCGGGGCAGTACTTCGTGTCCATGGACGCGTACCGGCCGTTTCCCGAAGCGTTCA
>Ga0335077_10006349_pt1 | contig 14597 bp, 13 predicted proteins | sample Lox_Sample_31_FD_207151 | JGI IMG/M metagenome (GOLD analysis project Ga0335077, IMG submission 207151) | Soil microbial communities from Loxahatchee National Wildlife Refuge, Florida, United States - Lox_Sample_3.1 | ecosystem: Environmental > Terrestrial > Soil > Wetlands | place: USA... | reverse complement strand
GCTGCCGGAACACGTGCTCGACTCGATCAAGCGCACCGGGATCGCGCTGAAGGGCCCGATCACGACGCCGGTCGGCGGCGGCTTCCGCTCCGTGAACGTCACGCTGCGGAAGACGCTCGACCTCTACGGCCAGGTGCGGCCGTGCAAGAGCTACCCCGGCGTTCGCTCTCGCTACGAGCACGTCGACCTGATCATCGTCCGCGAGGCGACCGAGGACCTCTATGCGGGCATCGAGTACGAGGAAGGCTCGGCTCACGCCGAGGAGCTCGCCGAGTGGATCGAGGCCCGCGGGGGGCACGTGCCGCCGCGGTCGGGGATCTCGATCAAGCCGATCTCGGTCGACGGCAGCCGTCGCATCTTCGAGTTCGCGTTCGACTACGCGCGCCGCAACGGCCGCCGGAAGGTGACGGCCGTACACAAGGCGAACATCATGAAGTTCTCCGACGGGCTCTGGCTGCGCGTCGCGCGGGAGGTCGCCGAGGAGAACTCCGACCTCGAGTTCGAGGACCGAATCGTGGACAACCTCTGCATGCAGCTCGTCCAGCGGCCGGAGGAGTACGACGTGCTCGTGCTCCCCAATCTCTACGGCGACATCGTCTCCGACCTCGCGGCCGGCCTGGTGGGCGGGCTCGGCCTCGCGCCGGGCGCGAACTTCGGCACGCACGCGGCGGTCTTCGAGCCCACGCACGGGTCGGCACCGAAGTACGCAGGCCAGAACAAGGTGAATCCGATGGCGATGATGCTTTCGGGGATGCTCATGCTCCGCCATCTCGACGAGCCCGAGGCGGCCGACCGCCTCGAGACGGCGATCGCCGAGGTGATCCGCGAAGGGAAGGACGTCACCTACGACATGAAGCCGACCCGCGACGACCCGACCGCAGTCGGCACGAGCGAGGTTGCCGATGCGATCATCGACGTCATGGGAGCGCGGGTGTGAGCCGGCGGAAGGTCACGGTCGTCGGCGGCGGGAACGTCGGCGCGACGTGCGCACAGGTGCTCGCGGCCCGCGACTTCGCGGACGTCGTCCTGGTCGACATCGTCGAGAACCTGCCACAGGGAAAGGCTCTCGACATCAACCAGATGGGCGCGGTGCTCGACTACGAGCCGAACGTCGTGGGCTCGAATGGGTACGAGGAGTCGGCCGGCTCCGACGTCGTGGTGATCACCGCGGGCGTCCCGCGCAAGCCGGGCATGAGCAGGGACGACCTCGTCACGACGAACGAGAAAATCGTCGGTTCCGTCGCCGAGCAGGTCGTGTCGCAGTCGCCGGACGCCGTGCTGATCGTCGTCTCGAACCCGCTCGACGCGATGTGCCACGTCGCCAAGAGCGTCTCGGGTTGGCCGAAGGAGCGCGTCTTCGGGATGGCCGGGATCCTCGATACGTCGCGCTTCTCGACCTTCATCGCCTGGGAGACGGGCTCGTCGGTCAAGGATGTGACCGCGATGGTGCTCGGCGGCCACGGCGACCAGATGGTGCCGGTCGTGTCGGCGACGACCGTCGGCGGCATCCCGTTGCGCGACCTGGTCTCGGCCGAGCGGATCGACGCGATGGTCGAGCGGACGGCCAAGGGCGGCGGCGAGATCGTCGAGCTGCTCGGCACGTCGGCGTGGTACGCGCCCGGCGCGGCCGCCGCGCAGATGGTCAGCGCCGTCCTGCTCGACGAGCACCGCGTGCTTCCGTGCACCGCGTACCTCGAGGGTGAGTACGGGGTCGACGGCCTGTACATGGGCGTGCCCGTCAAGCTCGGGGCCGCGGGAATCGAGGAGGTCGTCGAGCTGAAGCTGAGCGAGGAGGAGCAGCGCGCCTTCGAGGCGTCGGCCGCCGCAGTGCGAGAGGTAGTCGGCGTGCTCGGCACGGCCGAGTAGCGGATGTGGACGAACCGGCACGAACCCGGCACGAAGCCGGAACAGACACGGCACAGAATCCTGGGTACGCTCAGCCCGGGCGGCGGGTGGAGCCTCTTCTTCCCCACCCGGGTGGGGACGCGCGCGTGTACCTGGTAACGGCGGCGGCAAGGCGGGCCGGAACGTGGAGCTAGGCCTCACCGGCCGCACGGCGATCGTCTGCGGCGCCTCGTCGGGGATGGGCCTGGCGATCGCCGAGGCGCTTGCCGCCGAGGGCGCAAACGTCGCGATGTTCGCCCGCCGGCGCGAGCTGCTCGAGCGCGAGGCCGAACGCATCGGCGCGCTCGCGGTGCGCGGCGACGTGACGAACCCCGCCGACCTGAAGCGCCTCGTCGATCGCGCGCTCGAGGCCTTCGGCGGGATCGACATCCTGATCAACAACGGCGGCGGCCCGCCGCGAACCGCGGCGGTCGGCCTCGCCGACGAGCAGATCGAGCAGGCCGTCGAGCTCCTGCTCCTCTCGGCCGTCCGCCTGACGGGGCTCTGCCTCCCCCAACTCGAGCGCAGCGGCCACGGGCGGGTGATCAACATCACCTCGAGCTCGGTCCGTGAGCCGATCGACAACCTGGCGCTCTCGAACTCGGTCCGGCCCGGCGTGATCGGCTGGGCGAAGACGCTCGCCCGCGAGGTCGGCCCGAAGAGGATCACGGTCAACTCGATCGCGCCTGGTCGGATCGAGACGGAACGGCTCGCCGAGGTCTACGCGGGCAAGCCTCGCGCCGAGGACCTCGAGCAGATCCCGCTCCGCCGTTTCGGGTCGCCGCGGGAGGTCGCCCAGGTCGCTTGCTTCCTCGCGTCGGACGCCGCGAGCTACCTGACCGGAGCGGTCATCCCGGTCGACGGCGGCCTGACGCGAGGCTTGCTTTGACCGAGGAGAGCCGGCCCGCACCGAGCGCCCGCTCGAAGTGGCTCTCGCCGGTCCGGCTCGCATCGACGGGTGCGCTGATGATCGTCATCGCGCTGCTAATCCTCTGGATCGCGCCCGCACACGGCTACGAGCTCCAACTCGTCGACCCGGCCCACCCGGTGGCGCCGCTCGTCCACGTCAAGGGCAAGGACCAGCAGTCCGACAAGGGCACGATCTACTTCGTCGACGTGCGAGAACGTCCGGCGCGCCTGCTCGAGCGACTCCTGCCCTGGGCCCGGTCGAGCGGCTCGACGCTCGTCAAGACCCCGCCCGGAATCAGCTCGTCGCTCGAGAACCGCCTGGGGCAGCAGGAGATGGCGGACTCGCAGAAGGTCGCGCCCTACGTCGCGCTCAAGCTACTCGGCTACAAGGTCGGCGCGCGCAGCGACGGCGTCACCGTCCTCTCGGTCGAGAGCAGCGCTCCCGCTGCGAAGACGCTCCAGCCCGGCGACGTGATCCTGGCGGTCGGAGGCCACCCGGTGACGACGGTGCTCGGGCTGCGGGCGCTGCTCGCCCACAAGCACCCGGGCGACGTCGTGACCGTCCGTTTCCGTCGCGGCGGCAAGGTGGACCAGGCGCACATCACGACCACTTCCGACCCCAGCAGCCCCGGGAGGGCGCTGATCGGCGTGATCCCCGCGGACGACCTGAGAGTCCATCTCCCGATCCCGGTCACGATCGACTCGCAGGGGATCGGCGGGCCTTCCGCCGGCCTCGCCTTCGCACTCGACATCCTCCAGCGTCTCGGGCGGAACGTCACCCACGGGCGGAAGATCGCAGCCACCGGCGAGCTTGCTCTCAACGGCGACGTGCTCCCGATCGGCGGCGTGAAGCAGAAGACGCTCGGCGTCCGCCGTGCGGGTGTGGACGTCTTCCTTGTGCCTGCCGGGGACAACGCGCGCGAGGCAAGGCGCTACGCGGACGGGCTCCGGATCATTCCTGTGGAAAACATTCAACAAGCGTTGCGGGCACTGGCAACGGCAGCGCCGAAGGCGTGAAGTACCCCCACTTTTCGGCCGTCCAAAACCGCCGGAAATTGCATTGTTTTCTCCACAGGCAAGCCTTGAAACTCCTCTCCAGCCACCTATAGTCCTGCCTTGTTCCAGGAGGCGTCGCGAGGGGAGCGGGCAGGAAGATGAGCAAGGTCGCTAAACCAACCTGCGAGGATTGCTATTTCCGTCGAGCCGGATTGTGCGCGCTCTCGCTCGAGGCGCCTTGCCCCACGTTCCGCCTGCACAGCCGCGGCTCACTCGTGCCGCCGCGCCAGCCCCGCCTGGTGCCCCGCCCGCTGACGGGCGACTCCCGCGCGGCCTAGGCGCCGACCTATCCCAGCTCTACCGCCGCCGGCACCGCCGTCACCAGGCGAGCAAGCCTGGTCACGCCCTCGTCGATCTCTTCGGGCGAGACGAAACTGAACGCGAGGCGAAGGCTGTTCGCCGGACCGCCGAAGTCGGGCCCGGGGACGAACGTCACCCCGGCCCTCGCCGCCGGACCAAGCAGCGTGGTTGAGTCGACGCCCTCGGCAAGCTCCAACCAGAGGAAGTAGCCGCCCTCGGGCTTGTTCCAGCGGGCCCGCCCTGCCAGCTCCTGCTCGAGCGCTTCGAGCATCGCATCGCGCCGCTCGCGCAGAAGCCCGGACACGCGCGCGAGGTTCGGCTCGAGCAACCCTCGCCGGAAGAACTCGTGGACGGTCGCCTGCGCCAGCAGGGCCGGCGTGATGTAGGTCGAGGCGACCAGCGGCTCGAGCTCCACCGCGAGCGCCGACGGGACGATCAGGTAGCCGACGCGCAAGCCCGGCGCCACCGTCTTCGAGAACGACGAGCTGTAGAGCACGTGCTCGCCGCCCTCGAGCTCGAGCAGCGTCGGCAGCCGCGCGCCCTCGAAGCGAACGAGCCCGTACGGATCGTCCTCGAGCACGCGCAACCCGCGCTCCCTGACGAACGCCGCCAGACGACGCCGCCGCTCTTCGGAGAGCGTCACGCCCGTCGGGTTCTGAAAGGTCGGGATCGTGTACAGGAGGCGGTCGCCGTCGGCATGCAGGCGCTCGAGCTCGTCGACGTCGAGCCCGTCCTCGTCGAGCGCCACCTCGCCGACAGGGCGGCCCTCCGATGCGAGGATCCGCCGCGGCCGGTCGTAGGTCGGCCGCTCGACCAGCACGCGGCCGGGCTCGAGGGTCGCGAGCACGAGGTGGAACGCCTGCAGCGAGCCGTTGGTCACGATCACGCGCCCCGGGTCGACCCCGTGCCGCTCCCCGATCCACTCGCGCAGCGGCTCGTACCCGAGCGTGCTGCCGTAGGAGAGGATCGTCCGCCCGTCGGCACGGAGCGCCGCCTGCGCGCAGTCGGCCAGCTCCTCGACCGGCAGCAGGTCGGGCCCCGGAATCCCGCGCGCGAAGGAGATCGTCACGCGACCGAGTCTAGAGAACGGACAAGCCGGCTCATGGTTCTCGCGTGAGCTGTCGGAGTCCGGAGCCGTCGCTCCGAACGACGAAGATCCCGCCCTTGCCGTCTCGGTCACCGTTGCTCAGGTGCTCGAACGCGAGCCTGTCTCCGCTCGGCGACCACGAAAAGCTCACTTCGGTACCGGTTCGCCGGAGCTGCTCGAACTTCAGGGCAAGGGGGCGATCATCTTCCCCGTTTGCCGAGACGACTCGCAGCTCGGGCCCGGTCGTAACGTGGCCCTCCCGGTAGTTGCCGAGGTAGGCGAGCGACACGCCATCGGGCGACCAGGCCGGGTCCTCACACTCATACGTGCAGCGAACGAAGACACGCCGCAGCCGAGACACGACGTCGACGACGTCGATCCGCCAGCGCCCACGGTGCTTGCCGAACGCGTGCACGACCGCCAGATATCGCCCGTCCAAAGACCAGGCGGGCTCGGCGTCCCAGCCGTCGCGCGTGATCCTGTCCGGGACAGTCCTACCGTCGGCCGGGGCAACATAGATGTCGCCGAAGATGGAGTCGCAGGCCCGCCCGCAATGCACGAACGCAACGTCGTTGCCGTCATGCGACCAGGCGGGCGACAGGTCCTCGCCCGGCGAGACGGCGGGCACGGTTCGCTCGTCGGAGCCGTCTGCCGAGGCGACGTGGACTCGGTCGTCCGCCCCCGACCACGCGAGCATGGCGCCGTCGGGCGACCAGCGCAGATCGATGCCCCGCGAGGCCAGGGGCGGCCGGACCGTCGAGCCGTCGGGGCGGACGAAGGCGATCCCGGCGTTCTTCGGGCTCTCCTCCGTGGGCAGCCACTCCGCGACCGCGATCTCATCCCCGCGTGGTGACCAGGCGAAATCGCCGAACGGGGAACAGATACATCTCCGCGGCCCGACGACCGCGCGGATGGTAGCGCCGCTGAGACCGACGGTCGCCACGCAGTCGGCTCCCGGCCGCGCCCGGTAGAAGAGCACGGAGCTCCCGTCGGACGACCAGACGGGGTTCTGGTCCTCTCCTGGCCAATAGGCCGATGGCGTCGTCGCGCAGCTCGGGCGCCCGACGGCAGCGTGCTGCACGGATCCGCAGGCGCCCACGACCAGTGCGACGCAGGCGAACGCCACCGAGCAGACGATCGGGCGAACGCTCACGGCTCGAGGCTAGAGCCGACCGGTAGAAGCTCGGTTCAGGTGCGGGCGCCGGCGGTCGAGGCGGCGAGGTCGGCGACCTCGGTCGGCGTCGTGCCGACCTGGACGCCGCGGGCCTCGAGGGCCTCCTTCTTCGCCTGCGCCGTGCCCGAAGAGCCGGAGATGATCGCTCCGGCGTGGCCCATCGTCTTGCCGGGCGGCGCGGTGAAGCCGGCGATGTACGCGATGACCGGCTTGGTCACGCTCGCCTCGATGAAGGCGGCCGCCTTCTCCTCCTCGTCGCCGCCGATCTCGCCGACGAGGACGATCAGCTCGGTCTCGTCGTCGGCCTCGAAGCGCTCGAGGACGTCGATGAACGACGAGCCGACGACCGGGTCGCCGCCAATCCCGACGATCGTCGAGTTGCCGAGCCCGCGCTGCGTCAGCTCGTGGCCGATCTGGTAGGTCAGGGTCCCGGAGCGCGAGACGACGCCGACGGCACCCTCGCCGAAGATCTCGGCCGGGATGATCCCGACGTTCGCCTTCCCGGGCGAGAGCGCGCCCGGGCAGTTCGGCCCGAGCATCGTGATCCCGCGCGGGCGGATGTAGTTGTAGATCCGGAGCATCTCGTGCGCGGGCAGTCCCTCCGCGATGCAGATCACGGTGCCGATGCCGGCGTCGACGGCCTCGTAGATCGCGTCGGCCGCGAAGCGCGCCGGGACGAAGACCATCGTCGTGTTCGCCCCGGTCTCGGCCACCGACTCGGCGACCGTGTCGAAGATCGGCACGCCGTCCGCGTCCTGGCCGCCCTTGCCGGGGGTGACGCCGGCGACGACGTTCGTGCCGTAGTCGCGGTTGCGCAGGCCGTGGAAACGCCCCTCCCGGCCGGTCAGACCCTGCACGACGAGGCGCGTGTCGCGGTCGACGATGACCGCCATCAGGAGGCGGCTTTCCGGGCGCGGAGGATGATCTTGGTGTCGGTCCAGGCCGAGCCGTCGTCCGTGAGCCGATCGGCCAGAAGCTCGCGCACGCGCTCCGCGTCGGCGCCCTCACAACCGGTGCGGGCGAGCCAATCCTCCATTGGGTGCGTCTTCTCGAAGTGCTCGACCTGGTCGACCTCGAGCCCGGCCTCGGCCAGGAACGAGCGCCATTCGTCCTCGGCGTAGTTGCGGACGTGCGTGGGGTCGCGGAGCTTCTCGGCCTCCTCGTGGCGGTCGCTCGAGAAGAGCGTGTCTTCGATCACGACCAGCCGCTTGCTGACGCGCGCCATCTCGGCCAGCGCCGAGCCGACATCCTCGAAGTGGTGCGGCGCGATCCTCGAGACGACGACGTCGAAGGAGCCGTCCTCGAACGGGATCGACTCCGCCCCGGCGAGCACATCGGCCTGCATTCCCGGCGACGGGTCGAGCGTCACGACCTGACAGCCCTCTTCCCGCAACCGACGCGCGACGTGCCCCCCGCCGGTCGCGACGTCCAGGGCCTTGACGCCCTCGCCCGGATCGCACCACTCCACGACGAGCTCGAGGTCGGGCCCCTCGCGGTGTGTCGGGCTCTGGCGGTACGCCTCGGCGCGGTCCGACCAGGTCGTCATCACGTGGCCAGCTCCACCGCGCGGCGGGCGGCGTCGAGCATCGTCGGCTCGACGTGAAGGTTCGGAGGCGCGGCCTCGGCCAGGAGCTCGCGACCCTCCTCGGCGTTCGTGCCGTCGAAGCGCACCACGATCGGGTGCTCGATCTCGATCTGCGACAGCGCCTGCAGGATCCCCTGCGCCACAACGTCGCAGCGGGTGATCCCGGCGAAGATGTTGAACAGGATCGAGCGCACCTGTCGGTCGGCCGTGATCACCTCGAGTGCGTCGACCACGCCCTGGGCGTCGCCCCCGCCGCCGAGGTCGCAGAAGTTCGCCGGCCGGCCGCCGACGAGCGCGATCACGTCGAGCGTGGACATCACGAGCCCGGCACCGTTGCCGAGGATCCCGACCTCGCCGTCGAGCTTGACGTAGGTGACGCCCTTCTCCCGGGCGGTACGCTCCTCGGGCGGGTACGCCTCGGGATCGCGCATCTCCTCGATGTCGGGGTGCTTGTAGAGCGCGTTGTCGTCGACGGTGAACTTCGAGTCGAGGGCGCGGACCTCGCCCTCGGGCGTGACGATCAGCGGGTTGACCTCACAGAGCATCGCGTCCGTCTCGACGAAGCAGCGGTAGAGCTGCTCCACGATCTTCGCGATTTGCTTCTGCTCCTCGGGGTCTGCAATCCCCGCGCCGTAGATCAGGCGCCGCGCCTGGTAGGGCTGGAAGCCCTCGAGCGGGTCGACGTGCAGCCGCGCCAGCGCGTCGGGGGTGTTCGCGGCCACCTCCTCGATCTCAACCCCACCCTCGGTGGTGAGCATCAAGAGGACATTCTTGGAGCCTCGGTCGAAGGTGACCGAGAGGTAGTACTCCTTGGCGATCTCCGAGGCGTTCTCGATCCAGAGCTTGCGGACGAGGTGGCCGTTGATGTCGAGCCCGAGAATCCCCTCGGCCTTCTGCGCGGCGTCGCCGGGATCGCCGGCGAGCTTGACGCCGCCGGCCTTCCCGCGGCCGCCGGTCAGCACCTGCGCCTTGACGACCACCGGGCCGCCGATCTCCTCGGCCGCCGCGCGCGCCTCGGCAGGGGTCGTCGCGAGCCGGCCCTCGGAGACGGGGATCCCGAACCGCCGGAAGAGCTCCTTGCCCTGGTACTCGTAGAGGTCCACCGGGCGCGGACTCTAGCGAGGCTGGCCCGCGCGGAGGCCCGGCTCAGTCGCCGTCCTGGGCGATGACGCAGACGACCTGCCCGATGGTGACCGGCTGGCCGGACTCGACGGAGAGCTCGGTGACCGTCCCGTCGCGCGGCGCGGTGATCTCGTTCTCCATCTTCATCGCAGCGACGATGCAGATCACCTGGCCGGCGTGCACCTCGTCGCCCTCGCTCACCTCGACCGCGAGGACAGTGCCCTGCATGGGAGTCGTGACCGCGTCCTTCGCGGCGCCGCGCGCGGTGGCGGCCCCCCGCTCGCGGCGGCGGCGCGCGAGCTCGGCGTAAGGCGGCTCGGGGACGAGCATCGTGACCTCGAAGCGGCGACCGTCGAGCTCGAGGGTCGAGACCCGCTCGCGAAGTCTTCCGTCCGACGCCGCGGGTACGGTTGTTTGCATATGAGACAACGGATCTTGAAGATCTTGGGCCTGCTGCGCGAGCTCCTTGGACTCGACGACGCCGTGGCAGGTACCGCCCGCGACGAAGCACGGCTGCTCGAGCAGGGCGCGGTGGAAGCCGATCAGCGTCGTGATCCCGGCGATCTTGTACTCGCCGAGGGCGCGGAGCATCCGGCGGCGCGCATGCTCGCGGTCGACGCCGTGAACGATCAACTTGGCGACCAGCGGGTCGTAGAGCGCCTGGACCTCCGAGCCCGCGGTGACCCCGGAGTCGACCCTCACCCCCGGTCCCCCCGGCTCGCGGTAGCTCGTGATCCTCCCGGGGCTGGGCAGGAAGCCGTTGGACGGGTCCTCGGCGTTGATCCGGCACTCGAGCGCGTGCCCGGTCAGCCGGACGTCCTCCTGGCGCAGCCATAGCGGCTCCCCCGCCGCGATCAGAACCTGCTCGCGAACGAGATCGAGGCCCGTGGCCATCTCGGTCACGGTGTGCTCCACCTGGATACGGGTGTTCATCTCCAGGAAGAAGTACTCGCCCTCGCGGGAGAGCAGCCCCTCGATCGTCCCGGCGCTCCGGTAGCGGACGGCGCGGGTGGCCTCGACGGCGATCTCGCCGATTCGCTCGCGGAGCTCGTCGTCGACCGCGGGCGAGGGCGTTTCCTCGACGAGCTTCTGGTGCCGGCGCTGGATCGTGCAGTCCCGTTCGCCGAGGTGGATCACATTGCCGTGGGCATCCGCGAGCACCTGAACCTCTACGTGACGCGGGTCGTCGAGATACCGCTCGACGTAGACGGCCGGGTCCGAGAAGTACGCCTCGCCCTCGCGGCTGGCCGACTCGAAGGCTCGATCGGCCTCGCCTGCCTCGCGCACGACCCGGAACCCCTTGCCTCCTCCTCCGGCGACGGCCTTGATCGCGAGCGGCCAGCCGAATTCGTCGCCGAGCCGGGCGACGTCCCCGCCGGAGGTGACGGGCTCGGTCGTCCCGGGCACCACCGGCACCCCTGCGGCCTGCATCTGCCGGCGAGCGGCCGTCTTCGAGCCCATCGTCTCGATCGCATCAGCGGGCGGCCCGATCCAGACGAGGCCGGCACGGGAGACGGCCCTGGCGAAACCGGCGTTCTCGGCCAGGAAGCCGTACCCGGGGTGAACCGCCTCCGCGCCGGCGCGGGTCGCCGCCTCGAGGATGCGGTCCGGATCGAGGTAGCTCTCGGCGGCAGGCCCCGGCCCGATCAGGTACGCCTCGTCGGCGGCCGCGACGTGCAGCGAGCCCCTGTCGACCTCGGAATAGACGGCGACCGAGCCGATCCCGAGCTCACGGAGCGTGCGAAAGATGCGCACGGCGATCTCGCCGCGGTTCGCTACGAGAACTTTCGAGAAAGGCGCCACGGCCCGTATTCTCCATGCGCATGAGCCTGGCCGACCAGCTCACGCTCGCCCGGGCCGCTGCGGTGCCGCTCGTCGTCGCCCTCTACGTCTGGGATTTCCCCAACCACAACTGGTGGGCAACGGGCGTGTTCATCGCAGCGATGACGACGGACTGGTTCGACGGCCGCGTCGCTCGGCGCCATGGCCGCTCCTCGGCGCTCGGCTCGCTGCTCGACCCGGTGGCGGACAAGCTGCTCGTGCTGACCGTCCTGATCGTGCTGATCGACCAGGACGTCTTTCCCGGATGGATGGTCGCCGCGATCGTCGCCCGTGAGTTCCTCGTCTCGGGTCTGCGGCTTGCGGCGCTCGAGCGTGGGGTGGTCATGCACGCGCGCGACCTCGGCAAGCTCAAGACGTGGTCGCAGGCCACCGCCGCGGCCATCGGCGGCTTCGCCGCGGCGGGCGCCTGGAGCACGAGCGTCGCCTGGTGGGCACTGCTGGTCGCGCTCGTGCTGACCTGGCTCTCCGGACTGGACTACGCGCGCGTCGCGCCGAGGCTCCTCCGCGGCCGGCCGGCCTAGTAGCGTTCGTCTTCGTCCTCGACGCTCTCGCGAATCCCGTCCCGGCGCCAGAGGCTACGGTAGGCCGGCGGCACACCGTCGTCCGCATTCTGATCCTCCAACGCAGCGAGGATCGCCGCGCGCTCGGCAGGGCTCGGTTCCGGCGTGATCTCGGGCTCCACGGGCCCCAGCCTATGTGAGGGTGAGGCGCCGGCTTGGCGGTGCCGACCATGGAGGCCGTGCGGGCTGTCGCCAGCGCGGCCGTCCAGCGCAGCATCTTGGGCCGCAGCGCCGGTGCCCGCCTATCCGGATGGCCGAGGCGCCGACTTCGCGGCGCCGACCATGGAGGCCGTGCGCGCTTTGCGCGCGCGGTCGTCCAACGCAGCATCTTGGACAGCAGCGCCCGGTGCCTGCGTGCCCCGATGGCCGCTAAAGCGCATCCGGGCTCAGGACGATACGGAAAGCGATGAGCCGCCCACTCGCAGTAGCCGCCTGCTGCGCGCTCCTCGCCGCGCCCGCCGCCGGCGCCGTCAATCTCGGCGGCGGCACATTCGGCAAGGCAGCCTCCAAGACGACCGCGCCGCCCAAGTCGTGGGCCCAGCCCCAGATCCGCGTTGTCGTCGCGCACGGGCTGATGGCAAAGAGCGTCGCTGTTTTCCGTCCGAACGACGCCCTCACCCAGGGCGAGCTGGCCACGCTCACGGCCGGGCTGACCAAGCAGGCACCACAGGCGCCGCCAGACCCGACTGCGCCGGTCACGCTGACAAAGCTCGACGCGCGACTCGTGAGCGCGATCCACCTCTCCGACGCCGCCGCGGCGTTCGTGACGGGCGCGAAGGCCGCAGGCCTCGCCGTCCCGGCCCGCTTCGGCACCGAGACCGTCGCGCGCCTGCTCGGCCTCCGCACGAACCATCCGGCCAAGGACGACGACCTCGAGCTGCTCCCGTCGAGCCCGGTCACACGCGCCGAGACCGCCTACTCCGTCGCAAGGATCCTCCAGTTTCAGGGCTGGGAGCAGCAGTACGTGGAGGACGCGGCTGCCACCTTCACCCTGCCCAGCTTCAGCGCGTGGCAGCTCCGTGTGCTGAACACCGCCGTCCACTTCATCGGCTACCCCTACGTCTGGGGCGGGACGAGCGAGCACGCCGAGGCGCCCTTCGGGGTCAAGGCGCTCGGCGGCTTCGACTGCTCGGGCTTCGTCTGGCGCGTCTACAAACTGCAGAAATATCCGGGGGGCAGCGCCCTGAACGCCACGATCAAGGGGCGCACGACCTACCAGATGAGCGGCGAGGTACCCCGTTCGAAGCGGATCGCCTTCGCCAAGCTCGCCCCCGGCGACGTCGTCTTCTTCGGCTCCAAGGGATCACACTCGACACCCGGCGAGGTCGGGCACACCGGCATCTACCTCGGCAACGGCTGGATGATCCACTCCTCCGGGCAGGGCGTCGCCGTCGTGCCGATGACCGGCTGGTACCGGCAGTCGTTCGCGTGGGCGCGGCGGCCGCTGGCCGAGGCCGGTCTTTCCGGCTTGTAAAGCGTAAACTAGCCTGGCAACGACTTCCCCCTTCCGGGGGATGCCTCCACCGAGCCGCGGATTGGAGAATCGCCTGGTCATGTTTCGAGCCTTGGGGAGGTTGACGATGTTGCAGTGGCGTCCTCGCCTCGTTGCGCTTGCTCTCGTTGCCGCGTCGATTGCGATCGTGCTGGCCGGGGGCATCGAGGAACTCCTGAACCTGTACTGGTAGCGCGAGTGGACAAGAGCGCCCTCCCGCCGCCGCGGCTGCTCGGCGTCATCCTTCCTGTGTGCGTGGCCGGTTTCGGCGTCACCATCGCGGCCACCGTCTCCTTCGCCGTCACGCCGCACCCTGCGAGCACGCTTCTCGGGCTCGCCGGACTGCTGATCGCCTCGACCCTCGCCGACCGCTTCCCGGTACCGGTCGAGGGCGTGGACACCGGAGGCGTCTCGCTTTCGTTCGTCTTCGGCGTCGCCTCGATCGTCCTCTTTGGGTGGGCCGCGGGGGTGCTGGTCGTATTCCTGGCGCCGGCAGTGACCCAGCTGCTCGAGCAACGGCCCCGAATCCGGATTGCCTACAACGTCTCGGTGCTGGCGCTCGCGGCCACTGCCGCCGGAGCGCTCTCGGCGCCGCTCCGGGACGCGGAAGGGGCAAGCGGCGTGCTCGCCCGCGTCGGCGCGGCGGCCTCGGCCCAGTACACCGTCAACCTCGTCCTGATCACCGCCGTCGTTGCGGTCAGCTCGCATCGCTCCCTGTTCGCGCTCGCCCGCTCCAACATGCGCTGGACGATCGTGCCGTTCTCGCTGATGGCGTCGGCGGCGCTGATGCTCGTCGTGCTCTGGCAACGCTCGCCGTTCCTTTCGGTCGCGCTCGTCGGACCGCTGCTCGCGATCCAGCTCTACCAGCGGGCGATCGTCCGGGCCCTCCGGGCGATGAGGCTGGCGCTGACGGACCCGCTGACCGGGCTCGGCAACCACCGCCACTTTCACGAACGGCTCGAGCGGGAGCTCGCGCAGGCTCGCGAGCGCCGGCTGCCGCTGTCGCTGTGCCTGATCGACGTCGACGACTTCAAGCGGATCAACGACCGCTTCGGGCATCCGGCGGGGGACCGTCTGCTCTCCCAGCTCGCGACCCGTCTTCGCCAGACCGGCGAAGCGTTCCGGCTCGGAGGTGACGAGTTCGCGCTGCTGCTGCCGGGCTTCGACGAGTCCGCAGCCCTGGCCGCCGCGTCGTCCATCGTCGAGCGGATCAGCGCGCTCAACCTCGAGCAGGTCGGGGCGGTGACGGTCAGCGCCGGCGTCGCCATCTCCCCGCAGCACGCGGCCGAGCGCGACGAGCTGATCCGGCTCGCCGACAGCGCGCTCTACTGGGCGAAGGAGTACGGCAAGAACCGCGTTCGCGCCTATCGGCCGGACGTGATCGAGCTCGCCGAGCTGAAGCGCCTCGCGAGCGGGCCTGACCGGGCGGCGCGGTTCCGGGCAGCGGCGAGCCTCGCGCGCGCAGTCGACGCCCGCAACGCCTACAGCGGCAGCCATTCGCAGCGGGTGGCGGAGCTGGCGGCCCGCACGGCGCGCCGGCTCGGCCTTGCCGACGAAGAGGTCGAGCTCACCCGGCTGGCCGCGAG
>Ga0335077_10006347_pt1 | contig 14602 bp, 13 predicted proteins | sample Lox_Sample_31_FD_207151 | JGI IMG/M metagenome (GOLD analysis project Ga0335077, IMG submission 207151) | Soil microbial communities from Loxahatchee National Wildlife Refuge, Florida, United States - Lox_Sample_3.1 | ecosystem: Environmental > Terrestrial > Soil > Wetlands | place: USA... | reverse complement strand
GCGAGGCCGCCACCAGGGCATCGTTGGCCTCCTTGCGCAGAGCGACCGACGGCGGCATGTAGGACAGCCCCTCGCGACGAAGCTTGTCCTTGACCCACCACAGCTCGTCGAACGGCTTGTCCAGATCAGGGATCGGCTTGCCGGCGCCGGGCAGATCGTCGAACTCGCCGCGCTCCTCCGCCTCGCGGATCTGCCGGTCGATCCAGCTCTCCCATCTTGCGCCCGCGGGCTTACGCCTGCTCATCCCGCAATTCTGGCCGACCGGACCGCCGCCCCGATCAACCGCGCCGCCGGCCTCACCAAATTACGGCCGGGACCTCAGCCCGAGCCACGGAGCCACGGAGCCACGGAGCCACGGAGCCGCGGCTCATCCAAGCTCGGCCGCGAAGGCTTCGAGGGCGCGATCGATGTCCTCGGCCCCGATGTCGAGGTGCGTGACCGCGCGCACGTGGCGCGCGTCGACGACTTGCAACTCGACGCGATCGGCGATCTGCTGAACCAGCGAACCCGCATCGTCAACCTCAAAGATCACGATGTTGGTCTCGACGGTGTCCGGATCGAGCCGGACGCCGGACATCGAGGCCAATCCGCGGGCCAGCACCCGGGCGCGCTCGTGATCCTCGCCAAGCCGTTCGACGTGGTGGTCGAGCGCGTACAGGCAACCCGCGGCCACGATCCCGGATTGACGGAACGACCCACCGAGCATCTGCTTCCACCGCCACGCCTCGTCGATCAGCTCGCGCGAGCCGGCCAGGACGGCACCGACCGGCGCCCCCAGCCCTTTGGTGAAGTCGATCCACGCGGTATCGAAACCGGAGGCATACGAAGACGCCGACACGCCCGACGCGACCACGGCGTTCATCAGGCGCGCTCCGTCCATGTGCGCTCGCAACCCGTGTCGGCGGGCGACCGAGAGCACGTCACTGATGGTCTCGAGCGGCCACACATGGCCGCCGGCGAGGTTCGTCGTCTGCTCGACCGACACGAGCCGCGACCGCGGCATATATCGAGTCGCGCGAACCCGCACCGCTGCCTCCACCTGCTCGCCCGTGAAGATGCCGCCGGCACCGTCCAGAGCCCGGATCATCAACCCAGATAGCACGGCCGGGCCGCCGGCCTCGGAATTGATCGGATGCGAGGTCCGGTCGAGGATGACTTCGTCGCCGCCGGGGCGCGCGTGGATGCGGAACGCGATCTCGTTGCACATCGTCCCGCTGGGTAGGAAGACCGCGGCCGGAAACCCGAGCAGCTCCGCCACCCGCTCCTGCAGCGCATTGGTGGTCGGATCTAGACCGCGCTGCTCGTCGCCAACCACGGCGCGGGCGATCGCCTCCCGCATGCCTTCGGAGGGGCGGGTCTGCGTGTCACTGTAGAGGTTGACCGGCGCCACAGCGAGCCGCGGCGCCTCAGTCCAGCTGCAGCGTGCGGCGCACGACCCCGAGACCCTCGACCAGGCGCTGCACGTCGTCGCTCGAGTTGTGCACCGCGAATGATGCTCGCGTGGTCGCATGCACACCGAGGCACCGCATCAGCGGCTGTGCGCAATGGTGGCCGGCACGGACACACACGCCCAGGCCACCGAGGATGTCGGCGACGTCATGCGGGTGGGCGCCGTCCAACGTGAACGACACCAGCGCGCCCCGGTCCGCGGGTGACAGCGGGCCTTGGACGGTCAAACCCGGAACCCTGCTGAGCAGCAGCGACAACGCCTCCCCCACCAACGCCTGCTCGTGCCCGCGAATCGCATCGATCCCGATCGCCCGGATCCAGTCGACGGCAGCGCCCAACCCGATCGCCTCTGCGATCTGCGACGTCCCCGCCTCGAACTTCCACGGCAGATCGGTCCACGTCGACTCGTTCGCCGCCACGGTGCGGATCATGTGGCCGCCACCGATGAACGGCGGCATCTCCTCGAGCAGCGCGCGCCGCCCGTGCAGCACCCCGATCCCGGTCGGCCCGTAGGCCTTGTGCCCGGTCCAGGCGTAGAAATCCACATCCAGGTCAGGCAAATACACGGGCATCTGGGGCACCGCCTGCGTCCCGTCGACAAGCACCACGGCCCCGGCCTCGTGCGCCCGGCGGGCAATCGAAGCCACCGGGTTCACAGTCCCAAGCACGTTGGATACGTGCACGAGCGCGACCAACCGCGGCCCCCGCGCCAGCAACGCATCGAGCGCGTCCAGATCCAAATAACCATCCCCCGAAACCGGCACGTACGCGAGCTCGGCCTCGCGGTCCTGGCAGAGCAGCTGCCACGGGACGATGTTCGAGTGGTGCTCCATCTCGGTCAGCACCACGAGGTCGCCTCGCTGCACGTTCTGCCGGCCCCACGTGTAGGCGACCATGTTGATCGCCGCGGTGGCGTTGGCGGTGAAGATCGTTTCCTCCGGCGTCGATCCGAGCCACGCAGCGATCCGTCCGCGCGCGCCCTCGTACAGGTCGGTGGCCTCGGCCGCGAGCGGATACACGCCGCGGTGGATCGACGCCCGGTGCTCCGTGTAGTACGAAGTCATCGCCTCGATCACGTGGTCGGGCGTCTGCGACGTCGCCGCGGAATCCAGATAAGCGACCGGCCGGCCGTCGAAAACCCGATTCCGAAGCGTCGGGAACTGCGCCGCGGCCTCGGCCAGAGCAGCGCCACCCGAGACCGCGGTCATCAGGCTGCTGCCTCGATCTCGTCGGTGATCCACCCGTAGCCCTTGGCCTCGAGCGTCTCGACCAGCTCCGGGCCGCCCTCGCGGACGATCCGGCCCTGGTACATCACGTGCACGTGCGACGGCTGGACCAGGTGGAGGATGCGCTGGTAGTGCGTGATGATCAGCAGGCCCATGTCCGGCCCGGCGACCGCGTTGACCCCGTTCGCCACCACCCGCAACGCATCGATGTCCAGACCCGAGTCGGTCTCATCCAACACGGCCATCGACGGCTTCTGGAGCGCCAGCTGCAGGATCTCCATGCGCTTCTTCTCGCCGCCCGAGAACCCCTCGTTGAGATACCGCGTCGAGAATTCGCGCGGGACGTTCGTCAGCTTCATCGCCGCCTCGACCGTCTGCCGGAACTCCTTGAGCGGAATCGGCTCCTCGCCGCGCGACTCGCGGTGCGCGTTCAGAACGGTCCGCAGGTACTTGGTGACGGTCACACCCGGCACGGCGACCGGATACTGGAAGGCCATGAACAGGCCCATCCGGGCGCGCTCATCGGGCGCGGCCTCGGTCACGTCTTCGCCGCGGAACACGATCTGCCCCTCGGTCACCTCGAACCCCGGGTGACCCATGACGGCATTGGCGAGCGTCGACTTGCCCGAACCGTTGGGCCCCATCAGCGCGTGGATCTCACCTTTGTCGACGGCCAGATCCACGCCCCGCAGAATCTGCTTGTCACCCGCGCGGACGTGAAGGTTTCGGATTTCTAGATCAGCCATATCAACTTTCTGTCGTAAGTCTTCAGGCCGTCGGGGCGGCGGCCAGGTCGTCGGGCGCGCGCTCGGTGCGACGCGAGAACTCCACGAGCTCGGCCAGCGTGGTCGTCTGCAGCGAGCGGATGATCCCGCCTTGCACGCGCGTCCATAGCAGCTTCGTGGCGCAGCGACCCGCGTCCATTTCGTGCGAGCACAGCACGCGCTCGGTGTGGTCGTGCACGAAGCACTCCATCGGGGCGATTGCCCCCTCGAGCGCCTGCACGACGTCCACCATCGCGATCTCCTCCGCGGGCCGGGCGAGCCAGTAGCCGCCGTGAGCGCCGCGCGCGCTCTGCACGAGCCCGGCCTTGCGCAGCCGCGCCACCACCTGCTCGAGGTAGGCGAGCGGCAACCCCTCCGCATCGGCGATCGCCTTCAACGAGGTGGGCTGCTCGGGCGACTGGCGCCCGAGTTCGACCATCAGGCGCACGCCGTACTCGGCCTTCGAGGAGAAGATCATCGAGGTCATATCCTACCAGGGAGGTCGGCTTTTGCTGGGCTTCGCTTCGCTCAGCATCCCTGGGGCCGTTCCGCCGGGCCTCCATGCCCGGCGGTCGCACCCTCGCTAGGCTCCGAAGCGGATGCGCACCCAGACGGCCCGCCGCGAAGCCACTGGCCCCCTCGCCACCTCCGAGGACATCGCGGCAGCGGCAGGCATGGCGCGCGCGCACGGGCGGATCGGGATCGACACCGAGTTCATGTCCGAGGGGCGCTATCGGGCGCTGCTGTGCCTGGTGCAGATCGCGGTCGATGACGACACGCTGCCCGCGGGCGCGCCGCGTATTGACCTGATCGATCCGCTGCAGTCCGGCGTCGACGTGACTCCGGTGGCGCAGCTGCTCGCCGACCCGGCGATCGAGGTCGTGCTCCACGCCGGCCGCCAGGACGTCGCGATCTTGCGCCGGGCGTGGAACACCGAGGTCAACAACATCTTCGACACGCAGCTCGCGGCGGGATTCGCGGGCGCGAGCGCGCAGACCGGCTACGGGAACCTGCTCGGCAGCATGCTCGGCCGCCGCGTCGGCAAGACCGCGAGCTACACGCGCTGGGACGCTCGGCCGCTCACCGCCGAACAGCTCAGCTACGCCGCCGAGGACGTCGCCCACCTGCTCGAGCTCGCCGACGAAGTTCAGCGCCGCCTGGAACAGAGCGGACGCCTATCGTGGGCTCGGGAAGAGTGCCGGCGCCTCGAGTCCGCCACCGACGAGCGCGACCCCTACACCGCCTGGGAGCGACTGCCCCGCGTCGGGCAGCTCGACCCGCGTGCCCGCGCGGTGGCGCGGGAGCTGGCGGCCTGGCGCGAGCGAACCGCCTCCGAGGAGGACCGGCCGGTCGGGTCCGTGCTCGGCGATCCGGCGCTCGTCGAGCTCGCCAAGCGCCACCCCTCGAACCTCGGCGCGCTCGAGCAGATTCGCGGGATCCACCCGCCGGGAATCCGCCGCCGCGGCGCGCAGATGCTCGAGGCGATCGCCGCCGGCATGAAGGCCGAGCCGATCCCCCGCGAGGAGCCGCGGGGCCGCTCGGAGCCCGAGGATGTGCCGCTGATCGTGCTGGCCGAGGCGCTGCTGCGGGCGCGGTCGCTCGAGGCCGGTCTCGCCTACGAGCTGATCGCCTCGCGCAACGAGCTCGAGCTGATCGTCGCCGCCTCGCGCCGGCGTGAGGCCGAGCCGGATGTGCGGACGCTCGAGGGCTGGCGTTCTGAGCTCGTCGGCGCCGACCTCCGGGACCTGCTCGCCGGGCGGAGAGCCGTCTCGGTCGGGTCGGACCGCCATCTCGTCCTCGGCGACGTCTGAGCGAAGCTCAGGTCGATCCGACCTCGAGCATCATCGACATCGCCGCCGCCCGATCGAACATCGAGCTCGACAGCGCGTAGGTCACCGGCCACGCCCGGTTGATCACGCCGAGGTCGATCGACTGGAGGTCGTCGGCGGCGGTGGAGTAGGTCAACCGCAGCTTGTGGCCGGGGGAGTTCGCCGCGGTCTCGGTGCCGGTGTCGCCGCCGGCCAGCGTCCAACCCGCGTTGCGCAGCACGTGGCTCTCGTCGTGCGCGAGGTTGTCCGATGACCGATAGCCGGGATCGCGTACGACGAGCTCGATCGAGCAGTACGCGTTCGAGCCCTGGTCGCACTTGCGCACCTGCGTCGTGATGTGAGCGCCGTGGACGAGCGGCACGGCTGCGGCGGTAGGAATGCGGTGGGCCTGGCTCGAGCCGCATCCGGCCAACGCCGCGGCCAGTGCAAGCCCACCGGCGACGCCTAGTCTTCGGGCGGTCATGGGAAGCAGCGCTAGCGTAGCCGAGCTCCCCGCTTGGGCCCGGGCGCTGCTCGAGGACTCGCGGGTGGCGCGGCTGGGAATCGCCGACGATGAGGGCAATCCCCGCGTGCTCCCGGTGACGTACGCGCTGTGCGGGAACGCGATCGTCACCGCGATCGACCACAAGCGGAAGAGCGTCCCCGTCGAGCGCCTGGCGCGCGTACGCTGGCTGATGGCCCGGCCGCGCGCGGCTCTGACGGTCGACCACTACGAGGACGACTGGTCACGCCTGGGCTGGGTGCAGGCGATCGGGCCGGTGACAGTCATCGCCGACGCGCCCAAGGCGATCGCCGCGCTGACCGAGCGCTACGCGCCGTACCGCGAGCAGCCGCCGGCGGGTCCCGTCCTGTCCCTCGAACCCGACCGCTTCCTCTGGTGGCGAGCGTAGCCCGCTACGCGCTCGGCGCGGCGGCGCTGCTCGTCGTGGTTGGCGGGATCGCCGTCGTGGCGGTCGGGCTCCGCCGGCGCTGGCTCGGCGACTGGTCGGGGGCTCCGGCGCGGCTGGCCGAGGCCGTGATCGGACTCGCGGCGCTGATCGCGATCCTCGAGGTGTTGGGGACTGTCGGCCTGTTCGAGCTAGGGCCGATCGTGATCGCGTGCGGACTGGCCGGGGTGGCCGGCGTTCGCGAGCTCACTGGCACGCAGGTCGCCCGTCGCCATCCCGCGGAGCGGCGCGCCTGGATCACATCGACGACGACCGGGGTCGCGCTCGTCGCCGGCGCCGTCGTGCTCGCGGAGTGGAGCGCGCTCACGATCCAGTCCTACGACGTCGGGATCCGTGGATTCGACTCGCTCTGGTACCACCTTCCGTGGGCGGCGAGCTTCGCGCAGACCGGGAACATCACGGGGCTCCGCTTCACCGACGTCGAGTATCTGACGCCGTTCTATCCCGCGACCGCGGAGATGCTCCACGGCCTCGGGATCGTGCTCCTGGGCCGCGACACGCTGTCGCCCGGGCTGAATCTCGTGTGGCTCGGACTCGTCCTGCTCGCCGCCTACTGCATCGGCCGCCCGCGTGGCGTCGGGGCCGCCACGACGATCGGCGCGGCGCTCGCGATGGGCACGACGATGATGGACTACTCCCAGGCGGGCGCGGCCGCGAACGACGTGGTCGCTGTGTTCTCCCTGCTCGCAGCCGTCGCGCTGCTCATCACCGAGCCCGAGCGGCCGGCGGCGCGCGTGCTGGCGGCGATCGCCGCGGGCCTCGCGGTCGGCACCAAGCTGACCGTGCTCGCGCCGGTGCTCGCGCTCACGGTCGGCGTGATCGCGATCGCACCGAGCGGCCGACGGCGCGCGACCGCCGGTCTATGGCTCGGGCCGCTGATCCTCGCCGGCGGCTTCTGGTACGCCCGGAACCTGATAGCGGTCGGCAACCCGCTGCCGTGGACGAGCTTCGCGAGGGTCCTGCCCACCCCGGCGCCACCGCTCCAGCAGCACAGCGGGTACAGCGTCGCCCACTATGTGACGAGCTCGCACTTCTGGAGCGCGTTCGCACAGCAGGCCCTCGCGGGCGGGCTCGGGCGGTGGTGGTGGGCCGTGCTCGGGATCGCGATCATCGGCCCGCTGCTGTGCCTCGCTGCCAAGCGCACTGACCGCGTCACACCCATGCTGGGCGCGGTGGCGCTGTTCTCGCTCGCGGCCTATCTGATCACCCCCGAGACCGCGGCCGGGCCGAACGGCGACCCGGCGGGCTTCGCCTTCAACCTCCGGTACCTCGCGCCGGCGCTGACCCTCGCGCTGGCGGTGGCGCCGCTCGCCCCGGCGCTCACAGGACGCGCAAGAACTGGCACGGTGGCAGTGCTCGCGGTCGTGCTCGCCGGGACCGTGGCCGAGCCTCGCCTTTGGCCTTCCACCCACACCGGGGGCGCGATCGTGATTGCCGTCGCGGCGGTTGCCGTGCTCGGCCTGCTCGCCGTGGCACAAAGGTCGCGCGCGTGGCTGGCGATCGCGATCGCAGTCGCGGCGGCGGTGGTCGTCGCCGGCTACCCAGTCCAGCGCCACTACCTGCGTGGGCGCTACGCCTACCAGCCGAACGTCTCCTACCTCGCGCGGGCGTGGGCGCTGTTCCGGACGGTCCACAACTCAAGGGTCGGCGTGGTCGGAACGTTCGGCGGGTTCTTCTCGTATCCGTTCTACGGGCTCGACCTCTCGAACCGGGTGACCTACGTCGGTCAGCGCGGCCCGCATGGGTCGTTCACGCCCATCACCACCTGCGCTCGATGGCGGGCCCAGGTGAACTCCGACCACCTGAAATACCTAATAACAACACCCGCACGCGACCCTTGGCACCCGTCTGTCCTCGGCCCCTCGCCGGAGACCCGCTGGACCGAGACCGACTCCGCGGCCACGCCCGTGTTCACAGAACAAGCGCTGGGCCAGCCGATCGTCGTCTTTCGTTTACGCGGACCGCTCGACGTCGCGGGGTGCCCTCAAAGCTGAAGGTAAGCTGCTCTCACGTGACCACTGCTGCCGATCCCCTCACCGACCAAGAACTGCTCGACACCGAATGGGACCTGGGGCCGCTCGTCGACGGCCAGGGTCGCGCCGGCGCGGAGAGGATGCTCGAGGAGGGCAAGGAGCGGGCAGCGAAGTTTCAGACGCAGTACGCCGGCAAGGTGGCCGAGCTCGATCCCGCCGCCCTCGAGACCGCAATGGGAGAGCTCGAGGAGATCAACGAGCTCATCGGGCGCGCCGGCTCGTACGCGAGCCTCGAGTTCTCCACCGACACCGCCGACCCGGCGCGTGGAGCCCTGCTCCAGCTCGTGCAGGAGCGCGCGACCGAGATCGAGACGCTGCTGCTGTTCTTCGAGCTCGAGTGGGCCGCGGTCGACGACGAGGAGGCCGATCGGCTGCTCGCCTCCTACAAGCTCGACCGCTACCGGCATCACCTGCGGAGCGTGAGGCGCTACCGCCCGCACCTGCTGTCCGAGAGCGAGGAGAAGATCCTCGCGGAGAAGTCGATCTCGAGCCAGGCGGCGTGGGGCCGGCTGTTCGGCGAGCTTGTGGCCGCGCTCCGCGTCGACTTCGACGAAAAGGAGCTCACGCTCGAGGTCGCGCTCAGCCGCCTTCAGTCACCCGACCGGGAGGTGCGCCGGACCGCCGCGGATGCCGTCTCGACCGCGCTCGAGCCGGGCCTGCGGACGCGCGGGTTCATCTACAACACGCTCGTGTTCGACAAGTCGGTCGAGGACCGGCTCCGGAACTATCCGCACTGGCTGGCGAGCCGCAACCTCGCCAACGAGGCCTCCGACGAGTCGGTGATGGCGCTGATCAAGGCCGTCCGGGGCCGCTTCGACATTCCCCAGCGCTGGTACCGGCTGAAGGCCAAGCTGCTCGGCGTCGACCGGCTGGCCGATTACGACCGCTCGGCGCCCGTGCTCGCCGAGGACATCGTGTACTCGTGGGGCGAGGCCCGCGACCTCGTGCTCGACACCTACCAGTCGTTCTCGCCCGTCGCCGGTGAGCTGACGCGGCAGTTCTTCGATGACCGGTGGATCGACGCGCCGGTCCGGCCGCACAAGCGGGGCGGCGCCTTCTGCGCCTACACCGTGCCGAGCGTGCACCCATACGTGCTGCTCAACTTCACCGCCACGCGCCGCGACGTGCTGACGATGGCGCACGAGCTCGGTCATGGCCTCCATGCCTCGCTCGCCCGGGGCCAGGGCGTGTTCCATCAGTCCACCCCCTTGACCCTGGCCGAGACCGCGTCGGTGTTCGGCGAGGAGCTCGTGTTCGGGCGGATGCTCGCCGAGGTCAGCGACGACGAGCGGCGGCTCGGCCTGCTTGCCGAGCGGGTCGACGGCGCGATCGCCACCGTGTTCCGCCAGATGGCGATGAACCGGTTCGAGCACCTCGTGCATACCCGCCGGCGCAGCGAGGGTGAGCTGTCGGCCGATCGGATCAACGAGACGTGGGTCGAGACACAGGCCGAGCTGTTCGGCGACTCGGTCGAGATCACCGGCGGCTACCGCATGTGGTGGTCGTACGTCCCGCACTTCATGAACACGCCCGGGTATGTCTACGCCTACGCGTACGGCCTGCTGCTGGCGCTGTCGGTGTACAGCCGTTATCTCGAAGAGGGCGACCCGTTCGTGCCGCGCTACATCGAGCTGCTGTCGGCCGGCGGCTCGCGCAGCCCCGAGCAGCTCGCGGAGATCGTCGGCATCGACCTGACCGACCCCGGCTTCTGGGACGCCGGCCTCGCGCTCGTCGAGAAGCAGCTGTCAGAGGCTGAGGAACTCGCCGCCAAGCGCTAGCGCTCAGTGATGTGACGCCTTGCGCGTGCGCGAGCGCTCCTCCTGGCGCTCGACCACGTTGACGATCAGCTTCATGACCTGATCGATCCCGGTCGCCTGGGCCTCGCCCTTCTCGAACGCCTCGCGCCAGTCCCGGATGTGGCCCTTGGTGGCGAGCTCGTTGAAATTCGCGCGCGGCAGCGAGATCCGCACCTTGGAGTCCGCGGCGATGTCCTTGGTCACCTTCGGACCGGGCATCTCGATCCGGTACTGCTGCACGTCGCCGCGCGCGCGGAGCTCGAGCCCCGTCACCAGCTTCAGGTTCGCAAGCGCCGGGACCTCGTCGAGGAACCGCTTGACCGCCGTCTCGATCAGGGACTTGGTGTCGGAGGCCATCAGATCTTGTGGCGCTGGAGCAGCTTGCGCCCGATCACCATGCGCTGGATCTCGCTCGTCCCCTCGCCGATCAGCAGGAGCGGGGCGTCGCGATAGATGCGCTCGATCTCGTACTCCTTCGAATAGCCGTAGCCGCCGTGGATGCGCAGGCACTCCTCGGCGCAGAAGCGCGCGGCCTCTGAGGCGAACAGCTTGGCCATGCCCGCTTCGATGTCGGAGCGCTCGCCGGCGTCCTTCATCCGCGCCGCCCGGTGGGTGAGGAGCCGCGCGGCCTCAACCTGGGTCGCCATGTCGGCGAGCTTGAACTGGATCGCCTGGTGCTGTGAGATCGGCTTGCCGAACGTCCGGCGCTCCTGGCTGTATTTCAGCGCGAGCTCCAACGCCCGCTGGGCGAGCCCGACGCCGCGGGCGGCGACGTTGACCCGGCCGAGCTCGAGCGCGTCCATCATCTGCGGGAAGCCCTTGTTGAGGCCGGCCTCTTCGCCGCCGAGGATGTTCGCCGCCGGGCACCGGTAGCCGTCGAACACCAGCTCGGTGGACTCGACGCCCTTGTAGCCCATCTTCTTGATCTTCGGGGGGACGTTGAAGCCGGCGTAGTCGCCGGTGTTCTCGCTCACGCCGGGCTCCTTCTCGGCGATGAAGCAGGTCAGCCCGCGGTGCTTGGGATCGGCGTTCGGGTCGGTCCTCACCAGTACGAACACGAGCGACGACAGCAGGCCGTTGGTAACCCACATCTTCGTCCCGTTGATCTCGTAGTGGTCGTCGACCTTCTTGGCGGAGGTCTTGATCGCCGCCACGTCGGATCCCAGCTCGGGCTCGGACAAGCTGAAGGCGGCGCGCATCTCGCCGCTGGCCATCTTTGGCAGGTACTTCTGCTTCTGCTCGTTGGTGCCGAACTTCATCAGCAGGTAGGACCCGATGAAGTGGGTGTTGACGATCCCGCTGATCGAGATCCAGCCGCGCGAGAGCTCCTCGACGATCATCGCGTAGGTCGTCAGGTCGAGTCCCATCCCGTCGAATTCCTCAGGGATCGTCACGCCGAACAGCCCGAGCTCCTTCATCTGCTCGACGATCGGCTCGGGGAACTCGTCCTCGTGGTCGTAGTGCTCGGCGTTCGGGATGATCTGCTCATCGGCGAACTGGCGGACCATCTCGCAGATCGCCTTCTGCTCGTCGGTCCTGTCTGTGTACGGAGTCGCGATAGCCATGCCGGCGAGCATACCCGTCATCCGGGGCGCGTCCCCCCGGGAAACCCCTGATCTCAGCGAGCGCCGGCCGGGGCTTCGGACTTGACCCCGTGCTTCCAGGTCGTCTCGGGCCGGCCCTCGACCTCGCCGTCGATCTCGAGGTCGACGCGCTCGTTGAAGAAGCACAGCCGCCCGGCGATCCGGTCGACCGCCCGGAGCGGATCGTCGTAGTACCAGATCAGGTCCTTGACGGTCTCGCCGTCGCCGCGCTTGACCGCGTAGTAGCTGGCCGTCCCCTTGTACGGGCAGCGCGTCACCGTGTCGGTGGACACCAGCTCGGCGGACACGTCCTCGCGCGGCAGGTACCAGCGGGTCGGGAGGTTGGACTCGAACAGCGCCATCGCGTGATCGGTCTCGGCCAGGACCTCGCCGTCGAGGGAGACCTTGATGTGGCGGCTCGTCGGAATCACATCGACCCGGTGGTAGGGGTCGCGCGGGTGGACGACGATCTCCTCGTCCTCCTCGTACCAGTGGTCCATCCGGTCGAAGTAGAACGCGATCATGTCCTTGAGCGGCTCGGCACCCTCGAGCGGCTCGGGGTAGTACCACGCCCCGGACTCGACGACCTTGTCGCCGACGCGGATCGTGTGGTACGACGCCTCGCCCTTCTTCGGGCACCGCGTGTGGCGGTCGGAGGGCTCGAGCCCGTCGGCACGGACGTCCTCGGGCGGGAAGTAGTACACCGGCTGATGGCCGGACTCGGACAGCAGCACCGCGTGACGGGTGTCGGCGATCGTCTCGCCTCCGACGACCACGCGGATCCACCTCTCGCACGGCTCCATGTACAGCGCGCGGCCCGGAGGCGGCGGCTCGAAGTTGAACGAGCCCGCTGGGTTACGCCCCAACGGCCCGGTTCCCGTCATCAGCCCCATGTCGCGCCGAGCTTACCAGGCCGGTTTTTGCCGGCAAAGAAACGCCGTCTTAAAAAATCTGCCGCCGGCCGCAACCAAACCGATCGCCAGCTCCGCTGACGAGCTCCAAATGGAGCCGAACCCGCATGTAGTCGGTCTAGGCCCCCTTGCGCCGGCGGCCGGCCCGGCATTTTGGCGCAAACTTCATCAAACTTCACAAAAGTGGACAAATGTTTGACTAAGGGTCTCTTAGCCGCCCACGACGATTCCGAGCCACACGATCGCCAACGACACCGCGAAAATCGCGGCGTCGAGCACATGCGCCTCGGGTCGACGCAGGTGCGCTCCGATCAGGACCGCCACCACCGCCACCAGCCCGATCTTCACCTGGAGCGTCGAGTCGCTCCATTTGTGCTCGTGCGAAGCGAGCGCCGCCCCGGTGATGATCAGGACGACGAACGCGATCACCGTGCCGATTCCGAACCGCCGCGCGGCGGCGCGCAGAGGGGCGCGATCTTCGGGCCCTCGCAGCACCGGCACGACCACCCCCGCGAGCATCAGCTGCCCGCCGACGAAGAACGCCATCCCGAGCAGATGCAACCAGAGAACCCCGTTCCAGAACGTCACCGCAGCCGATCCTGGCACACTGGCCGCCGGGATGAACTTCGCCCGCGACGTCGTCGAGGCCGCCCCGCGCGACCGCTTGGCCATGCTCGAGCTGGCCCGGGACGGGAGCAGGCGCGAGTGGACCTTCGGGGAGGTCGCCGACCGCAGCGCGCGCCTGGCCGGCGCCCTGAGCACCCGGTACGGCGTGGGGCGCGGCGACGTGGTGATGACGCTGATCGGGAACCGTCCAGAGTGGGTGCTGACCATGGTCGCGTGCTTCCGCATCGGGGCCGTCGCGCTCCCCTGCAATGAGCAACTCCGGGCTCACGACCTGGCCCAGCGGATCGCCGCGGCGACGCCAAAGCTGATCGTGGCCGACGAGCGAGACCTCTCGGAGCTGACCGCCGCGCAACCGGATTGCGCCGTCGTCACCGTCCCTGACCCGGACCTCTACGACAACGAAACGGCCGACCCGGCGCCGGTCGCGGACCTCGAGCCGCACGATCCGTGCCTGATCACGTTCACGAGCGGCACCACGGGAGAGCCGACCGGCGTCGTCCACGGGCAGCGCTACCTGCCCGGCCAGCGGCTCCAGGCCGAGCACTGGCTGGACGCGCGGCCCGGCGATCTGGTGTGGTGCACCGCGGCAACGGGGTGGTCGAAGTCGGCGCGGAACGTGTTCATCGCTCCGTGGCTACGGGGCGCCGCGGCGCTCCTGCACGACGAGCGCTTCGACCCGGCGCAGCGCCTCGAGGTACTCGCCTCCGAGCAGGTCAACGTGCTCTGCATGGCCCCGACCGAGTACCGCGTGATCGCCAAGCGCGTCGAGCTCAGGCCGCTGCCGGCGCTGCGGTCGCTGGTCGCCGCCGGCGAGGCGCTCAACCCGGAGGTGATCCGGACCTTCACTGACGAGATTGGCCTCGCGATCCGCGACGGCTACGGCCAGACCGAGACGGGCCAGCTGACCGGCAATCCGGTCGGCGAGCCGGTCCGGCCGGGGTCGATGGGGCGACCATTGCCGGGCGTGGACCTCCGTGTCGATCACGGCGAGCTCGTGCTCGCCGACCCGGCGACCGACCCGACGTTCTTCGTCGGACGACTCGACGGCACGGCCGCGCCGGCCGACCGCCCGTGGCGGACGGGGGACCGGGTCAGCGCCGACGACGACGGCTACCTGTATTTCGAGGGACGCGCCGACGACGTGATCATCTCCGCGGGCTACCGGATCGGCCCGTTCGAGGTCGAGTCGGCGCTCGTCTCGCACCGGGCGGTCGCCGAGGCGGCCGTCGTCGCCGCCCCCGACGAGGAGCGGGGCGCGATCGTCCGCGCCGTCGTCGTGCTCCGCGACGGCTTCGCCCCGGGCCAAGCCCTCGCCACGGAGCTGCAGGAGCACGTCAAGCACCAGACCGCGCCGTACAAGTACCCGCGGATCGTCGATTTCGCCGATGAGCTGCCCAAGACGGCGTCGGGGAAGATCCAGCGGGCTAGGCTCAGGAG
>Ga0335077_10006345_pt1 | contig 14603 bp, 10 predicted proteins | sample Lox_Sample_31_FD_207151 | JGI IMG/M metagenome (GOLD analysis project Ga0335077, IMG submission 207151) | Soil microbial communities from Loxahatchee National Wildlife Refuge, Florida, United States - Lox_Sample_3.1 | ecosystem: Environmental > Terrestrial > Soil > Wetlands | place: USA... | reverse complement strand
TGCGGCAATCACTCTTGTCGTTGCAATCGGTCCCGGTTTGGCAAATGGTCTTGCTCAGCCTGGCATTTTTCCCGATATTCGCGAATTTTCACCAGGGTCAGGACGCGATTCTACTACTACTGATCGTGACTCTGAGTTTTCGGGCACTTGACCACGATGCGGAATTCCTGGCGGGATGCTGGCTCGGATTTGGACTCTTCAAATATCACTTGATCCTCCCTCTTGCCTTCATCTTGTCTTGTTGGCGAGGGAGACGATTCGCACTGGGACTGGCCACTACGGGTTCGGCCGCCGTGTTGGTCTCGTTGGGATTGGTGGGCTGGAAGGGGGCATTGCAGTATCCGGTCTACGCCTGGCGCGTGATTTCCGGTCCGGGCTTTGGCGGAATACCACCTCGACAGCTCCCGAGTTTTTTCGGATTGCTCACGGGGTGGCATTGGTTGCAGCCCAACACCTTAATCATGCAAGTCGCCGTCGCCGCGGGCTCGATCGCCTTAGTGGTGGCGGTTGTCAGCCTACGGAGGTGGTCGCGTAGCAGGGTGCTATCGCGCTTCTGCTTCGCTGCCGCGGTCGTTGCGGCCGTTCTTGTGGGATACAGCGTGAATACTTACGATCTCTCGTTGCTGATGGTGCCACTAGGGGTCGTGGCAAACTGCGTCCTGGCAGGGCCTCGGGATGTCAGAGGACTCCTCGCTCCGGCAATCCCGCTGTTGATAAGCCCTTTGTGGTTTTTTCTCTGGATGGGGTGGCAGAGAACCAACGTAATGGCCATTTTTTTGCTGTGGTGGCTTTTTGTCCTGGTCGCCGAGATTCGGCGCTTAGGAAACCGAACCGACTGGCCAACTCCCGAATCGCCAGTGATCGTGAATGTTTAAACGAAGTCTCATTCTTTTCGGTGCGCTGCTGATGTCTCTTTCCATGTGGATTTGGGTACAGTCCATCGTGGTGCCGCACCAGGCGGCTGAATCTGCAAAACTCGGCCGACCGCGAGGGAATCTGTCAGATCTTTATCCCCGCTGGTGGGGAGCACGGGAATTGCTGTTACATGGCCGCGATCCTTATCGGACTGACATCACGCGAGAAATTCAGATCGGATATTACGGACGCCCACTTGACCCCACGCTACCGAATGATCCCAAAGATCAGCAAGGCTTTGCCTATCCGATCTATGTGGTTCTGCTGCTGGCTCCAACGGTGACATTGTCGTTTACGACTGTGCATCGGATCGCGTTCTGGCTACTGGCTGCGCTGACGGCAGTTTCGGTGCCGCTTTGGTTGCGAATGCTCGGCTGGCGGGTCTCGAAAGTGTCGCTGGTGGCGTGGGTTTTGCTTACTTTAAGTTGTTTTCCGTCGATTCAGGGTCTCAAGCTACAGCAGTTGACGTTGTTGGTAGCCGCGCTCATTGCGGGGTCCATGTATGCGCTCTCCCGTCAGTGGTACCTTGTGGCCGGGATATTTCTTGCGCTGGCCACGATCAAGCCGCAGTTGGTCTTTCTTCTGATTTTGTGGGTTTGCATATGGGTGGTCGGGAACTGGAGGCAGAGGCAGCGACTGTGGTGGAGTTTTGGCGTCAGCATGTTAGTTCTGGTGATTGCGGGCGAGTTGCTGCTGCCCGGCTGGATTACGGAATTCCGCGGGGCCATGAAAGATTACTTCCGCTACACCGGTGGGGGGCTGTCGATGCTCGACGTCGCGTTCTCATCGGTTGGTGGAAAACTAGTCGCCGCAATTGTGTTTGCCGTGCTGCTTGTCTTCTGCTGGCGGAATAGGGGCTGCGGGCGGGAAACAGCTGCCTTCCACTGGACGGTTTGTTTTACGCTCGCGACGACGCTGCTAATTATCCCGTCGTACGCAGTCTACAACCAGTTGGTCCTGCTGCCGGCGGCGATGATGGCGCTCCGCTCGGGAGGGCAGCTTTGGGAGAGGGGGCTGTTCCTGCGTTTCTTTTATTCCATCACTGCATCAGCGATCTTTTGGCCTTTTGTCTCTGCTGCCGGTCTGGTGATTGCGTTGGCGGTCATGCCCGGCTACACCGTTCAGAAGGCCTGGGGACTGCCTGCGCTGTATCCGAGCTTTGCAATTCCAGTCACCATCTATGCCTTGTTACTGGTCGCAAGGGATGTTGTGGCTAATGAGCCGCGAAGGGTATTGCAGCTGCCCAGTTCGCGTCGCTGCTAGGCGGACTGTCTCCGCTAAGCTCCGCCGCAAATAGTCATTCATCAGGAAGCGCGCCGAGAAAAGGGCAGTCTCCCTTCAGGCCGAGAGGGCGAAAACGCATGCAGCGTACCTTGCGGCGTAGAGCGGCGTCAGAGTAGTCTGGTTGCCGAGATTTGGCTCGGGTCGCGTTGCAGCGAACAGCGCGGCTGTATGGCATTTGCCCTCTCAACCCATGGCTCTGAACACAATCAGCCATCACAGTCACCACAGTTCCGGCTCAGGAGTATTTCCGGCGCTGGTGTTTGTGCAAGGTAGCGAACAGAAGAACATCGTTCTGAATCGCACTCCCTTTACCGTCGGGCGGAAGGTGGATAAAGACCTGGTGATCCAAGATCCGCGCGTATCGCGCGATCACGCGCAGATTATGCAGCAGGGGCAGGATTTCTTCATCGAGGATCTGGGAAGCAAGCACGGTACGTTCGTCAACGGAGAGCGCATCCAGCGCCAGAAACTGGAGCGCGGCGACCGGTTGGAATTCGGGGCGCGGGATTCGGCCTATGTCCTGTTTAATCCGGCAAGTCAGACTTCCAATACCGCCCGCGAATTCCTCAGCCAGATTTCGGTCATCAGCGGCATCAAGACCGAGACGAGCGAACTGGAGACGCTGCGGCTCTTCCTGGAGGCGGCGCGCAAGCTGAATACCGCGGGTGTGTTGGAGGAGATCCTGATCACGATGCTCGATGTAACGCTGCAGTTGACGCGGGCCGAGCGGGCGTACGTTTTTTTGAAAGATGATGAGGGTAATCTTGTTCTGAAAGCCGGGCGCAATTCCAAAAAAGAGCCTCTGCTCGATGACAAGACAATTTCGCATTCGATTCTGGAAGAGTCGATGCGATCGAATTCCGAATTCCTGCTGACCGACACCAGTCAATCGCTGGATCTTTCGGGACGCCAGAGCATAGTGGCCTATGATTTGCGCACTGTGGTCTGCATTCCGCTACGCAAGCTGCAGGTGCAATCTGCGCGGGATGCACAAGCGCCGGCAGCGCCGGCTGCTGCTGCGCAGGCGATGGGCGTGCTGTACGTAGATTCGCGCTTTGCGTCGCGCGATATCAGCGGAGTCAGCCACGAAATTCTGCATGCGATCGCGACAGAAGCTGCCTCGTTGATCGAGAACGCCCGCTTGGTTCAGGCTGAGGAAGAAGCGCGGAGATACCAGCAGGAGTTGAGCATCGCGGCCAGCATCCAGCAGCGGCTGATGCAGGTGAAGATTCCCGAAGTGCCCTTTGCGCGGCTGCGCGGGCGCAATCTGCCTTGCAAGGAAATCGGGGGAGACTTCTTTGACGCCGTCAATACGAAGGAAGGATTAACTGTGGTGCTGGCGGACGTCAGCGGGAAGGGAGTCTCGGCGGCCCTGTTGGCTTCGACGCTGCAGGGGATGATCTATTCACATCTTCTGGCAGGCATGCCGCTGCTCCACGTGGTTTCGGCGGTGAATCGCTTCTTCACGGAAAAACTGGTTGGAGAGAAGTACGCAACCGTACTGTTGGCACGCCTGCGCCGCGACGGCGAACTGGAATATGTGAACTGCGGGCACGTGCCACCCCTGCTGGTGTGCGGCGGCGAGGTGATTCGTCCCACGCATGGGAATGTCCCGGTAGGACTGCTCGCCGAGGCGCAGTATGAGAGTGCAACCTGCCAGATGAAATCGGGTGACCGTTTCATCATGGTGACCGATGGGGTAACCGAAGCGGAGAACGCACTGGGAGATTTCTTTGAAGATTCGCGGCTGGAGTTGGCGGCGGCCAAGTCGCCGACGCTGGAAGGAATCTTCTCAGCAGTGACTGAGTTCTGCGCTGGCAACCCACTGAGCGACGACTGCACCGTGGTGGAGTTGTGCTACGCGAGTTCTGAAACGTAAGGCGCAGCCCGGAGCCCCAGCCAGGAGGCAATCTTGTCCGAGGCAGCCGACCACACCGAAGGCCACCAGCCAGAGGCATCCGTTCCTCAAGCCTCCCACTTCAAGCTGGAGGAAATCACCTCCGAGCCGGTTCAAACCGTTTCCGATCTGATCGACTTGCACGAATTCCTAAGAAATAGCGCTGGGAGCCGATGGGCTTTTCGCGGCCAGCCGAAAGACTTTGGAACTCTTGTACCGTCTTTCCCTCGTCAGTTTACCCGCCATTCAGTCGGTACGGCCGTGATCATAGAGCACCGACTGATCGAAGCTTTTCGCAAGCACTATGCGGATCTGCCGGACAGGAGCGTGGATATGCCCTCTCCGGACAAGATCGGGGTCAATTATGCTTTGCGATGTCTCAGTGTGATGCAGCACTACGAGATTCCGACTCGGCTATTGGATTGGACATCAAACTTCTGGACCGCTATCTATTTTGCCTGCGCGAGCGAACCGGCAAGCACGGCAGAGCTATGGTGTTATAACCGGAGCTTGTTCGAAAGCCAGCGGGCCTCCAAGCGTGAGCCGCTAACTTGATCGACTATTCCAGTAGTCCTCCTCCGGAACCCCAATTTCTTGAAAGGCGGACCGAGAGAATCGTTGTGGACTTGATCCTCAGATTTCACCCCGCATGAAGAAGCAGGAAGCTCACCACACAGTCGCGACGGATGCCTTTGCCGATCACGCGCCCCTAATCTTTGAGTTGCAGGACACTTACCCCTGGGTTGGCGACGGCCCCGCATTTCGCCGTGTACCGATATCCGGGTCGTGCAAGGGCAAGGCCTTGCAGTTCCTCGCTGAGAGGTAGGCATTACTGCCAGCACGATATTCCCGGATGTCGTCGGCCTGGGACGGTTCCTACGGTGGCAGTTCGAATCACTGCGGACGACGCTGATGTAACCGGATGAAGAAGGTCCGATCTACTCTTGTTCTTCCCAACCATTGGACTATAATCCCGCGCCGGAGGAACGACCATGAAACGCTTCTACTTCTCACTGGGCCTTGCGTGTTTGCTTGCTGGTTCTCTCTGGGGCGCGGACGAGCCTTTTGTCGGGAAATGGAAACTGAACACCGAGAAAAGCAAATTTGCTGGTGAAATAACGAAAATTGAAGATCTCGGCGGCAACAAGTATAAATGGACCACCGGCAATGTATCTGACACGATGACTGCTGACGGTACTGATCAGCCTGTTCACTTTGGCAGAACTGTATCCATCACTCCGGAAGGAGCGAATGAGTGGAGGATGGTGATCAAGAAAGAAAATAAAGTTCTCAGTTCCATGACCCACACCCTTTCAGATAACGGGAAAACACAGACGATCAAGGGAACGGAAACCAAGCCAGACGGCACGACGTCAGAGTTCAACGTGGTGTTGAAGAAGGTCAGTGGCGGTCCTGGCTGGGGAGGTACATGGGAGAGTACCGACGTAAAATTCACTTCCCCAGACGAGTGGGAGATTGCTGCATTCGAAGGCGCCGGATTGACTTTCTACACTCCAGCCTATCAGGACACGATCAGCATGAAATTCGATGGCAAGGACTATGAAGAGAAAGGTCCCAATGTGGCGCCGGGCTCGACGTCATCGGGCAAACGAGTTAATGCGCAAACCTTGGAACTAACGGACAAGGTAAAGGACCGGGTGATGGATCATACTAGATACGAAATCTCTCCCGACGGGAAGACCCTGACCCTGACGATTCGCGAAAGCGGACAACCGAAGCCGCTGATTGTCGTATACGACAAGATGTAGGGGCGAGACAGCGAAGTTTATCAAGGGAGCAAAAGAATGCTGCACATTGGGGCACGATTTTCAGTCGTGCCCCTGACCGTCAGCTAAAGAGTCAACCCGCTTGGGCAGTTCATCATTCCACTTTCACCCGAAAATCCGTTCCTTCCCAGCGATTTTCGTTCGGCCAATAGAAGGTAAACACAGCTTCGCCGCCTGAGGGCAGGGAAGCCGTCGGAAGATCCAAGGTGTGAATGCCGAGGGCAGTATCGCGTGTGCTGGTGTCGTGCGAAGTCTGCCAGTTGTCGATGCTCCAGTGCACCAGCGCAGGGGACAAGAGCACGATGCGCAGTGTCTTGTTGCGGGGGACGCTGCGCGTTTTGTTATTAAACCGCCAGCCGAAGACCTGGCGGACGTGTTTTTCTCTCAGATATCGCTGTACCGTTTGCGGCGGCTGGTCAAAGATTTTGCCGTCGTGCAGCGAACGACGCAGCTTGATGTACTCCGAATGCGCCCACACTAGCGGGCACGCAGAGCCGGTAGGTTTTCCACGGAACAATTCCAACTCGGGGATATCGGCAGCGTCCCAGACTTGTTCGGGAAGCAGGCGTCCTTCACCGGCGGTGGAATTCTCGATCACCGTGAGCAAGGCCTCAGCCTCATCGGCATGACCGCCGGCGAGGGCATAGTGAGCGCGCTCTCCGGCCAGCAGCGGCCATGGACGGCCGATACCGCTGCCATCAAAGGGCGAGCCATCCTTGTGCTCGCCGTAACCGTCTCCGTTGTAACGGTACCAGCAGGGACCTTGCGGGGTTTCGACCGCGAGAAGAGCATCGATGGCGCGCAGAGTGTTAAGGATTCGCGGATCATCCGGCGCGCGCAATCCAAAGCGCACAAGCGCCAGCGCATCCGGGCTGATGATGTGATACGCGTGTTCTCCATCCTGGCCGGGGGGTTTGTTTTTGATCGGAACGAATCCTTGCGTGGGCGACGCTGCGCCGTCCGTATCCGGCGGCGCAATACGCACGTAATATCCCCCGATCCCAAGTTGCTGCGCCAGATCCCCACCTGTGGCGTAGGTCCAGCGTTCGATGTTGTCGTTCCACGCGTCGGCGGTATCGCGCAGGGTTTGCGCCTGTTCTGGATGTCCCGTCAGATCTGCAATATCGGCCGCCGCCAGGAGGGCTGCGATTTCTGCGGCCAAGGTGAACGGAGAATATCCGGCATCCTCTTCCCATCGATCCTGTTGCGTGACCGGGCCGTTGCGAATGATAAAGGCCGCCGCGTTCCGCACCATCGGCCACCAGCGGTCCAGTCTGCCAAGTGCGTCGGCCGCCTCGCGGCGCATCAGATCGACAAGCAGAATGGGGAAGGCGGTCTCATCCATTTGGATGCCGCTCCAATAAGGACGGCCGTCAAGCCAGAGGTTCTGGGCCCAGTTGCCTTCTGCCTCCTGGGTTGCCTCCAAGTAACGGAGTACCCGAGCGGCATCCGGGGTTGCTCCGGCGGCGAGCAACGCGCCGGCGGTCTCGACCAGATCGCGCGGCCAGACGAGGTGGTATCCGCCCAGATCTTCGTCGCCCTTGTTGAATCCCCAGGGAATCGAGAGGCTCGCGATGATCCCGCCGAGGAAATCCTTCGATTCGTGGGTGCGCAATACTGCTGTCGAAGAACGATACAGATCGTGCTGGCGCAAGGGATCATCGAGTTTGAGCAATTTCTGCTGCCAACCACGCCACTGGGAGACATAGCGGGCCCGAAGTTCCCCATAATCTTCGTACAAACTGGAACGAGCCTGCTGGCCCGCTTCTGTCCAAATCGCACCGAAACCGAGAGCTACCATGAACTCGCCGTGGCAGGCCGCGAGGTCGATTTCGCCCGTAAACGCGATATTGCCGTTCTCGGCGCGGGTGTATTCCCAGACCATCTGGAAATGTTGCGAGATGTCCTGCCAGCCATCGGAGATGCCGACAAAACCCACCGACATCTTCTTCCATGGTGCTGAGGAAGCCATGCTCAGCGCGGCATCAGCATGCTCAGCCAGGAACATGGGGAACCCTTTGTAGTCACCGGTCCAGCCGGTGTTGCCGTATCCGCAATTGGCGAGATGCGGGGATAGCAACGCGAACAAGTGATAGTCAGAAAGGTCACCTTGTAACGGCTCGAAGCGGACCTTCTGGAGCACGACATGTCGATGCGGGTCGGTCAGCACCTCTTTGTGAATGCGATACCTGCCGGACACTTCCGTGTTGGTCAGCAGAAACAAAGGGACGCCTAGTTCCCAGGGACGGTTTTCGAAGGTGCAATGCCGTTTTTCCTCGGAGAAGAAATCGCGGCCATCGGTGACGAGAAATCCCATGTCGCGGGTAGAAGCCTGATCCACACGCGGAAAATAGATTTCATTGAGAATGCCATGGCTGAGCGTGAACCAGACCTTGCTATGCTGGTTGAGCGCCGTGCCCAGACCGGTTTTTGCGCTTGAGGTCCAGCGCGGCGGAATGCCCGGCCAGCCGGGCGCGTGTCGGATTTCAGCCATGAGTCTTAGTCCCCAGAGTCATGCAGTTCCCAGACCGTTTTGACATAACATTTACAAAACGAGGCGGCAGTCCTGCTTCCTCTATCATCGAAGTAGCAAGCGCCCAGGACAGATTCCCATTGCGGCTAAAGGGAGTTGAAAGATAATAGACCAGCACGGGCGTGGGGATCATGCGTAAAGCTCCAGATGCACGAGGATGGATGTGGGCAACAATCTTCGCGGTGGGTTGTGCCGTATGCCCCAGTGTACACGCCAAAGATGTTGGTGCACCGGCGCTTGCATCTTCGCTTGATCGTGGATTTGCGGGTCTGTACAACCTTGACTTTGGTGGCGCGCAACAGCACTTTGCGGACTGGCAGAAGATGCATCCGGCGGATCCGATGGGGCCCGTCAGCGAAGCCGCGGGATTTCTCTTTTCTGAACTTAGTCGGCTGGGAGTTCTGGAGGCGCAGTTCTACGAAGACGACGAGGCGTTCGACAAACGCCCGAAGCTGAGTCCTGATCCGGCTCTTCGCGATCATTTCCGGGACGCGATTACGCGCAGCGATTCGTTGGCTCGTGCGAAGCTGACCGCAAATCCGACGGACAAGGATGCTTTGTTCGCCCTGACGCTGTCTTCGGGTTTGCAGGCGGACTACGCTGCATTGATCGAAAAGCGAAACCTGGCCTCGCTGCATTTCACAAAACAGGCTTCCATCTCCGCGCAGCAGCTGCTTGCGGTTTGCCACGATTGTTACGATGCGCTGTTAGCAACCGGTTTTAGCAAATATATTATAGGGAGCATGGCAGCCCCGGTGCGCTGGATATTGCGTATGGGTGGTCTTCCAGCGGACAAGGAAGGCGGCATCGCCGATCTACAGACGACAGCCGCGAAGGGGCATTATCTTGCCCCATTTGCACGCATCCTGCTGGCGATCGCCTACGTGCGCGAAAAAGATAAGACTCGTGCTGTGGAATTGCTGAGCGGATTGCAGCGCGAATTTCCAGGAAACACGCTGTTTCCACGCGAGATTGAGCATCTGCGCGGCTCTCGCTGAGTTCATTCCTCACACCGCAATCACGGCCGGTTCACGAAATCCACTGTTTGTTTTGCCCATTCACCAGAAATTTACTCTTCTGTAACCGTCCTTTAACACTGCGCCGATAGAACCTGTTCTTATATCCACAAAAGGAGGAATTATCCAGCGATGCGCAAACTTGTGCTTCTGGTCGTGTGTGTGCTACTGGCTCTGCCAGTAATGGGGCAAACCACGCTGAACGGAGCCGGTGCGACGTTTCCGTACCCCATGTATTCGAAGTGGTTCAGCGAGTACTCGAAGCTGCATTCGGACATACAGATTAACTATCAATCGATTGGTAGCGGCGGCGGGATCCGCCAGGTTACGGCGGGCACCGTTGATTTCGGCGCCAGCGACATGCCGATGACCGACAAGCAACTGCAGGATGCAAAAACCAAGATTCTCAATATCCCGACGGTGCTGGGCGCCGACGTACCTGCCTACAACATACCGGGAGTCACCGGAGAACTGAAATTCACACCCGAAGTTCTAGCCGGAATTTTTCTGGGCAAAATTTCACGCTGGAACGATAAAGCGATCACATCAGCAAATCCTGATGTTACATTTCCAGACAAGGAAATCATCGTCGTTCATCGTTCAGACGGCAGTGGAACCACTTTCATCTGGACTGACTATCTTTCGAAGGTGAGTCCGGAATGGAAGACTTCAGTGGGGGCCGACACCTCAGTCAGGTGGCCGGTTGGCATGGGGGCCAAAGGCAACGAAGGAGTCTCGGGGCTGATCCGCCAGATGTCGGGTTCGATTGGATATGTGGAGTTGATTTATGCCGTGCAAAACAAGATTGCTTACGGCAGCGTAAGGAATTCGGCGGGGAACTTTGTCAAAGCGTCTTTGGAGAGCGTGAGCGCGGCTGCCGCTTCCGCACCGAAGATGCCGGCTGATTTTCGGGTCTCGATCACCAATGCGCCGGGCAAAGACGCCTACCCGATCGCGAGCTTTACCTGGCTGCTGATTCCGGCACAGTCCAAGGACGCAAACAAGGGGAAAATTCTGCGCGAGTTCCTCAGTTGGATGGTGAGCGATGGCCAACAGATGACCTCGGCTCTGGAGTACGCGTCGTTGCCGGATAATGTAGTGGCCAAAGTGAAAGAAGCCATCAAGCTGGTCAAGTAGAACCCCGGCCCAGGCGTCATTTGTCGAGGGGAACAAAAAAGGAGAAGACGAGAATGAAGTCCGCATGGACGTTGTGTGCGATTTTATTGCTGGTGACGTGTTCGGTTGCGCAAACCGGCACGAAGCCAAAGACATCGACAAAAAAGGCGGCTGCGGGGACCATTACCGCAGCTGACGTGCAAGCACTCAAAGACGCGATTGCCGCGCAGCAGTCGGCTATAACGCAGCAACAACAGCAGATTCAGGAACTGCGTGATGAACTGCGGCGCAAAGACCAGGCTGTCCAGCAGGCGCAGACCGCGGCCAGCGATGCCGCCGGGAAAGCCGATGCAGCTCAAGCTGTGGCTACTCAACAGCAGGCGACAGTCACCGAGTTGAAAGGGAATGTGACCGATCTGCAAGGGGCGGTTGCCAATACTGTGGTCAATCTGCAGGAGACTCAGAAGAGTCTCTCCGAGTCGCCACTGGCATTGAAATACAAAGGCGTGACGATCATCCCCGTAGGTTTCTTCGCGGCAGAAACTGCTCGGCGCTCGCGCGCTCTGGCCGCCGACGTCAACACTCCTTTCAACGCCCTCACTATGCCGGGTGCATCGCAAAGCGCCATGTCGGAGTTTTTTGCTTCCGGACGTCAGTCGCGAATCGGTATGCTGGCTGAGGGACGGCTCAAGAGCGTCAAGCTTAGCGGCTACGTCGAGGCTGACTTCCTCTCTGCCGGTATAACCTCCAACAACAACCAGAGCAACAGTTACACCTTACGGCAGCGGCAAATCTGGGGCCAAGCCGCGTTTGATAACGGGTGGAGCTTTACCGGCGGTCAGATGTGGAGCCTGGTGACCGAGACCACACACGGGCTCGACAACCGCACCGAAGCCCTGCCCATGACCATCGACGCAGCGTACACGGCAGGCTTCAGTTGGGCTCGGCAGTTTGGTCTGCGCCTTGTCAAGAACTTCAACAATAAGGTGTGGTTCGGCGTCTCTGTGGAAAACTCACAGGAAACGGTCACCACGCACAACAATGCCGCGAATTTCCTAATTGGCTCGGCGGGGGCGAATGGTGGCGTCTACAACGGTGGCATCACCACCTGCTCGACCAGCCTCAACGCCGCCTTGGCGCCTGTCACCACTTGTACCCCAGCAGCCAGTTACTCGTTCAATGCATCGCCCGATGTCATTGCCAAGGCCGCTTTTGAGCCAGGATTCGGGCACTACGAGGTGTTCGGTATCTACAGCCGATTCCGCGATCGTGTCTTCCCATGCATTAACGTTTCGGCGACGGCTCCCTGCGCCGGCACCACCGGTCCCAGTCCGATCCTGGCGCACAATGCTTCTGAGGATGGTGGCGGGTTCGGTGCGAACGCACGTTTCTCCATGTACAAGAAGGGTACTAATCGCCTGGACCTTGGGTTGCACGCGTTGTACGGCAGCGGTATTGGGCGTTACGGCGCGAGCGGTCTGGCGGACGCCTCCATCACCGACCTAGGAACGTTGCACCTCATCCGCAGCTCGCAGGGCCTTGCCACGCTCGAGTTGCGCACATCCAAACTGGATTTCTACTTCAACGCAGGAGCGGAGTACGCCAGCCGCACCGCCAGCTACGATCCTGTCCAGAAGAAAGCCGTGGGTTACGGATCGCCGGCCTTCAGCAACTCGGGGTGCTTTACGGAGACAGCTCCGGCCAACAACAGTGGATTCGTGCCGGGTGGCCTATCGAGCTGTACTGCGGACACGCGTGTGCTGATTGAAGGCACGGCCGGTTTCTGGTATCGCTTCTACAATGGACCGCGAGGCCGTTTCCAGTTTGGACCGCAGTACTCTTACGTAACGCGTAACGCCTGGTCTGGCGCTTCTGGCTTTGAACCGCATGGTATCGATAACATGGTCTTCACCTCGTTCCGGTACTACCTGCCATAGCCTGGACTTCGTTCAGCTTAGATCTCGGCGTTTGGATAATTCCAGACGCCGATTTTCTTTGCTTGGTCGCGGTGGCATTAGGGTACCTGCCACTGATGAGGCCGATGCTTTATACTAAATATCCGCGGCGCAAGAAGGGGGAAGCTTGTGTCTGCGATCTCCACTCCGGGAAGTCAATCCGTAAATTGTCATGGCCCGCGTTTCGCTCGATGACCCAAAGTATTTTCTGAACCGTGATACGTCCTGGCTTGCATTCAACCGGCGCGTACTTGAGGAAGCCGAGGACGAAGGCAATCCGCTGCTCGAGAGGTTGAAGTTCCTTTCGATCTCTGCCAGCAACCTGGACGAGTTTTTTGAGGTTCGCGTGGCCGCGATGATGCAACAGATCGAGGACGGCTATAACGAAGCCGGACCCGACGGACTGACCCTGACTGCAAAACGGGACGTTCTTGCGAAGCTGACACACGAATTTGTGGAACATCAGTATGACTGCTGGAGCGCGCGTTTGCGTCCGGCGCTTTCGCAGCAGGGAATTCGGGTGCTCGGGCTGCATGAACTGGATACTGAGGCCCTGGGGTTTGTCGATGAGTACTGTGAGAGGGAACTCGATCCTCTGCTGACGCCGGTTACGGTCGATCCGGCGCATCCGTTTCCGCGGGTCATCAATAAGGCTTTATGTGTGGCGTTCCTGCTGCGTCGTCGCCGCCGCTCGGCGCTGACATATACCGGGGTGGTTTCGGTTCCACGGGTATTGCCGCGACTGATCCGCCTGCCTTCGACTGATACCGTGGATTTCATCTTCCTGGCGGATCTGGTTGCCCACCACGCTGTCCGCATGTATCACGGCTACGACATTGTTTCCTCGGCGCCCTTCCGCGTGACCCGCAACAGCAATTTATATCTGGCGGAAGAAGAAGCGCGCAGCCTGCTTGAGTCAGTCCGCGCCGAGCTCCATAATCGCCGCAAGGGTGATGCTGTCCGGATGGAGATCGAAGCTGATGCCGATCCTGAGATTATCGAGCGGTTGCGGACGGTGTTCGAACTCGATCCCTGGCAAGTGTTCCCGGTCAATGGCCCCGTGAATCTCGTGCGGCTGTTCAATATTTACGAGCAGGTAAACCGCACGGATCTCAAGTACCGCAGTTTCACGCCGCGCGAGCTACGACTCACCGCGAAATCTAAAGATCTCTTCGAAGAACTGCGGTCGCACGATGTCCTGCTGCACCATCCCTTTGATTCGTATGATGCGGTGGTTCGTTTCATTGAGTCGGCTGCGGAAGACGATCAAGTGCTTTCCATCAAACAGACGCTTTATCGGACGAGTGAGCACTCGCTGATCGTCCCGGCGTTGATCGAGGCCGCATCGCGCAAAGAGGTTACCGCGGTGGTGGAATTAAAAGCCCGGTTTGACGAGGCGTCAAATATCCGGTGGGCGCGCGACCTGGAAGATGCCGGCGTGCAAGTCTTTCACGGTCTGGTGGGACTGAAGACGCACTGCAAGCTCTCGTTGCTGGTTCGGCGCGATCCCGATGGACTCACCCGTAGCTATTGCCACATTGGCACGGGAAACTACAACGCCACTACGGCGAGAATCTACACCGACCTCAGCTTGTTCACCGCGAATCCAGAAATTACTCGCTCGGTGCATGATGTATTCAGCTTTCTGACCGCGTATTCCGAGAATCCCAGCTACGAACCGCTGCTGGTTGCGCCGCTTGATCTGGCGGAGAAATCGATTGCGCTGATCGAGCGTGAGGCTGAGCATGCGAGGCAAGGAAATCCTGCGCGCATCATCGCGAAAATGAACGCGCTGCTCGATAAGAATGTCATCCAGGCGCTCTATCGTGCGTCGCAGTCCGGAGTTCGGATCGATCTGATCGTACGCGGGATTTGCGCCCTCCGTCCCGGGGTGCGTGGCGTGAGCGAGAACATTCGCGTGCGCAGCGTCGTCGGCCGCTTCCTGGAGCACAGCCGGATCTACTACTTCGCGAACGGAGGCGAGGAGGAAATCTATATCGGGAGCGCCGACTGGATGCCCCGCAACCTCTACGAGCGGGTCGAGGTGATCGTGCCACTTCGCGACGAGATGCTTCGTAACCGGGTGCGTCACGAGATTCT
>Ga0335077_10006343_pt1 | contig 14605 bp, 10 predicted proteins | sample Lox_Sample_31_FD_207151 | JGI IMG/M metagenome (GOLD analysis project Ga0335077, IMG submission 207151) | Soil microbial communities from Loxahatchee National Wildlife Refuge, Florida, United States - Lox_Sample_3.1 | ecosystem: Environmental > Terrestrial > Soil > Wetlands | place: USA... | reverse complement strand
TGTGCGGGGGCAGAGCGAGCTGCCGGGGCGCAAGGCTCTCGTCTATTTCTCGGGAGGTTTCGCCATTCCGCAGGGCGCCGAGGAAGAGTTCCAGGCTGTCATCAGCGCGGCGAATCGGAATAACCTCAGTTTCTACCCGATCGATGCGCATGGCCTGTCTGGGACTAGCTTGAACGCGAAGGCCACAGAAGGCTTATCGGCGGCAGCTGCGTCGTCGGCGCAGAGCGGAAGCCTGGGGGCGCTTGGTGGGCCGGGGGGACTGATGCAGCCGAAAACAGAAATTGCGCTCTCCGCGGATCTCGCCATCAACGCCAATCGCATGAACATTCAAGATACGCTGGCTATTCTGGCTGATCAGACCGGTGGTTTTCTCACCGCCAATACCAACGACTTTAGCGCCCCGCTGCGACGCGTTATGGAGGAGATCGATACTTATTACGAGATCAGCTACATTCCGCACATCGAGAAGTATGACGGCAAGTTCCGGCACATCGCGGTGAAGGTGGCCAACCGCGACCTGGCTGTGCAGTCACGGGCCGGTTACTTTGCCCTTCCGCCCGATATGCTGCGCACATCCGGAATGAACGCATACGAAGTGCCCCTGCTGCGCGCGCTTAGCGACAGGCTGCCGAATCACGCGCTGGCCTTTGAATCTGGCGGGATGCACTTTCGTGGCGAAAGCCGATTGGAAACCTGTGGCTTCCTGATCGACATGCCGTTGAGCAGCCTCACGCTTCGCGAGAAGCCCGATAAGGCGCTGACCGGAGGCTTGGCGTACGTGGCTCTTATCAAGGACGTGAAGGGCGCGGTGGTAAAGAAGCTGCAAGGCGAGATGCCGGTCGAGCTGACTCAGGACCAGGTGTTGTCCTTCAAGCAAAGCCGTTTTACGGACATGGAATACTTTGACGTGGCTCCGGGTTACTACACGATTGAGGCGGCCGTGCTGGATCGGGAAACCATGCACACAAGCGTCCGGCGCAGCGCGATGTTCGTGCCGAAGCAAGGGGACGGGCTTGCGATGAGTAGCGTGGCACTCATCCGCAAGTGGCGTCCGAAGGAACCGGACGCCGCCTCCGATGACCCTTTTGTGGTGGGCGATAAGACCGTGACGCCGTCGCTGCTTCCCGTCATCAATAAGTCCGTTTCAACTTCTCTGCCGTTTTACATGGTCGTGTATCCAAACACGCATAATTCGGCCAAGCCCGAGATGTCCATTGAATTCAGCCGTGACGGCAGAGTCAAACGCGTGGCGCCGGCGGCGATGAACGCACCGGATGCCAATGGCCGCATCCAATATGTCGCCACCGCCCCGATCGAACAATTTGATCCCGGCAACTATGCGGTGCGTTTCGTCGTACGCCAGGGCGCGGAAGTCGCCGAGGAGGATCTATCCATCCATCTGGAACCCTAGCCTGCGGAGGCCGCCGATGAGGAAAATCGCTCTTACGTGTTTGATGGCCGCGCCTTGGATTGCACGGGCACAGCAACCGGCGCAGCCGCCGGCCCCGACATCCGGGAGCGTGACTCTTCACGCCGGGGCCAACGAGGTGTTGCTCGATGTCGTGGTTCGCGATAAGAAGGGGCAGCGCGTCACCAATCTCGACCCCGGAGAGCTGGAGATCATTGACAACGGCGTCGCGCGAAAGATTACCAGCTTTCGGCTGATTGAAGGCGACCAGACGATCGCCGGTGGTGAACAGGCGGCGCAGAACAAACCTGGGGAAGTCACGCCCAAACGGCCAATCGATATCGAGCGTCAAATCCGTCTGGTGACGCTCATTTTCAATCGCCTGGACTTGAACGCAAGGACGATTGCCCGAACCGCCGCATTGGACCTCTTGAAGAATGCGTTTCCGCAGAACGTCTATATGGGCGTGCTGGTGCTGGGTGATTCGCTGCAGGCGCTCCAGCCGTTCACAAACGACATCGGGTTGCTGCGCAAGGCCGTGGAGCGCGCCACCGGCGGCGCCTATACGGAATTTATCTCGGATTCGGCGCGGATAGAGCAGGAAATGCAACAACAACTGGGCCCGGCGACGGCAGGTGAAAGTGTGGGCGAGCAGGCTCAGGCGATGAGCGATGCCACCGGCGGCTCAGGAGGCAAAGGCCCCAGCGGCGATCCCGCGGGCGCCGCCATGGCGCAAATGATGCTCAACATGCTGCAGCTGGCTCGCACCTCCGAACTGGCTCAAACCGGCAGAAGCGCGATCTGGGGGTTGATGGACGTGGTGAGCCAGCAATATCGCCTCCCGGGCCGCAAATCGATCCTGTTCTTCTCATCGGGTTTCGGGGTTCCGCAAGGAATGGAGGAACCCTGGCGTGTCCTGATCAGCACGGCGAACCGGTTCAACGTGACTTTTTATTCGATTGACGCACGAGGGCTCGGCACTACCGCCATGAACCAGCAAGCCGTCTCACAACTCAAAGACGCGGCTAGCGCCTCTCGGGCGAACCTCCACAAAGGAACCGGGCTGGTGACGCCGGCCATGGCGCAGGTATTCGATACGGCAATCAATAGCGGCAAGGCGAACACGCAGGATACTCTGGCTGAACTGGCACAGTCCACTGGCGGCATTCTGATCGCGAACACCAACGATTTTCGCGACCAGTTGAAAAAGGTCAGTGAAGATATTGCGACCTACTACCAGGTCACCTACGATCCGCACATAGAAAAATACGATGGCGCATTTCACAAGATTGAAGTGCATAGTAGCCGCGCGGGGCTCCGCATCCAGGCCCGCTCCGGTTACTTCGCGCTCCCTCCATCCACGGGAAAAGCCGGCGTTATCCTCGCCCCGTATGAGTTGCCCCTGATACAGTCCTTGACCACCAGCCCGCTGCCTCGCGAGTTCGCGTTCCAGTCCGCCGGTATGCACTTCCGCGGGCTCGGCCATGAGCCGGAAGTCAGCGTGGTTTTGGACGTGCCGATCGGAAACGTGACTCTCCAACGGGCGAACGCCACAGGCGGTGTCCGGACGCCGCTTGCAGATGCCCCTTATGAAGGCGGGCTCGCTTACATCGCTCTGGTTCGCAACGCTACGGGAGAAGTAGTGCACAAGCTTCGAGGCGAGGTGCCCCTGGCGGCGGCGGCCGATCAGTTGGACGCATTCAAGCAGAGCCATTTTATTTACCATGAACATCTGGCTCTCGCGCCAGGCCGTTACACGCTGGAGACTGCGGTGTCCGACAAGGCTGGAAACAAAACCAGTGCGCGGAAGTCTGTGTTCATGGTTCCGGCGGATGGGCCGGCTCTCGGTCTAAGTAGCGTCGCGCTGGTCAGAGCCATTCGCGACAAGAACGACAACACATCCAATCAGGACCCTTTCCTCATGTCGAATAAGCTGGTGACGCCGACCATCAGCCCGTCTTTCAGCAAGAGCACGACAACCGGTTTGTCTTTCTATCTCGTCATTTATCCTGACAAAACCGACCCTGCCAAGGCTGAGCTGTCGATGCGGTTCGCGAGAGATGGAGATGCAATTGGTGGCGGATCGCCCCCGCTTCCCGAGCCGGATGCCGTCGGCCGAATCCAGTATATCGCCACCGCACCAACCGAAAAGATGCCGCCAGGAAATTACCAGGTTCTCTTCCAAGTCAAACAAGGAACCGAAGTTGCCAGCGAGTCCGTAACGTTCACGCTGGAATAAGCCCTCAGTGAAATTGACTCGCAGAGAATGGCTGTGGCTTGCTGGCGGCAGCGCGTTGCGCCTGGCCGGCGCTCCGCCCGAACCCACACCGCCGCTGTTCCTGGAGATTCCGCCCAAATTGAGCGGTATCTCTTTTGTCCACGACGCCGCTATGTCTCAACGCCGCCATTTACCCGAAACTATGGGCGCCGGCGTGGCGCTTCTGGATTATGACAACGATGGCTGGATGGACTTGTACCTGGTCAACTCGGGTCCCTGTGATTTCTACACTCCCTCCAAACCAGTTCGGAACGCGTTGTACAAGAATAATCGTGACGGAACCTTCACCGATGTAACGGAGAAAGCTGGCGTGAGCGGGGGCACCTTCGGCATGGGAGTAGCCGTTGGCGATTTCGACAACGACGGCTGGCCCGACATGTTCGTCACATCTTACGGAAAATGTATCCTCTATCAAAACAACCGCGACGGCACATTCCGCGATGTGACGGAGAAGGCCGGTGTGGCCACTCCTGGCTGGACCACGAGCGCGGTCTGGTTCGACTATGACAACGATGGCAGACTCGACCTTTTTGTGTGCAGTTTTGTCGACTACTCGGTGGATCACCGCGTCGGTTGCGGCAACAACGCACTGGGAAAATACTACTACTGCATTCCGAAGGTCTTCATCCCGACGCGCAGCTTTCTGTACCACAACAACGGCGACGGCACATTCACCGAAGTAGGGAAGAACACCGTAATCGGCAAGAGCCTCGGTAAAGGCCTGGGTGTGGTGGCCACCGACATCAACAACGACGGTCGCATGGACCTGTTCGTCGCCAATGATACCGTGCAAGACTTTTTGTACGTGAATCGAGGGCCGGGGTCCGGCGGCGCGTGGAAATGGGACGAAGCCGGCCTGGATGCGGGCGTGGCTTTCAGCCAGAACGGGAAGGCGCGGTCGGGAATGGGCGTCGACGCCGCAGACCTGGGCAACCGCGGCTGGCAGGACCTGTTTGTCGCCAATGTGGACCAGGAGATGTTCTCCGTCTATCGGAACAACAAAGACGAATCGTTCGAGGACGTTGCTGTGGTGATGGGTGTCGCCCAGGCAACGCGTCTCCTCAGTGGCTGGGGGCTCAAGTATTTTGATTTCGACAACGACGGCAATGTCGATCTGATTCTCGCGAACGGCCACCCGGACGACATGATCGCCGAATACTCGCTGCAGGTCACTTGGAAGGAGCCGCTGTTATTGTTCCGTCAAGGCGAGGACGGCAAGCTACACAATGTGAGTGAACAAGGCGGCCCGGCGTTTCAGAGGACGTTCAACGCGCGTGGGCTGGCCGTCGGCGATGTTGACAACGACGGCGCGCTCGATGTTCTGATCTGCGTCAATGGCGACGCGCCCCTGCTGTTGAAGAACAACGCCGCCAGGGGGAACAACTGGCTGGGAGTCAAGCTTGAGGGTGTCACCTGCAATCGCGATGGCGTCGGCGCCAGGATCTGCTGGAGCGCGGGAGGCCGGAAGCGTTCCCGGTTCAAGAGCAGCGGCGGCAGCTATCTTTCGTCCCACGATCCGCGCGAAGTGTTGGGAATCGGGTCGGCTACAAAAATCGATGAGCTGGAGATTCACTGGCCGGGGCCCAGCAAACAGGTAGATAGGTTTACGAACTTGCCAGTCAACAACTACATCCGTGCGGTGGAAGGAAAAGGGCTCTACTGAGGCGTTTCGTCGATGACTTCGACGGCGTACACAGAGGCGTAATTCTTCACGGGCACAAAGGAGAGCATCAATTTACCCTGCGCATTGGCCCTTAGTCCATGAAACGTCTTCAATAGCGGCCGGTTGCCGCCGGCTTCCTTGTACACATCCACATCCCGAAGCAGTGCGACACCATTGCAGAAAACGTCGAAGACGCGGGTGCCTTCGCCGCCGCCTCCCGGGTTTTCCAGGCCCCAGAACTTCTCGGCGAAATGGAGCGTAACCCCATATTCGCCTTCGCCGACGGGGATGGCGTAGCTGAAATTGCCGTAGCGTTCTCTTGTGTAGAGGTTGCTATCGCTGGCTCCGTCCGCTTTGGCTGGAGCCGCACCCACCTGGCCTCCGCTGCGGAAGTTGTCCGGCAGCCAGAGCTGGCGGCGGGAATCCATGCAGGGTCTATCCAGCGCTACCATGCGGATGGAATTCAGCCGGTGCGGCTGCGCCGGCTCGACCTTGATGGCGCTGACCATTGGTTGCGATCTCTGGCTCATGAAGCGGATGTGCAGCATTCCGTCAGAGCCGGGCGAGATGTCTTTGAAAACCCGCTCATCGGCGACGGCCGTCCCGCCTGCATCCGACACGACGTCAAAGTCGCTCAGAATGCGCTTACCATCCATGGCCACGTGAAAAACGCGGGTATTCTCTCCGCCGCCAGCCGGCGTTCCAGGTCCGAAGCTGGTTTCGGCGAAGTAGAGATGGAGCTCATAGACGCCACGTTTCAGTGGGATGTTGTAGCTGAAGCTGCCGGTGCGGGCGCCCTCAAACAGCGCCGGGTCGGTTGTGCGAGTCAGCAACGTCCCTGGTTTTTCCGAGTATTCTCCGCCTTCGAAATAACGGTCCGGGCCCCAGGTATATCCCAACTTGTCCGTGCGCGGTTTTCGCTGGCCGCAGAGGATGCGCACGGTTTCGTCCGAAACGGGCGTCACTGGAGGGAGGGTCGCTTCTCGAGTCGGTATGGTACTAGCAATCACAGCCTGGGCTCCATCGACGGGTGCAACGGCGACTGGCCACAACCGGATGGACAACACCACCACGACGGAGATCCCGAACAAAACCAGTAAGCCCACTTTGAGATAGCCAGGAAGCTTTGGGCCTAGCGTCGGTGTTCCCCCTGGATCCCCGTGTACGTTGACGGGCACGGCGGGTTCCGCGTCGCCCGGCGGCGACAGTTCTTCATCCGCCACGACTTGCGCTGCCGTCAGGAAGACTGGCCCGTACCGTCCCGTCGGGATAACGATTCGGATAGGGTGATCCGCTCCTTCGGTTTCATAGTATTCCTTGAGCTTCTTTCGAAGGCGGTGCACCTCAACGCGGGCAATGGCATCTTCAGCGGGATCGAAGGTCTCCGGCCGGTTCAGGACGTCTACCGCGATGTTGTATTCCTTGATCTGATCGGCCGCGCCGTCGAAGTACTTCGTGCACAGATATTGCAGCAGGTGGGCTAGTCGTGGAGAACGGCTAAGCGCTGTAGACGACAAGACATTGTCGAGTTCGGCTTTTTCCCGCCCGCGCTCTACAAGCGCCCCCAGCGCTGTGATCTGCCCCATGAGTGCGGTGATTATAGCACAGCCTTTTTATCGCGAGAAATGGGCATGTAACATCTGGATGTAACATTCTCCGTTAATTCACTGGCAGACCGTTGACCCGTCGATGTATGATCTTGAACATCAACTCTGCAGGAATCGGCGAAAGGAGCGTTTGTCCCTGCGCTTTGCAGATGTAGTTTGGCCGCGGCGCGGCTTCTATGCCGAATGGGCGGCCTTTCAGGACACGTACTATTACTTGGGACCGTACCTTTCCGCGTTCTACTCTCCGGAACTCTTCGGCGAGTCACCGCATAGTTTTGGTTCGGGCCCAAACCGGCCTGGTGGCCGTTTCGCCGGCGCCTCTAATTCTATGGGCTCAAAGAACGGGTTGTCGACGAGCTCTACGATCCGGTCTCGAGACAGTTTCGCATGTCAGGGTAAGAAACCTGGGCGGAGTGCCACACCGTCCCAATGAAGGAGGGTACCGATGCTGAACCTCAAACCGTTGTCTCCGGAGTGCATTCCGGGGGCACTGGCGCGCGTTGAACGCTATCGATTGCTCAACGAGCCCGAACAGGCCGAGAGCATATGTCAGGACATTCTGCGCTGCGATCCCGGCAACCAGCAGGCCCTGATCGCTTTGCTCCTGGCTATCACCGATCAGTTTGAAAGCGGATCGGGTGCGCGGGTCAGCGAAGCTCGCGACGTAATTCCCCGGCTGCGCGACCCGTACTTGCAGTTCTATTATGCGGGCATCACTTCCGAACGCCGTGCGCGCGCCCTCGTCAATCAGGCCGGCCCCGGAACCGGGTCCATTGCGTACGGCTGGTTTCGAGACGCGATGGACCAGTATGAACGGGCGGAAGCCATTCGTCCGGCTGGAAACGACGACGCCATCCTGCGCTGGAACACCTGCGCGCGGTTTCTCAACCGCAACCCGCATCTGGCGCCGAGAGCTGAGGAACGCCTGGAGCCCATCCTGCTCGAATAAAAAGCAGGCGGCGCCGCGGGCGGCTCTGTAGGTCATTCTCCGACATGGTGGCGTCCATATCGCGTGATACAATTCGAATTATCCCCCGTTTGTCAGAGAATCTGACGCCGAATGACAGAAACGTTCTTTATCTCGGAGAATGAAAACAAGGGCAAACCAGCCAGCAGGCGCGTCCTGTTCGTGGACGATGATCAGGAGGTTCTCGACGCGCTAAAGAGCACGCTTCTTGGTGTGCGCGCCGGCTGGGAAATGACATTTACCACCAGCGGCAAGGACGCCCTCCGCAAACTCGACGAGGCTGAATTCGACGTCATTGTCACCGACATGCACATGCCGGATATGAATGGCTTCGAACTGTTGACGGAAGTCCTCCGCCGTCATCCCGAAACGGTGCGGATCGTGCTCTCGGCAACCGTGAAACAGGACCTCAGCGTCCGTTCGTCGAACACCGCGCACCAGTATCTGGCCAAGCCGTGCGACGCCGCCACGCTGCGATCCGCATTGAACACCGCCGCGCGAATCCGCGAACTGCTCTTGTCTCCCAAGCTGCGGAGCCTGATCTCGCGCATGACCTCTCTGCCCAGCCTGCCGTCGGTGCATACAAAACTCGTGGAATCGCTCGCCGACCCGGAAATCTCCAGCCGCGAACTGGGCGACATCATCGCTCAAGATGTGGGCATGACGGCCAAGGTTCTTCAAATCGCAAATTCGGCCTACTTTGGTTTGTATCGTTATATCGCCAGCCCCGCGGAAGCAGCCGTGTACCTGGGCGTGGACACAATCCGCGCGTTGACCATGTCTGCCGGCGTGTTTTCCGCGTTTCAGCACACCGGGTTGCCTGCCGTATTCATCGGGCAACTGCAGCGGCATAGCATGACCACCGGCATGGTGGCTCAGGCCATCGCCACGGCCGAGGGGCTCCCCAAAAAGACATCCGACATTTGTCTGGTGGGCGGGTTGTTGCACGATGTGGGCAAATTGATTCTGGCGGCTAGCTGGCCCAAGGAATATGCCGATGTTCTGGCCGCTCCCGGCCAGGAAGGCCCCTCGTCCTTTGAAATGGAGCAGCAGGTGTTCGGCGCTACGCATGCCGACATCGGAGCCTATCTGCTTTGGTTGTGGGGGCTGCCCGACGCCATCTGCAAGGCGGTAGCCTTTCACCACAAGCCGGCCGAGTGCTCGGATAAAACCCTTACAGCCGCCGGCGCCATTCACATAGCCGACGTTCTAGAACGTGAGCGATCCTTCACTGCGGGCTCGGGGCACCGGGTGGAGATGGACATGGAGTATTTGACAGCTCTGGGACTGGCTGACCGAGTTCCTGAATGGCGCTCGATCTGCGATCGCTACGCGGAACGCGCCGAAGCCTGAGGTCTGCCGTCGTCTCCCTCGCGTCCTTGCCAGCTTTTCGTATCATAAGTATCGGAGCTATCACCATGAGCACAAGCAGGCGTCATTTCTTACAGTCGGCGGCTATGGCCGGCCTGGCAGCGCAGAGGATTTCCGCTAACGACCGCATTCGCGTCGCGCTGATCGGCGCCGGAGGCATGGGCTCCGGTGACGCTAACTACCAGCTGTCCTTTTCCGGTGTGGAGCTGGTCGCCGTGTGCGACATTTATGACGGCCGCTTAGTCCGCGCTAAGGAGGTCTGGGGGAATCACCTGTTCACCACCCGCGACTATCGCGAGATTCTGGCGCGTAAGGATATCGACTCCGTGATCGTGGCAACCCCTGACCACTGGCACTCGCGCATCACCATCGACGCCCTCGACGCCGGCAAGGATGTCTACTGCGAGAAGCCCATGGTGCACTACCCCGAAGAGGGCAAAGACGTGATCGCCGCGCAGCAGCGCAGCGGCCGGATTTTCCAGGTCGGCAGCCAGTACGTCAGTTCGCTGGTGTATCAGAAAGCGCGGGAACTGCTACAGGCCGGCGCCATCGGCCAGCTCAACATGGTGGAGGCATGGCTCGACCGCAACACCGCGATCGGCGCTTGGGAATACTCGCTTCCACCCGATGCCTCGCCCGGCAACATCGACTGGGACCGCTTTCTGGGCAACGCTCCCAAGGTTCCTTTCGAGCCGGTACGGCTGTTCCGCTGGCGCAACTATCGGGACTACGGCACCGGGGTTGCCGGGGACCTGTTTGTGCATCTTCTCAGCGGCTTGCACTATGCCACACGCTCGCTAGGTCCTACGCGCGTGATGGCCACCGGCGGCCTGCGCTACTGGAAGGACGGACGCGACGTCCCCGATGTGATGCTTGCCCTGCTGGACTATCCCAAAACCGAGACTCACCCGGAATTCACGCTTGCTCTGCGCGTTAATTTCAAGAGCGGCGTGGCCGAGGAGCAGTTTGGTTTCCGGTTCATCGGAAGCGACGGCGTGATGCATACGAGTCCGGCCGGCGTGACGCTCAACACGACGCCGCCCGAAGCCGAGCCCGGCTACACCATCGGAACCTTCCCCAAAGCCGTGCAGGACCAGTTCCTGGCCGAGTACCACAAGAAGTATCCCAAAACCAGAACTACCGCCGACGCCATGCGGCCGGAAAAGGAAGACAAGTTTGTGCCGCCGGGAGATCACGATGCGCATCGCGAGCACCATGGCGCGTTCCTCGAATCCGTACGGACCCGCAAGCCGTCGATTGAAGATGGGGTGTTCGGTTTGCGCGCAGCCGGCCCGGCGCTCCTGAGCAACGTGGCGTACTTCGACAAGCGCATCTGCCACTGGGATCCCCACACCATGACGGCGTCGTAGCCAGATCTACTGCTGTCGTGGTGGAGAACTCGAGATCATGGACAAGAACAGCGAGAAGACCACTGCGCTGGCCAACCCGAATGGAATCCACATAAAGCCTCCCTCCTATTCTCAACGCGCCATAAGAAGCTGAAATAGCTCAGGCATCGGCGAGATTTTTTCGGCAAGCTCCGCCAGCGCGGGATAATACCAAGACGGGCCGTGTATGAGATTCAGAAAGGCACTGTGGGCGTGCGCAGGCTGCGTGGCGTTCTTCGGCGCCTTGCACGCTGTCCAACAGCCCTTTCGGCAATATCCCGGCGTGGAATACCGGAGGTTCGAGCTGCCTCCGGGTTGGGAGGAGAAGACCGAATGGGTGTTCGCCCGCCTGATGTTTCCCCCGGGTCCTAACGACGGTTATCGCGGCCGGTACGACGGCGACTGGCGGCTTGGGTTGTCGCTGTGGACCCAGGACTATCCGAGGGCAGACCGCCATTTCTCACAAGCTTTGCGGCGGCTCACCCGTATACACACCCGGTCGGTCGAGCAGCCCGTGAGCCTCGAAGACGGCGACGATGTGTTCCACTGGCCCTGGCTCTACGCCGTTCAGGTGGGCGAATGGGGCTTGACCGATCCTCAGGCCAAGGTGCTGCGGGAATATTTGTTGCGCGGCGGTTTCTTCATGGCCGACGATCTCCACGGGACCGAAGAGTGGGAGGTATTCGCGCGCAGCATGGCCAGAGTGTTTCCTGACCGGCCCATCGTCGATATTCCGGACGACGACGCCATCTTCCATACCGTGTACGATCTCAACGACAGGTACCAGATCCCGGGCGCGGAGCACCTGGACCGCGGATACAAGAAGGACGGCAAGGGAGCACACTGGCGCGGAATCTACGACGACAAGACCCGAATTATGGTGGCCGTTTCCGTGAACTCGGATCTGGGCGATTCGTGGGAATGGGCGGACGAGCCGCGGTATCCCGTGAGATTCTCGGACCTGGGGATTCGCATTGGCGTGAACTACGTCGTTTACGCCATGACGCATTAAAGAATAGGTCGCGATGTCGCATGGACCACGGTGTATCCTTTTCTCTGCCGTTTTCGTCCTGGGTACGTACACCGGCCGTTTGTTTCGGTCGGGGCAGGTATCGGCATGAAAAACCTTTCTACAACGGCTCTCCTCGTGGGGGCGCTTTGTTGCCCGGCTGCCATCCACCGTGCACGCCGCAAGTTGCTGCAGATCATGGAAATTGGCTGCGCCGTCTCGCAAAGTAATAGCGGCGTGCCGTGCTGTGAGTCCAAGTCTATGCGCTGACCTGCCTGTGCTCAGGCCCCGCTCGGCGATCTACCGCTTCAACTCCACCGCGATCACCTCAAAGGGCTGAGCGCTCAAATTCTCCTCCTGGTGGCGGGCGGCTCCGCCCAGGCGGATCTCGCCGGCTTTCCCGTTGGACTCCTGGACCTTGCCGTCCGGAGTGGTGATCTTCATGTGCTGGTCGGTCAGGAACACGGTCACCCGATTGAGAATGTGCTCGTGGACCACACCCGCCTCATGCGGTCCGTACCGTGCGCGCAACACCCGCACCTGCGGATTTTCAAATTCGACCTTGTACCGTATGGGATCGACCTTCACCGGGTCGAGCGGGTTTGCAGGCAGCGCGCCCTGCCCGTTCTTCAGTTCCAGTTCCACAATGCGGTAGCGCGTAGCGCCAGCATTTTCGCTGATGTGCTGGCCTCCCGCGGGACTCCAGCGAACATCCCCGGCTTTCCAGCGAAGGTCTTCGACCTTGCCATCGGGATGCGTCAGCGTCATGTGGCCGTCATCGAGGTTGATCATCACGCGATTCATCGAGTGCTCGTGCAGCGCGCTTTTCTGGCCGGGCGGAGTGGTCACCTCGATGACGCGTACCTCGGGCGTGTCGAACTTCACGTCCTGGGCCGCGAGCGGTATAGCGGCTAACGCAAATATAGACCAGGTTACTCTTGGCATGACGTTTATCATGTCACGATTGACTTCCCTTGCTAACGGATGGACACTGGCATAGTCTAACTATGTCAGGAGCCGCCCGCCATGCCGCCTCGCGATGGAATTCCGCCCGGAACGCTTTACATGCTGATTCTGAAAACACTGGCTCGAACCGGCCAGATGCACGGTTTCCAGATCGCCAATGCGATCCAGCAGGTTTCTCAGGATGTTCTGCAAGTCGAAGAAGGATCGCTGTACCCTGCCCTCCAACGCATGCTCCTCAAGGGGTGGGTTACGGCAGAATGGGGCGCCACGCCCGAGAATCGCCGCGCCCGGTATTACAAATTGACGAAAACAGGCCGAAGGCAATTGGAATGTGAACTGGAGCAGTTCCAGCGCGTGAATCAGGCTATTATCCGCGTCATTCAGACGGCATGACGGAGAGTCTTATGGAATGGATCGGTGAACTTTGGCGCAGGCTCAAGGCGCTGGCTGGGCGCAGGCAACTCGATCGCGACCTGGACGAAGAAATGCGCTTGCACGTCGAACTGCGCGCGCAGGAGCAGATCGAAGCCGGGACTGAACCTGACGAGGCCCGTTGTTCCGCTCGACGGCGTTTCGGCAACCCCGCCCTGTTGAAGGAAACCAGCCGAGCCGTCTGGGGATGGCGTCCTCTGGAAATCTTCTGGCAGGACCTCCGGTACGCAGCGCGCATGCTTGCCAAGAGTCCCGCGTTTACGCTGGTCGCCGTTCTGTCGCTGGCCATCGGCATCGGCGCCAACACCGCTATTTTCAGCATCGCCAATACAATCCTGCTGAAGACCCTGCCGGTTCGCGATCCAGATCAGTTGCGCCTGGTGCTCTGGACCGGCGAACCGCGCATCCCGCGCCACTCCGGGAGCGGTTATTCCACCCGGCTCCACGGCATTCAGGTGAATAGCTCATTTTCATTTCCCATGTATCATCTGCTCACCGCGAACGTCCCGCAGTTCTCCAGCTTGATGGGTTTCGCTCACACTCAGGTTACGGTAGTCGCGGCGGGAGAGAGCCATTACGCGAGCGCATTCTATGTGACCGGCAATTTCTTCAACGGCCTCGGCGTCAATCCGCTGCTTGGGCGAATGCTCTCGCCGGAAGATGACAGGCCGGGTGCGCCCGCTGTCGCCGTGATCAGTTACCGGTATTGGGAGCGGCATTTCGGATTGGATCCCGGCGTGGTCGGCCGCAGCGTCACGTTGAACGGGCGGCCCGTGATTGTCGCCGGCATTACGCCGCGGCCCTTCTTCGGAATTGAACCGGGCCAGGGTTATGACCTGTTTCTGCCCATGGCCCTGGTCGAGGCCTTCGGTCCAGAGTGGTATTCGCTTGCGAAAGAAGATCACTGGTGGGTGCAGATTCTCGGCCGCTTACAGCCGGGAATCTCCGATACCGAGGCGCGCGCCGCTCTGGATGGGTTGATGGCGCGTACTGGCGCCGCCTACACTGAGACCCCGGATCAAAAACGCGATCCGTTTCGTCCGCTTTTGGAGCCCGGAACCGGCGGGGTGCCCCTGCTGCGGAAACAGGCGTCGGCGCCGCTGTTCATTCTGGGAAGCGTCGTCGCCTTGGTGCTTCTTATTGCGTGCGCGAACATCGCCAATCTGCTGTTGGCCAGAGGAACCGCACGGCGGCGCGAGTTCGCCGTACGGCTTTCCATAGGAGCTGGACGATGGCGGCTTGTGCGACAGCTCCTGACCGAGAGCTTTCTTGTCGCGGGCCTGGGCGCGGCCGTGGGACTGACCTTGGCATCTCCGCTGGCCAAAACGGCGCTGGCCATGGCGGCAGCGAGCGAGGATCTCACCATCGAGGCCAACATAGACACGCGCACGCTTCTGTTCACGCTAGCGCTAACGCTGCTGACGGCGCTGATATTCGGACTGGCGCCGGCTCTCCGTTCCACCCGTGTCGACCTCACACCCGCTCTTAAGGACGGAGCGGCGGGCGCATCCGGAGC
>Ga0335077_10006341_pt1 | contig 14606 bp, 11 predicted proteins | sample Lox_Sample_31_FD_207151 | JGI IMG/M metagenome (GOLD analysis project Ga0335077, IMG submission 207151) | Soil microbial communities from Loxahatchee National Wildlife Refuge, Florida, United States - Lox_Sample_3.1 | ecosystem: Environmental > Terrestrial > Soil > Wetlands | place: USA... | reverse complement strand
GTTTTCATAATCTTGTGGTGTTGTTTGGATGGTTTAAATCAGTTCCTTTGCGAAAACAAAGAATGTCACAAGCATTGGAAGTTCAGCTGGCGGTTGATTTGATTACTGGTAACCGTTCATCCACTTGCGCCAAATCGGGGCTGGCGCCGTGGTGTCGTAAATCCTGCTCCACGGCAATATCCAAAGTTCTTTCAAACCCGTGTTGCGGACCGAGGTGTCTATGAACGCCATATTGAGAGGCGCTGTGCCTGTGTGCCTGGGAATACAAAAAGACTGCATCTCGGCGTGTGGCGCACAGTCGCCTGAATTCGCCGGCGGCTGATTCAATGAACCAAAAGTCGGGTCGGTAACATTATGCGGGTTCGCTCCCTCCCACACGCAATCAGCGAACAGTGGCGCATTCGCGAACCGGCCGGCCGTTGTCAGCTTTCGCCAATAACCGCCGGGATCAATGACGGCCGGGTCAGCAGGGTTGGCCATCCAACCGTTCACGCCATAACTGCCAGCCATTCCGGGTTGGCCATAAGGCGGAGTCGGATAGCTGTTTGTGCCATATATTCCCCACGCCAGAAAAGTGGTGCTTGTTTGAGTCCACATGCCAGGCCCCCCCGGTCCGTTCAGGGTGTCTCGCGTGGTGGTTGCCATCGGGCAGTAACACATATCCCCACCGTAAGAAGATCCCGGAATAAACGGCTGCAAAGAAAACATCCACATCCCTTCAGGATCAGTCCAGCTCGCCATCATGCTGTCATCGTTGTCATTGGCGTACAAATGAAAGCCTGTGGCCCATTGCTTCAGGTTGGATACGCACTGGATGCGCTTGGCCCGGGTTTTCGCGGCGGCAAGGGCTGGAAGCAAAATAGCCGCCAGGATCGCGATAATGGCAATAACCACCAACAATTCAATCAGGGTAAAACCAGATTGGAAGCGAGGTCTGGTTTTCGATAATTTCGATGCGACCAGCGGTGGTAGCCGACAACTCATATGAACTGCGTATCTTGCGTTGGCTTGTTCAACAAACCGTCTCTATTGCAATGAGCCCACGCCGCTTTACGGTACACTGTTAATGCTTGCTCGGCGATACAATAATCGCCCTTTGGGCATCGTGGCTAGCCTCACAAAGGTATGGTTCTCTGTAGTTACCACGCGCCGATTACGATCAGTTTCAGAACACGAAGCGCAACCGAGCGCGCGTTTCAGACCCGGTCAACCCGGGTAGCACAACCACCTGGATGCTAATCACTTGTGCCGGGCGCCGATTTCAAAAAACCCGCACAATTGTGGGGCTAGGCAAAGAGCCCCTTAGTTGGGAAAATAACTCCATGCCCAAAGAAAGCTACTTGAAGAGTCAAAGCTTGTTCTCGTTCTACCCGTGTATTTATTTGTGTATTGGATCCGTCATTGCGCTGCTCTTGACGGCGGGATGTGTCAGCAGCACTTCCACCACCGTGTCTGCAATCACCCCCCTGCCCTTTTATCTCGGGGCGGACATTTCCACGCTCTCCCAGGTCGAGCAGCGGGGCGGAGTGTACATGGATGGAGACAAACCGGGTGATGCCCTGGCCATTTTCATGAAGAACGGCTGGACGTGTTTCCGCCTGCGGATCTGGGTTGATCCCCGCAATGGAGTCAACGGACTTGAATACACGACAAAACTGGCCAGGCGCATCAAGGACGCAGGCGGGACTTTCATGCTCGACTTCCACTATTCCGACTGGTGGGCAGATCCCCAGAAGCAGAACAAACCGGCTGCCTGGACCAATCTGGACTTTGATGCGCTCGTGGCACAAACCCGGACGTACACCGCGCAGGTCATCAAGACGCTGAAGGATGCCGGTGCCACACCAGATTTTGTGCAGATCGGCAACGAGATTACAGGTGGAATGTTATGGCCCGACGGCCAGGTGAAGGTCCCGCCTTCGACCGTCAAGGTGTTTGGAGGAGATGTGAAGGTGATCAAGCCGCCCGAACCCTACAATGATGCCAGGCAATGGAACCATCTGATCCGGCTTATCAAGGCGGGCGTGAGCGGTGTGCGTTCTGTCACCTCGCCTCAGGACCACGTCCGCATCGTCATTCACATTGACTGTGGCGGCGACTGGCCTATTACCAAATGGTATTTCGATCATCTTACCAAAGCCGGCGTTGACTACGATATCATTGGCCAAAGCTACTATCCGAACTGGCACGGCACGCTGGAAAATGTGCGTAATAACCTGCACAATACGGTCAAGCGTTACCACAAGGATGTGATGATAGTCGAGACAGCCTATCCTTCTCGAGAAGTCAGCCTTTCCCCGGCGGCGGCGAAGAACATGGTCTGGCCCATGACACCGGAGGGGCAAAGACAGTTTCTGATTGACCTTATCAGGGCGGTCAAGGAAACGCCCGGCGGACGCGGCATCGGGGTGAATTACTGGCACCCCGAAGCCACTTTTATTCCGGGTTCCACCAACCGCTGGAGCGGGCCTGATGCCAACTCCCTTTTTGATGCCAAGGGCCATCCGCTTCCCGCCATGAATGTGTTGGGCCTACAGCCTGCAACACAAGCCTCGCCTTTAGAAACGGTCGAACCACATTGAGGAGAAACCCTGCGATCTCGGTCGCGCCACGTTCAATCCGTATGCTACGCAGCCACATTCAGGTCAGGGGTTTGCCCGGCGGGCTCAAGGAAGCCGGCATGGAGGCGGTTGCTCCTGCTCCGGTCGCGGAAACGCAAGCCCGATCTGAGTAAAATGTTTCCCGGGTACCATCGCGCCTCCGAAGCGAATGCGTAGGTAGATTCCTGATGCAAAGACAACCTGCAAGAGATATGCTTGTCCGTATGCGTGCATCTTGCTTGGGTCGGTTCTGGCAAATGGCCTTTTGCTCCGGACTGACACTGGCGGGACTGACAAATGTCCAGGTTGCGCGAGCGGATTCGACTCCCGATGGTCAGATTTCGGTCGAGGTAACCAACGTCCACCAATTTCGCCTTCTAGCCGCCCAAAATCCCAAAACGAGCTACTACATCCGTCTTCAAGGTGATGTCTGGTGGATAAATCCAATGCAGGGAAAACTCGTTTTCAAGGACGACTCCGGGGTCGAGGAGTTAGAGATGGATTTGCACGACGAATCTGTGGCATCAGGGCATACAGTGCTTTTGGAAGGCAACGGCGTGATCACGCCGTCGGGCGCCGGTTTCAGAGTTGGGGCCAAAGGGCCGGTCGTGGACAACGACGGGGTTCACGACATGATCGAGAAATCCGGCGCGGTTTATCTGGACGCCGGGCGGCATCCGATCCGCGTGGACTGGTTCAACGGCGTCGAGAAATACGGGTTGGAAGTGGACTACGCCGGACCGGGATGGCCTCGCCAGAAAATCCCAAGCACCGCACTCTTTCGTACGGAGGCCAGCCCGGCCGGTGGAACGGGCCGTTGGGTGAACGGTCTGGATTATCGGTGTTACGATGTGGAGGGCGAAAGGTTGCCTGCTTTCAGCCAACTGGCCACCGTCAAAAGCGGCGTGGTCTCCAACTTCGATCTTGCGGTGATCTATCGCAAGGAACATGTGGGACTGCAATTCACCGGTTATCTGGAGGTGCCGTGCGCCGGAGTTTACACGTTCTATACCACGTCGGATGACGGGAGTCGTCTGTTTGTCGGCGCACCGCCCTTGCGAATGACCGTGGTCGGGCGCGCAACGCTTCCCAAACCTCACCGGATCATCATCGGCCAGGCCTTGCGCGAGGACGAGAATGGCCGGTGGGCGGAAACAGAAGGCCGGGTCGAGTTGGCGCGCGAAGAAGCCGGCGGCCTGCATTTGGAGTTAAGCGCCGGCGGCAGCCGGCTGCAGCTGGAGGTGAGTGATACTGCCGGGTTGTCCCCGGCGCTCCTGCGCAACTCAACGGTGGAGGCGACCGGCGTTTGCCTGAACGCCTACACAACCGAGGGCCAAATTGTTCCCGGAATTCTGCTGGTGCCGACGCGTAACGAACTTGAAATACTAAAACCGCTGCCGGAGGCGCTGGCAACATTGAACACGAACGCAGGGGTGCTGCCGGTGCTGACAACTGCCTGGGAGGTCCATCGGTTGAAACGCGAAGAAGCGCAGCGCGGGTACCTGGTTAAAATCCGCGGCGTGGTCACCAGCGTTTTGCCGGAACATCAGGCGTTCACTGTCCAGGACTCCACGCGCGGCATTTACGTCGTTGATTTTTCCGAGAGCCGCACGGCGCCGCCGGCGGTTGGCGAGTTTTTGGAAGTCGAGGGCACGACCGATCCGAGTCTGTTTGCTCCAATTGTGAATGCGCATCAGGTGAGCAGTCTGGGCTTGGGACGCGTGCCGGAGCCGGTCCGGCCAACCTGGGACCAGTTGATGAACGGCAGTTTGGACGCACAATATGTGGAAGTCCAGGGCATCGTCACGACGGTGCTGACGAACGGACTGACGTTGCGCACGCGCGGCGGGGTTATCAACATCGAACTGCGCGTGAATGGCGCGAATGGCGAAGAACTGGCACGTTACGAAAACGCGCTCGTTCGCATTCGCGGTTGCCTGTTTGCTTCCTGGGATTACATCACCCATCAAGTGGAGCTGGGCACCATCCGGATTTACAACGCCGACATTACCGTGAGCCAGCCGGCGCCGGAGGATTTGTTCTCCAGTCCCGACAAAACACCGGCGGAATTGCTGTTGTTTGATCCTCAGGCCAGCGAGTTGGAACGGGTGAAGGTTTCGGGCCAAATCATTTACGCGCAAGACCCGGAATATTTCATGACGCAGGGCGGCCATGGCGTGCGGTTCATACTGAAGCAATCCACCCGCTTGCAGCCGGGCGATCTGGTGGAAGTGGTGGGTTTTCCTGAATTGTTGAACAACGGCTCGCCCATTTTGCGCGACGCCGCGGCGCGGTGCACGGGCCGCGCCTCGCTGCCGGAGGCAACGAAACTGCAGTCTGACGATTTGTTGCGCGCGGGCCACGATTCGACGCGGGTGCGGGTTGAAGGTTTATTGGCCAGCGTGCGCCGGACGCCGACGGACCAGGTGTTGGAAATGCAAAGCGGTGTGCGGACGTTTGTCGCGCGGCTGAATGGCGCGAACGGTTGGGTGCAATCTCTGGCCATCGGCAGCCGGTTGGCATTGACGGGCGTTTACGCGGCCCAGAGCGGAAACCACGCAGCAGGTCAGGATATCAGTTCCTTCGAGTTGCTGCTGAGCTCGCCATTGGATGTTAGCGTGCTGGCACGCCCGCCCTGGTGGACATTGGAAAAACTGTTGGTCATTCTGGGTGCCTTGGCCTGCGTCCTGGTTGCTACGGCACTCTGGATTACTCAGCTTCGCAGCAAGGTCGAGCAACGCACCGCCGAACTTGAAATCCAAATCCGGGAACGACAGCGTGCCGAGCAACAACATGCCATGGAACAGGAACGGGCGCGCATTGCTCAGGATCTCCACGACGAACTGGGATCAGGCCTCACTGAAATCACCATGTTGGGAGCCAGGGCGCGAACTGCCTCGGTGCCGCTCGAAAGGCGCGGCAGTTATCTTCAGCAAATGAGTGACATCGCGCGCCAGATGGTCGTTGCGCTGGACGAAATCGTTTGGGCCACGAATCCCAAACATGACTCATTGGCCTCGATGGTCAGCTATTTTTCTCTTTACGCCGAGCGTTTCCTGGGCCTGGCCAACATTGCCTGGCGTCTCGAAGGCCCGTTCGAGCCCGCTGATTATGCCGTGGACTCGCACCATCGCCACCAATTGTTTCTCGCGTTCAAGGAGGCGCTGACCAATGTCGTGCGCCACTCGGGCGCCACTGAGGTGCGCCTGAACATCCAGGTTGAACAAGGACAGGCCCGCTTGACCATCACCGACAACGGCCGGGGTTGGGCCAGAGCCGACCAGACAGAAGGGATGGATGGTTTGGCCAATATGCGGGCACGACTGGAAAAACTGGGTGGTTGGTTTGAAGTCAACACCCGAAGCGGCAAGGGCACAACCGTGCGGTTCGGCCTGCCCTTGCACTGAGCATTCCATGACCAGAATCGCCATCGTCGAGGACAATCGGGTCATTCGCGAAAGCCTCGCGGAATTTATCAAGGCGGATCCGGAATGCGAGTGCGTGTGCGCTTGTGCGACGGCCGAAGAAGCCCTTAAGGAAATCCCGAAGCATCGCGCAGACATCGTATTGATGGACATTCACCTGCCCGATGTTTCCGGCATCGAATGCACTGCCCGGCTCAAACAACTGATGCCCTCGGTCCAAATCATCATGGTCACGGTTTACGAAGATACCGAAAGGATATTCAAGGCGTTGCGGGCCGGTGCCTGCGGTTATCTTTTAAAGCGGTGCACCCCCGAAGAGCTCCTTTCCGCCATCCGCGAGGTGCAGCAGGGAGGTGCGCCCATGTCGCGCGAAATTGCTCGCAAGGTAATCGTTTCCTTCCAGGAACCGGTTGCCACCGCGGCCAATGTGGAAGGTCTTTCTCCGCGCGAGCGCGAAATCCTGGAATTGCTGGCGGTTGGTTTCCCCAACAAAGAAATTGCCGCCCGCGTCGGCCTCACCGATGGCACCGTACGCTGGCACCTTCGACACGTTTATCACAAATTACACGTACGCTCACGAACTGAAGCCGCGCTCAAGTTTCTTTCGGCCAGGAGTGAATAGCCCGGGAGCCAGGTCGGATTTGTCGCCAGCCAGGCTGGACCGGTATACCCCCTGCCCGCCCGGACTAACGCAGAACCATACATCTGTGAGGCTGGCCAGATTCAAACTATAAGCAACAATCTGGAATGCACTCATCAAAGGCAGACTTGCTTTTTTGCGAATAAAGGCTAGGAGGTAAGGTTGAGAGAGCAACTCCGGTTGTTTGGCTGAATTATGAATAGATTCACGGGTTTAAAATTTTTAATTCCCTTTGTCGCCGCTTTCCCATTGATCAGCGCTTCGACGCAAGCGAACACTAATTTTCTGGCGGCTGCAGATTTCTCTGATTTGGCGTTCTTTGAAGCGCGGGGTGTTACCTACAGAGACGGCGGACAGGTTCAGGATGGAATTCACATTCTCAAAAACCACGGCATCAATTGCGTCAGGCTGCGGCTTTGGACCAGCAGCGCCGCCCAGGCCGGCGCGGACCCTTACAACTACGGCAACAATCTCAGCTACACGGTGCCACTGGCCGTGCGGGTCAAGAATGCCGGACTGCTCTTCTCCCTGGATTTTCATTACTCCGACACCTGGGCCGACCCCGGCCATCAGGCCACCCCCACTGCCTGGACCAACCTGACCTTTCCTCAACTGGTGCAACAGATGCGCACTTACAACAGCAACACCATCGCCGCCTTTGCCGCCGCGGGAGCGATGCCCGACTACGTGCAGATTGGAAATGAAATCACCGCCGGCATGTTGTGGCCGGATGGATATGTTTCCGGCAGCACCAACACGTCCTGGTCGCAACTGGGTCAGTTAATGAAAGCGGCGATTCAAGGAATTCAAGACGCCACGAATGCGACGGGCGCTAACAGGCCCCGGATTATTGTCCACATTGATCGGGGAGGCGATTGGACCACGACCTTGTGGTTTTTTGACAACCTGAGTTATCAGGGGGTTCCTTTTGACATTATTGGCGAGAGTTATTACCCCTTCTATCAGGGATCCCCGGCAAGTCTGAGCAATTGTCTTTACAATGCCGCCCTCCGTTATGGCAAACCCATCATCGTTGCAGAAGACGCTTTTCCCTGGACTAACACCTGCCCCGCCGCCTGGTTGAGCCAACTTTACGGCTACCCGCCCACCATTAACGGCCAGGTCAGCTTCATGGCGACTCTGGCCCAGATTGTCAAAAGTGTGCCTGACCAACTCGGGATTGGCTTTTTCTATTGGGGCGCAGAGTACCAGGCGGCCAGCGGTGTCAACGAGGCCGGTTTCAATACGGCATCGTTTTTCGATGCCAGCGGCAATGTTCTGCCCGTGGCCGGCGCCGTTGGCGGGATGGGCGCTCCGCTCGTAGTGAACGCCTCGCTCCAGGGCTCAAACCTGGGATTACAGTGGCCGTTCAGCGGGGCCGCTTTGAAATTGATGACCTCAACCGGTCTGGTGCCGCCGGCGTGGTCGTTGGTGACCAATTCGCCCCAGACCACGGGCGCCGTGTTTAGCGTCACTTTGCCGCTTAACAACACCTCCACTTTTTATCGCCTGCAATCGAATTGAGCAACCGCCATTGACTTTCGGGCAGGATACTCTCAGTCGAAAATGATTTCGTACGGCCGGGGTTCTCCTTGCAGACGACTTCGCGTTCGGCGCAGACCTGCCCTTTCTGAAACGGGCTGAAACCCATTGCCAAAAACCGACCTGCCTTGCCCGTCCTTAATCAATTGACTGCCCGGAAGGATACAATGCTTTCCCGCCGCTGCGGCTCAACGGACATTGCTCCGCCACATGTCGGCCGGGCCTCCTGCCCGGCGCCGTGGTCAAACTTTTTGTGCGGGCTGCACCTTGATACGCCGATACAGAACCACAATCCAGAGGAGCATGATGAAAATGACTCCAAGCAGAATACTGATGATGGGCCAGATGCCGAATTGCATCCAAACCGGCGGGGTGCTCTGAACCGTCACATCTGCCGGGGATCGGAGCAGAAGTCGGAACGACTTGGCCCGCCAGTCCTCCCCGCCGCGCCAGCCGCTGCCGCGTTCAATCAGGCAGATGCCGGTGACCAATACGTCGCTGCCATTTTTCAAGGCATCAAAACCAAGCCCCTTTTCGGTCTGCCCGAGGTAGGCGTTAAACGTGAAACCGTTTTGATCGAGCACCAGGAAATGTTCGCGCCCATGCAGCGTGCGGTCAACGATTCTGGCGCTGGTCCGGATTAATCGGCAGTCATTGCTTCCCGATAAAATTTCATCCAGGTTTAATGTCACGGGCGCGGGCGCCACGCCGTCGCCGACTTTGCGATAAATGGCATCCTCCAGGATGGGCGTGTATTCGCCCTTGGCTGGAAAGCCGAGCACTTCGACCCGGTCGCCCGGCTGCAACGGTGTGCGCAACTGCGTTCGGCAATAGACCCCGGCTTTCTCGTTTTGAATGAACACCGCGTCGCCCGGTTCAGCATAGGCAACCGTGCCACTCAATTTGACCCGGTGACCAAAATTTCCCTGCGGCGTGAATTGCAGAAGGCTGCTGATGTCCTCCAACGGAATGTTGAAGGGGTCGCCGGGGGCGGGTTTCTCGACCACAAAATCGGTGCCGCGTGGCATGAGCAAACGGATGCCAAACAACTGCCGCTGGCGGTTGAACAGCGTGCAGCAAACGCCCTGGACTTTGACGACGCTGTCCACGAGCTCTTCCGGCTGTGCCGCCGGTATGTGGGTGACGCAGGCGGTGAATCTCTCTCCGTCCACCACGAGCTCAATCCAATATTGCTTTGTCAATTGGTCATAGCGGACCGAGCGCACAATGCCGCTCACCTGGACAAATTGGCTGTCCTCCTGGCCGCTCACCAGTTGCTGGCCCGTAACCGCCCCGGCGTCGGGTAACTTTCCTTCGCCAACCACTTTTATGGACCTGGGAAAGATGATGGGCGCGTACGCACCCGGACTGGTTACGCCTTCGATCTCCACCACCTGGCCCGCCGTCAAGGCTGGCATGTCCGTGTTCAGGCCGGAAAAGTAAATGCCTGCTGTATCGTCCTGAACAAATCGCGAGTTAAGTCCTTCATCGCAAAATGTCACCACCCCCTTCAGTTTGACGGGCAGCGCCTGAGCCGCCTGCTGCGGGGTCAGGCTTCGCACCTGCGCCGCCGTGAGCAGTGCCTCCGTGGGCGGATTCTGCCCCGCCGCCGGCCACGCTGAAACCACCAGCGCGCTTAAAACCAAAAGGCGGCGTTTGATCGTATCAAGCATCGTTGAGGAAATAAGCTTCACACTCTTCCGTTATTGACGCGGAATTCTAACTGCCTGCCCGACGCCTGCAACATATTTACGCACCGGATAAATTTAAAAGATGATACGGTTTCATCTGATTAAGTCATGATTCAGGCTTAAAGCTGATCGTCTGCAACACTTTGAAGTCTTCCAAGCGCGGCTGCCGGAGGCTATCCGGGCGACGATTGAACCATAACTCAATCCTTTTGGATGCAAGCGCAGCGTCGCGCGGGTAGTGTCTTAATTTGGTGTAGCGTTGAGCCTCCGGCTCAATTGTTCGACCCAGAGGTTCGACCCTGCAACCACCAAATCAGGACATTGCCGTCGTGCGGTTCTCTGTAAAAGCCCCGGGCGCGCCCGCTCACGGCAGACATTTTCTCGCGCACGTCGGGCGCTGCGGCTTTACGGTATTGCCGCCATTCCGGCTCAGTGCGCGCCGATGGCCGGCGGTACGCCGGCGTCGCAGTCGGTGTCTCATTCATGCCAACGAATGTCCCAAGGGCGCATAGACGGGGGAGTGGTTGAGCTTAAAATACTTAGGTAGAAGATGTGATAGGACAAACAGCCATACAACCCAGGCATGCTGCGAAGAGCACGCCATCGCACTGGATGAAGACGATCCTATTGGTTGATGACGAGGATGAAAGCCGGATCACGACGAAGTGGTTTCTGGCCAACTTTGGTTATGTGGTGGATTCAGCGGCCAGCGCGGCGGAAGCTTTGGCGATATTCGATCCGAAAATCCATGATGCGGTGATCACGGACAACACGATGCCCGGGATGAACGGCGTGGAAATGGCGCACATTATCAAACTGCGATCGCCGTCCACCCCGGTGCTCATGTACACTGGACTGGTGCCGGAGGATGTGTCTTCTGTGGACCTGGTGATTCAAAGGCCGGCGCATATGCTGGCGCTCAAGGAAGGTCTGGACAAACTGCTGGGCGGACCAGGATGATACCAACGCTGCGAGACGCGGTTTCTGGTTCATGGACCGACACTCATCCCCAACCTGGTTGTCCAGTCCCGGTCCGATATTGCCTCAGCTTCTGCCCCGGGCGCAGCCTGGCTGGCCTGGCAACGAATTCAATTCTATCGCACGTGAGCCAGCGACGAGTCTGTTCCTGCGTGCGAAGGCGTGATTCCGCGCGCGGTATAATGTCGCAAATACCTGGTCGGGTTCCTGGCTTTTGCTCCGGTCGGCTGATGCACAGTGCCCGACATCCGGCGAGTTGTTCCGGCTTCCCGCCAGTCGCACGCCACCCAATTGAGGGCTGCTGGAGCGTTTCAATTAATTTCATAGCCAGAATGCTGCTCAAGCGCCCCCTCACCCAGGCCCTCCTGGTGCGGGAGAGCGTGGCGTCTCGCCGGGTGCGGGGGACGACGGCTACAATTTTTCTGGATTCGCCCTGAAGCTGCGAAGATTCAGTGACTGCCCGCACTTGGTCTCAAAAGTGTATTCGAAGGTCCCAAATCTATCTTTTAATGTCCCAAATATGTCTAGACAAAACGGTATTCAGCCGATTTACTAATTAGAGAATTAAAATAAGCAGGATAAGAAAATCGGACGGATACGGGCGGTGTCTGTTGATCAGATTGGTGAAATTTCCATCTGAAAGGCGAGCTATATGTTTGATCAGGATTATTTTGCGCTGCGGCTGGTCCGCCTGAAATCTGCCGAGGAATGGTCACCTCAAAAGCAAGCGCTTTCTTTCATGTTCATTAAAGGCGGTGTTGGCCAATGTGTCAACGGTTCAACCGCCCAAAGACTGGGACCCGGAGATGTGCTCGTTGCGGAGGGCGGTCCGGGGAACAGGCTCCGGGCTGACACTGGCGCCCAGATTCTTTTCTGGTCGTTTTCCCTGCGTTTGGAGCATCTCCTCCCACTGTTCGGCCCCGACGAGATTTCTGCTCTCCAGGAGGTGGCCGGCCATCTCAAAGGCTTGAAGTTCTTTTCCGCTGCCACCGCGCTGGCCATCAAATGTCACCGGTTGATTGAAGAGGTCCCGTCCCAGCCCGACCTCGAACAACGCGGTCATTTGCTGCGCGTGGCGGCTGCCGTCCTGAACGAGGAATTCCGGACGGCGCGTAAGCAACGCGTCGCTTTGGGCCAGGTTGCGGAGCACATCCTCCGGGTTTTCGAACAGCTTTCGGTGGACCAACTGCTGGGGCTTTCGATCGGGGAATTGGCCGCAAAGTTCGGTTGCAGTCGGCGTCATCTCAATCGCCTGTTTCATCACTATTTTGGCTTCTCCGTTGGGGCGCTCAGGATGGAAATGCGTCTGCTCAAGGCGGTTTCCCTGCTCCGGGATACCAATGCCAAAGTGATTAACGTGGCGGAACAATGCGGCTTCAACCATCTCGGACTGTTCAATACCTGTTTCAAGAGGCGATTTGGTGTCAGTCCGGGCCGCTGGCGCAAACAGGCTGCCCTGGGCAAAATCCGTCCGGCCACCAGGCCGGAGGGCGACCCGGCTTGCCCGCTCCAGGCGAAAGGGCTTTGCCCGTTGGTCGGCACGCTGGAGAACAGCGTCCCTATGCCGGCGAAAACTTCTCTGTTTAAGCCATCCCCTGAGGCAAAGTCCTTGTCGGGCGCCCCGGCGGGTGAACCGGAAATCGAATCTCGCGTGCTCACTTATCCCAAAGCCAGCAACACCCGGCCGTTGGCCACCTGAATCCACCCCATGTTCTCACCCATTTCCTTGTCTCATCATTCCGGGAACCGCGCATCCCCGGCCGGTGCCCTGGAGCGCCGGCGAAGGTTGCGTGCCGCGGCTGTTGGTTGCGGCCACCTGCTGGCGCTCATTTTGCTGGCCGCTGCCACGGCCCCGGCCCAGGAATCCTTGCACAACTCGCTGACGGGCGAGGCGGCCTTGGAAGCCAGAAAACTCCAACTCGAATCCCTCCCCTACACCTTCAAGCTCGACGACTTTAAATTGCTGGTCACGCCGTCGCTTGACCTCGATTGGAACGACAATATCAACTGTTCAAAGTCAGACGCCGAACAGGACTTCATCCTGAGTCCGTTGTTGCAGTTGAACGCCAGCTATCCGATCACCCAGAACAATTTGTTCAGCTTGAACGTCGGCGCCGGTTACGACAAATATTTCGACCATGACCAATACAGCACCTGGCGGTTGCAGTCGGGCACCGAACTGTCGTTTGACATTTACGTGAAGGATTTCTGGTTCAATCTCCATGACCGCGTGAATTACGTGCAGGATGCCTCGCAACAGCCCGCGCTGTCCGGGACCGCCAATTACGCCACCTTCAACAATACCGCCGGCCTGAGTGCCACCTGGGATTTGAACAAGTTGACGTTAAGCACCGGTTACGACCATCAGAACGTCATGTCCCCCGTGTCGCAGCCCTACGAATCCCAGGATGGCGCCACCGAGATGCTGTTCGTCCGGGCCGGACTCGAGGTGTATCCGGGCGTCACGGCCGGTGTCGAAGGCACGGCCGCCTACACCACATACGACCAGATGATTTTGAACGATAACAATAATTACAGCGCGGGGATTTATGCCGACTGGCAGCCATCAAAGGCCTTTCGCATCCAGCCCCGGGTGGGTTACACCATTTTCGACTTCCAAAACACCAGCGAGGCTTCCTTCGTGCAGACCAATCAACCGATTCGAACTTCAAACCTGAACTCCTGGTATGCCGACCTCAACGTCACCCACCAGATCACCGACGCCATCGGTTACACCCTCGACGCCGGACACGAAGTGCAAACCGGCATCCAGTCGGATACGATTGAAGACTGGTATGCCCGTCCCGCCGTCCATTGGAACATCATCAAAAACGTGACCCTGAACACAGCATTTTCCTACGAACATGGGAAACAAGGCGTGGGAAATGTCAGTGGCAACCTTACGGAAAACTTCGACTGGTTCGGGGCCAACGTGGGTGTCAACTATTCAATCATCAAAAAACTTTCGCTGGGCCTGCATTACCGCCTCACTCTGCGGTCGTCTAACATCCCGAACGACGAATATACCCAGAACGTGATTGGAATTTCCTTAACCTATCTGACCCAATGAATTTTAAGCTGCACCAACCAAATCTCAGCGGGCGCGCAGGTCCAGGACCAGCGCCGCATCACCCCTCGGCGGCCGCCACAACTTTTGGTGCGCTGTGGCTCGCCGCCGCGTGCCTGCTGTTCGGCGCCGCCGGTTCGTTTGCCAAGGACCCCTTCTTTACCGATTTGCCTGTGTATCAGCCGCCCACGAATCTCGTGCCGTTCAGCCCGGCCACCAATGCCACCCCGCTGCGCCGCGCGGCGGCCACCGCAACGGCTGCCGCGACGGCCATCGCGGCACCCGCCGCCACCAATTCCGCCGCGGCCATCTCGACCAACGACATGGACGCCCTGGACGATGCCTATCGCCTGGCCATCGGCGACCATATCAGCTTCCGCATCGAGGAAGACGAGGATGATCCCAAGCAGCTTACCGTAACGGATTCAGGCGACCTGGAAATCCCTTACCTCGGGCGCTTTGCGGCTGCCGGCAAGACCTGCAAACAACTGGCCCGGGCACTCAAAGTCGAACTGGAAAAGGAATATTATTACCGGGCCACGGTCATCATCGCGGTGGATTCGATGACCAAAAGCCGCGGCATCGTGTATCTGGTCGGCGCGGTGCGGGCACCGGGACCCCAGGACATTCCCAGCGACGAGGAGTTTACGGTCAGCAAAGCCG
>Ga0335077_10006338_pt1 | contig 14610 bp, 13 predicted proteins | sample Lox_Sample_31_FD_207151 | JGI IMG/M metagenome (GOLD analysis project Ga0335077, IMG submission 207151) | Soil microbial communities from Loxahatchee National Wildlife Refuge, Florida, United States - Lox_Sample_3.1 | ecosystem: Environmental > Terrestrial > Soil > Wetlands | place: USA... | reverse complement strand
ACCTTGGAGGCCCTCATAGGGGCGCGGAAGATCGCACACGACGGAAACCCAGTGATGACCTGGATGATGTCAAACGTGGTGGCGCGGACGGACGCGAAAGACAACGTGTTTCCGAATAAGGAGCGGGCCGAGAACAAAATTGATGGCCCGGTGGCTGCGGTCATGGCATTGGGCCGGCATCTCGCCGCGGGCAATTCGGATGGCTTCACGTCGGTCTACGAGACCCGCGGGATTATCACGGTATAGACCGTGGACCGCGCCACCGACATCAAGGGCGATGAGGCGCTCCTCCGCGAGGCGCTGGCGGAGACGCTCGGCGGCCTCCGAGTGCTCGAGGATGCGGGCGACAACAAGGCCCACCATGCCGCTGCGGTCCTACTCGGCCGCAACGGCGGACGGCCGAGCATCGACGACAGTGCACTCCTTGCCGAGGTGAGGGAGCTGCGAGCAACGCGCGGCTGCGCCGCCGTGCGGATCGTGGCGAGGCGACACGCAACGCCGGAAATGTCGGCAGCATCGCTCGCGCAGCGCCTGCGGCGGAAACTCCGCGAAGAAAAATACATAAAATAGGCTTTATGCATCCCGGTATCCGACAAACTGGGACCATGAAACAACGAACCGCCACCTCCGCTCGGCGCGCGGACTCACCTATCGCTGAAAAAGGATGCTCCAATCCCCCGCTCCATCGAGCGGGTTGGACGGATCTCGTGGATACCGGTTCTCGGTGGCCTGCACCATCAATACTGCCGGACATAGTTTGTGACAGGGACAGGGGGCGGCAATCAAAAGCACTGATGCAGTCTTTGGCTTTGCACTTGCGGCAAATTCCGCTTTTGTGACGAAGTTTCAGTCCTGCAAACCTTACTCACGTCGGTCGGCGGCGTCGACGACCGAGCAGACTAAATCTCACACCGGGGAAGTTTCAGGGAAGCACGCCGCGAGTTCACCGGTTGACGGGTCCCGGTCCGAGCGCTGCCTTGGTTTCGCCATACTGGAGAACCTGAACCTTCTCAGTTGTCACGAGCCCTTTTGACATCATGCCGTCAAGGACCGATAGGAAGGGGATGATTTTGTCCTCGCTGTCTACAATCTCGATCACGATCGGAAGGTCGCCGGAAAGACGGAGGATTTTAGTGGTGTGAAGGCGGCTGGAATGACCGAAGCCCATTGGGCCCCGCAGCACAGTCGCGCCCGCCAAATGCTGTTCTCTGGCTTTGAGTACGATCGCTTCGTAAAGCGGGCTATGCCTGTAGCGATCGTCCTGACCTATGAAGATGCGCAGCAGCATCGCGTTGCGTGGGACTTGCATGGGCGTTCGCTCCAATAACCGCGTTTGCGTTCGTCGCCTCCTAATTCCCGCAGGCCCTCTGCCTGCTTGACGACGGGCACAGCGCAAGGTGAAGACCGCGCCAATCGAGCTGCGGCGTCCGCTGGATAGGCGAAGACCGGCTCGATCTTTTCCTCTGCGACCTCGTCAATGCTCGCCGCGAAGCGCGGCAATCTCTCAGCCGCATCGCGATCATGCGATACTCGGTAACCCAAATGGCGTCGGGAGAGGATTCGGCGTCTAGCATCCAGAGCGCCCCGAGGTTCACAATCACGATCCTCCTATCCACTCCGGCCTCTTCGCATAAGACCTACCGCTTCAGAGCGAGGCACCATCGGGCCCAAAAAATTTACCTCCGCCTGGAGGCGGCGCATTCCGATCACGGCCAGCATGGCAGCGCCGCCGGCAAAAAATTGGGCGCAAAGATCTAGACGACGCCAGCGCTCATACCCGACCAAACACGCCAATGCTGATCTCAAGGGACCGAAACCGAGTTCCGTGCCTGGGGCGAGCGATTTAGCCCACGCCAAGTCGATCCATTGGGCCGGAGCGATATATTTCTCACGTTTACCTCCTGATTTCGGGCCGGTGATTTCTCGATTGTGCGAGGGAGGCAACAAAAAACCCGCCTTGCGGCGGGCTTACCGGCAAACAACCCCCACCGCCACGCTTCGCGCGGTAGGAGTCATCAGCCCTCGCGGGCGGTTTCGGGGGACCCCATCCCCTTCGCCTGCAAGGATACTCCTGATCGGCGCCTCGATCAATCGCGCATCGTCCGATCCTTTCAACGAACGAGGCTTTGAGGTCGCTAGATATCGGCGTAAACGTGTGTTTCGGCTCGTGCGCCGGGATGCGTCACGGCTCCTTTCTCGGCATCGCCGACGGTCTGCACATAGCGCCAGAGCGCTCCGGATTGAAAGTCGTTGGCACGCGGCTTCCATTGTCTGCGTCGCTCCGCCAGCTCCGCGTCCGAAAGCTCGACCGCGAGCGTGCCCGCCGCGGCGTCGATGCGGATCGTGTCGCCATCGCGGAGCAGGCCGATCGCTCCACCGGCGGCGGCCTCGGGCCCTACATGGCCAATGCAAAAGCCGCGCGTGCCGCCGGAAAACCGGCCGTCGGTGATGAGCGCGACCTTGTCTCCCATCCCTTGTCCATAGAGGGCGGCGGTGGTGGAGAGCATCTCGCGCATGCCCGGCCCTCCGCGCGGGCCCTCGTAGCGGATGACCAGCACGTCTCCTTCCTTGTAGTGCCGCCGCTCGACGGCAGCGAAGCAATCCTCCTCGGTATCGAAGCAGCGCGCGGGCCCTCGAAAGGCAAGGCTCTTCATGCCCGCCACTTTGACGATCGCGCCCTGCGGAGCGAGGTTACCTTTAAGCACGACGACGCCGCCGGTCTGCGAGATCGCCGCAGAGGTCGGGCGTACCACGTCCTGGCCGGTTGGCACCCTCACGCTTCTGAGGTTCTCGGCGACCGTCTTGCCGGTAACGGTGAGGCAGTCGCCGTGGAGGTAGCCGCCGTCGAGGAGCGCCTTCATGAGCACGGGCACCCCGCCGACGTCGTAAAGATCCTTCATGACGTATTTGCCGGCGGGCTTGAGGTCGGCGATGTAGGGCGTTCGCTTGAAGATTTCGCCGACGGCATGGAGATCGAAGTCGATTCCCGCCTCGTTCGCAATCGCCGGAAGGTGGAGCCCGGCGTTCGTCGAGCCGCCGGAGGCGGCAACGACGGTCGCGGCGTTCTCGAGCGCCTTGCGCGTGACGATGTCCCGCGGGCGAATGCGCCGCCGCAGCAATTCCATCACGGCTCGCCCGGAGGCCTCGGCATAGGTGTCGCGGGAGTCGTAAGAAGCGGGTGTGCCCGCCGATCCCGGCAGCGCCAATCCGATCGCCTCGGAGACGCAGGCCATGGTGTTCGCGGTGAACTGTCCGCCGCAGGAGCCTGCGGAGGGACAGGCGACGCACTCGAGCTCGTGCAGCTCCTGGTCGCTCATCTTTCCGACGCTATGCGCACCAACGCCTTCGAACACATCGACGATGGTCACGTCCTTTCCGTGAAACCGTCCTGGCAGGATCGAGCCGCCGTACATGAAGACGGAGGGCACGTTGAGGCGCACCATCACCATCATGATGCCTGGTAACGACTTGTCGCAGCCGGCAAAACCCACAAGCGCATCGTAGCAATGCCCGCGCATGGTGAGCTCGACGGAGTCTGCGATCACTTCGCGCGAGACCAGCGACGATTTCATGCCCGCGTGGCCCATGGCGATCCCGTCGGTGACGGTGATCGTCGTGAACTCGCGCGGGGTGCCGCCGGCCGCGGCGACGCCTTTCTTTGCGGCCTGGGCCTGCCGCGAGAGCGAGATGTTGCAAGGTGCCGCCTCATTCCAGGTTGTGGCGACGCCGATGAGCGGCTGAGCAAGTTGCTGCTCGGTCACACCCATGGCGTAGAAGAACGAGCGGTGCGGCGCCCGCTCCGGGCCCGAGGTAACGTGGCGGCTCGGCAGCTTGGATTTGTCGATCGGTGGCATCTTGACATCATCGGGCATGGTCATCTCCCTCTTGCTATCGCGATGCAACGGACGAGTTTGACAATCTACGCCGAACGGCCTCCCCGTGAAATACAATGCAAAACCCAGATGTGGCGGTTCGGCCCAAGATGAAGAACTCGACAGTAGCAAGCCAGATTTCGATCCCTCAGGCAGACGTCGCTCGCCACGAGACCGTCCGCCCTTCCGGAACCAGGCCCTTGAGGAGAGTGAGAACCGCCTGGACAACAGCAGGCGTGTCAAAGAATTCGATAACGAGTGGCAGATCGACCAGCAGCCGCAGAATGTCCGACGCATGGACTTCGCCGGCGTCGCCCATTCCGGCAATTCCCCGGAACACGGTTACTGCGCGCACCCGATGTTGGTCCTGAAGCACGTTCAAGACTTCCTTCATAAGTGTTTTCCGGCGACCGTGATCCGCCTCGCTGAGATAGATGCGGACCATCGTGACCTCGGTATCCATGTCCAGGCTCCTCAGAGGTTTCTCGCGATGAAGGCACCGCCGAAGGCTCCGACAAGCCCCAGCACAAGAGACAGCGCGGCGTAAAGGGCGCTTTTGCCAGCATCGCCTTGCTCAGCCAGCAGCAGGGTTTCCATCGCAAAAGTAGAGAACGTCGTGAAACCACCGAGAAAGCCGGTGAGAATACCAATGCGAAATTGTGGCCCGAGCGTCAGACGCTCCAATGTCTCGATGAAGAGAAAGCCCATGAGAAAGCTGCCGAGCACGTTGATCGAGAGAGTCGCGTAGGGAAAATCTCGCCCATAGATCGCTTGAACCAGGTTGGTCATCGCGTAGCGAGCCCAGCAGCCCAGAGTACCCCCTATTGCAATCGCAAGGTACGCATGCATGCAGTTGTGGTCCGGTTGACGTTAGAGTAGTGCGATGAAGAGAATGATGACGAGAAGCGCGCCGATCAGCGACAGGTAGAAATTGAGACTGCCGGACTGGATGATCCGGAGTCTCGTGGCGACGGCGCCCACCAGTCTCTCGAGTGGCGCAAAGAGATAGGGTCCGAAGATCGGCGCCACGTCATGCGTGAACACCAGTCGCCGGATGAAGTAGGGCTGGCCGTTCGATTGGTCGGCCAACTCATGCTCGGTTTGAACGCTCGGCCGATAGATGAAGCTATAGAAGGTGCGGAGCGCGTTCGAGAACGTGAGCGCCGTCGTCGTGGCCTCTCGAGGATCTTGGTCGCGACCGCCGTACCACACGGCGGCACGGCGGACCGCGAAGCGCCGGCTCAGCAACAGCATGGCCAGCGGGATGAGAGCCAGGAGTGGCATCACGATCACCAACAGGCTCGGCGAGATGAAGGCGAAGGTGCCGTTGAGCCTGATGGGGGCGCCGGTTGCCGGCACCAGCAACGGTCCAACGTGCATGTCGTCGACGGCCGCCGTAGCGAAGTTTGTCGCAGCGGCCGGCGCGAGCGCATCGAGCCAGACCGGCATGCCGACGGCGAGTGCCAGGACGAGCAAGCCGAGAATGCCCACCGGCAAGGCGCCCGCGCCCGATATGCGCTTGCCGTTGTGCTCGGGTCGGCCCAGGAGACCGATGCCGAAGACCTTGACGAAAGTCGCGAAGGCGATGGCGGCGGTGAGTGCCAAGCCGGCCCCGGCGAGCGCTGCCGTCAACCGGCTTGCGAGGCTCGTCAGGTGAAACCCTTGGAAGAAGGTTTGAAAGAGATACCACTCGCTCACGAAGCCTGCTTGAGGCGGCATCGCGGCCAAGCTCATCGCCGCGAAGAGCGCCCCGAGCCCAAAGATCCAGGGACTGCGGGTGAGGACGCCGCGTTGCACGAGCTTATAATCGCCCGTCGTGCGATAGACGCCATCGGCAGAGAGAAACATCGCCCCCTTGGCCAAGGCATGGCCCGCCAAGTGAAGGAGGGCCACGGTCCAGGCTAGACCGGCCAAATCCATCAACCCGTCCTGCCGGAACATGAGGGCCACACCGACGAGACAGACCGCGATCGAGCCATTCTCGGCGGAGGAAAGGCTCAGCAGCTCGCGCCATGATTCCTGTTGGAAGGCGTAGAGGGCCGTCAAGATTGCGCTCACCACCGCGATCGCCACAACGAAGATTCCGGCGAAGGAGACCGGCAGGGCGTGATCAATCGGAAGCCAGGCGATGAGGCTGCGGCTCAAGGAAAAAAATGCGGCATTGAGGACGACGCCGGAGAGGAATGCGCCGGTCGCGCCACTTCCGGCCCCGTAAGCGCCGGGGAACCACTCATAGAACGGCAGCAGACCGAGCTTCGCGCCAAAGCCGACCAGCACGAGGAGGCCGACAAAGAGCTGCTCCGCGCGCGGCATGCTTGCCGCGGCGTTCCCGAAGTCGGCGAAAGAGAGGCTGTTGCCGTGGGCGGCAAGGAGAATGAAGGCGAGGATCAAGGCGACTGCACCGGCCTCGAGCAAGGCCAGCATGAACAGAACGGGGCGGCCGGTCTCCTGGGCGAGGTTGTCGCCAAGCAGCATAACCGCGCCGCCGAGGCTCATGATCTCCCAGGCGACGAGGAAGCTTACGGCGTCCTGCAGACCGAAGACACCTAATGCGCCGATGAGGCTCGCAGCCGCGCCGAATATCCAGGTCCACTGCCGCCGCTCCGGCGGTCCGAGCCAAGCGGCGAGAACGGCGCTAAGCAAGCCAAAGCCCAGCAGCCACAGCGCCTCCGGCGGCAGCTGAAACTGAGCACCTCCGGGTCCGATACCGAGCGGCAGATGAATGGCGGCAAGTCCCTGGGGCAGGGTTGTCGCGATCACCAGCAGAACCAACACGCCGCCAAAGCCGAGGAGAACCCGGGCGAGTGTCGCCGCGCGACCGCTCAGTGCCAAGATCGCCGCGACGAGCCAGGCGGCCAAGGCCGCCAGCAGCAGCTCATTCGACAAGGTGACCCCCTTTGATCTTCTGCGGCGCGCGATCGAGGAATATCAGCAGGGCCTCGATGATCGCCGCGGGATTGGGTGGGCATCCCGGCAAATAGAGGTCCACGGGGAGAACGCCCTCGAGCCCGTTGCCACAGGCGTAACCGCCGCTGGCGATGCCGCCGGAGACCGCGCAAGTGCCGACGGCCATGACCCAGCGCGGCTCGGGCATGGCATCGTAGGCGCGCCGCAATGGTTCGTGCATGGCGTAGGTCACCGGACCCGTGACCAGGAGAAGATCGGCGAAGCGCGGCGACGCGGTGAAGAAGATGCCGAGACGATGCAGGTTGTAGAAGGGATTGTTGAGCGCCTGCAGCTCGGATTCACAGCCGTTGCAGGACCCGGCATCGACGTGCCGGATATGCAGGCTGCGGCGGAAGCCATCGCGGGCGTATCGCTCGGACGGCTTCGTGCTCGCTCCAGTAACCGCGTCCGAGAGCAGCAGATCGGCTCGTTCGCAGGTGCCGAACGCCCAGTCGAACGACGCGACGGCGGCCTCGTGAGGACAGGCCTCGACACAGAGTTGGCAGACGATGCAGCGGCCGTAATCGACAGCGAGCCGATCCGTGCCCTGCTGGTCCTTTTCGACTGTGATCGCGACGGTGGGGCAGACGGCGGCGCAGTCATTGCACCCGGACCCGCACCGCTGCGGCTCGAAGCGGGGCATACCGAGGACACCCTGCTGACCAGCGGACCCGCCGTCTCGAGGCCAGGGGGTTGTGGCCTTGCCCTTTTGCAGCCCGAAGAATGTCCAGAGTGGCATGGCTCCCCCTAACGATCGCAACCCGCGACCGTGAGGCCGAAGCTCGCCTCGTTAATCGCGTAGTCCATCATGTTGCTGTCATGGACGGTGAACGGGAAAACGCGCCAATTGGAGAAAGACGGAGACTTGATCTTCACCCGCGCGAGATTGCCGTCGGGACCGATATGAACGGCATAGAAGAGAGAGCCGCGTGGCGACTCGGCCCAACCGAGCCCCTCGGAGTTGGCGGCAGGCGTGCATTCGGCGCGAACTGGACCGTCCGTGAGCAGGAGCAAAACTCGTTGGATCAAGCCGATGCTCACGTCTATTTCGGCGATGCGGACTTGCGCGCGAGCGTGGGCGTCGCCGGTGGCCTTGACCGGCACTGTCAGTGGCAGCTCGGCATAGCCCGCATAAGGGTGATCGCGGCGAAGGTCGCGGTCGAATCCCGAAGCGCGCTGGATGGGTCCGGTCGCCCCCTGGTCGAAAGCCAGTTGGTGCGGGAGAACGCCCGTGGTGATGAGCCGGTCCAGATGGCTGTTGGTGTTTTCGAGCATCGCGACATAGGTGGCAGTCTCGCGACGGAGCGCTTCCAAATCGGCGCTGAGCCACGGTTTCGGATCGAGATCGCGGCGCAAGCCGCCGGGTATCAGAAGACTCCGGAGAAAGCGGCTGCCGGTGAGACGTCCGTTGAGCTGCTTGGCGCGTTCTTCGAGAAGCTTCCCTTCGGCTTCGCCGACCTTGAGTGTCGTCGTGCCGCAAAGGTGCCCGAGATAGTGAAGATGGTTGTAGAGCCGCTCGAGCTCCGCGAGAAGCGAGCGCAGCATCAGGGCGCGTTGCGGCACGACGCAGCCCGCCGCCTGCTCGACCGCCTGGCAGAAAGCGAGAGCGTGAGCAAAACTGCCAACACCAGACACGCGTTCCGCTAGAATGACGGCGCTCGCGAGCGAACGTCCCTCGAACCGCTTCTCCATACCACGATGCTTGAAGAAGAGCTGTGGATACAGATGCAGGATGTGCTCGCCGACGTAGAGGAAGATGAGCTCGGCCGACTCAACCACGTCGGCGCGTACCGGCCCGAACGGCAATCGTTGAACATCGCCACCGGTAACCTCGGGGATCCCACTGTCCGCGGGCGGGAACGGCAATTCGGTGTCGGCCGGGTAGTTCGGATCGAACGGCGGCAGCTTGGGGCTCACGCCTTCATGGAGGACAAGCGGCCTGGGTTCCGGATGGCCGATGAACTCGATCCCGAACAGATCGGTGATCTCGCGCTCATACCAGCCGAGGAGCGGTGAGATCGAGGCGACGCTTGGAACGGCGCCTCGCGGGATGCAGCGCCACAGGAAATAGTCCTCCCGAGGTCCGCGGCTCGCCAGATAACGCAGCTCGACACTCCCAGGAGCCGCATACCACGCGTAGGCCATCTGCATGCGACCGCCGCTGCGGATCAGCTCGGTTATGGCGGACGGCAGACGCTCTGGCTCGATCGTGAGCGGCTCGGCTGTCAGCTCGTTGGCGGCGACGGCGCTCACGGCAGCCCCGGCGATAGCGACTGGGCGACCGAGGTCAGATAGTTCCAGACACCGGCCGGCCACCACAGTCCCAAAACCAGAATCGGTGCCAGAGCAAGCCACATCGGCACGGCGCACCACGCGCTCACCTGGCGCGTGGGTGCCGCTTCGGCGGGCGCCGGGGCGTAATACATGCTCCGGAAATGGTTCATGAAGCCGATGAAGATCACCACCAGAAGGGCCGCCATCACATAGACCGCCCACGCGAAGGAGGGCTTCAGCCCCGCTCTCATGATCATGAATTCGCTGAGAAAGAGCCCGAAGGGCGGCGCGCCGGTAATGGCGAGGGCACCAGCGAGCCATAGCGCGCCCTGGGTCGGAAAGAATCGTCCGACACCGGTGATTTTTGGGATCTCTTTGGTGCCGTATGCCCGCATCATGTTACCCGCGCCGAAGAACATGAGGGATTTGTTCAGCGAGTGGTTCAGCATGTGATAGAGCGCGCCGGCCACGCCCAAGCTGCCACCGAATCCGAAGCCCAGCGCAACCACGCCCATGTGCTCGACACTCGAATACGCCATGAGCCGCTTGATCCCCTGCTGACGCACGATGAAGAGCGCGCCGATGAGGAGCGACAGAGCGCCGAATGCAACCAGCACGAGCTGCGGAAGCTCGCCTAGATTTGCGGCTCGGGTGACACCGAGAAAGCGCACGATGCCGATCATCGCCGTGTTCAACAGCGCACCCGACAGCATCGCCGATACCGGCGCCGGGCTCTCGCTATGGGCATCCGGGAGCCAGGTATGCATGGGTGCGAGGCCAACCTTGGTCCCATAGCCGACCACGACGAGCAGGAAAGCGAGCGCCATCAGCATGGGGTTCATCTTCGGTGCTGCGCCGGCGAGCACCGACCAGGTCATCTGATAGGTGGGGCCGAGGACGAAGCTTCCGGCCCAATAAAAGAGCACGGTTCCGAGCAAGGCGAGGCTGATCCCCGCGGACACCACCATGATGTACTTCCAGGCTGCTTCCATGCTCTCGGCAACGCGCTCGAAAGCGACCAGGAACGTGCTGACCAGCGTCGTCAGCTCGATCGCGATCCAATAAATGCCAATATTGTTCATCAGCGGGCCGACCAGCGTCGTGAAGCCGAACCCCGCGAACAAGGCATAGAAGCTGAAGAGGCGCTCTTCCTCGTGGAGGAGCCGCATATAGCCGATGGCATAGATCGAGGCGAGGAAGTAGACGACCGATGTGCACAGCACGATCCAGGCTGCGGCCCGGTCGATGATCACGTAATCGTTCCAGAACAGAATCTCGTGGCCATCGATAAGGAAGGGCAGCGGTAAGGTACAAGCGAAGGAAACGCCGCTAGCGATTAGGTTCAATGCTTCGCACACTCGAGGCCGGCGCGCGACGAGGCAGCCGAGCAGTGCCGCGAGCGGCGCTAGAGCGAGGATGAGGAGCAGCGAGCCGATCATCAGCCGACGAGCCGCTTCAAATGGAGGGTACTGGTTGTCCCGACATGGGTCAGGAGATAACTGACAAGCACACCGAAGCAGGCAACGATGATCAGCAAGTCGAAGAGAATAACGAGCTCGATCAGCAGCGGCATGCCGGGGACGAGGATCTGCGAGCCGAGGAAGATGCCGTTCTCGAGCACGAGCAGGCCCAGGATCTGGCTGATCGCCTCGTGCCGAATTGCCAGCATGAGAAAGCCGATGAGCTTCATCGAAAGCATCACGGTGAGCGCCAGGACGGCGACAGTGAGTTCGAGCTGGAATTCGGACGCAACTCGATAAGATATCGTGAGCGCGAACATGACGAACAGCGCGCCGACGACGACACCCGTGCTGGGCTGCAGAAACTCGTGGATTTCCCGATCGACTTCGAGACGGCGGATAATTCGCCAGATCAGATAGGGCAGCAGTAAGCCGCGGAACACCAGCGTCAGGATCGCAATCAGGTAAAGCTCGGGGTAGTTACCGTAGTAGCCGACGGTCGCGGAGAGCGCGGCGATCGCCCAGGACTCCGCGGCAAAGGCGTAAAGGTAATTCTTGAGCCAGCGCGAGCCGAGCATCACGAAGGAGAGCAACAGGCTCGCAATGGCCAGCAGGCTGAACAGCGAGGAGGCGAGCGGGCTCAGATGTTGGACCAGCATAGGCGTCAGCTTAGTTGAGTTCCGACGATCGCGAGCACCGCCAGCAGGAACGACGCGGCGAGCGGCTCCTGGTAACGATAGAAGCGCAAACGCGACTGCGCGGTCTCGACGAAGACCACCGCGCAGGCGACGAAGGTGAATTTGACGATGAGGCCGACGGCAGCGCCGACCGCGCCGAGCGCTGTTCCCTGCATCGAGAGTCCCCAGGGAAGGATCAGCACGTTGCAGAAAATCGTGTAGAGGATGAATTGCTTCATTGCGGACGCCCACCTAAGGAGCGCCAGCAGAGGACCGGAATATTCGAGAATCCGTCCCTCCTCGATCATATAGACCTCGATATGCGTGCTCGAATGAATCGGCATGCGGTCGGTCTCGACGAGAAGGAGGATGAAGAAGGCGGCGACGAGGAAAAGATGCGCTGGGCTCCAATAGGTTGCCCAATTCGTGACCAGAAGGTGGTTGACGACGAAGGGCAGCATGGATTTCGCGAGGAGAGTGATGCCGACGAAGACGAGGATCAGAGTCGGCTCGGCCAGGATCGACACCATCACGGCGCGGCTCGAGCCGACTCCACCATAGGCGCTCGATGTGTCGAGACCCGCCAGGATGATCATGAAGGAGCCGAGGGTTAGGATCAGCCCGCCGCCGAGAATGTCACCCATATCCGAGAACGGCAGCGGAAAATCGGTCAGGACCGGGATCAGGATCGGCACCGTCAGCATGCAGGTGAAGGCCACAATCGGTGTGATCCAGAACAGCCAGGACGCGGTCTGCGGGATCACGAGCTGCTTGTGAAAGAGCTTCCAGAGGTCCCGATATGGTTGAAAGATGCCTGGACCCTGCCCCCGCTGTACCCGTTCCTCGAACTGGACGATGATGCCCTGGATGAATGGCGACAGCAGCAGCACGGTCAGAACCTGTCCGATCTGCAGGAGGGTTTCGCGCGTCGTCATGCGGCGCCCTCCGGTGGCCAAAGCGGGCGCACGGAAACGCTACCTCGCCGGCACAATCCGCGTGTCTTGGTGGGTCGCCTAGGGCCTCTCATGCAAACTCCTCCTACATCCGCAGACGTCTAGGAGGAGTCATCAGCCCCGAGGGCGGTTATAGGCGAACTCCATCGCCTTAGTATCAACATAGCATGTGAAAGCCTTCGCGCGTTGTCAATACCCTCGGCGGCGATTCGTGTGCCGGCGCCACTTGAGATTGTCACATTGGATCGGCTGCCGCTTGACGACGCACGGCCTTCGGCCGATATATTTTACTGGGGATGGAGTTCCCCGTAACCGCCGAAAAGGCTGATGACTCCTACTGCGCGGCACGCGGCGGGAGTCTATTTTTTCCTGCTGCAGGTGGTCAACGCCTCGCCGTGCTTGTGGTTCGCTCTCGCACGTCGAGGAGGAGCATGCTCGCAAGACACCTTAAGCGACCGGCGCAGCGGCATCGAACTTCGGTCGCCCCTCAAGGGGCGCGCGGGGGGCGGCGATGAGGATCGCGGTAATGAGCGATCTTCACCTTGAGTTCGATGCGGGAGAGGTGGGTCGCGTTGAGCAGGCAATGTCGAGCTTCTACCTGCGTCCTCCGGGGCCGCAGGCGGACGTACTCGTTCTGGCCGGCGACATTCACGGCGGGGCTCAGGCCGTCAGCTGGGCGGATCGGCATTTTGCCATTCCGACCGTGCTCATCTGCGGCAACCACGAACCTTACGGCCGGGAACTGTTTCGCATCATCGCGAACTGCCGGCAACGCGCGAGCGCAACCAACGGCCATGTCTCGTTCCTCGAGCGGGCGACCTGGACCTACCGCGCAGCATCGGGTGAACAGGCTCGCTTCATCGGCGCCACGCTTTGGACTGATTTTCGGCTCTACGGGACGCCGCAGGTGTCGATGGAGATCGCCCGAGAGCGGCTCGAAGACTTTAGCGTGATCAAGATTGAGCGCGGCTACAGACTGCGCCCGCTACGTCCGGAGGACTCGGCGCGCATTTGCGCAGCATCGATCGACTTTCTTCGCCACGAGCTGAACCAGCCATTCGATGGCATCACGGTCGTGGTGACGCACCACGCACCGTCGCCGCGATCGATCGCGCCCGCCTTCCAGAACGATCCTCTCAATCCCGCTTTCGCATCCGACCTCGAAAGGCTCATTAGCACCCACGCGCCAGCACTTTGGATCCACGGCCACACGCACGACTCGTTCGACTATTGGATCGGAGAGACTCGGATCGTCTGCAATCCGCGGGGATATTCTCCCAACCAGCTCAACGCCCGCTTCGATCCGCTCTTCGTAGTCGACATCGTTCGAGATCACCGCCCAGCGATGCGAGCATGAAATTGCGGTGAGGACCATGCCGCATGCCTTCGGGGGAGAGACGGATGCGTAACCTGAACAGTCGATCGTTTGTCTGGGCTTGGCAGGCGCTTTATGGTGCCTCGAATCCAAATCATCTCAAAGATCATTGGCGGGTTGATGGTGTCGAGTGGCGAAAGGAACGTCATGCCTATTGGGGGGTAGACTACTCGGTGCAACACGAGGTGCATCGGCTCGAGTACCGCCACGGCAACAAGCAGGATTGGGAGCTGCTTGTGGTCGTGGAGCGTTGGTGGGGCGCCGACCGCGACAAGAGCATCCGAGATATCTGCTGGGCTCGCGCGATCACCGGTAGGCCCGATCGAATTCTCGCTTGGCTCCGGAAGCAAGGGGCGCGACAGCCGCCGATCGAGGCGACAACCGCGGCATCGAATGTATAGGCGCATTCTCGTAGCAAACCGCGGATCGATGGGTGCGGACGGCGCCCTCGAGCCGGCATTGATGTTGGCAAGCCAGTCTAACGCTGAACTGCATATGCTCCTCGCCATGGAGCCTTCCCGGCTTCCGACGACGGTCGGCGAAGTGGATGAAGAGAAAACGGATGTCGATCGCCGTAGTGCATTTATCGTCGCTTCAGCTCAGCGCCGTGCTGCCGAGTTGGCCGTCTGGTTTCAGACGCATGCAGGTACGGCAAATTGGGAGAAGAGGTTATTCGGTTCATTAGTGACAACAGGATCGACCTGCTGGTCGTCGGACCCCTCAAAGGCTCGCCGCTGCAGTCCGCATTTCTCGGTGATCCCGTTCATCGCATAATTCGAGCCGTACCCTGCGCCATGCACGTGGTGAAGTAGGTGCCTCCTGTTTGGTTGTCACCCTACTCCGTCGAGGTGACGCGTCTCGTTGAGGCGCACGATTCGGATTTGACCGCCCACGACATCGAATTCGTTGAGGCAGCACGGCGTCTGCGAGAGCCGCCAATAGGCGGAAAGCGGCTGATCAAGGAGCTGCAGCAGCAATGCACGATTGACGCTGTCGTGCCCCACCAGCACGATCACATCGGTCTGCGACGGGTGACGCTCGATTGCCAATCTG
>Ga0335077_10006337_pt1 | contig 14612 bp, 13 predicted proteins | sample Lox_Sample_31_FD_207151 | JGI IMG/M metagenome (GOLD analysis project Ga0335077, IMG submission 207151) | Soil microbial communities from Loxahatchee National Wildlife Refuge, Florida, United States - Lox_Sample_3.1 | ecosystem: Environmental > Terrestrial > Soil > Wetlands | place: USA... | reverse complement strand
TTCGGCCTTGCCGCGCTCGCCGACACGTAGCAGAGGTTTTCTCAGCCGCGCCGGGGAGTAGTGCTGCATGATCCCCGCCGAACCCTTGGCGCAGAGCACGCCGCGATTGACGGGATGCCGGCGATTCCCCTCGATGTAGCGAATGTGCCCGTCCTTCAAGTGCACGTTGATGCCGCAGCGGCAGGCGCACATGTAGCAGGTGGTTTGCGCCAGCCTGTCGTTGGGCGGCTCGTCAGCGGTGGCTTCGGGTCGGGAGAGGCGTCGGCGGCGCGAATCGGCGGGAAGCATGACGGGGCGAACCTTAGGGGATTGGAGTCGGCGCTCCAAGCGGAAACGCCGCTCCGGCGCAGGGCAGCGTACGATCCTTTTGCGCGCTACTTAATTCGGTAACGAAACCGATACTGTTTGCGGTACAGCCTAACAGGCTTCTAGCATGCACCGGCCCTGGGCGACTGACGGTCCGTTAGGTCAGCGCGCCACGCATTTCATTTGAGGAGATACTGTCGATGACGATCGCTTCGCGTGCTCCCGATTTCGGCGGGCGCCGCTGCTGCCGTCTCCTCGCCGCTGCGAGCCTTATTGCGCTGCTCGCAGGCTGCGCCGTCGGTCCCGATTTCAAAGCGCCGGACTCGCCGGACACCAAAGGCTTCACCGAAGACGGCATACCCCAGACCCACGTGCCGAACGCGCAGGAAGTGCAGCAGAGCTTCGTGCTCGGCAAGAAGATCTCGGGCGATTGGTGGGATCTGTTCCACGACAAGCGCCTCAATGACATCGTGCAGCAGGCGATCGTCGGCAACCAGACGCTCGCCGCGGCGCGCGCCAACCTGGCGCAGGCGCAGCAGGCGATCGTGCAGGCCGGCGGCGTGCTCTACCCGCAGGTCGATCTCGGCGCCGGCTTCACCCGCGAGCAGCAGAGCAACGGGCTGCTCGGGATTCCCGGCAAGACCCATCCGTTCAATCTCTACTCGGTCGGGCCGACGGTGAGCTATTCGCTCGACCCCTTCGGCGGCAACCGCCGCCGCGTCGAGGAGCAAGGCGCGCTCGCGGAGTATCAGGGCTATCAGCTCAATGCCGCCTATCTGACGCTCACCGGCAATGCGGTGACGCAGGCGCTCAACATCGCTTCGGCGCGCGAGCAGATCAAAGCGGTCGAGCAGATCATCGCCGATGACGAGGAGAACCTTCGCCTGGTGGAGACCGAGCTCAAGGCCGGCGAGGCGACGCAGCTCGATGTCCAGACGCAATCGAGCCAGCTCGAGGCCGACCGCACTTTGCTGCCGCCGATCCTCCAGCAGGTCAGTGCCGCGCGGCACGCGCTCTCCATCCTGCTCGGCAGATTGCCGGCGCAATGGGTCCCGCCGGATTTCAATCTCGACGAGTTCACCTTGCCGCCCGAGCTGCCGGTGACCTTGCCGTCCAACCTGGTGCGCCAGCGTCCCGACATTCTCGCTTCCGAAGCGCAGCTCCACGCCGCGAGCGCCGCCGTCGGCGTCGCCACGGCGCAGCTCTATCCCAACATCAACCTCTCCGCCACCTTCACCCAGGAAGCGGTGTCGACCAATCTGTTGTTCCAGCCTGAGAGCAGCGTCTGGTCGGTCGGTGCGCAGCTGCTCGCGCCCGTCTTTCACGGCGGCGCGCTCATCGCGCAGAAACGCGCCGCGGTCGATGCTTTCGACGGGGCGCTCGCCAACTACAAGGAGACGGTGCTGACCGGGTTCGGCCAGGTGGCCGACGTGATGCAGGCGCTGGCGCATGACGCGCAGGAGCTCGAGGCGCAGCGGCGCGCGCTGGCATCCGCCGAGGAATCGCTGCGGCTCACGCGCACGACCTATCAATACGGCAATGTCGGCGTGCTGCAGGTGCTCGAGGCGCAGCGTCTCACCGAGCAAGCGCGCCTGGGCTATGTCCGCGCCAAGGCGCAGCGCTACCTCGACACCGTGCAGTTCCTCACGGCGATGGGCGGCGGCTGGTGGAATTGGAAGGACGCCGCCCGGCCGATCGAGGCGAAGGATCACGTGCAGCCGGAGGAAGCCGCGGCGGAGAAGACGACGGCGCATTGATCATCGGCTAGCCGCGAACTCTGCACCCACCCCCCACCCCTCCCTCCCCCTCCAGGGGGGAGGGGGTTTTCATTCTGCTGCAAGCACAAGTGGCCCCTCCCCCCTTGAGGGGGAGGGTAGGGAGGGGGGTGATGCAGCGTGAGGAATCACTCCACCGTGACCATCACCTTATGAACCGCATTGCGCGCGCTCTCCATCGGCTGGACCGCGCCGCGCGCATCGGTTGCGCGGACCGCCAGCGTGACGCTGCCGGCGCCGACGGGTTGCCAGTCAAAAGCAAATCGCTGCCATGACCATTGCCGGCGGCGCTCGAGCCGCGCTGGCGACCAGCGTTCGCCGCCATCGACGCTGACCTCGACGCGGGTCACGCCGGCGGCGGCCCAAGCCCATCCCCAGATCTCGATCGGCACCGCATCCACTTTGCCGGGCGCGGGCGCGACGATGAGCGATTCGGGCGGCGCTTCCCAGACCGGGCGAAGTCCACCGGTCGAAGGGTCCGGGTCGTTGTAGAGTTCGGTCGTAAAGGGGCCGGTGGCGCGCGTTGGGGCGAGCTCGATCCGCCACAGCCACTTGACCGTGTTCGTGCCGTAATAGCCGGGAATGATGAGCCGCAGCGGGAAGCCATGCTCGGGCGTCAAAACCTCGCCATTGACGGCATAGGCGAGGAGGACGCCGCCTTCGCCCAGCCGCGCCAAGGGCATGTCCTTGACGTACCACCGCGCACTGACGCCGTCGTAATCGCCGTGGTCGAGCCCGTAGGCCCACAAGAACCGCGCTTCGGGCCGGATGCCGCAGCGCTGCAGCAGCACGCCAAGATCGACGCCGCTCCACACCAGGTTTGCGACCCGGCGCATGGCAAGATCGGGCCGGCGCGGCGCGCCGGCGCATTGGTGGAAGGTCTCGATCTGTCGCGCCGGCAGGCTTCGGATGTCGGCAAGCGTCAGGCTCTCCAGTCGCTCGACCAGTCCGGCGATGTCGAGCCGCCATGTGGCGGGATCGACGCGGGGAATGCCGAGATGCGCCAGGACGAAAAGCGCGTCTTGCGGCGTTACGGGCTCGGTCACCTGATGCGGCTCGCGTACCATGCGCCGCCGGTAGCCTGCGGGGTCCATCGGCGCCGAAAACGAGGGCGCCGGCGCTTCCTGATCGCTTCCGATCGCCATGCCTGCGATCAATAGATCACGAGTGCGGGCCTCCTGCAAAGCTGCAGGTGAACCCTATGGCAAGGCCCGGTGTTCCCCGCACGGGCGCTGAGGGGCGATCGAGATGCGCGTTGCGCGCAGCAATCCGAGGTGCCGCAACAGCGGTGCCCGGGCAATCCTGGCGTCACGGTTGATGTTGCCGCTCATCGCAGCGATCGCCGCGACGCAACTCGGTGGCTGCGCCTTCACCCGCGGCGATCTCGGCGTGCCGTTCAAAGCGGCCGACATTGCGGCGATCAAGCCGGGACAATCGACCGAGAGCGACGTCGCCCGCGTGCTCGGCGCGCCGGACGAGATCATCCGGGTCGGCGGCCAGCGCGTCGTGTTCCACTACTATCATTACGCCTTGAAGCACGCGACCGTGCTCGTCTTCTCGCGCGTCAATATCGGCTCCGATCAGCTTTACGTCTTCTTCAACGAGCACGGCATCGTCGATCGCGTGCTCTCCAGCAGCCACACGGACCAGCTCAAATTCCAATTCTGGCCGTTCGAGTGAGCCATGCGCGCGCAGGGCGCCTTGCTGCTATTGGCCGGCGCGCTCATCGGCGGCGGGCTTGGCCTTGGCGGCTGCCGCGGGCCCATCGGTTGGACCCGCGTCACGGTCAACCAGCCGCTGCGTCCGCAGGATGTCGCCTTCATCGTGCCGCACCAGACGACATGGGATGAGGTCACGACCCGGCTCGGCGCGCCGGACCAACTGGTGCGCACGGGCGACGGGCTCGCGCTCAATTACGTCTCGTCGGACGGCAAGTCCTTCGGCGTCAATTTCGGCTGGCCGTTGGGCTTCATCACGCCGATTTCCTATGTGCCGCACGATTTCAGGCTCGGCGGACAGGGCGTGGGCTCGCGCACCTTCCAGGTGGCGTTCGATGCGCACGATGTCGTCGTCTATGCCCGCTTTCTCCCGGGCGCGCCGGCATCGCAATACCGGGTCTGGCCCTTTGGCGGCCCGGGCTCGTGACCTGCTCGCCCGCTGCATCGCCGCTGCACTTCTGGCGCTGCGCGCCCTGCCGGCGCTCGCGGCCGAAACCACCACGCTTGACCGCTACGTCGCGGCGCCCGATCCAAGCTACCGCTACGAGCGGCTGACGACGCTCGGCGGCGACGGTTATACCGCTGCCGTGCTGCGCATGACCTCGCAGCACTGGCGCTCGCCCGCCGAGGTGGACCAGACACTCTGGACCCACTTCCTCACCATCATCCGGCCGCTGCAGGTGAGGCACCGCACGGGGCTTCTCGTGCTGAGCGGCGGCGCCAACGGCAAAGCGCCGCCCGCCCAGGCCAATCCGCTCCTCGTCGCGCTCGCGGTCAGAACCGGCTCGGTGGTGAGCGAGCTGCGCAACGTGCCGAACGAGCCGCTGACCTTCGCCGGCGAGACGGCGCCGCGCTCCGAGGATGGCATCATCGCCTATAGCTGGGACCGCTATCTCCGGACGGGCGATGCGTCCTGGCCGGCGCAGTTGCCGATGACGAAGAGCGCCGTCCGCGCCATGGACACGATCACTGCTTTCTGCGCGAGCCCGGCGGGCGGCGGTGTCGCGATCGACACATTCGTCGTCGAAGGCGCCTCGAAGCGCGGCTGGACCGCCTGGCTCACTGCCGCCGTCGACAAGCGTGTCGTCGCGATCATTCCGGTCGTCGCCGATCTCCTCGATCTCGAAGTCGCCTTCGCGCATCAGCACGCCGTCTATGGCTTTTGGGCGCCGGCGCTCCATGACTACGAGACCATGGGCATCATGCGCTGGATGGGCACGCCGCAGATGCATCGGCTTGCCGGGATCGTCGATCCCTATGCCTATCGCGACCGCCTCGCTCTGCCGAAATTCATCCTGAATTCTGCGGGCGATCAGTTCTTCCTGCCGGATTCCTCGCGCTTCTATCTCGCCGGGCTTCAGGGACCGACGTATCTCCGCTACGTCCCCAACACCAATCATTCCCTCCGGGACTCCGATGCCAGCGTGAGCCACGCGCCGATGCCGGATTATGCCTGGCGCTTCGAGCCCGACGGATCGATCCGCTTCGAGACCCGCACCAAGCCCAGCGCCGTGACCTTGTGGCAGGCGCGCAATCTGAAGGCGCGCGACTTCCGCCTGGAGACGATCGGTCCCGCTTATGACGCGACCGCGCTCAGCGATGAGGGCGGCGGCGTCTATATCGGCAAGGTGCCGCAACCTCGCGAGGGATACGTCGCCTATTTCGTCGAAGCGACCTTGCCGATGCCAAGCGGCCTGCCGCTCAAAGTCACCAGCGGCGTCCGGGTCATGCCGGATGTCGAACCTTACGCCGCTCCGCGCGCCCAGCCGCGTCCGGGCAACGGCTAGACGGCGTCGAGCTCACAGCAAATCGGCGACCGCATCCCAGTAGCGTTTCATGGCGGCGAGATGGTCGGCGAGCGTCCTGCCCGCGATGCGGCGCAGATGGCCGCGCCCGGAATAGGTCGTCAGGGTGAGGCGGCTCACGCCGCAGGATTTCCAGAACTGCACGATATCGCGCCACTCGCGCTCGTCGCCGATGCCGGCCGCAACGCGCGTGTCGATGCCGATGCTGTCGGGATCGCGTCCCGCCGCTTCGGCCATCCGGCGCAATTTGTCGAAGGCGGCCTTGGCCTCGTCGCCGGGACCGTAAGCCAGCGGCAGCCAGCCATCGCCCCATTTGACCACGCGCTCCAGCGTGACGTCGGCGTGCCCGCCATACCAGAGCGGGATCGTGCCCCGCGGCGGCAGCGGGTTGATCCCGGCATCCTCGATCCTGTGGTATGTACCGGCGAAGCTGACATGCGGCGCGGCCCAGAGCGCCTTCATCACCTGGACCTGTTCCTCCGAGCGGCGGCCGCGATTGTGGAAATTCTCGTTGAGGCCGGTGAACTCGACCGGGTTCCAGCCGATACCGATGCCGAGCCGGAAGCGGCCGCCGCACAAGACATCGAGACAGGCGGCCTGCTTGGCGACGAGCACGGTCTGGCGCTGCGCCAGGATCAGCAGCTGGGTCGAGAACTCGATCTTCTGCGTGCAGGCGGCGAGGAAGCCGAACAGCACGAACGGGTCCTGAAACAGATCCGCGGAGGTGTTGCGATCGCCCCAATCGGGCCGGCTTGCGGCGTTGACGCCGAGCACATGGTCGGGGGTCGCGAGGTCCTGATAGCCGATCTCCTCGGCCGCTTGCGCGAACTCGCGGATCGCGGCCGGATCGCCGCCGACGTCACGATCGATCACCGGCAGCGCGACGCCAAGCTTCATGGTGGGCTCCGTTCGATGTCCCGAGGGTTATGCTGCCTTTGCGCGCGGACGACAAGGCCGCGTCGCGGACGAGCCTCACCGCTATCGGTCTTCCGGCGCCGGCGCCCGGTCGAGATGCGCCCGCACGGTGTTCAGCACCTCCTGCTCGATGGTGGCGCGGCTCGCGTCCATCGGTTGCGCCGCTTGCTGCGGGGGGCGGGGTGATTGGCTGGCGGTGGCGTACGCCGAGAGCGCCGCCGCCGCGAGGAAGAGGTGCCCTCTCGCCGTCGGATGGATGTCGTCCCAGAACACGTATTTCTCCGGCTCCGCGCATTGCCGGTAGCCGGATCTGTCGTGCACCAGGCAAGGCTCGGTGATGTCAGTGAAGCCGAGGCGTTGCGGCGCGGCAAAGGCGCGCGCCACCGCCGTCCAGAAATCGACCCAGACCAGATTGATGTGCAGCCGGCCCGGCAGATCCCGCAGCGCGGCTTCGAGGGCGGCATCATAGGCATCGGTAAGCCTCGTTTCCTCTTCCGCCGTGCCGCGCGTGCGCGCTGCGGGCGTGAGGCCGCGATTGGGCACGTTGGGCACGAGGAAGTTGACGGCGCCATGCGCAGCGAGGTGCTCGATCATCTGCCGGATGCTGAGCGCGGCATGGGCGAGCCGCGGTGCGGGATCGGGCTTGTTGAGCGCGCTGCGGACGTCATTGCCGCCGCCGAACACGACGTAAAGCGCGCGCGGATCGGGACGGGAAAAGACCGACAGCAGGAGATAGAGATCGGCTTGATAGGGCAGGCGGTCGGCGCTGCTCCCGGCCTTGGCGCCGCCCACCGCGAAATCGGTGCCGCCGCTCAAGGCCGGCTGCGTCGCCAGCCCGAAATTCGCGGCAAAATCCTCGACCCAGAGCGGGCCGTTGGAAAACCGCCCGTCGTAATAGGGCGGCGAGGGGGCTTTGTCGTGCAGCGTCGCGATATAGGCATTGCCGGTATCGCAAAGGCTGTCGCCGAAGACGATGATCTGCGACGGCCGCGCCGGCAGCTCGGCGACCGCGGCGGCAGAGGTCAGGAATAGCGCCGCTGCAAAGGCGAGGCTCGCCACGATCGCAGGGACTCCCGCAATCGCAGGAATGGCGGGATCCCTTGCTTCCGGTTCAGAGACCGTCGCCCGCGCGAAAGCACTGGGGCATGCACCCATGTCGCGCCTCCTCGCCCCAACCGACAGGAAATTGCTGCGACGACACCACGTCTCGAGATGTATGCATGCCCAAGCGCGAAACCAGGGGCATAACGACCGCTCTCTAAGCCGCGCGGACGCCGGAGAGGAAGCGGGCGACTTCGGATTGCAGGCGCTCGGCGTCCGTCGACAGCGTGCCCGCGGCCTTCAGCACCTTGGCGGCAACCGCATCGGTCTGCGCGACGGCGCCCTGCGCGGCGCTGACATTGCTCGACACCTGCCGGGCGCCGGTGGCGGCCTGCTGCACATTGCCGGCGATCTCGCGCGTGGCGGCGCCTTGCTCCTCGACCGAAGCGGCGACGGCGGCGGTGATCTCGTTCATGCGCGCGACGATGCCGCCGATGCCCTGGATCGCCGTGACCGCGGTGCCGGTCATCGACTGGATCTCGGCGACCGTGGCCTGGATCTCTTCCGTCGCTTTCGCGGTCTGGGTGGCGAGCTGCTTCACCTCGGAGGCGACGACGGCAAAGCCCTTGCCCGCGTCGCCGGCGCGCGCCGCCTCGATCGTCGCATTGAGCGCCAGCAGATTGGTCTGCCCGGCGATGCCGCTGATCAGCGCGACGATGTCGCCGACGCGCTTGGCCGAATCGGCGAGCCCGCTCATGACCGAATTGGCGCGATCCGCCTCTTGCACGGCATTGGAAGCGATCTCGGTGGAGCGCGTCACCTGGCCGGAAATCTCGCGGATGGAGGAGGACAGCTCCTCGGTGGCCGACGCGACGGTGCCGACATTGGCGCTGGTCTGTTCCGCGGCGGCGGCGGCGGCCGTCGTCTCCTGATTGGCCGTCGAAGCGGCGGCGGTCACGGCATTGGCCGAGGCTTTCATCTCGTTGGCGGAAGACGCCATGCCGTCGGCCACGGCTTTGACCGAGGCCTCGAACCCGTTGGCGAGCTTCGCCATCGCCGCTTGCCGTTCCTGCGCGGCGGCTGCCTTGACGCGGTCCTGCTCGGTGCCGAGCCGCGTCGCTTCGGCCGAGCGCTCCTTCAGCACGGCAATCGCCTGCGCCAAGGTGCCGATCTCGTCGCGCCGGTCCAATCCTGAAATCTTGACCGAGAGATCGCCATCGGAAAGCCGGCGCGCCGCCTCGGTAATGTTCAGGATCGGGCGCGTAATCCGGCGGCCGAACCACAAGGCGACGCCGAAGCTCAGCAGCGCGACCGCGGCGATGACCGCCGTGATGCGCTCGCCGTAGCGCCAAATGGCGGCATCGACGTCGTCGAGATAGACGCCGGAGCCGACGACCCATTTCCAGCGGCCGGTGAGCAGCGAGTAGGTCGCCTTGCGCGCCGGCGGCGTGTTCGGCGCCTTCGGCCAGAGGTAGTAGTTGTACCCACCCCCCGCCTCGGCTTGCTTGACCATCTCGCGGCTGAAATAGGTGCCGTTGGCGTCTTTGTTGTCCCAGGACTGCACGCCTTCGCGTTTCGGGAACAGCCCGTTCACCGTGATGACGCCGTCCACCGTGCGCGCGATGACGTACTCGCTGCCGTCATAGCGGATGGAGCGCAGCACCTCTTTCGCCGCTTCTTGCGCGGCGGCGTCGGTCATCTGGCCGCTCGCCGCCTTCTGCTCGAAGGCTTCGACGATCTTGGCCACGGATTCGGTCACGGCGCGGGCGCGCGCCTCATGCTCGACCAGGGTGACATCGGCGATGCTGCGGACCGCGACGATCCCGGCCAGGCTCAAAGCGATGAGGGCGATGAGCGGAATGACGAGAAGGCGGCCGTTGATGCTGTAAAACAGTGCTCGCATGATTTGTTTCCCCTGGGGGTGAGCAGCCGGGCGCGGACGCTGCGCTCGGGCGGGGCGCGCCTTTTAGTTAGTAGTCGCCAAGGGTAAAGGAGCGGCTAACACCCTGATTCCCCTGCCAGTAGTGGGGTGGGGCATCGGTTCGCAGCCAGCGGGAATGGTTTAGAATTCGTCATCCCCGCGAAAGCGAAGCGGGGGCCTATGAAAGTCTCGCCCCCTTGCCTCAGCGGCTGAATTGGTCGAGCCTGTGCCGTTCGATGAACAAGAGCGGGGAGGACGGACAATGACGGGGCGCAATCCGGCGCGCGAGCGCTTGGCCAAGGGAGAGCTGTCGCTCGGCATGGGATTGCGCCAGGCGCGCACCGTCGATGTCGCGGCCGCGCTGGCGACCTGCGGCTATGACTGGCTCTTCATCGATCTCGAGCATGGCACCATGCCGCTCGACACCGCGGTGCAGATCTCGGTGGCGGCGCTTGGGGCCGGCATCTCGCCGCTGGTGCGCGTGCCGTCGCGGCAATATGCGCTGGCGACGCGCGCCCTCGATGGCGGCGCGCTTGGCATCGTCATGCCGCATGTCGATACCGCCGAGGAGGCGCGCGCGGTGGTCGACCATCTGAAATATCCGCCGGTGGGCCATCGCTCGGTGGCGGGCGGCATGGCCTGGTTCGGCTTCCGCGCCGTGCCCATGGCCGAGGCGACGGAGACGATGAACCGCGAGACCTTGGTCACCGTCATGCTGGAGACACCGCAGGCGATCGCCAATGCCGATGCGATCGCCGCGGTGAAGGGCGTCGATGTGCTGCTCATCGGCACCAACGATCTCGCCATGGAGATGGGCATCCCCGGTCAGGTCGGCCATGCCGAGGTGGCGCGCGCCTATGAGCAGGTGATCGCCGCTTGCCGCAAGCATGGCAAATGGCCGGGGATGGGCGGCGTTTACGCTGAGGACCTCATGGCGAAATACATCGCCATGGGCATGCGCATGATCCTCTCCGGCAACGATCTCGGCATGATGATGGCAGGCGCGACCCAGCGCGCGAAATTCCTGCGCGAGCGGCACTAGGGGAGGCACCGATGAGCAGGCGACTGAGGCTGCCGGCGCTTGCCGTTGCGGCGCTCTTCGGCGCTGCCTTGTCGCCGGCACTCGCCGCGAACGCGCCGGGTGTTTCGGCAACCACGATCGAGATCGGTCAGACCATGCCCTATAGCGGCCCGGTCACCGCCTTCGGCACGCTCGGCAAGGGCGAGCTCGCCTTCTTCCACATGATCAACGACGAGGGCGGCGTCAACGGCCGCAAGATCAAGCTCATCAGCCTCGATGACGGCTATGCGCCGCCCAAGACGGTGGAGCAGACGAGGAAGCTCGTCGAGCAGGAGGGCGTCGCCTTCCTCTTCAGCTCGATCGGCACCGCCACCAACTCGGCGGTCCAGAAATATCTCAACGACCGCAAGATCCCGCAGCTCTTCATCGGCTCGGGCGCCAGCAAATGGGGCAACGATGCGCAGTTTCCCTGGACCATCGGCGGCGTGCAGGCGACCTTCCGCGCCGAGGGCCGCATCTATGCCCGCTACATCCTCGCGCACAAGCCCGATGCGCGGATCGGCGTCCTCTATCAGAACGACGATTACGGCAAGGATTATTTCCTCGGCCTTAGGGATGTGCTCGGTGACAAGTTCGACAAGACCGTCGTGGCGGAAAGCTACGAATTCACCGATCCCACCATCGACTCGCAGATCGTGAGCTTGCAGGCCGCGGGTGTGGACGCGATCATCGTCGGCGCGACGCCGAAATTCGCCGCGCAGGCCATCCGCAAGGTCTACGACATCGGCTGGAAGCCGATGTTCTTCCTCTCCAACGTTGCGATCTGGGTGAATTCGGTGATGAAGCCGGCCGGACCCGAGAAGGGGGTCGGCATCATCTCCTCGGCCTATGTCAAAGACCCCACGGATTCCGCCTGGGACAATGATCCCGGCATGCAGCAATTCCGCGCCTTCATGAAGAAGTACATGCCGGACGCCGATGCCAGCGATCAGAACTACGTCAACTCCTTCAACGAGGGGATGGTGCTGGTGCAAGTGCTGAAGCAATGCGGCGACGATCTCTCGCGCGAGAATATCCTGCGTCAGGCGACGAACTTGCATCACCTCGCCTTGCCGATGCTGCTGCCCGGGATCACCGTCGACACCGGCCCGACCGACTATTACCCGGTGAAGCAGATGCAGCTCATGCGCTGGGACGGCCGGCATTGGGTCCGTTTCGGCGAGCTGCTGAACGGCACGTGAGCGGGGGGGCGGGTGAAAGAGATTTAATCGCCGGCGCGCATTGATGCACTGATGGGGCGCCGCCACCTCTTCTCATGTACCGGTGCTGGCGGAGAATTTCCGATCATTTCCGATCGTCATGGCCGTGCTTGCCTGCCTTCGCCGAAGCGAAGCCGATTTCGGCTTCGCGCAGGCGGGTCACGGCCGCCCACGTCGTTCCGCGCTCCGCTGTGAGACGTGGGTGGCCGGGACTCGGCCTTCGGCCGGCCCGGCCATGACGGCAAGAGAACGAAGCCGGAGTTCGTACCGTGTTATCGAGGATTGTCGCCGCAGCGGTGTTCTCGCTCCTCCTCGGCCCACCCGCCGCCTGGGCGCTGCCGCCGCGCTGCGCCGCACTGCCGCTCGCGCCGCGTCCCTGCGCCTTGCCGGCGATGAGCAAGGCTGAGGCGCAGGCGCTGCTGTGGTCGCACGATGACTTCGCCGTCCGTCATCTCGAGCCGGTCGGCGATTACTGGCAAGGCGAAATCGCCACGCCCAAAGGACCCGAGACCGTCTATGTCCTGGCGGACGGACAGGTCCTGCACGCGCCCCCGCTCATCGGCGCGCCGTAAGCGAGCCCCAAGCCTCCTTCGCCAAGGGGTGCAGCCTTATGATGAGTTGCGGCGGCTTCGGTTGCTCACATCGCCGCTGAATTTTATGCCGCCGGTGTACACCAGTGGCGTAGCCTGCTCCCCGTTTGCGAAGGGATGATCGCGATGAAAAGGGACACTGTCGATGTGGCGCAGATTCGGCGGCGACTGGTGCTGAGCCAGGGCGGCTTCGCCGAGCGCTATGGCCTCTCGCTGCCGACCCTGCGCAATTGGGAGCAGGGCGCGCGGCTCCCCGATGCGGCGGCGCGCGCCTATCTCACGGTCATCGCGCGCGATCCCGACCGCGTCGCCGCCATCATCGCCGGCGCCAGCAGGGAAGCGCTGCTGCAGCTCACCGTGAAGGAATTGAAATCGGCCCTCGATGCCGCCGACCTCGCCGACGCAGAGGAGGTCAGGACAGACCGTCATTCACCGGAACATTCTCAGGCGCCAGAGGCATCCCCGCCTGCTTCGCCTGCTGCACCAGCAGCGTGGCAAAATCCTCTTGAGTGAAGCCCTGGCCGATCAGCCCTTGAAGGATCTCGCGCGTCAGCGCCGTCAGCGCCATGGGCGCCTCGAGCTTGCGCGCTGCGGCGAGGCCGAGATCGAGATCCTTGCGCAGGAGCACCGGCGTGAAGGTCGGCGTGAAATCGAGATTGACCAGCGCCGGCGACTTGTAGCGGCTGAAGGTCGAGCCCATCACGCTCTTGTTGATGAAGTCGAGGAAGGCATGGCGCTTGACGCCGCTCTTCTCGGCCAGGACGGTTATCTCGACCAGCGCCTGGATGACGATGCCGAGAAAGACGTTATGGCAGATCTTCACGATGCGCGCGCGCTCGCCTTCGCCGACATAACTCACGCCCTGGCCAAGCCGCTCGAGATAGGGGAGGGCCGTCTCGTACGCCGCTTGCGGACCCGAGACGACGAGGCTGAGCTTTCCCGCCTTCACCACCTTGCCATTGCCGCTCACCGGCGCCGCCAGCATGGCCGTGCCGCGCTTTTCCGCCGCGGCGCGTACTTCGCCCGAGGCTTCCTCGGACACCGTCGAGCTGTCGACGAGAATCTTGGGCGACTTGCCGGCAAGGGTCAGCACGCCGTCCTTGCCGAGCGTCACCTGCTTCAGATCGTCGGACGCGGAAACCATGGTAAAGACGATGTCGCAAGACGCGAGGTCGGAAGGCCGCTCGACGAGCCGAATCCCCGATTTCGTCAGCGGCTCGGCCTTGGCCCGGGTGCGGTTCCAGACGCTGACCTCGGCGCCCGCCTTCGCCAGGCGTTCCGCCATCGGATAGCCCATGCGTCCGACGCCGATCCAGCCGAGCTTGTGCGCCTTCAGATCCGTCATGGCATGCTCCGCTAGTTTGCAAACGATCAATAGAGGCTGTAGCCTACGGCCTGTGCCGAGGCAACGGGAGAGCCCGACATGAGCGCGTCACACGGCAGCAACGAGTACCCGATCCCGGCCTCGATGAAAGCCTGGGTGCTCGGCAATCCCGATCAGCTCAACTATGTCGAGAAGCCGGTGCCGCAGCCCGGCGCGGCCGAGGTGCTGGTGCGGGTCGATGCCGTGGCGATCTGCGCCACCGATCTCGAAATCATCAGCCACGGCCTGCCGGCCAAGATCGGCGGCGGCTTGCCCTTCAACAAGAACTTCACGCCCGGCCACGAATATATGGGCACGGTGGTGAAGCTCGGTCCCGCCGTCGACGAGTACCGCGTCGGCGATCGCGTCACCGTCGAGGTGCATGCCGGCTGCGGCCGCTGCGAGCGCTGTCGCCAAGGCATGTACACTTCCTGCCTCAATTACGGCGAGCCGCAGAAGGGCCACCGCGCCAACGGCTTCACCACCGATGGCGGCTTCGCGCAATACGCTGTCAATCACATCAACACGCTGGTGCACGTTCCCGACGATATGACCGACGAGGAGGCGACGCTCGTCGTCACCGCCGGCACCTCGATGTACGGGCTCGACGTGCTCGGCGGACTCATCGCCGGCGAGGGCGTCGTCGTCTCGGGGCCGGGGCCGATCGGCCTGCTCGGCGTCGCCGTCGCCAAGGCGCTGGGCGCCGAGCCGGTGATCCTCACCGGCACGCGCGATGCGCGGCTCGATCTCGGCAAGAAGCTCGGCGCCGATTATGTCATCAATATCCGCCGCGAGGATCCCGTCGCCGCGGTGAAGCGCATCACCGACGGCAAGGGCGTCCATTTCGTCGTCGAATGCTCGGGCGCCGTCGAAGCGATGAACCAGTCGGCGCAGATGG
>Ga0335077_10006335_pt1 | contig 14613 bp, 12 predicted proteins | sample Lox_Sample_31_FD_207151 | JGI IMG/M metagenome (GOLD analysis project Ga0335077, IMG submission 207151) | Soil microbial communities from Loxahatchee National Wildlife Refuge, Florida, United States - Lox_Sample_3.1 | ecosystem: Environmental > Terrestrial > Soil > Wetlands | place: USA... | reverse complement strand
GCCATGAAGAAATCTTCGCCGGTGTTGGCCTGCTCCTTCAGGTAAAAGCCAATAGCCAAGACCAGGGCAAAGTAGAAAACAATAATCACCAGATCGACCGTCGAGAGATGCACCAGGCGCTGGGCGTCGAGCAAAAAGAAGGCAGCGGTCATAGGCTGGTTAGTGATTGTCCTGTCCGGGAGCGAGCGCATACCTTCCCCGAAGGTTGATTTGTGCAGAAAAGGAGCACACAAGAATAACAAATCCGGCAGGCGGCAAGTTGAAACTGGAAATGAGTTGCGCTAACCCACTGACGCACCGGAGGCAAGGACATATGGTCCAAGGATGAACCGACTCCATGCTACATTGCAACCTGCCAATCCTTCAGCGGACTCCAAATTTCAGGATGGTGGTCGAGCGGAAAGTCTGTCCGGGGCGCAACACCGTTAAAGGAAATTCCGGATGATTCGGCGAGTCCGGATAATGCTGAGTCTCCAGGCAGAGGCCCGCGTACTTTTCATAGCGGGCGCCGGATTTCCCGACAATGGAACCATCGAGGAAATTGCCGCTGTAAAACTGGATCGCCGGTTCGGTTGTGGAGATTTCGAGGTAGCGGCCAGAAGCAGGTTCACACAGCTCGGCAGCCGGCTTTAAGGCATCCGTAGCGCCATCGATCACAAAGTTGTGATCGTAGCCATGGCCGAAGCGAAGCTGCTGATCATCGTTACCGATTCGTGTACCGATCACCGTGAGCTGGCGAAAATCCATCGGAGTACCCGCAACGGCGCGCAATTCGCCCGTGGGAATCGCGCCGGCATCAGTCGGCGTGAAGCGCGAAGCGAATAGCTTGAGCTGGTGCGAAAGGATCGAACCCTTTCCAGCGCCGGCGAGGTTGAAATATGCGTGATTCGTCAGGTTGATCACGGTTGGCGCATCGGTGGTGGCAAGATAATCGATCTTCAGTTGCCAGCCGGAAAGCGAGTAACGAACACTCGTTTTTAAGTTGCCGGGAAAGCCCTCTTCGCCATCCTTGCTGACGTAGCGCAGACTCACACTGTTGGCTGCCGGCTCTGACTGCCAGACCACGTTGTAAAAACCGCTGGGCCCGCCATGAAGCGAGTGCTCATCGTTATTTTTCGCCAGCCGGTATTCCTTGCCACCCAACGTGAATCGCGCATTGGCGATCCGGTTCGCGTAACGTCCAATCGTACTTCCAAAGAAATTCGGCGACTTCGAGCCGTGATTTTGAACGTAGCCCGCGAGATTGGGGAAATCGAGCACGACGTTCTCGAGATGTCCGGCCCGATCCGGCACTCTCAGCGAGAGAATGCCCGCACCGAAGGAGATCAGCTGTAGCTCGAGCACGTCGGATTTCAGCGTGTGAAGCTCTACAGGGGTGCCATCGGGCAATTTCCCAAAGAGGTTAGTGGTCACGAAGATTGGCTCGTTCGATCTGGCGAAAATTTCGGAATGCGGGGCAGTCCAACAGCGCACCGATGGGAAGAAGCCATCGCCAATAGGAAGAGTGTAGAGCGTCGGCGAAGGAGTGGCAACTCAGCGCGAGGAAACGTAAACCTCGCGAACTACTCCGGCGTCACCGCGCTCGCGCGCCTGGAACTGGTCATGAATCCAGCGGTACGTTTTCTCCATCCCCGCGCGAAGCGGTGTGCTGGGCTCCCAATGAAGCAACTTCTCGATCAAGGTGTTGTCGCTGTTGCGGCCGTTGACGCCTTTTGGCGCGCTCAGGTCATACCGGCGCTTCAGCTTGATGCCGGCGATCTCCTCAGTGATGTCGACAAGCTGATTGATGGTGACTGCTTCGCTGGATCCCAGATTGATGGGCTCGACAATGTCCGACTCCATGATCAGGCCGATGCCCTTTAAACAATCATCGATATACATGAAGCTGCGCGTCTGCTCGCCGCTGCCCCAAATCTCGATCTCATGCTTCCCTGACTTTTTCGCCTCGATCACTTTGCGGCAAATCGCCGCGGGAGCCTTTTCGCGGCCGCCGAACCACGTCCCCCATGGTCCATAGACGTTGTGGAAACGAGCCATCCGTGTACGTAGCCCAAAATCCTCCCGAAAGTGGCGGCACATGCGCTCGGAAAAGAGTTTCTCCCAGCCGTAGCCGTCTTCGGGCATCGCGGGATACGCATCCTCTTCCTTCAGTGAAGGAGCCTCAAACGTTTTCTGCTTGTCGGCGTTGTAGACGCAAGCGGAAGAGGAATAAAAAAAGCGTGGCACGTTAAACTTGTGAGCCGCCTGCAACATGTGCGTATTGATGAGAACCGAAAGCATGCAAAGGGCTTTGTTCTTTTCGATGAAGCCCATGCCGCCCATATTCGCGGCCAAATTGTAGATACTGTGCGCACCGCGAGCTGCGTCCTCGCAGTTTTCGCGGGAATTCAGATCGAGTGAAAGATTTTCGACGTCATTGAAATGCTGATACCAATTCTCGATCGGCTTGATGTCCACGGCGCGAATGCCTTTGTGGCCACGCGCACGAAATGCCGAAACCAAGTGTCCACCGATGAATCCACCCGCTCCGGTTACAACAATGAGTTCTTCCTGGTCCGCTGACACGCAATCCTCCTCGCAAAATATTGCCTGGGACGGGACTTTTTCTTCGCTGCGCCGGGCAGAAGGGTGGACAAGATTCTGATTGTCCACGCGTCTCTAGCATAGCGCGCGTACGCCCGTGGAGAAAGAGGTTTGGCGACCGACACCCAATACCAGAGCACCGCGTGACAATTCGGCTGACTATGGACCACGCTGGTGGCAGAATAACGGGTCGGATTCGCTCCAAGAATTTCAGCTCAGAACGGGAGAACAGGATGCGCCTTGCAAGTTTTGCGGGAACCAACGGAGTGGTGCGCCTGGGAGCGGTAACGGACAATGGCCTCATCGATCTGCGGACCGGTGCTCGAAATCTAGGAATCGCCGCGGATACCTTCGCGGATATGATTTCCTTTCTCAGTGGCGGTGAAAGCGCCGCCGGCGATGCTCGAAGACTCGTCAAAGAAGCGCCGCAAGGAAGCATGGTAGCCATGACCGGAATTCGCATTCTTCCCCCGGTTCCCCGGCCCGGTAAGATCATCGCCGTCGGCTTGAATTATCGCGACCACCAGATCGAATCCGGCGCCAAAGAAGCTCCAAAATCGCCGATGATTTTTGCCAAGTTCACCAGCAGCATCGCCGCATCCGAGGATCCAATCGTCATTCCCGCTGGGGATCCGCAGGTGGACTATGAAGCGGAGTTGGCCGTAGTGATCGGGAAACGGGGCAAAGCAATTTCCGAAGAACAGGCCCTGACCTATGTTGCGGGCTATATGCCGTTGAACGACGTGTCAGCGCGCGCCTGGCAATTCGCCGACAAGCAATGGGTGCGCGGCAAATCCTGCGATACTTTTTGCCCGACGGGACCATATCTGACGACAAGCGATGAGATCGCGGACCCGCAGGCACTCGCCATCCGCGCGCGCGTCAACGGCGTCACGTTGCAGGATTCGAACACTTCGAAAATGATCTTCAAAGTTTCACAATTGATCGCCCACATCTCCGCCAGCATTACCCTGGAACCCGGCGATATCATCGCCACGGGCACGCCAGAGGGCGTCGGCGCATTTCGGAATCCGCCAATTTTTCTCAAAGCCGGAGATGTGGTGGAGATCGAGATAGAACGGCTGGGCGTTTTGCGGAATCCAGTCGCGGCGGCGTAGCTGCCGACGCGCAGATCAGCAAATCTCGGAGGTGGACGGTGCGCCGGATTATTTCGTGGTGTTGGGTTGCGTTGCTCCTGCTGTTGATTCCTACTACTGCGCAGGAGCAGACCATACCGACGCGCGAGTCGCTGCGCCTGACCCGTGCCTTGCGGCCGTGGGAGTTCTTATCAGCAACCGGGCAACAGGCCGCATTTCTGGGGCACGAAGACGGGAAAATGGAAGCTTGGATATACCCGCTCAAGCTCCTGCGGAATTTGCATCTGATTTTTCATGAAACTGGCCGCGACGTCCCGGGTGAAGCGCTTGCGCGTTCCATCGAAGTGACGCCCGAGTCGACTTCCATCCTTTACGCGGACGACACCTTTCAGGCTCGCGAAACATTCTTCGCTCCGGTCAACAAAAATGGCGCCGTCATTCTGATTGAAGTGGACACCGAGCAGCCGCTGGACATCGAGGTGGCGTTTATTCGCGATTTTCAACTCGAGTGGCCCGGCGCCTTCGGCGGCGCCTATATCGAGAATTTCCCGGATGGGCACGGTTTCTTGTTCGGTGAAGAGAGCCGAAGATTTGCGGGAATGATTGGCTCTCCCACCGCCGGCACTTTGCGTGAAGAGTACCAGACGAATTACTCGGAAGCGGTGGAATCGTCATTCCGGCTTGGGAGCATCGCATACGGTAGAGACAGGAGAGTCGTGGTGGTGGCCGCGTCTACTCACGGCCGAGATGATGCGACAAAGACGTATCAGAAGCTCGCCACCTCGTATCCACAGCTGTTGAAAGAGGCCGCGGAATATTATCGCGGCTATCTAAGTCAGACCGTGAACCTGGAGATCCCCGATCGCGAACTACAACAGGCCTACGACTGGTCGCGTGTCAGCGTGATGCAGGGATTGGTCAGCAATCCGGACCTGGGCACCGGGCTGATTGCAGGCTATCGAACATCGGGACTCAGCCAACGGCCAGGATTCGCCTGGTTTTTTGGTCGCGATTCGCTGTGGACTTCTCTGGCGCTCGATGCCGCCGGCGATTTTGCGACAACGAAAACAGCGCTCACTTTCTTGAGCAAGTTCCAGCGGGAAGACGGGAAAATTCCGCACGAAATCTCACAAGCCGCAGGATACGTAAACTGGTTCAAGGATTTTCCGTACGGATTCGCCTCCGCAGACGCCACTCCTCTCTACATCATCACGATGGATGATTACCTGCAGCAGAGCGGAGACACGGATTTCATCAAGGAAAAATGGGACAGCATCTGGAAAGCGTACCAGTTCCTCCAGTCCACCCGCGACACGCAAGGATTCCCGCAGAACCTGGGGGTCGGCCATGGGTGGGTGGAAGGTGGACCGCTGCTACCGGTAAAAACCGAGTTCTATCAAAGCGGGCTCGGCACGCAGGCGCTGCTGGCATTGTCTGATCTGGCTTCGGCAAGCGGTCACGATGATAAGGTCGAGGAACTGAGAAAGCTGTATTCGGAGCAGCGCACAAAATTGAATGACGCCTTTTGGATCGCGGAAAAGGGTCGCTACGCGTTCGCTCTTGGCTCGAACGACAAGGCCATTGATGAATTGAGCGTGCTGGGAACGGTGCCCATGTGGTTCGGGCTGTTGGATGAGAACAAAGCTAACAAAACCATCGTGCAACTTTCCGAAGCGGAGCATCAGACGGACTGGGGTATGCGGATTATTTCATCCTCATCGCCGAAATACAGCTCGCGGGGATACCACTTCGGATCGGTCTGGCCGCTGTTCACGGGATGGGCTTCGGTCGGTGAGTATCGCTATCATCAGACCCAGGCGGCCTACACGAACTTGCGGTCGAACGCTCTGCTCGCTTTCGATGGCTCGCTCGGCCATGTGACGGAGGTTTTGTCGGGCACGAATTACGAGCCGTTGTCCACGAGTTCGCCCCATCAGATCTGGTCCGCGGCCATGGTGGTCTCTCCCCTGCTGCGCGGCATGTTCGGGCTGCAGCGCGACGCGCGAACTCGCACACTAATGTTTGCGCCGCACGTGCCCGCCGATTGGGGATGGTACACGCTGCGCAATGTGCAGATTGCCGGCGCTCCTGTCGATCTCGAGAGCAAGCGCACCGGAGGCGAATTGCTGCTGCAAGTGACTGCCGTCAACGGCAAACCGTTCAGCCTGGACTACGAACCGGCCATCAGCGCCCGCGCCAAGGTGTTAGGAGTGGAACTCAACGGAAAGCCGTTGCAATATCACGTTACCGCGACCGGAGCAGATCAACACGTGGTGATTCACGCCACGCTGGCTGGAAAAACCAACACCATCCGCATTCGGATGAAGAATGATTTCGGGATTGCGTACCATTTGACGCTGCCGCCGCTGGGCGAACAAAGCCAGGGCTTGCGAATCCTCGCAGAAGCCTGGTCACCGACGCGCGACTCGCTGACGTTGGAGTGCTCCGGCATTTCAGGCGCGAGCTACGACCTGCAGCTATGGAATCCGAAGCAAGTTGCTTCCGTGGAAGGTGCAAAGCTGGTCGATATACCGGGTGTCGGCGCCGTGGCGCACATCGAATCGCCCGTCGCAGATGCACAAAGCTCCGTCCATACCAAAGTGACTTTCCACTTCTAGCGCCGGCCAGACCACCCGATCAGTTTTGCGAAAATCCCGTTGTCTGGCTGGCTGAATCTGCACTAGCGGGCCGGTCATTCTGGCTGTAAAAACGGTGATTGCACGCCGCACATCTGTACGGCACCCACTTCAGAAGAACAAGAAAACTTTTCTCGAATGCGCGCCGACGAGACCGATTGACTTGATCACACCCGCAGCGGGGGCACGTTTTCTCTGTTCTAAGCACAGCTCCATTACGCCAGAACGATGGGCCCTTGCAAATCCCTTCGATCATGTATTTTCAGAACTGCTGCGTTTCCCCGCGCCGGTGAGTTGTTCGACGAACACCGCGGACCAGTGCTGAGGCGCTGCGACGCGTTGTGCGGCGTCATCACTTCGATATACATGTCACAGATCGTTCCGGAGGTGCATGCGCCAGGCGAATTCCTGTGGCATCCCGACTTAAAGCGCAACGGTCCATCGCTCGAGCGGTGTACCAGCAGGCTGTCAATCCTGTTTGGAACGATTTGGCTCCCCGGGCTAGATTCGAACTAGCAACCCTTCGGTTAACAGCCGAATGCTCTACCATTGAGCTACCGGGGAACCGTGCAAGGTAGACTTTTAATTTACAACACGTTGCGCCGAAGCGCCACTCTCCTCTCCCGCCGCTTGAGTCCAATTCGAGTCCGATTCCAATAGCGGCTTGACTTTGGAAATCTCGGGGGAGTGATACTCCCACATCTTTTTCGTGTAGAGGTCGATGAGCTTGTCGCCACCGTGACCCGCCCAATCCCGGATGACCTGACGGGTGACGCCGCTGTATACCCATGCAGAGATTCGCCCTCTGCGGAAGGCGTGCATCCCCGTCCGGGGAATCCCCAGTTCATCCAGAATCGGGTGGAGAAAGTCTCCCAGCACATTGCTGAGACGAAGCGGGGTTCCGTTCCGGGTCTGAAAGACATAGCCAGTCCTTCTGCCCGCCAAGTGCTTCCTGATTTCCGCCATGACGGAAGCATCAATCGGAACATAGCGGACCTTGTTAGACTTGGTGGTGTTCTCCCTGCCGTCGAATACAGAGCGTCGAACGCAGACGACACCGGTACCGTTCGACTGATCCCGGATGTCTTCCACATGGAGACCAAACAGTTCCCCGCCGCGCATTGCCGAGACACCAGCCAACGCGAACAAGGCCCTGTACACTTGACTCTTCGCCTTGATGACGATCGCTGCTGTCACCGCCGCAGAGAAGTATGGTTGTTCCACCTCGATTGGCTCTGGTGGCGCAAAGGATTGGACTCTTCAGCACTACATTGATGTGGCTCACGAATTAGGATGGATTTCAGCGACCGCCAAAGACATCGGAGTGGTGCTGCGGGATTATAGGAACTACATTCACCCGCACAAGGAACTTACTCACGGCATCTCATTGAGCAAGAACGATGCGACGCTTCTGTGGGAGATAAGTAAGAGCATCACTCGCCAAGTCCTTTAATGAGCGGCGGCAGTCAGCCGATACACCAGCCCCGGTATCGTCTTATTCTTCCAAGCCACAGTGCCCACGACCTTCATGCCGTGGCGCTCGTAGAATCGGCAAGCGACCCCGTTTTGCTTTCGCACGGTCAGGTACAGGTCGCTGCCCGAAAGACTTGACTGGATCAGTGGGAGCAAGTGTGCAGTGATCGTTTGCGCGAAAGGTAGTTTCCACGTTGTTTGTTGTTGAACCAGTGTGAGGTGCTGAGAAAACAAGCTATGCCCAGCCGAGGTCCTTCAGCGCCAGACCTGCGTTCCATATCTTGGTCATGTGTACGATTTTGCTGTCTTCGAATTGCATCACATAAACGTAATCCGTGCTCACTCGGCGGCCCGTCGCTGGCACCGGTCCGCCCTCCCCCGTATGGGTTCCGTGGAACACGCCATAAGCCGCCACATTGTTCCGAGCACTATCGGTCGCGAACGACTTCACTTCGTAACGGGCATCCGGTAGCACGGTTAGGATGCCCTTCATCCAGTCCGTGTACTGCGCTAGGGTTTTGACTTCCAACAACGGTTCGGCTTGCGCAGAAAACGTCGCATTGGGCGTGCAAAACGAACTGCAAACCTCCCATCCCTTGCCCGTCTCGCATGCTTCGAAGAACGCTTCCGCCACGGCGGTGATTGATACTGTGCCCGGTTGCATAACGCCTCCAATCTAGAAATTGCCCGACCGAATCCCTTCAGTTTTTCGTCGGTGGGGCGTTGAGGATAGCACAGTCGCCCACATCACCTACATCTGCTAGGTCGCCACGTGACCGCCGCCAAGGTGGTCAAAAAGGCTTCAAGCGCCTCGGAAACGCCCCAGCCGCCCCAATACCCCTCCGGGGAGCGAAATGGTCGTGGAATCGGCTTTCTGAGCCCCGTGCGCGTCCCACAAAGGTCAGGGAACTGACCATCCCTCGGCTCTCCTCCCTGTGAGCCAAAGCACGAGTTTCCCGTACGTTCCTCCGGAAAGCCCCCGCCATGGCAAAATGAAGCCCAGCCATGAACGCCGCGATCCCAGAGCGCAGACCCGCGACCGAGGAAATCTCCGGGGTGATCGAGCGGGTCACCTTCCACAACGACGAAAGTGGCTTCTGCGTCCTGCGCGTGAAAGCACGCGGGCAGCGGGATGAAACAACGGTCATCGGGTCGCTGCCTTCGGTCACGGCTGGGGAATGGCTCAGCGCGGAGGGCTGGTGGGTCAGGGACAAGGAGCACGGGCTGCAATTCAAGGCGACCAACATGAAGACTGTGCCGCCGACCACCGCCGAGGGGATCGAGCGGTACCTTGGCAGCGGCTTGGTCAAGGGCATCGGACCGATTCTCGCGAAGAAGCTGGTGGGACGGTTCGGAGCCGAGGTTCTCTCCGTAATCGAGAACCGAGCCGCAGAACTGCAAACGGTCGATGGCATCGGCCCCAAGCGTCGGGAACGGATCGCCCATGCATGGCAAGAGGCGAAGCAAATCCGCGAAATCATGCTGTTCCTGCAGAGCCACGGCGTGAGCACTAGCCGGGCGGTGCGCATCTTCAAGACCTACGGGGAACAGGCGATTGAAAAAGTGCGCAGCAATCCCTACGCGCTTGCCAAGGACATCCACGGGATCGGGTTCGCGACCGCCGACCAGATCGCGCAGAAGGTCGGAATTCCGAAGGACTCGATCAACCGGGCCAAAGCAGGCATTGATCACACCCTGCTAGAGGCGACCTCGGACGGGCACTGCGCCCTGCCTTTGGCGAAGCTGAAGATCGCGGCGGTGAAGCTACTGGAGGTGCCGGAAGCAACGGTCGAGCAGGCTCTTTCGCAAATGCTCACAAGCGGAGGTCTGTTATTGGAGGAGATAGACGGCGAATCCCTGATTTTTATGCCGCATCTCAGACGAGCAGAGCAAGGCATCGCCGCAAAGATCAAGGGGCTGGCTGGAATGACGACAGTCTACCCCCAGATCGATTTCGAGAAGGCTGTCGCATGGTGCGAGCGCCAAACTGGGAAGACGCTCGCCCCCAGCCAGCACGAGGCGCTGAAAACAATTCTCGCTAACCGCTTCGTGATCATCACGGGAGGACCGGGCGTGGGCAAGACGACGCTTGTGAACTCCATCCTAATTATCCTACGAGCCAAGGGTGTGAAGTGCCTGCTGTGCGCCCCGACCGGTCGGGCGGCAAAGCGGCTCGCAGACACCACGGAGTTAGAAGCCAAGACGATCCACCGTTTGTTGGAGGTTGACCCCAGAACGGGGCGTTTCGACAAGGACGAGTCGAACCCGCTCGCCTGCGAGCTTCTGGTCGTGGACGAGACCTCGATGGTTGACGTGCTGCTGATGCACTCCCTCGTTCGTGCTCTTCCGAATGGTGCCGGACTGATTTTAGTCGGCGACGTAGACCAGCTTCCTTCGGTTGGGCCGGGCACGGTGCTACAGGACTTGATCGCTAGTGGTGTCGTTCCGGTCGTATGTCTCACCGAGGTGTTCCGGCAGGCGGCTGGCAGCCAGATCATCACAAATGCGCACCGGATTCGCCGGGGGCAGATGCCGGAGATACACAAGGCAGACCCGGGTTCTGATTTCCATTTCATCGAACGGGATGAGCCGGAGAAGGTGGCGGCAACGCTGGTCAAACTGGTGCAGAAGCGGATTCCCGAACGATTCGGCTTAAATGCAATCAACGACATTCAGGTTCTTTGCCCGATGAACCGGGGATCACTTGGCGTGCGAGAACTGAACGCGGCCCTGCAGCGAGTTTTGAATCCGGTTCGTAGTGGCGAGGAAAGCGTCGAGCGGTTCGGGTGGCGGTTCCAGATGCGCGACAAAGTTATCCAGACTGAGAACGACTACGACAAGGAGGTCTTCAACGGGGACATCGGAATCGTTGAACGCATCGACCCCGTTGAGCATGAGATTACAATCCGCTTCGACAGTCGGCTGGTGAAGTACGACTTTGGCGAACTGGACGAAGTTTCGCTTGCCTACGCGATCACTATACACAAGTCGCAAGGCTCGGAGTTCCAGGCAGTTGTGATTCCGCTGGCTACGCAGCACTACATGCTGCTGCAACGCAACCTGATCTATACGGGAATCACGCGGGGCAAGCGGCTACTCGTACTGATCGGACAGAAGAAGGCGCTTGCCATCGCCGTCCGCAACGACCGTCCGCAGAGGCGGTATTCGGGGCTTCTCGCCAGCCTTCGAGGCAACGGGCAACAAGGGGTAGTATCATAAGCAACGATTGCCGAGAGCATCTGGGAATCTCAATGACCATTTTCACTAAGCCCGATCCCCTGACCGATGCCGAACTCGACCGACTTGCGGACTTCCTCAAAGGTTGCAAGGGCGGGAAGGCAATGAACGTCGAGCAACTCGACGGTTTCTTTGCCGCCCTAATCGCCGGGCCGGAGACCGTGATGCCGAGCGAATACAACCGGGGGGTCTTCGGGGGCAAAATGTCGGACGCCTGCGAGTTCTCCAGCCTCGAAGAGGCGAACGAAATCTTCGGGCTGATGATGCGACACTGGAACACCATCGCCGGAACGCTATTCAAGGGCGAAGTCTATGTTCCGCTCCTGCTGGAGGACGAGGACGGCGTGGCGCACGGCAACGACTGGGCCAGCGGCTTCATGCGCGGCATGCACATGCGCCACGGCGGCTGGGCTGAGTTGGTTAATGACGAGGAGCACGGCGGATGGCTGATCCCCATGATGATGCTCTGCCACGAGCACGATGAAGACCCCAAGATGCGCCCCAAGCCGATCACCCCAGAGAAGCGCGAGGACATCATCACGCACATGGCGGCTGGGCTAGTGGGGGCGCATCAGTATTTCCGGGCGCACCGAAAAGCCCATGCGGGCAGTGCATCTGCGCCTGAGTCTGGACGCACGACCTCCAAGGTCAGGCGGAATGATCCATGTCCGTGCGGGTCGGGGAAGAAATACAAGCGGTGCTGCGGCGGGGCGACGGTGAATTAGCCCTTGGTTCGAATCACGCCGATCCCAATCGCCTTGCGCTGGCGGTCTGGGTACTTCAGCCTTGTCTTCTCGGCTTGTTCCTTTGTCGGGAACGGTTTCGACAGCGGAGTGAATTCACGACCGACATACTTGAAAAGCAGCCATCGCTCGACGATTGTGGGCCTGAGAGTTTATAGCACAGACCTCGACGCGCGGATTATGACCGTTAGCCGCACGCCTCTTTGTCAGTCAACCCGCTCCCGCTGCCGAAGACTTCCCAAGCTGACGAACGTAACCTTCCTTCTGTCCTTCGTCAGGATCGTCTCTCCCGAGAATGGAATTCTTCTAACAATGCCCGACTTGTGTCTGACGGAGAACTTTCCGAAACTGCCCAGCTTCAACGTGAACCCGTTCGTTCCCAGATTGTTGAGCAGCGTGGCTTCGAGCGCCGTGACTACGGTATCCACGACCATTTCCGCTTCTTTCTTGGTCGGCAGCGCCAACGCCTGCTGAACCCTTACGGTCAACTCATCTCGACCTCGTATGCTGGCTCGCATGTGGTTCAAATCCTTTCGAAAGGAGAGTCCTCATGCAGAGCAATACCGTCGAAGTCGGAAAGTAGCGCGTAGGGTGGGCCGCCGTCTGCTCGGCGCTGCGGTCAGTCTGGCATCCCTCCGACCCTTCTTCCCCCTGCGTAAAATAAATCTCACAAGTGATTGATTCTGGGCCGCTTAAAAATGGACCTTTTTCAGCACCGGCCTGTATACTAACTCGGCAGGCCACCATAGGTAAGCCCGGACAAAGCACCCCGTCCGAGGCTCCCAGCGAAAATATGGCAGAAAAAAGCCAAACGCTACGGGTGTGCCCGACAGGAGAAAGAAGACATGGGTCAGTTTCCCCCTGTAGTTAACTGCAACGCCAACGGCGGAACGCCAGCTTGCCCCACAGGCAAGAAGGCGTTCCCCACGGCTGCCGCTGCGGAAAGTTTCGCTTCTGACTTACAGAGAAGAAATCCGACCGCAGCCTTACAATCACCATATGCCTGCGAGGAATGCCCAGACTGGCACCTCTCAGCCATGGCAACCGACGCCTATGCCACGGCAAAGTCCCGCAGCAGCCTTCCCGAGAAATACGCCAGCGTGCGGGGACTCGGTCTCAAGTATGCGCATCTGCAAACGGCGATTAAGGAAGCGTATCTCGCCGATGTGAAGGACAACGGGCAATACGGTTCGATCAGGCGGACGGCACGGAAGTTCGGGGGTCGAATACCAACTGGTACACACGTTCCTGACCGAAGCGGTTCTCCACAAGCCGAGTCGCACTCGGTCGGAAGCTGGTCGGCTCGCGTGGCAAAACTCCCAGAAGGCAAACGCCGAGCCAACGGTCGAATCGCTGTCTTCCGAAGAAGAGAAAGCCAAGGCACAGTTGGCAGCGATTCAAGCCAAGAAGCAGGCGTTGATCGAAACCAAGGCTCTAAAGGTCAAAGATACGGTTGACAGGGACGGCGTGATCATCCGCAAGGAGGGCGGCACATTGGTGCTCGCATACGCCGATGCCTTCGAACTCGTTGACAAGCTGACGGCGCATTTGGGGGCTTTGCCCAAGGATACAGTCCGATGAGCGCCGAATCAAACACGCCCACGGCAGATGCGGGGACTGCCGTGGGTGTGAAGCCCCAATCTTCAGAAGCACAGCTTGCGCACAAGAACGATCCGTTCACGATGACAGACGATGCTCATTACGTCGGACACGACGGGTTCGTTGTCCCGAAAGATTTCGAAGAGTTCTACCAGCGGTTCCCCGATTACATCGCTAAATGGGTCGGCAGGCACGCCGAAAGTTCTGCTACCAAGCAAGACTTGGAGGACTGGACGAATGACCTGTTGGTCCACTTAATGCGTTTGCCAGAAAGGTCCAAGTATCGTCAGATCGGGAAAACCGACGTCGTACAGACCTTCGATCCCGTCAGACAGTACGGCGCGAATGCAGCCCGGTTCTGGAATTACATCAATCTCTGCCTCACGAACGAGTTCAGAACCATGCGCTCCAAGCGCACGAAGGATGCGCTATGCCGACCCAGAGTCTTCTCGCTCCGAGCACAAGTCGAGGAAGAAGACCTCGGGTCTGTAGGTGATGAATACTGCCATTCACATTCGGAACGTTTGCGAGAGTCAGCGAAACTCGCCGAAAAACAGACTCACGACAGAACACGTGTCCGGCAATTCGAGAATTTCGTCTGGCGCAAAGCTCCAAAACTCTTGCCCGTAATAAGAGCAATCAAAGCGACTCGGAACGACAATGAGGCAGCCGCCTTGCTAGAAGTGACGGTAACCGAATTTAAACGCATGGACTCTCGGCTAATTCGACTCGGACGCCGGTTCTTGAATGGAGAACCAGTGCCGAAAGCGTACAGGACCCGTGCCTCGAACACTAAGCGGTTCAGTCGCCGCTCTGGTGCGAAGCGTCACTGATGAGGGCGGAGCCGTAACCGCCCCGCCCAAGATAATTCGTGTCGAGTCCAATGAGTCCAACTCGCCCGGTTTCAGGCAGCCGCTTTGGTTGGTTAAACGGTGCCAAGTCAGCGTGTTAGTGGAATTCTCAAAAAGTGTTAACAGCCGAATGCTCTACCATTGAGCTACCGGGGAACCGCGAAGGCAGGAGCAAAGGTTGCTGAAAAAAGTGTAACGGACCGGAATCGATAGTGTCAAACACGTGGGTGCGATCCGTCGTGGAACCTAGTGGAATCTCGGAATCTTCTAGAAGTGCAGGACGACGCCGGCGACGGCCTGGAAATTGTTCTGCGTCTGGTTGAAGTAGTTGGTGTACACCCAGTCGCCTTCGCCGCGCAGCGACAGCCTGGCGTGGAGGCGGTAATCCACCCCG
>Ga0335077_10006334_pt1 | contig 14614 bp, 13 predicted proteins | sample Lox_Sample_31_FD_207151 | JGI IMG/M metagenome (GOLD analysis project Ga0335077, IMG submission 207151) | Soil microbial communities from Loxahatchee National Wildlife Refuge, Florida, United States - Lox_Sample_3.1 | ecosystem: Environmental > Terrestrial > Soil > Wetlands | place: USA... | reverse complement strand
CCGCACGCGGTTACCCGGACCATCTCTACGTCTACACGGGTGCGATTGACGCCTATCACTGGGCGATCACGCGCCCGCCCCAATGGCCGCCCAACACGGTCGGGCGCTATCGCAACTCGGACCCGCTCGTGATCGGTTACCTCGTCCGCAAGGCGGCGCTCGCCCACGAGGAAGATTACCTGTCGTATCCGCAGCGGCATCTGTTCGACAAGCTCGGCATCCGGCACATGGTCATCGAGCCCGACCCATACGGGAACTTGCTGCTCCAGGGATACGATTTCGGGACCGCGCGCGACTGGTGCCGGCTCGGGTTGCTGTACTTGCAAGACGGGGCGTGGAACGGAGCACGGCTGCTGCCCGAGGGCTGGTCGGATTTCGTGCGCACGCCGGCGCCGGCGTGGTCGAAGCCGGTGTACGGAGCGTTCTTCTGGCTCAACCGGACCGGAACGTGGCCGGTGCCGGAGGATGCCTATTTCATGGCCGGCGCCGGCGGCCAGTACGCGATCGTCATCCCGACGCATGATCTGGTGGTTGTGCGACTGGGTCACTACAAGGGCCAGCAGCGAGGCGAGGAGGCGCTGCGGCGCGCACTCAGTCTCCTGATGCAAGCCGTGCCGCAGGTGAGACCGCCTTGGCAGCCGACGGGCGCCGCTCGATGAGGATGCGCGCGTGTCGGGGTGGTCGCGGCCGCCACCGATCGGTTGTGGGCTCGAATTCCACTCTCCGTGGGACATCGTCGTGTTCGTCGGACATATCGGAGCCGGCTTCGGCCTGAAGAAGGTCGCGCCGCGGCTGAACCTGGGCGTACTGCTGCTCGCCGCCTTGTTCGCCGATCTGCTGCTCTGGGCGCTCATCATCCTGGGTGTGGAGTCGATCATCGTCCCCGAGAACTTCCGCACCGGCCATTACTTCACCTTCGACTATCCCTATTCGCATAGCCTCACCGCAACCATTGCCTGGTCGGGGCTGGCCGGCGCCGCGGTCTGGCTGCTGCTCGGCGCCGGTATGCAACGCCGGCTGGTGCTCGCCCTGATCGCAGGCGCGGCGGTGTTCTCTCACTTCGTGCTCGACTTCGTGGTCCACGTCCCCGATCTCCCGCTGTTGTCGAACGACTCGGCGAAGCTCGGGCTTGGGCTGTGGCGCAATATGCCGGCGGCGCTGGCGCTCGAGCTGGGAATTGCGCTCGCCGCCCTCATCGTGTATCTGCGCGCGATACGGCCGTCTCGGCCCAGAACAGCAGTAGCGGTTGCTCTGGTCGCGATCGCCTGTCTGGGAACTGCAGTCGGCCCCTACGCGGCGACCGAACCGCCCCCGCCCATGCTTCAGGCGGCATCTTCGTTCGTGACGATCCTGATCGTCGTGGCGGTGGGGTTCTGGATCGATGGCCGGGTCGGTCTCACCGCGCCCGAGGACGGCACTTGATCCGGCAATCGATGCAGGTCGCCGTCACGCTCGTACTTGCGCTCTGTGTCGGCGCTTGCGCCTCGCATGCCGGGCTGAGCTGCCAGCCTGGGGAGAGGTTGGCTGTCATCGATTCGCTCTATTTCGGCACCGCCATGCCGCAGGGTGTGGTCACTCCCGAGCAGTGGAGGGAGTTCGTAGAGCGGGTGGTCACACCGCGCTTTCCGCAGGGCCTGACGTCATGGGAGGCGACGGGACAGTGGCAAGCAGCACCGGGAGCGGTCGTCCGAGAGTCGACGCACGTTCTGCAGATCGCGCACGCGGACACGCGAGAGAGCGAGACGGCGATCGTCGAGATTATCGGCAGCTACAAGAGCCAATTCCGGCAGGAGGCGGTGTTGCGGGTGCGTGCAATCGGCTGCACGTCGTTCTAGCGGCCGGCCGCCGCGGCCTTGCAGAGCGGGTGCCTAACGCTGCAGCAACTCGCCCAGGAAGCTCCGCTCCGAGAGGATGAGCGACGAGCGCCCGGTATCGCGGAACTGCCGTTCCAAGCGCAGGACCCGAGGTCCGTCGCGCCACAGGTAAACGGTGTTTGGCGCGGTGCCCTGCACGCGGCGCGAGTCTTCGTCGCTCGTTGCTTGTGGCAGGTCATGCTCGCGCAGCATCGCTTCGGCGAGCTGGTCGAATCGATCCTGCGCGAACTGGGCTTCGATGGCGCTCAGACGCTCACCGGCGAAATGCAGCTTGACCGACCCGAGCGGCACGCCGGCAAAGGACAGTGCGGGTTCTCCCTTGCGGGTACACACGGTGTAGAGCAAGCAGGCGGATGCGCCGTCGCAGTCGTAGCGCGGATCCGCGAGCGCGACATCCACGCGCTCTCCGAGGCTGTGCCCGTCCACCTCCAACTCGTGCGCGCGGCTCGTGGTCGCGAGCGGGCAGAGCACCAGCAATACCAGCAATCTCGCTGCGACGATTCCCCGTCCCATCGATCGCTAGCGCCGATAAAAAAAGCGGCGGCCGGAGGCCGCCGCGATTCCCTACCTCGAAAGAAGCGCTATACCGCGAGGGTACCCTGGTTGATGGGCAGCTCGAGGATGCGCTTGCCAGTGGCTGCGAAGATCGCGTTGCACAGCGCAGGTGCGAACGGGGGCGTTCCCGGCTCGCCCACACCTCCCGGCGGATACTGGTTGCCGTCGTTGACGATGTGCACGACGATCTGCTTGGGAGCATCGGGCATGCGCACCACCTGGTACTCGTTGAAGTTGCTCTGCTGGATGCGCCCGTCCTTCGCGGTGATGTTCGTGATGCAGGCGGTCAGCCCATAGATCGAGGCGCCTTCCATCTGCGAGCGCACGCGATCCAGGTTCACGCAGCGTCCGGCATCGCAAGCTACATCCACACGCGGGATGGTGATCTTGCCGTCGTTGGCGACCTTGACGTGCACCGCGGTAGCGACGTAGGTGGTGAAGCTACGGTGCACGGCCAGGCCGATCGCCTCGCGGGCCCCCAACTTCTTGCCGTAGCCTGCACTCTGCGCCGCGACCCGCAGCACGTTCTTCAGGCGCGCGGTCATGATCGGGTACTCGTCATAGGTCTGATCGTAGTTCCAGTAGTCGGTGCTGGACAGGTCCAGGATCCGATCCGGGCCGATCAGCTCGAGCAGGTACTCGTACGGGTCCCGCCGCGCCGCTTGGGCCAGCATGTTGGCCATCGTGTTGCGCACGAACGAGTTCGGGATATTGTTGACCGAACGCAGCCAGCCGATGCGCACGTGCGCCGCCGCTTTCCCGTTCTCAAGCTGAATGTTCGGAATCGCGTATGGCATATCGAGGTAACCGAGGCTCAACTCGATCTTGTGCCCGTACTGCGGATCGGGCTTCTCGAACGTCGACCAGATGGTCGGGAATACCGTGCCTTCTTTCCACGCAACCGTCTTGCCGTTTCCGTCCAGGCCTGCCTTGACATGCGTGGCGGTGACCGTGTGATAGTAGGCGTGCTGCAGGTCGTCCTCGCGCATCCAGGTCACCTTGATCGGCACGCCGAGCTGCTTGGACAGGATGGCGGCTTCGGCGGCGAAGTCGGGCTTGGACTTGCGCCCGAAGGCTCCGCCCAGCAGTGTCACGTGCGAGGTGACGTCTTTCTGGTCGAAACCGATGGCGCCGGCGACGGTGCCGCGGGCAGCCTGTCCGTCCTGGCAGCAAGACCACACTTCGCACTTGCCGTCCTTGACGTAAGCCAGCGCGGACGGCGGCTCCATCGTGGCGTGCGCGAAGTGCGGGACATAGAAGTCGGCTTCCACCGTCTTCGCCGCTCCGGCCAGGCCTCCATCGGCATTGCCTTCCGCGCGCACCACCTTGCCCGGGCTGCGCGCGGTCTGCGCCATCTGCTGGCGGAACGTATCGGAGGTGTACACCACGTTCGCTCCGTAGTCCCATTCGATCTTGAGCCGCTTGCGGCCCTCGTTCGCGGCCCACGTGTTGGTCGCGACCACCGCGATGCCCCCCAGCGTGTTGAACACGATGGGCGGCTGGTTCTGCGGAATCTCGATCACCTGCTTCACGCCGGGCACCTTCATCGCCTCGCTGGCGTCGAAGGACTTCACCTTGCCGTAGGTCACCGGGCAGTGCTCGACCACGGCATACAGCATCCCCGGCATCTTGGTGTCGATGGCATAGGTCGCCTTGCCCACCATCATGTCAGGGAAGTCGATGCTGGACAGTGCGGTGCCGATGTAGCGGAAGTCCTTCGGGTCCTTCAGCACGACCTGCTTGGCGCTCGGCACTTTCAGCGTGGCGGCCGTGTCCACCAGCTCGCCGTAGTCGAACGACTGGCCGGTCGGCAGGTAGGTCACGCGGTGGTTGTGCGCCTTGCAGTCGGCCGCGCTCACGCCCAGTTTGACGGCGCAGGCCTGCTCCAACATCGTGCGCGTCACCGCGCCGAACTCGCGGAAGCGCTCGTAGTTGTGCCGGATGCTGCGCGAGCCGTCGGTGTACTGGTTGCCGTAGATCTTGTCGCCTGTCGCTTGCTGGACCTTGCAGCGGCTCCAGTCCGCCTCCAGCTCGTCGGCGAGGATCATCGGCACGCTGGTGCGCACGCCTTGCCCCATCTCCGAGCGATGGCAGACGATGGTGACGGTGCCGGCATTGTCGATCGCAACGAACACGTTGGGATTGAGCACGCCGGGCGGCATCTCGACGCCCTCGGCCGCTTCCGCGGAGCCGATGACGTCGCCATAGAACGGATGCTTCTTCCACGGGTCGAGCGCCAGGGCCACCACGAACCCGCCGCCCAGGGCGGCTGCGCCCTTCAGGAATGTTCTGCGGCTTACGTTTTCGATCGCGCTCATGCTTTCACCCCCGCAGCTTCTTTGATCGCCGCGCGAATGCGCGTATAGGTGCCGCAACGGCAGATGTTGCCCGCCATGCCGGCCTCGATGTCCTCATCCGAGGGCTTGGGATTGGTCGCGAGCAGAGCCGCGGCCTGCATCATTTGCCCGCTCTGGCAGTAACCGCATTGCGGGACCATGAGCTTGAGCCAGGCCTTCTGCACCGGGTGATCGCCGTTGGCGCTGAGGCCCTCGATGGTGGTGACGTTCCCGCTCACGTTGCCGACCGCCAGCGCGCAGGAGCGCACCGCGACGCCGTCGATGTGCACGGTGCACGCACCGCAGGCTGCGATCCCGCAGCCGAATTTCGTGCCGGTCAGCCCGACGACGTCGCGGATGACCCACAACAAGGGCATATCCGGCGGCACGTCGACCTGATAGGCCTGACCGTTGATGTTGAGAGATATTGCCATGAAAGATCCCTCCGAGTTGGTACGTAAACACGCGCCTCCCTTGTTGCGCGGGGGTCGCGAACCGGTGCCCGATTTGAGTGTTGTCGTCCACGGGCTGGACTACCGCTAAACCGGCTCGGTCGAGGATCGGAATACACCAGCGGACGGTAAACGAGGCCCGCTTCGACTTCGTCCGAGCAGATCCCGCCATATGGGCGGTGTCGAGAGCAGCCGCCCGCATGCAGCAAAGAGTCGTCAGTACAGCGCCCCGAACTGCGGAGGGACACCGGTCAAGCGTTGCGACCCTTCTCAGTGGATCTCGGCCGGATCGCTCCATCGGCACAACCCGAAGCGCCGCTCCGGCCGACGCATAAAGCTAGCACTTCCTCAGGATTCCCGCCAGTAGCAGCCACGGGGGATGAGCGGCCGAGGAACGCGCACATCCCGTTCGGGGTCGCACCCACTCGCGCGGCGGTCACGGCGTGCCTCGCCGCAGCGAAGGCCACGCCGCAACGCAGCACCGAGTCTCGCCCCGGCGGTCCTCGGATGCCGGAGCGCCAGCTGCGGGCGGCCGGCGCAGCAGGGCGGCCACGCGGGCCAACCTACCGAACCGTGTAGCCGCGTCCGTCGAGACACGCCGTCATGGCGCGCCGGTAGTCCGAAAGCTTCGCAGCCGGTTGCGGTGCAGGTGCAACCGTCGGATCGAACCCCGTCTGGGTCACGGCCCAACGGTGGCACTCGTAGCGATCGGTCGCCTGCTGCTGCTCGGTCTGATTCTGGCGAGGGTAGATGAACATCTGTTCCGCGCTGCCTTGAGCGACGGTTGTCGGAGGCGGCGGAGCAGTGGCGGCAGGGGCAGGCGCGGCAGGTGGCGGAGCGCTCGGCGGCTGCTCGACGACGAGGTTGGGCGGAGGCGGCGCAGCGACGGTATATCCTCCGGGCGATTGAACGTAGTACACGTTGTTGGCGTAGTAGTACGGTACGCCGCCCACCCAGACCGTGCTATAGAACGGCGGCAGCACCGGCACCACAACGCCGAACGGCGGCGCGACTACGACGTAGCGGCCCGGGGCGTCGAAGCGGTACCACACACCGGCCGAAAAGTAGAACCGGGTGCCACCGTAGATCGCGATATGGAAGCCCGGCGGAACCGCGCCAAACACGAAGCCGTATGGCGGGTAGTAGTGGTTGTGATGGTACCGCCCATCCAGGTAGCGGTGGTCGTGGAATTCGTGCTCTCTGAACTCATGCTCCCGGTACATATGCTCGTCGGCATGGGCGACCCAAGCTGCCCCCGCGACCATCGTGGCCAAGAGCCCGAGCGCGACCCTTCGAGCGAACTGACTAACACCATGCATCACCGCAACCTCCTTCAGAATTCGTCCACTGTCCTGAACCTGTTTGGGATCCCGAACGCCCCGCGCCCTGTCGCAGGTTGAGACAGGAGCCCGCGTTGTTCGTTCGTTGCATGCCGCTCGCACAGGCTCATCGCCCGCCGAGGCCGCCTTCCACGACACGTGCGATTAACGCGCGGCAGCCCGAAAACGCATGCCGCGCGTTGCGGCGGAACCGATGCGTCAGGCTACGGTGTCCGCGGGACCGTTCATGCCCGGTGCTCGCGGTGGAACTTGAGCAACTTCCGATCCGCGATCTTGCGCTGCTGCGGTGTCAGGTTGGCGTAAAGATCTTTGGCGGCTTGCGCGATGGTCTCGAACGCGGCCGTGCGCTGCTTCATCGCCGTCACCTGCCGGTCGATGCGCTCGGGCGCCGTCACCGGCGGGTTTTGCATCTCATGATGTGCTGCCGCCACTTGTCCCATCTGCGCGAGCACGGTATTGGAAAACGCCGCCCATTGCGCCTCTTGATCGTCGGTGATGCCCAGGTCCAACTTGAGCTTGTCCAGACGGTGTTGCGCGAACGCGACTGGATCGAAGCGGTGGGCGCGCGCTTGTTCCGCGTCGTGGCACTTCGCGCTTGGGGGTGGAGGGTCGTTGGCGTCGTCCGCCGTGGCCTGAGCAAGGGCTGGTGCCGCAGCCGCAAATGCACTCAGCAGCAGGGGAACTCCGATCCAGACGAGCGTGCTTCTTCGGTTCATTGCAGTCTCCTCTACGCGTGCCCGGGACCCAGCGGCGCGGAATGCACCGCCGTCCCGTAGCGGCAATTACAGCAGCAGCGTGTAAGTACGAGATTGCACGGAGCTGGCGTTTGGTAACGCCATGTTGAGTCTGTTACGAGCCGTTGCAAACGGCGGCAGGAGTCACTGGGGCGGCGGGCCCGGGCTCTGCGCGAAATCGAAGCAGTCGCTCATGTCGGTGGCGGCAGCGACGCGCTGGTGGAACGGTTGAAGGCCGAACTTCACGGTGCAGAACTTGAGCAGGCTCACGTGAGAATGGGTGACCTTGGAGACGTGGCCGCGCTTGGCAAACGGGCTGAGGACGAGACAAGGCACGCGTGAGCCGTAGCGAAACTGCGTGCCGTCCTTCCACTTCTCCACCTCTTTCGGGGTCACGTGATCGAACCAGCCGCCCCAGTCGTCCCACGTGATGAAGATCGCGCTCTTTGCCCACAGTCCGCCAGCGACGATCGCTTGGACCTGCTGCACCGTCCACTGCATGCCATGGGTGACGTTCCCGACCGGCGACCCCTTCGGGTCGCTGGGATCGGCGGGATGCTCACTGGCGTCATGCGGTGCATATAGCCAGGACACGGCCGGCAGCTTGCCGCTCCGTGCGTCCTGCATGAACTGCTCGGACGAAAACTTGTTGCGGCCATGCAGCGCTTTGAGAAAATCGAACGCGTAGCCACCGTAGTTGCCCCAGCTGTGCCCGGCGGCTTCCAGCGTAGCCGGCAGCGACGGCAGGTCGAAGAGCGGCTGATTGGCCGGAAGCCGGTAGCGCGGCGGGTTGTCGATGATGGGCGAGTCGGCCGCGATCAGCATCAGGTGGTTGGGCGTCGAGGGGCCGGCCACGTCCGTAAAGTAGTGGTCGCACAGCGTGAACTGGCGCGCATAGGAAAAGTACGCCGGGATATCGGCCTCGATGAACTGCTGGCGCACCGCGGTGGTCGCGCGGGTGAGCCACGCCTTGTGCCGGTGGTCCGGGTCCTGCGGCGGCGGGTTGGGCGAGTGCGGCATCGCCATCCCCAGCGCGCCGTGAAAGGTCCCGAAGTAGTTGTCGAAGCAGTGGTTCTCCTTGACGATGATGATCACGTGCTCGACGGCAGTAGGCATGGTATGCGCTCCCTCCTGGTCCTGCGGAGTATCTCGCGCGCCATCGGGATCCGGCTAGGCGCCGCAGAATATGCTTTATATATAGTGTAGACGGTCCGGTCCGACCAGAGTCCGCGGCTGCCAGAATGTCGCCGTACGGTGGTGCCGGCGATCCTCATCGGTGCATGTGGGATTTGTATCTTTCACTTGCATCGTATATAACAATATTGACGGGACCTCCGCGGGGCCGGATCGCCGGCTGTCGCGCAGATGCAACAACACCGACGAAGCGGTTCCGCTATCGCTGGATGGTGGCAACGACCGGACACTCGCGGTCCGAGCGCGGAGCGCCGAACTTCGGTCGTGCAAGCCCTGTCTTCAATCTAGAGTCGGCGGAACGAGCGGCGCGGCCTTTCTCGCCGTCCCTGTATCGCTGCGGCGATGAGCCGGGCCTGAATTGGCGTGACCCGATGGCGCGCGGCGCGCTGCGCCCGCGTGCACGAGTGGCAGGCAGCTGCCGAGCGAGGTGGCCTGGTGGATCGGCGTCTAACGAAAGTTAGATGGTGAGAGCGGGCATGCCGGCGTATCTCTATGACCGTCTGCCGACATCGGCCGGCCACGCCGGCACGGGGTTGCATCAGCGGATACAGGTCGTGTCCTGAGTCGGCTACCCGGCTCGGACGGATGTCGTCCGACCGCGACGTTCCGGCACGAGCGCCCAGAACGGCAAGCTCGCAGTCGGCATCGCCCGTGCGGGCGGCAGGGTGCAGAAGCGCCGACCCAGTCGGTCGACGAGAGGGGGCGGATTCCCAGGTCTGGGGAACGAAGGCAACTCATGACGAGGCGCCTGCTGCTGATCGAGGATGACGGCGAGTCGCTGGAGGCGGCGCTGGTCCGCAGCCTCGGCACGGACTTCCGCTGCGACCGCGTCGAGTGGAGCTCGCTCCTGCCTCGAGCGCTGCCGGAACACCCGGCCGATCTGATCTTGCCAGTGGTGCTGCGCGAGCGCGACCATGCCATCCGGCTGTTCCGATGGGTCCAGGAGCATCCCTTGGAGACCCCGATCCTCGCGATCCTCCCCGCGATCGCCGAAGAGGAGTTGCTTCGCATCGCCGCGAAGGTGTCCGCCGACTTCATGACGTGGCCGGCGCAGCCGGAGGAAGTGACACAGCGCGTGGCGCGCATCCTCGGCGCCCGGAGCCGGGAGCGCGCGTCGGTCCGCGATCGGCTGATCGACGAGATGGGCCTGGCGGCATTGGTCGGCGACGATCCGAGCTTCCTCAAGGTCATCGCCCAGATCCCGCGCATCGCGCGCAGCGACAGCACGGTGTTGATCACCGGCGAGACGGGGACGGGCAAGGAGATGTGCGCGCGCGCGATCCATCAACTGAGCCGGCGCCGCGACCGCCCCTTCATTCCGGTGGACTGCGCGGCGTTCCCCGATCACCTGTTCGAGAACGAGATGTTCGGGCACGCCCGCGGCGCGTTCACCGACGCGCACCGGGACCAGAAGGGCCTGATCGCGCTGGCCGAGGGGGGCACCCTGTTCCTGGACGAGATCGACTCGCTCTCCTCGCCTGCGCAGGCGAAGCTGCTGCGGTTCCTCCAGGGTCAGACCTATCGCCCGCTGGGCGGCGACCGCTTCGTGCAGGCGGACGTGAACGTGCTCGCGGCGACCAACCGCGATCTCGAGCGGTTGATGCACGAGCAGCACTTCCGCAACGACCTGTTCTTCCGGCTCAACGTGCTGCGGGTGCATATGCTGCCGCTGCGCGAGCGCCGCGACGACATCCCGATCCTGGCGCAGCACTTCCTCGACACGCTCTGCGCGCAGCACGGCACGCCGCGCAAGATCCTAGCGCCGGCCGCGCTCGCCCGCTTGAGCTCCCTCGACTGGGCCGGAAACGTGCGCGAGCTCTCCAACATGATGCAGCGCGCTTTTGTCTACGCTGAAGGCGCGCAGGTCCTCCCCTGCCACTTGCAAGGCCCGGAGGCAGACCAGGCTGCCGCCGCCGAACACGAGAGCTTCCGTGAGGCGCGCGCCAGAGCGATCCAAGCGTTCGAGCGGCAGTACCTGATCCAGCTCCTGCGCCAGTACAAAGGCAACATCACGCAGGCGGCCCGCTATGCCGGAAAGGACCGGCGCGCCCTGGGCCGGCTGGTGAAGCGGCACAACATCGACCGCACGGCGTACTAATACCACCCACCGCACTGCGGAGCGGGAGTAAGGCCGAGAACGCCGTCAGAGGCCGCGACGAGCGACGGCTCCCCGCCCTCGCCGACGCGGTCCTGGACCCTGTGCCGCCTGCCGTCACAGGATCGCTATGTGGCTCTTGCGGGCGCCCTTGACGGCGTCGAGTGGGACCGAGGTATCGAACGTGACGAAGTGTCCCTTACGTCGAACGGCGAGCGCGAGCAGGTAGACGTCGCTGAGCTGCCGCGGTCCATGAATTCGTGCAGGGTCGACGATATCGGCATCGAGCAGGCTGATGTCGTCGGGCCAGAACTCATGCAGTGAGCTCGAGCCCGCCTCGATCAAGCGCTCCATGACCACCCGCACCGGTAGCGCATTCGGATAACCGGGATGCGACATGATGCGGATGCAGCCATTCTGTGTAATCGGGCAGGACGCCCATCCGGAGTGGGCGTGACTGCCGAACCAAGCGGTTGCGCGAGCGTGCAGCGTGTGATCAGCGTCCAGCAAGGCGATCAGAACGTTGACATCCAACAGCGCGCGCATCAGTACGCGTCGTCTTCCCGCAACTTATCGATCAGCTCGTTGGTCACGATTCCACCGCGCTTCGGGAAGGGGCGAAAGCCATATACGGCCTTAGGTTCCCTCGCAGTCGGCATCTGCGGTGGCGCGGTCAACGCGCTGCGGGCGAGCTCCGAGATTACCTCGCCGATGGTCTTCTTCTCCCGGCGAGCACGCTCTTTGGCTGCCTGCAGCACATCGTCGGCGATGTCTAGCGTGGTTCGCATACATCAAATGCTAATGCATCACGCATCTCCTGTCAACCGCCGACCCATGCTCGCTAACCGGCGAGCCCGTCGCGTCGCGGAGAGGCGCGGCGAAACGCACGGCACAGTCGCTATGTGGCGGACGTCGCATGAAAGTCCGTGCCGAGCGACCGCCGGATCCTCCGTAGCGAGTCACTGTTGGCAGATCCCACCCCATTGCAGCAACGTCCTCTTGTCGTCCCTGGCGACCCGTTTTGTCCAGCCCGCGCTGACGTTGTCAGCCCACTTGCCCGTTCCGCCCACGCCCTTCCACGTTCCACCCTGGGCGGTAACCTCCCACTGTACATACGCCGTGTCGCCATCCTTGTCCGTGAAGGCGCAATAGGCACCTCCCTTAGGGTCTCCATTGGACATAACCAGCCAGGTGCCGTGGCATTCACCCATCCTTCCGTCGAAGTTTGGATTATCGCCACTTGTGATGATGTCGTAGCTGGTGAATGAGCTCATCCTGTTTGTCTTGTTCAGCTCGAGGCTTTGTTCGTACGACCGGTTCACTTCCGCGATGTAGCCGGAGCAATTGTCCGCTCGCGACACCTGAGAGCACGCCAATCCCAGCGAAAGCGCCGCGGCGCACTGCAGCGTCCGGATCGATGTTCCCCGAAGTTTCATTGCGACCTCCGCGACCTACGTCGATGTACGACATTTCCCTTCGCGCTCGGCGAGCGGGGCGTTCGAGATCGGGGCGCGGAGCAAGGCAGCCAACTGCTGAGTGTTGCGGAATGGCCGTGTTGCGGTGGTTCGTGTGTCTTCCACGGTACCGGACAGGCTCCGGTATCCCTGGCGATAGATACGCACGACGTAGCTGCGCGGCTCTCGCATGTCCCGATCTCCCGTTCACCTGGGCGGTAGTGTGGGCTATGCGAGCTTACGGATTGGGTACAGGTTGAAAAAATCCCCGCGGGTCGCAGGATCCACGAATTGGAGCGGCGTCGGCCCGAGCGAGGAACGCATCGCGCATCATTGCAGACGCAATGCCGAGAACAGCTGCTGGCTTTCCACTCCCGGCTCAACGCCCAGGGTGATCGATAGCGTTTGGCGCAGGCGCCGATACGCGCTTGCAGCTTCGCTGCGCCGACCGAGCTGCTGATAACTGCGCATCAAGCCCTGGTAGAAGGGCTCGACCAGCTGGTCCGCTTCGATGCCTCGCGAGTACAGCTCGATCGCGTCGTCATAGCGTGCGCCGGCCTCCAGGTCGCGTGCAACGGACTGCACTAGTCGAACGAATTTGCCACGCAGCCGCTCCCGCATCGATGCACTCCAGGGCGCTTCGGTGTCGCTTTGCAGAAAACCGCCACGGTACAACCGCAGCGCGTCCGTTTCTCCTCCTGGGCGTTCCACCCCGCTTTCGAATGTCCAAGCGTCGACGAAGCAGCGTTGCCCGTTCAACGAAAGTGCGCCCTCCAACTGGCGGATGACTTCCTTGCCACCCAACAGCCCGCGCAGGCGATGCAGCGCCGAGGTGAGCGCTTCGTTCGCGGCGTCACCTTCGAGGTCCGGCCACAGCGCGTCACAGAGCGCCTGCGTCGCAACATCTCGTCCCCCCATAGCGATCAGGGCTTTGAGCAGTGCGATCGTGCGCTTGGGCGCCTTGCGGCCGAACTCGAGCGGCTTGTCGTTTACCTGCACCTCGAACCGGCCAAGCGTGTAGATGCGCACGGGCCACGGCCAGGATTCCGGCAGAGAAGCGGGGGGATCGAGTGCGCACTCTCGAATTAGCGCACGGGCAACCTCGGGCTCGATCCCGCGCTGCAAAGCAAGCGGAAGTAAGTCCTCGAGGGCTTGGCGGAACCACCGATACAGGCGTGCCGGCACCTTGCCGCGTTCGCTGCGGGCTAGTGCCATTGCTCGACCCAAGTACGTATCGCGCTGCAGCGGATCTTGCATCCTCTGCGCCGCCCAGGCCTGGAGGAGCGCTACTCGTGCCCCGAAGTGTAGAGCGCCGATGAGTCCGGGTTGGGACTCGACTGATGCGAGCAACTTGCGCGCTTGTTCGGGACGGCCGCCCTCGATCAACATCCAGGCGATATCCAGACGGTGGAAGGTACAAGTTGCAGTATTTCCGATTTCATCGCAACGCTTCAGCGCTGCAAGGCCTCGGGCGATAGCGCCGTCCCGCTCGCCGCGATCAAACGCGGCCAGCGCACTCACGTGGTCCAGGATGAAGGACGCAAATCCCCGGTCCCCGCCGCGCGCCTTCTCGGAGCGCGCGATCGCGGCTTCCGCTGCCTCGAGGTGGCCAGCGGCCCGCTCGCAGAGACCTCTCCACAGCCCCGCGAACAGCGTTCTGCCGGCGAGGCCGTTTTGCTCTATCGTCGCATCGGCGCGGTCGAAGCAGGCTAGAGCGTCCTCATATCTACCGTATATGAAGTGAGCGTAGCCTTCGGCGAAGTAATAGAGCGCCAGGCGATCCGCGGACAAATCGTGCGAGTCCAGTACCGCTCGCGCTGCGCAAGTCGCAATGCCAATGGCGTCCGGGGCAAGCAGTATCGCACCGCAGTACTGCAGCATGTTGGCAGCGACGATCCGCAGATTTACATCGGCACAGCGCGGCAGAAGCTCTTCGACTTTCGCGACCGACGCCGGCAGGATGCGATTGTCGGGACAGGATAACGTCAACGCGAGCATGAGCGTGGCATGTACCCAAAGCTCGTCGTCGAGGCAGAGTCCGGACATTTGCAGCTCCAGCGATCCCGTCAACCGCTCGAGCCAACTCTCATAGGCGTTGTAGTTTTGAATCTCGAAATGCAGAGCGTCGACCACCGCTGCGCTGGCGAGAAGCTGGCCGATCGCGTCGCCCGAGATCAGAAACGACTGGTAAGCCCCTTCCAGGAGTGCACGTGCGTCCCCGGCATCGATAAAGACCTTCGACCTTCCGAGCCAGTATCGCACCCAGGGGTTGGCAGCGACCCGTTCCGGTGGAAGTGCCGCGCTCCAGTCGTTGAGCGTTTTCCAGCGGCCTTGAGCGATCAGCCCCCGCGCGTTGTCGAGGAAAATCTGCTCCGCGCGTGCCCAATCTTTGGCGCGCGTGAACAGGCCGTAGGCATCCTCGAAGAGGCCGGCGGCAAGCACCAACTGCCCCGCATTCCCAGACAAGGTGGCAACCGCTTCGGGCCCCAGGGTCTGTTCCGCCCGCGTGCGCAGAAATGCGCGGAACAGATCGTGATACTGATAGGTCACTTCCTTGCCTATCCGCCGATCGATGAATAG